>Ga0066789_10001275_pt1 | contig 10830 bp, 9 predicted proteins | sample OrgsoiDNA2013049_FD_70960 | JGI IMG/M metagenome (GOLD analysis project Ga0066789, IMG submission 70960) | Permafrost soil microbial communities from the Arctic, to analyse light accelerated degradation of dissolved organic matter (DOM) -... | ecosystem: Environmental > Terrestrial > Soil >...
TTGGAGCCAGTCTGTGCAGCAGGAATTATACGATTGGAACCGGTCTGCGCATTAGAACCAGTTTGGGCATTAGAACCAGTTTGAGCATTTGAACCCGTCTGTGCATTAGAACCGGTCTGTGCGTTGGAGCCAGTCTGCGCATTTGCGCGTGGGAGATCAGTCATCCCTTTAGGCATAGGTAACCACGTATGCGAACCGGCGCTTACTGCATTAGAGCCTGTTTGTGCGTCGGGCCGCACGACATTCGATCCGGTCTGCGCATTCGGGCGGAAGCCGTTGGATCCCGTTTGGGCATTCGGGCGGAACCCATTGGATCCCGTTTGGGCATTCGGGCGGAACCCATTGGATCCCGTTTGGGCGCTCGGCCGCGGTATTGATTGAACACCTTGAAATCGGGGTCCCGACGTTGCGTGGCCGGCAACGCTCGGCAAATTTAGACTTAGCCCAACAACAACAAGAGCCGAAGGTCCAACCGCATGAATTATCCGCCTAATTCTTATATCCATTTGTCAATCCCTTCAATGTGGTAATTCTTTAGCTAACGCGCTTTCGTCGTCTTCATTCACAACGTAGTGATAGAAACCGACCCCCGTCTTTATATTCTGCTCAAATCCTTCTTTATCCCGATCCGACAGCCAATTATCGATGTCATCAGCAAAAATCTGGCCTCTTGCTCTAATAAACTTGTCAAAGTCCTTGAGGTCTTGCCTTGAGATGCCGTGTACCGTGTAAACTGTTCTCTCAATTAGCCCCTTGCCACCAGCCGACTCAGCGCGAAAATTTACCTCGAGTGTTTCACACATGTTGTGCACAACGCGTGCAAAAGCCAAAATACTTTGTATGCTCAGCGGATCCGGGATATAGGAGCGTTTCAACGCCCGGTAATATCCATTTCCCATATCCTGCACGCATCCCGTTCGAATCAGTTCATCCAGCAGCGCTCTTGGCGAAATACCGGGGCAATAAGTAGCGGCCAAGTCTGCAAAAGCCAACGAAGTTCTTTCACTGGCACCGCTACCCCGTGAAAACTCTAGGTCCCGAAGCACACCATAGGGTCCCGTGTAGTTAATGTCCGTATGCCACCCAGCCAAAATCGTTGGCAAAGGATTCGGCTTCTGCGCTTCTAATCCGAACGTCTCCCCGCCATCCGTGCCTAACAAACTGCGGACCTCGTTAGCTTCAAGCTGCGAGATCAATGAAATTCCCTCTACAGTCGGTTCTTTACCCGAAGCCACCAATTGCCTGGTGGCAACGTCAACGTATGCTTGTTTAAGCACGTCACAAAATTGCGGAAACGCGACTGCATTTCTGACCGCTAACCGAACCAGTGGCTTAAGCAAATATCTATAAGCAGCCAGTAAATTTGCTTTAACAGATTGCGTCATCCTTGAACATATTACAACTCTTTTGTTGCTTTAATTCACACTTTTAGCAGTATGTTGCATTGCAATATATCTTTATTCGGATTTTCCGCGGCTGATATTCAGATTCCGAAAAGTACCACGCTGTCGCAATCAGAAAGGAGCACTTAGGCTGCTCACCTGAGCCCTTCTGTATGCTTAATCAATTCAAGAGCTCGTTTTGCCACTTCTCACGCCGCCTAAATATGATTAGAGAAATCCACGCCACCATATGGCTTTCACTTCTCGCCTGCTTTTGCGGTTGCAGTTATCGAGCTAATCCGACAGACACAGAGGTATTACGACGCGGTCTTGGGGGAGAGCCGTCTGCCCTCGATCCCGCTGCGGCCGCAGATAACTTTTCACTGCAAGTCGTACAAGATCTTTACGAAGGGTTGACCACGGAATCCGCCTCGGGCGACCCTTTACCAGGTGTGGCCAGCTCCTGGCAAATTGACTCGTCCGGGACGTTGTACACATTCCAGCTTCGATCAAGTGCACGTTGGTCGAATGGAGCGCCTGTGCTAGCGAAAGACTTCGTTGCGGCTTGGCAGCGGGTCGTCGATCCAAGAGAAGCCTCCCCAGTGGCCGATAACCTCCGCCTTATTGCCGGCGCAGCGGACATCATAGCCGGCCACTCACCCCCGAGCACCCTTGGTGTCTTGGCACAGAGTGACCACGTTCTTATAGTGAAGCTTGAGCGACCAGCACCATTCTTTCCGCACCTACTTACTCATCCGTCGGCGTCCCCTATTTACTCTGATGCAAGCGCCCGATCACACGATCCAGCCACTTGGGTCTCCAACGGCGCCTATGTGCTCACCAATTGGCAACCCGGAACAAAGGTGGAATTGACTCGAAACATGAATTATTGGGATCGGGACAACGTCCATATACCAAGGGTCCAATATCAGGTAACTACAGATGACAATTCACAATATGCAAGGTACCGTGCTGGTCAACTTGACATTACAGACAGCGTACCTGCCAACGCCATACCTTCCCTGCGCACCCAACATTCCACCGAGCTAGTCATTGCACCGTTTCTAGCAACCGCCTACTACGGTCTAAATTTGTCTAAACCGCCATTCGCACATAACATAGATCTCCGCAGGGCTCTTGCTCTGGCAATCGATCGCAAGCAGCTAGTAAATTCCCTCGCTTTCGGGCAGTCCCCCGCATACGGATTCGTGCCTCCCGGCACTTGGAATTACCAGCCGCAATACTGGGAATGGAGAGATCTAAATGACATTGATCGAATCGCCCAGGCTAAACAGTTCTATAAACGGGCGGGTTATTCAGCCGACCATCCACTTCATGTGAGATTACTCATAAATGCCAACGGCGTTATCAAGGACACAGCAATTCTCATTGCCAGTATGTGGAAGGACACGCTAGGTATAGATACCGAACTTACAGAAGAAGAATACCGAGTCTTCCTACAAAGCCGACACGATAAGAAACGCTGGGATATTGCGCGTTTGGGTTGGACAGCTGACTTTAACGATGCAAGCAACTTCCTCGATATCTTTCGGTCACAATCACCAAGCAACGACGTGGAATACAACAATCCCAATTTCGATAAATTGGTAAACGATGCCGCAAACACCCCCGATGCATTGCGCCGACGGACTTTGCTCGAGTCAAGCGAACACATGATGCTTGAGGATTACCCGGTAATACCGTTATATTTTTTTGTATCCAAGCGCTTGGTGAAACCCTACATAATTGGAGTCCTACCGAACCCTCTGAACAGACTGCCATCGAAAACACTCACCATCGTTGCGCACTAAGACAATTACCCCAACAATATTGGATCACACATGGAACCGTTAATCCGGATCCGCAAGGCACGTATCCTTCGGTAACAACTCCTTTGCCCTGAAGAGGTTACTTAAAATGGCTACAAAGCGGGCTACCAAGCTGTCAAAAAGTCCCAAGGTCAGGGCCGCAGCGCCCGATGAAGTTACAGTCGATGATGTTGTTGGCGCCCTACTCGATCTCTTCAAGGAACTTCAAATCGACGCCTCTAACCTGGCATCACGCGTCGAATCAGTGAATCATGAACCAATAACGTCCCATCGTCTTTACTCCCATACCGCTGCAATTGGCGAACTACTCTCAGTCTGGCACCAAGATCCGAAATATTTGGATAGCTCTGGCAATCCCTTACCCATTAAGACGCGCGGGACCGGACGATCATTTAATAATTTGGCGAAATCCGTACCGACGATGAGTGCACCTGCGCTGCTTAGGGAATTGGAACGCGCAGGCGCCGTGACAATTGACAATAATCAGTTAGTTCACGTTCGCATGCGATCACTATCAGTATATGAAGACAAAAGGCTCGCTATCCAACATACGCTTACATCCCTGATTAGCTTTATTAGGACACTTCGACATAATCTCGATAGCGACCCATCTAATTCCGATCAGTTATTTCATCGCGTGGCCTGGAACGGCGATTTCGCATCTAGCCTCATTCCCACGTTAAAGATACGAATTAAGAGGCAAGGACAGGCATTTCTCGAGGCGTTTGACAACTGGATGATGCGCCAAACCAAAATCCGATCTACTAGACGGAAACCTCGTGGTAAGCGATCCCAAATTTTTATTGGCGTTTACCTAGCAGTGGGCGAGAAATAGCGCCCAATGAGTGACACCTAAGAGTGGCGGCGAAAATTAGTTCTTTTTGGTTTAGAGGATTTTTTGAAATTATTCTTCCGCAATGATTCGTGGTAGAAAATCGTTACGCCTACCGTACTTAACGCGACACCACTCTTAGCAGCAGGCGTTTGTGTCAAGGCTTCTTGAATATCAGCTAAAAATTCGGCCCCTTTAATCGACAACTCCTTTCTAAAGAGAGGCAACGCGTTGGGCGCGACCGGGGAACCAGATACGCTCGCAATAAAACTGGGGTTACCTTGCTCCTTCATGTTTGACAACATTGTTGATATTAGTTCCGTAGTGCGATCTCCCATCGCTCTGATTGCTTGAGGATTTATTCCGCGGTCTATTGCGAAAGAGGTTCTTGCCCGGACCTTTTGAGAAGGCAGAATCTCTACGGCCCTCGCTCGAAGTAACTCGTCAAGAAGTGCGCGCGTGGGAATGCCACGGCCGTAGGTCTTCACGAGGGACTCAAAAGTGGCACCGCGCCCATACAGTCCAAGATCCGCTGGCCGCCCATTTGCATCTGTGAACTTGGGTTCGTCATGCCATGCCGCTAGAATGCGGTTGGTTGATATTTGTTGACGCTCGATCGGCTTTTGGCTTGGTTCGGCCCTGGACTTCAGTATCCGCGAAATCTCCGCCCTGGGTATGCCCGTAGTTGCCGCGATTCCCGAAATATTTACGCGCTGAGATGTCTCGAGCTGCCGGTTCGCGACACTCGTAACAATTGCGTGTCGCAATATCGAATGCAATTCATTAGCACTCAAGCCTGCATCAATTACAAATCCGGCCAAAGCGTCAAAAACCTGGAGGATCGCGTTTCTTGCGACGACTCGCACAGCATTGCGTTTCGACTTAAGTGAATCGTCAGACTTGTCGATTCCCACTGTGATATCGCTCAGAGGTGTTCTCGATTGCAACTGGGATCATATTTCCCGAAGCACTTGGCTGCATACGCAATAGCACACGCTAAATTGCCGGGATATCTCTATATTCCCATCAAAGGCGATTGCAAGGCTATATACATGATAAATGACATCGCTTTTGCGAGCATAATGCACGAGAAGAATTGATGCTGCTGACGAAGATCCGAAGGGCTAGAGTTTTGCGGGCTAGCGATTAGGTATATCTAGCGGGATTCGCCCACCTCACCGGTCGCACCTCCCGCATTCACGCCGTCTAACTCAGAGCGCCAGTGTCACCGAGCGCATCACAACCTTCGCACGCGGCTTGTGCATTCGGCCTTACGATATCGGCTCCGGTGACGCGGTAGCGGTCGACGATTCCCACCACTTGAGAGGGATAAGCTTCGGCACCATGCCGATCCAGCCGACCAACCCCAAGGCGCTGACGACGGCGGCGGCGACGAACGCAAGCGTGAAATGCCCGGTGAGGTCCACGATAATACCGCTGACCCAGGGTGAGATATTGCCCGAAAGGTTGCCAATGGAGTTTTGAATCCCCACCCAGCGGCCGGAGGCGCGCGGACCCGCGAGAATTTGCGACATCGCATACATGCCGGGCGAGGAGGCGCCCATCAGTACCTGAAACCCGAACATGGCCGCTACGGCCGTCGATTGAGTCCCCAATGCCATGGCGAGCATGCACGGCACGATGCCGACATGCGCCACGACCATCACCAGTTTATAGGCGAAATTCGCCGAACCGCGGTACGCCACATAGCGGTCGATGCTCCAGCCGATGGCGAGCGCGCTCAGGCCGTTGACCATGTATCCGAGCGTGGTCACGTGCTCCATATCATGCATCGAGAATCCGCGCTCCTTCACCAGGTAGCTCGGCAGCCAGCTCAGCATGAAATACCACACGTAGTTGCTCGAGAATAATCCGAGACTCGTGCCCCACAATCCCTTTTGCTTCAGAACCATCGGCCAGGTGGGCGTCTCCGCGTCGCTCGCAGCAGTGGCAGCCTTGGGCAACTTCACGGCGGACCATGGCGCAAGCCACAGCAGAGAAATCACGCCGAAAACCAGGAAGGTGCCGCGCCAGCCGAATTGATCGATCAGGAGGCCCGCGGCGAAGATGCCGGCGCCGGGACCGATGAGATAGCCGAACGCGACGATGCCATTCGCCTGGCCCAATCCCTTGACGGGAACCACCGAAGCCAGCAGTTTCGAGACGCAGGGGAAACCGGCGCTTTCGCCGAGCCCCAGCATCATGCGCAGCGCGATCAACATGGCGAAGTTGCTGGTGACACCCACCAGCATGGTCGCCGTTGCCCAGATGACAAGGCCCGCGGCGAGCACGCGATGCGCCCCGTAGCGTTCCGCCAGCCAGCCCACCGGAATCTGAGCAAGGGCGTAGACCCAGAAGAATGCCGAGAACAGCCGGCCGAGCTGTTCATTGGTCAAATGCAGATCGTGCTGGATCAGTGGCGCAGCGGTCGGCACGGCGCCGCGGTCCACGTAGTTGATGAACAGCACCGTCGCCAGCATCATCACCACGACGATGGGACGCGTCACGCGCGCATCGGCGGCCTGAGGATTAGCGGCGGAATTCAGCTCGCGTAGTCCGTTTGGGTGCGATCGAGCATGCGCTTCAAGGCATCGAAATGCAGCTCAGAGCGGTCCCGGCCGCCGACCGAGCCGCAGGCAGCAAACTGCGCGGCCGTTGCCTTCACCACCGGCTCAGGAATCAGCCTCAATGAGCGCCCGGTGGAGAGCGCCAGTATCTGAGCCTGGCACGCGCGTTCCAGAAAATACAGCCGCTCGAATGCCTTCGGCACCGACTCGCCCACCGCGAGTGCACCGTGATTGCCCATGATCAGCACCGATTTATCCCCGAGCGCCCGCGCCAGGCGTTCGCCTTCCGAGGCATCGAATGCGAGGCCGCTGTAATGGGTGTCGTAGGCAATGTCGTCGTAGAAGCCGAGCGCGCTTTGCACCGCCATTTCCAGCCGGGGATTTTCGAGCATGCCGAGCGCGGTCGCGTACGGCATATGCGTGTGCAGCACGCATCGTGCGCGGGGCGAGAGTCGGTGAACCGGCAAATGAATGTACAGCGCAGTGTCCTCGATCGGCCCCCGGCCGCTCAGCATCTGCCCGTTGAAATCGATCACCATGAAATCGCTGGCTTTGACCTCCGACCAGTGCAATCCGAAGGGCACGAGCAGAAATCGATCCTCATGACCCGGCAGCATCAAGGTCAGGTGATTGTCGATCCCCTCGTTCAACCCGAAGTGCGCCGCCAGGCGATAGCAGGCGGCGAGATCGATGCGCGCCTGGCGTTCGCTCTCGGTCCGCGCTTGTACGGGTTTGAAGTTCGCATTCATTGTCGACTCTTGAGATTCGGCCGATGTTTAAGTATAGCCTGCGCGGGGATTCCAAGGAGCGCCGCCCGAGCCAAAACTGTACCATTTGCCCCGAAAATGCGCACACCCGGCGCGTGCCGGTCCTTTTCATGCGGCGTTCACATAAACTGCGCGCTATGGCCGGATGCACCCCAAGTCAATGAACGACTCACCAGCCCCGAAAGTGATCGATCTGGTCTATTTCAATGCGGGCGGCGGCCATCGCGGCGCGGCGGTGCTCAATTGACCACATTCCTGCTCGCATTCGGCGCGCTGTTCTCGATCGTCAATCCGTTGTCGGGCGCATTCATATTCTACGGCGCGACCTTGGGGCTCGAGCCAAAGGTGCGCAAACATATTTCCCGATGGGTCGCGATCTACGCGTTTTGCATCGTCACCGCCTCGCTCTATATCGGCGCATACGTGCTCAGCTTCTTCGGGATCTCGATCCCGGTGCTGCGGGTCGCCGGCGGCATCATCGTGTCGATGTCGGGCTGGCGGATGCTGACCGAGCCGGACGCCACCGAACAGCGCCGCAGCGAGACGCCGTACCCGCGCTCGACCGACGTGCCGCCGAGCCGGCTCGCGTTCTACCCCTTGACGATGCCGCTCACCACGGGCCCGGGCACCATTTCGGTCGCGATCTCCATCGGCGCCGGCCGCCCGAGCGGCTTTCACGCCTCGTCTTTCTTGTTCTTCGGCGAAACCCTGGCCGCGGTGCTGCTGCTCGCACTGTTGATTTACGCGGCCTACCGCAATTCGGTGCGGCTTGCGGATTTCATCGGCGCCACCGGCACCACGATCATCGTGCGCCTGTCGGCTTTCCTGCTGTTCTGCATCGGCATCCAGGTGTTTTGGAACGGCGCGGCCGAACTGTTGGGCAGGTTGCCGTTCGGCACCACGGGTACCGCCTGAGGCGCAAGCGGGCGCTTAGGGTTCGATGCCCTGCGCCTTCAAGTATTCGTCGTAGGTGCCCCTGAAGTCGACCATGCCGCCGGGCTTCAGCTCGATCACGCGCGTCGCAAGGCCACCCACGAACTCCCGGTCGTGCGAGACGAAGATCAGCGTTCCGGCGTAATGCTCGAGGCCGATCTGCAGCGACTCGATGGTTTCCATGTCCATGTGATTGGTCGGTTCGTCCAGCAGCAGCACATTGGGCTTGGTCAGCATCAGCTTGCCGTAGATCATGCGGCCCTTTTCGCCGCCGGACAGAACCTTCACCGATTTCTTGGTCTCGTCTCCCGAAAACAGCAGCCGTCCCAAGGTCGCGCGAACCAGCTGATCGTCATCGGCCTTGCCCGTGTAGCGCGACATCCAGCTGAAGAGGTCGGTTTTCAATTCGAACTCCGCCTGCGGATCCTGCGGCATGTACCCTGCTTGAGCATTCTCGACCCAGGTGATGCGTCCGCCCGAGGGCGCAAGCTCACCGGCGAGGCAGCGCATCAGCGTGGTCTTGCCCACGCCGTTCGGACCGATGATCGCGACTCGCTCGCCTCCCTCAATGTTGAAGGTGAGATTCTTGAGCACCTCTCCGTCCGGACCCGGATAGCTGAAACTCAACTTCTCGACCGACACCGCCGAGCGATACAGTTTCTTGCCCTGCTCGAAGCGGATATAGGGATTTTGGCGCGACGAGGGTCTGATCTCCTCGATCTTGATCTTCTCCAGCTGCTTCTTGCGCGAGGTCGCCTGGCGCGCCTTCGAGGCGTTGGCGGAGAATCGCCGCACGAACTCCTGCAAATCCGAAATGCGGTCCTTGGCCTTGGCGTTCGCGGCCTCGACGCGCGCCCGCGCCTGCGTCGATGCCAGCATGAAATCGTCGTAGTTGCCGGGATAGATCTTGAGCTGCTGAAAATCGAGATCCGCGATGTGCGTGCACACCTGGTTCAGAAAATGCCGGTCGTGGCTGATGATGACCATGGTGGCGTCGTAATTGTTGAGTGCGCCCTCGAGCCAGCGGATCGAGTGAATGTCCAGGTTGTTGGTCGGCTCGTCGAGCAAAAGCACATCCGGGCGCGAGAACAGCGCTTGCGCGAGCAGCACGCGCAATTTCAAGCCCGGAGGGACCTCGCGCATCGGCCCGTTGTGGCGCGACTCGGCAATGCCCGCATCGGTCAGGATGCTGCCGGCGCGTGCCTCGGCATCGTAGCCGCCGTACTCGGCGAACACGCCCTCGAGCTCGGCCGCTTTCATGTAGTCGGCGTCGGTCGCATTCGGGTCCGCGTAGATGCGGTCGCGCTGGTGCATCGCCTCCCACAATTCGGCGTGGCCGCGCATCACCACATCGAGCACCCGCTCATCCTCGTAGGCGAATTGGTTCTGATTCAACCGGCCGAGGCGCATGCCCGCCTGCAGCATGACATCGCCGGCGCTCGCCTCCAGTTCGCCGCCGAGCACTTTCATCAGGGTGGACTTGCCCGAACCGTTGGCGCCGATGAGTCCATAGCGGTTGCCGTCGGCGAACTTGACCGTGACCTGCTCAAACAGCGGTTTCGCGCCGAACTGAATGGCGACATTGGAGGTGGAAAGCATTTGAATCCGACGGCGGAGAATCAAGGGGCGCCGATTAGGGCGCGGATTCTAGCCGAGCCGGGGCCCGGGCGGTTGGCTTTCTTGCGCCTGGCGCGCCCCTATAAAGAAGAAGGGCGTCCCGCGCTTGCGCGGGACGCCCCATCCATCACTCGAGTTGCCCTTATTCTTGGTAAATGAGCCGCGGCACGTACGGCACGCCCAAGCCGGTCACATCATTGTAGCCGGCCGGCGTGGGAGGCACGCTCGCCGAGGACAACGAGGTGTAATTCCACATTTCGTTGATTCCAAGGCACAGCGGCACACCGCAGACAAAGAGAGCATACGGAGCGGTGGTGATATTGAACGGCACCGAGTTGATCGTGACCACTCGCATCTCGTTCAAATTGGCGGCATAGCCGCGCAACAAGGACACGGGTTCCGACGGAGCCGTGATCTGGTTGAGCGGCGCCGTGGTGAGATTGACTCCGTCTCCGCGGCTGCCGACGCTGTAGAACAGCGGATTGGCGAACCCGACCAGCGGCTGGCCTGCAGCCATGCGCTTCTGGTTCATGACCGCCATCACGCCGGCGAAGAGCGGCGAGGCGAGGCTGGTGCCTCCGATTGCGGCCTCACAATACTCCTCGGTCGCGGAAATCGGATTGCAACCGTGGTCATTGATCGGATTCCCGGCGATGGTGAAGGTCTCGCCGAACAGATACCCGGTGTACGGATCGGCATCCATTGCCACGTCCGGGCTCACGCGCTGCCGCGTAGACAGCGGTTCGGTGTAGCCGCTCGCGAGATTGAGCGTGGTCGCGAGATATTTGGGTACGCCGCTAGCCTGATAGGCCGGCTGCTTCTCGAGCAGGCTGATGCCGCCGCCGGAGCCCGCGTAGAACGAGAAATCATCGTACGTATAACCGAAGTTCGTTACCGTCGCGA
>Ga0066789_10001276_pt1 | contig 10824 bp, 9 predicted proteins | sample OrgsoiDNA2013049_FD_70960 | JGI IMG/M metagenome (GOLD analysis project Ga0066789, IMG submission 70960) | Permafrost soil microbial communities from the Arctic, to analyse light accelerated degradation of dissolved organic matter (DOM) -... | ecosystem: Environmental > Terrestrial > Soil >...
CGGCGTTACGCCTATTACCTCACGCCGCAAGGCTTTGCCGAGAAGTCGCGGCTGACCGTCGAATATCTCTCCTACTCGTTCAGCTTCTTCCGCCAAGCCAAGACCGATTGCTCCGGCCTGTTCCGCTTGGCGAAAGCGGCCGGCGTCAAGAAGGTGCTGCTCGCGGGGCAATCCGATCTCGCCGAAATCGCGGCGCTCTGCGCCCTCGAACACGGCATCGAGATCGTCGGCGTCGTGCAGGACGGCGCGGCGGCACCAGCGTTCATCGGGCTTCCGGTTTTTGCTGATTTCGAATCCGCGGCGAAACCCTTTGACGCCGTCTTGATCACCGATCTGACCAGGCCACGCGAGACCTGCGACGCGGCGGTCGCCCGTTTTGGAGCCGAGCGGGTCCTCGTCCCCGAATTGTTGCGCCTGCGCATGAAAACGCGTGGCGAGGCCACGCCATGACTGGGTGGTACGTTGTGCAGACGCAGCCGAATGCCGAGAGCAAAGCGGTCGCTCATCTAGAACGCCAGGGCTTCGCGACTTATTTGCCGCGCTACCTGAAACGCCGGCGTCACGCGCGGCGCGTCGATATCGTCGCCGCGCCGTTATTCCCGCGCTACCTTTTCGTGAAAGTCGACCTGGCGGTGCAGCGCTGGCGGTCGATCTATTCGACCGTCGGCGTGTCGCAGCTGGTCTGTACCGGAGATGTTGCCGCTTTGGTTTCGGATCATGTGATCGCCATGTTGAAGGAGCGCGAGGACGCGGCCGGGTTCATCCAGGTCGATTACCGGCCGTTGTTTCACATGGGCGACAAGATTCGCGTGCGGGATGGCATCTTCAGCGATTGCCTTGGACTTTACGACGGCATGCCGGACTGCGACCGCGTCGCGGTGCTGCTCGATCTGCTCGGGCGCAAGGTGCGTGTGCTGTTGGGTGCCGAGGCCGTGGCCGCAGCCTAGTTCGTTGCGGCATCTTTTGAGTTTGTCTGGGTTCACCCGGACTGCGGTAGCAATCGTGAATGTCAAACACGCCTTTATGAAAACCTATCGTCTCCTACTCGCCGATCTAATGACTCGTCTCCGTTGGCGCTTCCCGGCGCTCATCGCGTTGATGTCATTGGTCGGCCTCAGCGAGGGCACCCCGGTCGCGCTGCTGCTACCGCTGCTCAGCGGGATCGGAATCGTGCCTTCGAGCAATCATGGTCCGGCAACCGCGATGCTCGACAAAGCATTGGCGGCCGTCGGCGCGGTCGATAGCGGAAGCTGGAGCGAACTGATGGCGCGCAAAAACAAGGCTGTACGCGTTGGCCGAAGCGCACACGTCATAGACGAAATAATGCAGCCGATGAAAACTCCATGTGCGGCATAGCCGGCCTGATCGACGCGTCGCAGCAGGGTGACCGGCTCGATCTCGAGAGCCGGGCGCGCGCCATGGCCGACGCCATCGCCTATCGCGGGCCGGACGGCTTCGGCGTGTGGAGCGACACGGAGGCAGGCGTCGCGCTCGCGCACCGGCGCCTCGCCATTATCGATCTGACGCCGACCGGCGCGCAACCGATGGTCTCATCGGACGGCCGCTGGGTAATCTCATACAACGGCGAAGTCTACAACGCGGCGGCGATCGCGCGCGCGCCCGAGCTCATGGGCTTTGCTTTCCGCGGCACATCGGACACCGAGATCATTCTTGAATCGGTGGCCAAGCGCGGTCTCGATCGCACGCTCGCCAAGCTCAATGGCATGTTTGCGATCGCGTTGTGGGACCGCGCGACGCGGACGCTTCATCTGATCAGGGATCGGCTTGGCATCAAGCCGCTTTTCCTGACAGTAACGCAACGCGGCGTGTGGTTTGCTTCCGAACTGAAGGCGCTTGCGGCTGCCGATTTGAAGTTCGAGATAGACCCGGCGTCGGTCGCCAGCTTTCTTCGTTTCGCCTATGTGCCGACGCCGTATTCGATCTTCCGCAACGTAACCAAGCTGCGGCCCGGCGAAATCGTGTCCATCGACGCCGATCTTAAAGTCAAGCACCGGCAATATTGGTCGATCGCGGACGTGGCGGCGGCCGGACTGGCCAATCCTTTTACCCGTTCGGCGGCGGATGCCGAAGCCGAATTGCAGGATCTTTTGGTCGACGCCGTCGGCGGACAGATGATCTCGGACGTGCCGCTCGGCGCCTTCCTGTCGGGCGGCATCGATTCGTCGACCGTTGTGGCCTTGATGGTTGCGGCGCGGCGCGGGCCGGTGCGCAGCTTTTCGATCGGCTTTCCCGATTTCGGTTACGATGAGTCGAAACATGCCAAGGCCGTCGCGCAACATCTCGGCACCGAACATCGCGAATTGACCGTAACCGCGGCGGACGCCTTGGCAGTCGTGCCGCAACTTGCGGACATGTATGACGAGCCGTTTGCCGATTCGTCGCAAATCCCCACTCACCTCATTTCGAAACTGACGCGCGAGCATGTCACGGTGGCACTGTCCGGTGATGGCGGCGACGAATTGTTCGGCGGTTATAATCGTTACGCCTTGGGCTATGGCTTCATGGGCATGGTGGCGCGTGCTCCGGTTGGATTACGCCGGACCCTCGCATCGATGATGGATGCAATCCCGGCCAATCTTGTCGACGCGGTCGCGCGCGTGGTTCCGGCCGGACTACGGCCGGCGCAGCCGTCCGACAAGCTGAAGAAGCTCGCCGCCGTCCTCCCGCTCGATCGCGAGGCGGTCTATCTGCGGCTGGTCAGCCAGTGCCCGGACCCCGCTGCGATAACCCGCGGCCTCGCGGAGCATCCGATCGGATTGAAATGGCCAGGGCAGGGCAAGCGCGATCTGTTCGTCGAACAAATGCAGCTTTTCGATACCGCGACTTATCTGCCGGACGATATTTTGCAAAAGGTCGACCGGGCGTCGATGGCGGTTTCACTCGAAGTCCGCCCGCCGCTGCTTGACCATCGGGTGGTCGAATTCGCCTGGCGACTTCCACGCCATTTGCGCATTCATGGCGGCGAAACGAAATGGCTGCTCCGCCGCGTCCTCAGCCGCTATGTCCCGCGTGAACTGGTGGACCGACCGAAAATGGGTTTTGGCGTTCCGTTGGCGAGTTGGCTGCGCGGTCCGTTGCGGGCTTGGGCGGAAGATATGCTCGATCCCGCGCGCCTGGGCGGCGGCTTGCTCGACGTCGCCGCCGTGCGCACGTTGTGGGCCGAGCACATCAGCGGGCAGCGTAACTGGGCTTACGCGCTGTGGACGATTTTGATGTATGAAGGGTGGCGCCGCCGCTGGGCGGCGTCTTAAGCGATGGGGCGCGCGCTTGCTCAAGGGCGGCAAGGGAGCGGTTCTCGACGTGAAATGCAATCTCGATCGCGCACAAAAGCCCGAAGGCATTGATCTGTGGCGCCTGTAAACCCCATTCTCGTCACCGGCGCCGCCGGCTTCATCGGATTCCACGTCGCGCGCCGGCTGGTGGAGGCCGGCCGCGAGGTGATCGGTGTCGATAACCTATCGCCTTACTACGATCCGAAGCTGAAGGAAGCGCGGCTGCAGCAGCTCGCCGGCGCCAAAAGTTTCAAATTCGTGCGGCTGCATTTGGCGGACCGTGCCGCCACCGCGGCGCTGTTTGCCGAGCACCGCTTTCCGCTCGTGATTCATCTCGCCGCGCAGGCGGGAGTGCGTCATTCGCTGATCGATCCACATGCTTATGTGGACGCGAACCTCATCAGCTTCGTCAATATCCTGGAAGGCTGCCGCCACCAAGGCTGCCGCCATCTCGTTTATGCATCGTCGTCGTCGGTCTATGGCTCCAACACCAGAATGCCGTTCCGTACCTCCGACAACGTTGACCATCCTCTCAGCCTGTACGGCGCCTCGAAGAAGGCGAACGAACTGATGGCGCATTCCTATTCCCATCTGTTCAATCTGCCGACGACGGGTTTGCGCTTTTTCACCGTCTACGGCCCGTGGGGACGCCCGGATATGGCGATGTGGATTTTCGCCGCCGCGATCAGCGCCGGGAAACCGATCAAGCTGTTCAACCACGGGAAAATGCGGCGCGATTTCACCTACATCGACGACGTCGTGCAGGCGGTGGTGCGGCTGATTGATCGCCCCGCGCAGACCGATCCTAAATGGTCGGGCGATGCGCCCGATCCCGCCAGCAGTTCGGCGCCTTGGCGCGTTTACAATATCGGCAACAACCATCCGGTCGAGCTACTCGATGTCGTGGCCCTGCTGGAGCAGGCGCTCGGCAAGAAGGCCATCCGCGAACTCGTGCCGATGCAGCCGGGCGACGTTCCGGCGACTTATGCCGATGTCGACGACCTGATGCGCGATGTCGGCTTCAAACCCGCGACGCCAATTGCCGACGGCGTCGCACGCTTTATCGCCTGGTATAAAGAGCATCACCGCGCCGGTTGACGGGCAGCGCGAAGCCGGTTGCCGCGATCAAGCATCCAAACGATGCCGCCCACGAGGCCGGCTGCGAACATCGCGATGCCGAGCAAAACGGACACAAAAGTAAGCAGCTGGCGCATCGATCGGGAATTCGCGGAAACTAACAAGCGTTTGTGGCGCTTGCCTTACTGGGTTAAGCAAATCGCCGGCACGAGGGAGAAGTGGACAATTCGATGGATTGTCATGCTCATAGCTTGATTGTGCTGCGATGAGAATGGGATAAATGGGAATTCAAAAAAGGTGACAGGCATGCCGAAATTGTCCGATCTCAAAGTCAAACTGTTCACCGATGGCGCCGACAAGGCGCAGATCGTCGAGATGGCCAAACAGCCCTGGATTGCTGGGTTCACCACCAATCCCTCGCTGCTCAAGAAAGCCGGGGTCAGCGACTACGAGCATTTTGCGCGCGATCTGGTCGCCGCCGTGCCCGACCGTCACATCTCGTTCGAGGTGTTCTCCGACGACATGCCTGAAATGGTCGCGCAGGCCCGCGTCATCGCGGCCTGGGGCAAGAATGTCTACGTCAAGCTGCCGGTGACCACCACGCGCAACGAGCCGCTGTTCGACGTGGTGCGCTCGCTGTCGAGCGACGGCGTCAAGATCAACATGACCGCGATCTTCACGCCTGAGCAGGTGGCCCGCGCGGTCGAGGCGCTCGATGGCGGCGCGCCGGCCTGCGTGTCGGTATTTGCCGGCCGGCTGGCGGATTTCGGCATCGACTATCGGCCGATCATGCAGGACGCGATTGCGCGCGCCCGCAAGACGCGGAACATCGAGATCATCTGGGCCTCCACGCGCGAAGTGTTCAACGTTGTGGAAGCAGACAGCATGGGCTGCCACATCATCACTGCACCGGCCGATATCCTCAAAAAGATTTCCAGCCTTGGCAGCAAGACGGCGGCCGAGCTCTCGCTCGGCGCGGTGAAATCGTTCCGCGAGGACGCGCTGGCCGCGGGCTTGCGGCTTTCGGTTCCCGCCTCGCGCGCGGCGGAATAGAGCAGGCGAACCGGTCCTCACCGCGAGCGGATTTAAACGCGCCGAATTTTCTGTAACGCTCTGAATCAAAACGTGTTCACCGTGTTTCCCCGGGGTGGTCGCCAGCCGGCACTGAGCGTGCTAGGGGAAGGCTCGGCTGAGGGTCAGGGCCAGGGGAAATCCGTCAGGACATGACGCAAGCGGTAAAACCGGATGCGGTGCCTTCGTTGCGTATCGGCGTGATTGGCGTCGGCGTGATGGGCAGCAACCATGCCCGGGTGCTTACGGGGCTACCGGGCGCCGAACTCGTCGGCGTCGCCGATCCCGACCTCAAGCAAGCCGAATTCGTCGCACGCACGCTCGGCTGCGCCGCTGTCGCCAGCGTGAATGAACTGCTCGATCTCAAGGTCGATGCCGTCACCATCGCGGCGCCGACCCATCTGCATCACGACATCGCGCTGACCTGTATCGCGCGCGGCGTCCACGTCATGGTGGAAAAACCGATCGCGTCGTCGGTCGAGGAGGGGTGTTCCATCATCGCCGCGGCGCGCCGGGCCGGCCTTACGTTGATGGTCGGTCACGTCGAGCGCTTCAATCCGGCGGTCGAAGCGATCAAGGAGGCGATCCGCAACGAGGATATTCTCTCGATCGCCATCACCCGGGTCGGACCGTTTCCACCTCGTATGTCGAATGTCGGCGTGGTCATCGATCTGGCCGTGCACGATATCGACCTGATCCGCTGGTTTACCGATTCCGAAATCGTCGAAGTGCAGCCGCAGCTTTCCAGTGCGGTCGCCGAGCGCGAGGACATCGCGCTGCTGCAATTCCGCACCGCGTCGGGCGTGCTCGCGCACATCAACACCAACTGGCTCACGCCGTTCAAGGCGCGCAACGTCATCGTCGCCACGCGCGGCAAATACATCATGGCCGATCTGCTGACGCGCCAGGTGACCGAATGTTTCGGTTTCCAGCTGGACGGCAGCTATTCTATGCGCCATCTCTCGGTCGGGCACGCCGAGCCGCTGCGCTCCGAGTTGCTGGCGTTCTTGCGCGCCGTGCGGACCGGGTCGCCGGCGGCGGTGACCGGAGAGGAAGGCGTGGCCAGCCTCGAAATCGCCATCCGCTGTCTTGCCTCTCGCCCGGTGGCCGTGGCGCCGTCACAGCGGCAAGCGCCGCGCGTGGTTGCCGGCTGACCGGCGCCATTGCCTGGATCAAGTATGAATCAGCGACCTAACGCGCCCATGATTCCGTTCATCGACGTGGCCGCGCAGCGCCGCCGGCTCGGCGGCGCGATCGACGCCGCGGTTGCGCGCGTGCTCGGCCACTGCCAGTTCATCCTCGGCCCGGAAGTGCGGACCTTCGAGGCCGAGTTGGCGAAATTCTGCGGCGCGAAACACGCCGTCACATGCGCCAGCGGCACCGACGCGCTGGTGCTGGCGTTGCGGGCAAGGGGCATCGGGCCAGGCGACGCAGTTTTTTGTCCCTCGTTCACCTTCTGCGCCACGGCGGAAGTGGTCGCATTGGTCGGAGCGACCCCCATCTTCGTCGACGTCGAGGCGGAAAGCTTCAACATCGACGCGAAGGGGCTCACTGCCGCGTTGGCGACCGCCAAGCGCCTAGGTCTGAGGCCAAAGGCGGTCATTCCGGTCGACCTGTTCGGGTTGGCGGCCGACCATGCCGCCGTTGCCGCCGCCGCCGAGGCGGAAGGTCTCTTCATTCTCGACGACGCCGCGCAGGCTTTCGGCGCGACATTCAACAACCGCCGGCTCGGCACCTTCGGTCACGCCACCGCGACCAGTTTTTTCCCGGCGAAGCCCCTTGGATGTTACGGCGACGGCGGCGCGGTGATGACCGATGACGATGAAATGGCCGATGTCCTGCGCAGCCTGCGCATGCACGGGCAGGGCAGCGATCGATACGACAATATCCGCATCGGGCTGGCGTCCCGGCTCGACACCATCCAGGCCGCGATCCTGATCGAAAAACTGAAGATTTTCCCCGACGAGATAGAAGCGCGCAACCGTATCGCGCGCCGCTATGCCGAGGCGCTGGCTGATATTGCGATTGTCCCTAAAGTGCCGCCCGGTTCGACGTCGGTATGGGCGCAATACACCCTTCGCGTCTCCGGGGGCCGCCGCGACAAATTGGCGGCCACGCTCAAGGCCGAAGGCATTCCCACCGCGATCTACTACCCGATCCCGCTGCACCGGCAGCAGGCCTATAAGCATTACCCGGTGGGCGAGGGCGGCGTGGCGGTGAGCGATCGGCTCGCCGCCGAAGTCATCAGTCTGCCCATGCACGCCTATCTCGATGAACCGACGCAGAGCCGCATCATCGATGCCGTGCGTAGCGCACTAGGGGCGTGAGGATTTAGAGGCTATTTTTCCTGTAATGTTTGCAAAATAGAAATATCAGTTGCTCCCAAAACGTTCGAAATGAAGTAGCACTACCGGGCAAAGGGCTCGGATTCATCGGATGAATTGGCGTCACCAGAATATTCGCCTACGTCGGCTCGAAGCCGAGGCGATCTACATTATGCGCGAGACCGTCAGCGAATTCCGCAATCCGGTGATGCTCTATTCGATGGGCAAGGATTCGAGCGCGCTGCTGCACCTCGCGCAAAAGGCGTTTCATCCGGGCAAGCCGCCGTTTCCGCTGCTGCACGTCGATACGACCTGGAAATTCCGCGAGATGATTTCGTTCCGCGATCAGACCGCGGCGCGCGTCGGAATGGATTTGCTTGTGCACGTCAATCAAGAGGGGCTTGCGCGCGGCATTTCACCGGTGACGTCCGGCTCGGCGATCCACACCCAGGTGATGAAAACGGAAGGCCTGCGCCAGGCGCTCGACAAGTGGCACTTCGACGCCGCCTTCGGCGGGGCGCGCCGCGACGAGGAAAAGAGCCGCGCCAAGGAGCGCATATTCTCGCACCGCTCCGCCAGCCACGGCTGGGACCCGCGCAATCAGCGGCCCGAGCTTTGGCAATTGTTCAATACCCGTATCAAGGCGGGCGAATCCATGCGGGTGTTTCCGTTGTCCAATTGGACCGAACTCGACGTGTGGGAATACATCAGGGCCGAGAACATCCCGGTTGTGCCTTTGTATTTCGCCAAGCAGCGCCCGGTGGTGGAACGCGACGGCACATTAATCATGGTCGACGACGACCGCTTGCCGCTTGTGCCCGGCGAAAAGCCGCGGAAGATAAAAGTTCGCTTCCGCACGCTGGGTTGCTACCCTTTGACCGGCGCGATCCAATCGAGCGCCGACACGCTCGATGCGATCATCGTGGAGATGCGCAGTTCGACCAGTTCGGAACGGCAGGGCCGCGTCATCGATCACGACGAGGCCGGATCGATGGAAAAGAAAAAGCGCGAGGGCTATTTCTGATGAGCGCTCCCGCGCCATTAACGATTGATCGCCCCGCGCGCCGCGACAGCGCCGACGCGCGACCAGCGTTGCGATTCCTCACTTGCGGCTCGGTCGACGACGGCAAGTCAACCTTGATCGGCCGTTTGCTGTTCGAGCAGAACCTCATCTTCGACGATCATCTGGCCGCGCTCGATCGTGACTCGAAGAAGCACGGCACCAACGGTTCCGAGGTCGATTTCGCTTTGCTGCTCGACGGCCTGGAGGCCGAGCGCGAGCAGGGCATTACGATCGACGTGGCTTACCGGTATTTCGCCACGCCGCGGCGCGCCTTCGTCGTCGCCGACACGCCGGGTCACGAGCAATATACCCGCAACATGGCGACGGGGGCGTCCAATGCCGAGCTCGCCGTTCTGCTCGTCGATGCGCGCAAGGGCCTGTTGAGCCAGACCCGCCGCCACGCAATCATCGCGAGCCTGCTGGGCATCCGCCACGTCGTTCTCGCGGTCAACAAGATTGACCTGGTCGAGTTCGATCGGACCGTGTTCGATCGAATCTCTTCAAGCTTCATCGCTTTTGCGGCACCGCTTGGCTTCAAAGACATCAAGGCGATCCCGATTTCGGCGCGCTATGGCGACAATGTTTCGTCGCGCAGCGAACGTACGCCCTGGTATTCCGGGCCGCATCTGCTCGACTATCTCGAAACGGTCGACGTCGAGGACGACCGCGCCGGCAAGCCGTTCCGCATGACGGTGCAATGGGTCAACCGGCCCAATTCCGATTTCCGCGGCTTTGCCGGCACGATTGCGAGCGGCAGCGCCAAAGTGGGCGATGAAATCGCCATTCTTCCGTCCGGGCAGACCACCGAGATCAAACGCATCATCGGTGCCGGCGGCGATGTCGAAGTCGCGCAGGCGCGGGATTCCGTCACCGTCACGCTCGCCGACGAAATCGACGTTGCGCGCGGCGACATGTTCGCCGCGTTGCGCGACCGGCCGCAGATCGCCGACCAGTTCGCCGCGCATTTGGTCTGGATGTCGAACGAGCAATTGTTCCCGGGGCGGTCCTACGTCATGAAGATCAATGGCTGCACGGTCGCGGCAACCGTGACCGAGCTCAAGCACAAACTAGACGTCAATACGCTGTCGAAGCTCGCGGCCAAAACGCTAAACTTGAACGAAGTCGGCGTCTGCAATCTGTCGGTCGCCCGCGCGGTCGCCTTCGACGCCTACGCGGACAACCGTGACACCGGCGCCTTCATCCTGATCGACCGCTATTCCAATGAAACGGTCGCCGCCGGGATGATCGATTTCGCGCTGCGCCGGGCCACCAATATCCACCACCAGAAGCAAACCGTCAGCAAGGCCGAGCGCTCGAACCTCATGCATCACCGCGCGGCGGTGCTGTGGTTTACCGGCCTGCCGGGCTCCGGAAAATCGACCATCGCCAATCTGGTGGAATCCGCGCTGCATGCGCGCGGCGCTCACACCATCCTGTTGGACGGCGATAATGTGCGGCATGGATTGAACCGGGACCTCGGCTTTACCGAATCTGACCGGGTGGAGAACATCCGGCGCATCGGCGAAGTGGCCAAGCTGATGGCCGAGGCCGGGCTCATCGTGTTGTGCTCGTTCATCTCGCCGTTCCGGGCCGAGCGCCGCATGGTTCGCGAACAGCTGGATACCGATGAATTCATCGAAATCTTCGTCGACACCCCGATCGAGGAGTGCATCGCGCGCGATCCCAAGGGCTTGTATCGGCGCGCGCTCGCCGGCGAGATCAAGAATTTCACCGGTGTCGATCAGCCCTATGAAGTGCCGGAAAATCCTGAGCTCCATCTTCTGGCAGGAGCCAAGGATGCCGACCGGCTGGCGTATGAAGTGATCGAGGTGTTGATACAGAGAAAAGTTCTGTAACGGCCGGTCTAGCTTCGCTTATAAATATCCTCGATGCGCTCGATGTCGTCCTCGCCGAGGTAGCTGCCGGTCTGCACCTCGATCAACTCGAGCGGGATTTTTCCCTTGTTGGCCATGCGGTGGACGCTGCCGATCGGGAT
>Ga0066789_10001277_pt1 | contig 10815 bp, 8 predicted proteins | sample OrgsoiDNA2013049_FD_70960 | JGI IMG/M metagenome (GOLD analysis project Ga0066789, IMG submission 70960) | Permafrost soil microbial communities from the Arctic, to analyse light accelerated degradation of dissolved organic matter (DOM) -... | ecosystem: Environmental > Terrestrial > Soil >...
TAGCGCGCTTCCGGGAGCGCTGGCCGGCATTCTCTGGATGTTGTTCCTGACCCACACAACGTTGAGCGTCCCGGCGCTCACCGGCGCGGTGATGTGTATGGGAGTCGCGACCGCCAACAGCATTCTTATGATTTCGTTCGCGCGTGAACGAATGGCGGCAGGTTCAGATCCGATGCAAGCCGCAATTGAAGCCGGTTACACCCGTATGCGTCCCGTGATCATGACTGCGCTGGCGATGATCATCGGCATGCTGCCGATGGCGATGGGCTTCGGTGAAGGCGGTGAGCAGAACGCTCCACTGGGCCGGGCGGTGATTGGCGGGCTAACCGTGGCGACGATCGCGACTTTGTTTTTTGTCCCAGTCGTGTTCAGCATTTTTCATGGCTGGCGGGTAAAGCGTGCTCGAGCGGCATTGCCAGAGAGATCCTGATTTTGTTTTTGAGAGGCGGGGATATGACTTATGAAGACGGCGTAACGCCCGAGACGCAGACGCACAAGAAGCCGAGCTACCTGCTATTGGTGGTGCTCGGGATATTGCTGATTGCGGGAGCGGTGATCGTGCTTGTGGTTCGCCTGGGTGAGCGCCGTGCCCTGGCCAAAGAAACCGAAGTGCTCGCAGTGCCAAGCGTCACCGTGATTCAACCCAAGTCCGAGCCTCCACAGGAGGAATTAGTACTTCCCGCTTCCCTTGAGGCATTCATCGAGTCTCCGATTTACGCGCGGACCAATGGTTACCTGGCGAAATGGTACAAGGACATTGGCAGCCACGTGCAGAAGGGTGAATTGCTGGCGGACATTGATACTCCCGAGATTGATCAGGAACTGATGCAGGCGAAGGCCGCCCGCAATCAAGCGGAAGCCCAACTCAGCCTGGCAAAAACCTCAGCCGAGCGATGGGACACTCTGCGGAAGATGGACGCCGTTGCTCAGCAGGAAACCGACGAACGAACCAGCGGTTACACCCAGGCGCAAGCGGCGTTGGACTCGGCTACAGCGAATGTGCGCCGGCTGGAACAGCTCGAATCTTTCAAACATATTTATGCTCCTTTCTCCGGAGTTATTACCAAACGCAACACCGATATCGGCGCCTTGATCAATGCGGGGAGCACTGGAGTGAACCAGGAACTCTTTGTAATCGCGCAGATTAACCCGATTCGCGTTTATGTGGATGTTCCCGAGATCGATGCGCCATCGGTCCGTGCCAACCTGAAAGCGACCATTGAATTGCCGGCGTTTCCGGGACGGCGTTTCACCGGCATCGTGGCGCGAAGCGCTAACGCCATCGATCCCACTACACGCACCTTGCGCACCGAGATTGATGTCCCGAACCCCAATGGCGAGCTGTTCCCTGGGTCCTATGCCCAAGTGCATTTCGGAGTGAAGGTCGCCGCGGTGCGGATGTCAGTGCCGGTAAACGCATTGTTATTTCGCGCAGAAGGTCCGCGGGCGGCAGTGGTTGGCGCAGACGGCAAGGTGCACTTGAAGCCGGTGGTGATTGGCCGGGACTACGGGAACGACGTTGAAGTCCTCGGCGGGATCGATCCGAGCGAGAACATTATCCTCAACCCGAGCGATTCGCTCGAAGATGGGCAAACCGTTCATGTATCGAAAGCAGGGGAGCACTCATGAGATCCCGCTTTCTTTTGGTCGCGATGTTTCTGTGCAGCGTGTCGGCGTTCGCTGGCGGACCAAAATACACCAAGCCGGATGCGCCGGTCCCTCAGAATTGGCAGTCGCCGGTGCCTTTCCAGCCTGCAAGCCCACTCGACGCTCTTCCGAAAAATGCCTGGTGGAAGCTGTTTGGCGATAGCGAGCTCGACCAGTATGAAGAGCGGGCGATGAGCAGTAACCACAATCTGAAGGCCGCCACATCCCGCTTAGCGGAGGCGCGGGCCTTCGCCAGGGTCACCGCGTCGGCTCTGTATCCGGAACTGGACGGGGGCGTCAGTGGCCAGAGAGAACGCCTATCCGCAAACCGGCCGACCAATGGCGCTACTGTTGTCCAGACACCTGTCACGCAAAACGTTTTCAATATCCCGTTCACGCTGAACTATGAAGTCGATTTGTTCGGCCGGGTGCGGCACAACCTGGAAGCGGCCAACGCGTCGCTACAGGCATCGGCTGCCGATCTGGAGAATGTTCGCCTGATGGTCTCTGCGGAACTCGCCGCGGATTATTTTCAGTTGCGTGAGCTGGACAGCGAAACTGCCGTGGTGCAGAAGGCAGTTGACTTCCAGAAACAAGGACTGCAACTGGTGGATAAGAGGCATGCGGGCGGAGTGGTCTCCGGTCTGGACGTGGCGCAACAGCAGACGGTCCTGGATTCCTCGTACACGCAGCTGGCGCTACTGCAGCAGCAGCGGGCGCAGTTTGAACATGCGGCGGCCGCGCTGCAGGGATTGCCTGCGTCGGAATTCAAAGCCCCGATCCGGCCGTTGGATTCGCAGCCTCCGGGGATTCCGGTTGGGTTGCCCTCGGAGTTGATCCAGCGGCGTCCGGACATTGCAACTGCGGAACGTGAAGTGGCAGCGGCGAACGCGCAAATCGGGGTGGCGAAGTCTGCGTTCTATCCCAGCATTCTGCTGGGTGGCACGGGAGGATTCCAAAGCGCCGATATTTCCAAACTTGTGGACGCTCCCAGCGCCATCTGGTCAGTGGGATTGGCACTCATGGAGCCGATCATCGCCGGGGGTCGCAATAGAGCGCAACTCGAGGGCGCAAAAGCGGTTTATAACGAGGACGTTGCCAACTATCGCGAATCGGTGCTGGTCGCATTCCAGGAGGTCGAAGATGCGCTTTCCGGATTAAACGCGCTGGCAGCGGCGTCCGACTCGCAGCAGCGTGCCGTCGCCGATGCCCAGACTTCGCTGACTCTGGCCAATGCGCGATACACCGGAGGCCTGGCCACTTATTTGGACGTGATCACCGCTCAAGTGCAGGTCCTGAGCAACGAACGGCTCAGCGCTCAGATCCAAGGACAACGCCTGGTCACTTCAGTGTTGTTGGTAAAAGCGCTTGGCGGAGGCTGGGATAGCTCGAGTATCGCCGCGGTCGGCGTGAAGCCGAGCCTGAAGCAGGCACTGCAACAGTAATTGAGACATGAGTCTTGGATGAGATCAGTCGTCCGACCGCTTTTGTAGTTCCTGCCACAGCTTGTCGAGAATTTCGGCCCGCTGTCCGCTATTCAACTCGCGCTCCAGCTCTGCCAGGGCGACCGCGATCACGTGGTAATGATGCGCGCCGGCAAAGCGGGGATCGGCAGTGATCTCCAGCCACAGGCGATGCAGCAGATCAAGGTCCTGATTGCGAAGTCTCGGCGCATGTGGGCCCAGGTAGTATTCGCGCGATGCACCATCCGGCAAACGCACTTCCATGACCAAGCGGGGCTTCGGATCAGGCAGGCGTTCCCAGGCGTCGCCGGTCAGTTTTGCCTGCTCGTCCGGAGTCAGCTTGTTCGAGAGGCCGCACACCATGCGGCTGGATTCGAGCCGCTGTGCGGTCACAATGATCGAGTCAAATACGTCGCTAGCGGGAACCACCAGCAGTGAAATCGGCTTTCCCTCTTTTTCCGCTGCCGCGACGGCAGCGGTGAACAGCTCTTGCTCGTAATGATCGAAGACCTGGCTGGCCTCGAACATAGTGTTGCTGCCAAACGAGTGCTCGCGGTGATAGAGCCGGGCGGTCATCACTACGACGTCCTGCTGTTTGGTGTCGGTTCGGCGCAGGACCTCTCGCAGGTAGTAAAGGTTCTTCGGGTCACGCACGGCAACCAGAACGTTTCCGGGGCGGACTCCCAGGGTGTCTGTCTCCGGCTGTTCGCTGCCGTAAACGCGGAACTGATCTAGACTCTCGGGTTTCCCAGCGCGTTGCCGGGCTACTCGCCGCTCCGAATAAGTGAAAATTGCGAAGAACACCAGGCTGAATGTAACGCCACCGATGGTCGCCGTGTACTTGGTGAAGAAGTTCACCACGGCTGTGATAAAGAGCACCGTCGCGATAAGGATTACGCCCAGTGGCAGCTCGCGTCCCTTGCCCAGAGGAATGTTCCCTGGGACTCTCCATTCACGTTTGGAAGGCTCGGTGTAGCGCAGGACGAGTACCGCCAGCGCCATCATGGCAAAGCTCCACACCACGCCGAAGGCATACAGTCCCGCCAGCGTGAATACATTGCCGCGAGTAATGACAATGGTCAGCAATTGCAAGGCGACGATGAGGTTGATGATCCGGTAGCTGGTTCCGTATCGAGGATGTGGTTTCTGAAACGCGTCGGTGAGCACGCCATCTTCAGCCACCCGGTTGAGCACGCCGTTGGCGCCAACAATCGAAGTATTCTGCGCGCCGGAAAGAATGAGCACTCCGACCAATACCACGAAGCCGTGAAAAATCAGTCGGGCCCACAAAGGTCCCCAAAGGTGCATGGCGATGCCGCTGATTAAGTTGCCGAAATACTCCGGCCGAACTTTGTCAGGGATAATCATCACCGCAAAAAAAGACGTCAGCGCCGTGAACAAAAGCGCATACACCCCGATTACGACCGCCGCTTTTTTCAGGTTCTTCAACTTGGGGTGGGCGATTTCGCGGTTCACCTGGGCCAGGGTTTCCTCGCCGCTCATGGCCAGAACGGAATGCCCGAATCCAACGAACACGATGAACATGGTCAGATGGCTGAGCCAACTTCCCTTGAGCGCGGTCAACCAACCCAGCGATTCGTGGTCCATCGTAATGCCAAATTTCAGCGGGTTGGGCGGGATCTGAAACGGAACATGAAAGAGAGTAACGGTGCACCACAGGATCAGAATCACCACCATCACGGTGGTAACGATCATGATCTGGACAGCTTTGGTCGAGGATTCGTGCATCCCTTGCGTGTTCTTGTGCCAGAAGTAAATCGTGACCAGGATGCCGAAAACTGCGGCAAAGGCGTCTTGGTGGAAATTGCGAAATGGGTGATGCAAATAGAGAGCTGTGTCTTGAATAAATCCGGCAAGGTACTGTCCGGCGACCACGGAACTGAGGGGGCCGGTCAGGACGTAATCAAACAATAGTGCGGAGACGGAAAACTTTGCCAGGGTACTGCCCATGGCTCGCCGGACCACGCGGTAAACCCCGCCCCGGACGAACATGCTGGTGGATTCGACGTAGAGCGCGCGAACGCAGTTGGCAAACAGCATCACCCCGAGGATGAACCAGGGAGCGCTCTTGCCAATGACCTTCTCAGCATCGCCGCCCACGTAATAGGCAGACGAGCCCAGATCGGAGAGGACAATCGCTGCGGCGCGCCAGAAGGAGATGAAACTCAGCAACACCGTCGTTGCGACGAAGACCCGGACAGCTGGACGTTTTGTGGTATTCAGGGCGGTAGCCATTACACGGGAAACAACGCAAAAGAAGCCATATTGACTCTACACCTCGACGCTCACAAGCGGCGGGGCGCAGTACCATTCGCGTCCCGCCGCTTCTGTGATCGCTGTGCTGGACAAACGGGTGCTCAGATAGCAGCAGCCCCGCGCTCCTGGCTTCTTATGCGAATGGCCTCTTCGACCTTGTACAGGAAGATTTTTCCGTCCCCGATCTTCCCGGTGGAAGCTGTTTTCAAAATCGCGTCCACAGCCGATTCCACAATGTTGTCCTGCATGATCAATTCGAGCTTGATCTTCGGCAGAAGGTCCACGTTGTATTCACCGCCGCGGTAGCTTTCCTTGTGGCCCTTTTGCCGTCCATGTCCGCGTACTTCTGAAACAGTCATCCCGTCGACACCAACATCGATCAGGGCTTGCTTGACGGCTTCGAATCGATTGGGCTGAATGATCGCCTCAACTTTAGTCATGTTTGCTCCTCGTAGGATATTTGTAAGGTGAGTTAGCGGAGGCAGAGAAACCTCTGCCCCCGAAACTCGATCCAGTTAGACGACGTGCTCAACCGACATGCGACAGCGGCTTGGTAGTCGCCACGCTTGCCTTGATGGGAGACAGGGGCAGTTCCTGCGCCATGCCGGCCGGAGCGCCCAAAGCCGAGATGACGTACTCGGGATAAGCCGAGATGCCATGCTCGTGCAGATCCATACCGTAGGTTTCCATTTCTGCCGGCAACCGTAGCATACCCATTGCGTTGACGATGAGCATTACAACCATGGCAACGCCAAACGTCGCCAGGGTTATGCAGGCGCTGCCGATGAATTGGGCTTTCAGCACTTGCAATCCGCCGCCGTAGAACAGTCCTCGCAGCGGTGCGGAGTTGTCGGGGGCGATCGGCCCGGTCGAACCATATTGGCCACAGGCAAACAGACCCAGGGACAATGTTCCCCAGATGCCGCAGATCCCGTGGACCGGTACCGCTCCGATGGGGTCATCAATGCGCAGCCATTCCAACAGATCGACGCCCATGATGACGATCACACCGGCGATTCCGCCCAGCAGGACTGCGCCGGTTGGACTGACCCAATAGCAAGGGCAGGTAATTGCGACCAGCCCGGCCAGGAATCCGTTCGTGGTGTAACCCGCATCCCAGGTCTTCATCTTCCAGTACCCGTAGATGATCGAGGTGAGGCCTGCGGAGCAGGCGGCGAGCGTCGTGTTCGTGGCGACGCGTCCAATGCCGACAAAGTCCATCGCCGATAGCGTGCTGCCAGGATTGAACCCGTACCAGCCGAACCAGAGAATCAGTCCGCCGCTGACGGCAATGGTCAAATCGTGCGGCAGCATCGGCTGGCCGCCGTCGCGCTTGAACTTACGACCGAGGCGCGGGCCCAAAACGATGGCACCAGCCAGGGCGATGAATCCGCCGATGGTGTGCACCACCGTCGATCCGGCGAAGTCATGGAAGCCCATGCCCAGCGACGGGAAGAAGTGGCCGTCGCTGCCCATCAAAGCCAGCCAGCCGTCCGGCCCCCACGCCCAGTGTCCGATGACTGGGTAGATGAAACCCGTCACGCAGATGCTGTAGAGAAGGTCGCCGACGAAACCGGTACGACCGATCATCGCGCCCGATGTAATCGTCGAGCAGGTATCGGCAAAAGCGAACTGGAAAATCCACACCGCGAGGAAGGCCACGCCTGTGCCTTCATACGTAGCGGGCGCATTTTGCAGGAAGAACCAGTGGTATCCAATGAAACCGTTACCGTGAGCGAACATGAATGCGAAACCGACGGCGTAGAACAGGATGCCGCAAAGGCAGGTGTCCACGACGCACTCAACCAGTACGTTTACAGTTTCGCGGGAACGACAGAAGCCGGCTTCCAGCATGGTGAAGCCGACCTGCATGCCGAACACCAGAAATGCGGCCACCAGCGTCCACGCGGTGTTCACTGGGTTGACGACGTCGGCGGCTTTCAAGTCGGGGGTGGTCTGGGCATAAACGTGAGTGAAGAAAAGGCCGGTGACAACGGTCATGGTCAGCAGGACCAAACCAACGCCCATTATCTTGCCGGCGAACAGCGTGCCTCCATACTTGCGCCATTCGCGGTCCCGCAGACGGCCGGCCAGCCGGGAAACCTTTTGGGAGAGGGATAGCCTCTGTCTCTTTGCAGCGATCACAGACATGTAATTGCTCCTTCGGTTTAGTTTTTTGATTTGTGTACCGTCACTCGCGACCCGGCCTCGCAGCCGTTGCAACCAAATCCAATCCGTGCGCGAACTGTTCACCGCATCTCAGGAACTCATAGCGCATTCACGCGACTGCAGCGTCCCCAAAACTCCGTTGTCCATCCAAAAACGAAACCCGAATAGCTGAGCGCGCATGGCCAGGGAGCGAATGTTGCCCGCCACCTGCTCGTCGCGCTCGACTGTGCCTACGATGATCAATTCAGCCTCGGGCCCCGCTTCTGCTTTGGTCTCTGCCCCTTCCACTGCGCGGTACACGCGAAACACCGCGCTGGAAACACCGGGCATTGCCGCGAACAACATTTCTCGGACTGCAAGCGAGTCTTCCAGCGCCTGCAAGGAAGCGTTCTTTTCGCCTAAGCTGCACGACAAGTCTGCGTCCCAGGTGTCGGCAGGACGGGCCATCCACTCGCATTCCGCCGCTTCGCCCTTTACCTCGAGTCGCAAAAGCTTGAGTGGAGCGCGGGACAATTTCCCGAACCGCATTCGGACCCGAAGCTTGTGCACAAAATCGGACGCTTCCCAAAGTGCGTTCATCCTCTCTTCGCTCCTTCTCTCGCTTTGCCGGACAGACCGTAAGCATGTAGCTTGCGGCGAGAAGCGCAGAGATACACGCCCACGCATCCGCAAATAAGCAGATCAAACCGCGATCACAATGTGGTTACGAGACTGGCACGGCGTCGTGCCGAAGGACTCCTCTGTTCGGCGTCGAAGAGAGGGTAAAAATAAAACTTGCTACAGCTTGAGGCGGATTCTCGCGTAGGGCATACAGAAAGTCAAATTCAAACTTTTTATCGCGGACATTACGCCAAGGAGCGGATGAAAAACTTTCCTCGAAGAGAAAATGGCGGACCGATACACGAAGCAGTTGGGAACAGAAACCGGGAGGAGGAGTCGCCATCAGCACTGTTTGATGACGTGGCTGAGGATAATGGCTTCGGCGACATCCTTCATGGATTTGCGGCGGTGCTGGCTTTCGCGACGCAGCATCTGATACGCGGCCTCTTCACTGAGGTGCAGGTCGTGTTGCAGGATTCCTTTGGCGCGCTCCACGACTTTACGGGCCTCAAGCTGGCTGGCAAGTTCGGAATTCTCGGTCTCCAGACGGGCCCTGCAGATCTCAGCCGCAGCCAGGAATCCCAGCGCGGAAATCAATCCAATTTCTCGCTCGTTATAGACACAGGCGTCGCTGTTTAGCAAGTTGATGACACCCACCAGCCGCCCCTGGCTAACTAAGGGAACGGATAGGAACGCTTCAAATCGCTCCTGCGGCAACTCGGCGAACCGCTTGACGCGGTGATCGGCGGCGGCATTGGGCGACACGAAAAACGGTTCGCGATGCTGGGCTACCCATCCGGCAATTCCCTGGCCTACCTTAATCCGCAATCGGCCGACGAGGTGCGGATGCTGGTTCTTGGACGCCCGCAGCACCAACTCTTTCTCTTCGAGCACATAGACGAAGCAGGAATCGCACGGGACCACCGAGGTCGCGAAATCCACCAGTTCCTGCAAGACCGCATCCAGCGCCACGGCTCCAGACATTCGTCCGGCTACCCGCCGAAGCAGAGCGACAGGAGAAGACTCGGCATCGGGACGACCCAGATTCACAGCTTCAATCGGTAAGGGTTTCGCTAGACTCCAGTCCGCGGATGCGCTCATAGCTCAACAACCTACGTTGATCTGGCGAACAGAACAATCATCCTTAGGTATGGGTTCCGATAGAAAGAAGTTATGGCCAACATAAGCGAAAACTCAGCTCCGCTAGCGGGATTTGAGCTTGTCCGACATACGTACCAAATCGGCCAGCGACGGGGCCATCATTTTGCGCATGACCTGGCCGCGATGCATTTTGGTGGTGACTTCACTGATGGCGAGCTTGTCCGCAACCTCTTTATTAGTCAGGCCTTCCACCACCAGGTCCATAACTTCGCGCTCGCGCGCCGTTAGTAGGTCAAAGCGGGAGCGCAGAACCGCGAGTTCCGCGTCCTGTTGGCGCGCCACGCGATCCCGTTCCAGCGCGTGATGAATCGCGGCCAGCAGATCTTCCTTCTGGAAGGGCTTCATTAAGAACTCTACTGCGCCGGCCTTCATTGCCCGCGAAGTCATGGGAACATCCCCGTGCGCAGTGATAAAGATGATGGGTATTGAGATTCCCGCTCGGGCCAGCGCCTCCTGAAAATCCAGACCATCGGCTCCGGGAAGTTTGATGTCGAGCACCAGGCAGCTGGGAGTGTCGGGACAGGGCGCGTTCCGAAACCCTTCGGTGGAGGAAAACGTCTGGGCGTCAAATCCGACGGATTCCAATAGATTGCTGACCGCCTCGCGCACCGATGCGTCATCATCCACGACAAAGATTGTGGGCCGTCGGTCAGACATGGGACTCGTTAGCGCCAACCGGCAGCGTGAACTGGAAGACAGTCCCCTCACCCGGGCGCGGCGTTGCCCACAACCGCCCCTGGTGAGATTCAATAATCGAACGGCTGATGGATAAACCCACGCCGATACCATGCGGCTTGGTAGTGAAGAACGGATCGAAGATCTCTTCAGCGGTCTCCGGATCGAGCCCCGTACCGGAATCTTCGACGGCGATCAGAACCTGACCTTCCTTGTCCTTCTGGGATCGGATCACCAATTCTCGTTCACCCGCGTTGGTACCGCTCATCGCATCCATACCGTTCAGGATGAGGTTCATCACTACTTGCTGCAATTGCACTCTGTCGGCCATCACGTTCGGTAGGGCTGGGGACAACTGCGTGCGCATCGAGACCTGGCGCACGGTGGCTTCGTTGCGCAAGAAGACAGTGAGTTCGCTAATGACCCCATTTAGATCCGTCCAATCCTTTACTGGGGCCTCTTTACGAAATAGGGCGCGGACGCGGTCGATCACCGCGCCGGCCCGGGTCCCGTCGCGGACGATGCTTTCCGTGGTCTGGCGCGCCTTCTCCAGGTTGGGAGGACTCGCCGAAAGCCACTCCAGGGACGCCTGTCCGTTGGTCACAACGGCAGTGAGGGGCTGGCTGATTTCATGCGCGATGGAGGCGGTCAGCTCTCCCATGCTCAGCACTCGGGAAAGCCGTGCCAGTTCGGTCTGTGTCCGCATCAGGGCCGCGGTCCGTTCCGCGACCCGGATTTCCAACTGATCGCGGGCTTCCCGAAGGGCCTCATCGGTCTTCCTACGCGAGGAACTCACCCAGCTGACTACCAGAGCGCAGACGAC
>Ga0066789_10001278_pt1 | contig 10814 bp, 8 predicted proteins | sample OrgsoiDNA2013049_FD_70960 | JGI IMG/M metagenome (GOLD analysis project Ga0066789, IMG submission 70960) | Permafrost soil microbial communities from the Arctic, to analyse light accelerated degradation of dissolved organic matter (DOM) -... | ecosystem: Environmental > Terrestrial > Soil >...
ATGCAGCGTGAACTCCCGCGGCGCCGTCTTAAGCAAATGCCGTGCAAGGCCGCGCGGGATGTGCACCCGCTCACCTTTGACGTCGGCGCCGGCGCCCTTCCACAAACGCAGGGATTCCGGGTCGCGCCGAAATTCAATGCCGATCTCCTCGAGGATGGTCTCGGCGTTGTCTTCGATGATCTCGACCGCTTCGGTACTGAGAAGCTCGACCACCGGAAGTTTGCGGCGGATGTACGGATACTTGGCGGCCTGGGTGCGGGCACGCGCCAGGCGCGATTCGCGGCTGCGGCGCGGCGCTGCTGAATTGTGGTTCACTGTATCCTCGCTATTCGCTCGCGGCCCTGCGGGCACGCATCGCCCGCGCCCGGCGCTCACTATGCCTTGGCGGCGGGCTCCGTACAATGCCTATTGAACGAACGCACGATTACTCGCCGCGCTCATTCGTCGTCCCGCCAGGGGATCGTCCACTCCTCGCCTCTGGCGGTCGTCACGTACTCCGGCCAGCGATACTGGTGCGGCACCTTGAAGTCGGCCGCAAGCAACGGAGCCTGCCAGCGTGCGCCGCCGACGCCGCCGCCGGTCCGCTCCTCGAATTCACGCGTTGCGGCCGCAAGCAGCGCCGGATCCGTGAACAGATCAAGCAGCGTCGCGCCGATGGTCTTCGCCGCCACGCGGATCATTGGTTCGATGGTGGCGCGAATGCCGCCGAGCGCATTTGCAACCCACGCCGGATAGACGAATCCAGCGGGACCGGCGAGCACCGGGCGGGCGACGAACAACCGGACCGTCGGGCAATGCCAGCAATATTCCGTGTAGTCATCGGAAGTCAGGTACTGCTGCCAAGCGGGCATCATGCCGCGCAGCTGGCGTTCGCATTCCTCGGGCTCGATAAGCTGCTCGGTCTCGGGGGAAAACGGCCGCTCCAGCGGCGCGATGCCGAGGTTCGACTGTATTTCGCGCGCGATCCGAATCGCTTCCCCGCCCCAACTCGGCGCTCCCACCAGGGCGAGATTACGGTAGGTGGCCCGTGCCAGCGCATGGTTGGCAAGGCCGCCTCTAGACTTCGCTACCCAGGTCTTGTGCCAGCGACAGAAGGACGCCTTGGCCGCGGCCTCCGCGTTGTTGTCCATCACCGAAGCGATGATGTCCGCCTGCTCGACCGAATCCGTGCGCACCATGTAGTCGATCTGCGCCACATGCGGAACGAGATTGTCCGCCGTCGCCTGACCGGCGGTCAGAATCGCCTCGTTGAAACTCCACAGACCGGTCGCAGGCAGCATTGAGCGGCGCAGACTTTCGTTCAGATGATGGAACAGCATTAACGCATCGGTCGCTCCCGGCGCACGCGCGCTCAGGTGATTCTGCGGGATCGGGTTCACCCGATCCGCGGCGATCCAGTTCTCCGGGTCGTCGCAGGTGAAGGTGTAGATGTAGTTGTAGCCGACCCCGCAGTGGGTATCCCAAGCCACCGTATTGCAGAGCGGCGACATGTAATGCGGGTGAAAGCTCACCGCGGCGTCGAGCGAGTTGTAATATCCCTTCGCCGCGTGGATCGGCTTCGAGGCTCTGAGTTTCTCGGCCGGCTCACCGAATAGCTTGAGGGTTCCGCCAATGCCGCGCTGCTGCATGACGGCCTTCACCGCCAGGGCGCCGCCGAGCGCGCTGATGCCGAGGGCCGAGTGCGGATCGGTGTGTCCCGGGGCATACTTCGACAGGCCGCGCCGCGGTTGGCGCGCGGTGGTGGCGGCCTGGCAATTGCCGGGCACGGCGTCGTATTCGGCATACGCGGCGATGGTCGGGCCGGGGCCATTCGCAAATGATGCGGCGAAAGCGGTCGGCATTCCGCCGGAGCCGGCTTCTACGGTGAATCCCGCGGCACGCAGACAATCCACATACCACGCGTTCGACTTGTACTCGCGAAAAGCCGGCTCCGCGAAGTGCCAGATGACGTCGTGCCAATCGGACAATTGGCTCAGATGAGCGTCGACCCACCCGAGAACTTCCCGCTTCGCTTCCCCCATACGATCTCCATCCGGTATTGCGCTGTTCGGATCGAGTGTACAAGAAACGACAACTCGTAAGCACACGCCCTCGCGGCGCGTTTCGGGCCGCGGCTGCGGCCGTCAAGGATCAGAACCAGCGGCTCTTTTGAGTGACCATGGACGGTGCGCTCGGCGAGTCCACGGATTTTTGCTCAGATGCGGTGGTCGTGACGCGGGTTTCGCGAACAACCCGGTCGCCGGTGATCTCGATCGCCGCATGTTGGCCCGTGGCCCCAACGTCCTTGCGTGCCTCGAAGCATTGATCGGCAAATCGCTGGCGTTCGGCGGCGCTCACTCGTTTCACCGCCGAGCCTTGGTAAAACGCCGTCAGATAGCTCGCCACCGCACCCGCGGCATTGTCATCGCTGAAGAATCCCAGGCGCAGGGCATGCATGACTCGTCCTTGATCGAGTGCGGCCACGGAGTACAAGCGGTACACGCTGAAAATATCGAGATTGGGCAAACTGTCCGGATCGAAGGCCTGCTCGGCGATCGACAACTGAATCACGAACCATCGGGACGCTGCTTCATCCTTCAGCTCCAGCGGCGTCAAGGGCCGTATCGTTTGCGTGCTCTCAAAACTCGCGAAACTTCCCTCGATCTGTTCGGCCGGCTTCGCGGCGGCGGGCACCGGCGATGGCCTGAACGGCAAGGGCCGGACGACGGACGGCCGCGTCATGGACGGCTTGACCTCTGGCGGCTTGGCCAACGGCGGTTCGACCACCCATGGAATGGCATCCGGCGCTGCGGCCGGCGCGGCTTCGATCGCCGCGGGAGGAATTTGCAATGGCAGTTCCCAATGTAACGGCGGCTGCACCACCCACGGAATGGCATCCGGCGCTGCGGCCGGCGCGGCTTGGATTGCCGCGGGAGGAATTTGCAATGGCAGTTCCCGAGTCAGCGGCGGCTTTGCCGCTGGCGCCGCGGCCGGCGTCGCCACCGGATTGTTCAAGGTGCGCGCGACTTGCAGCGGCAGTGCGCGGGGCAACGCCGGGCGTGCCGACGCGGACCGCACCGGCGCCACTGCCTCGGAGAGCACAGGTATGGACGCCAGCGGTGGCTGCACCCTACCGATCGCTGCTGACGCATCGGTTTTGAACTGCACATCAACCCTAGGCCGCGAAGTGGGTTTGGTTTGCGCAGTGATCTTCGCCTGGATGGCTTGCAGCGCGCGCAGATCCTCCCCTTCCGCGGTTGCGGTCAACGCGCCGGGATAGATATCGCGTACCGTCTCAAGCGCGGCGACTGCTTCCTCTTCGGTGGCAAACGGGCCGAGACGCAGGCGGTAGCGCAGTCGCCGGTCCTCGGTGCGTTGAATCTGATAAACGTGGGCATTCGGACAGCCGATCACGCCTTTGATGGACTGACCGATCGGGGCGGTGGACGCACTGAGATTGATCACGAATGGGCCCGCACCGCCAAGCCGAGGCGCTTCCGGCAATGGCGCCAGGAGGTCGTCGATGCTCAGGTGGCAGATATCCCCGCTCAATGGCCTCGCCATAGTTGTCTTCCCACGAAGGGTTTCGGTATTGAACAAGATATTGGCCAAGCGCGCCGAATGAAACCGTGACGGACGTCTCTTGGCTGCAACAAGGGCCGTGAAGGCGGTTTATGTCACATCCCGCTGCATGCGTCGCTTCACGAGTCCGCGCCCACTTATGGTCGCCGAGGGAGCGCAGTGCGCCGCGGCGCCACGCGATCGGCAACAATATGCCGGTGGCGAGCGACACGCGCGCCCAGGCAATCAGCAGCGGCGAAAGTTCCGGCACAGCACTATAGGCGATTGCAGCGGCCGCGCGCCTGCCGTGACGCCGAGCGCCCCCAACTGTGCGAAAATCGAGCGCAATGACGGACATCCCCCTGCGATTCACATCATGACCGCCGATAAACACCCATCCGGCATGGAGCCTCACCGGTACGCAAACCCCGTCCGGGCGCGATCGAGCGGGCTGCGGCGAATCAGGGTCGGAGAGCGCGACGTCATTACGCAGGGAATCACCCGCCCGGTGCTGCAGGATCTATTCCACTATTTCATGACCGTCAGCTGGCCTCAGGTGTTCGGCACCATCGGCGTGTTGTTCCTGATCTTCGACCTTCTATTCGGCTGCTTGTACGCTCTGGTGCCCGGATGCATCGCCAATCTGAATCCACCCGGCTTCGTCGGTGCCTTCTTCTTCAGCGTCGAAACGCTCGCCACGGTCGGCTACGGCGACATGCATCCGCAGACCCTGTACGGCCATATGGTTGCCATGATCGAGATCTTCATCGGGCTGATGATGCTCGCGCTGATCACCGGCCTCATGTTCGCGCGCTTCTCCCGGCCGCGAGCGCGCTTCCTGTTCGCGAGGCACGCGGTGGTGCGCCCGATCGACGGCAAGCCCACACTGATGTTCCGAGCCGCCAATGCGCGCCAGAACGTGGTGCAGGAAGCCTCGGCACAACTGCGCATGCTGCGCAACGAGGTGACCCAAGAGGGATTTCGCATTCGCCGCATCATCGATCTGCCGCTGGTCCGTTCGCAGCATCCGGTGTTCGTCCTCGGTTGGAACATCATGCACATCATCGACGAGGCGAGTCCGCTCAGGAGGGAGACGCCCGAAACGCTGCGCCAATCGCAGGCGACGTTCATACTGAGCGTCAGCGGCACCGATGAAACGACCGGACAGATGCTGATGGCGCGCGCCGAGTATCCGAGCAACGCCATCCGCTGGAGCGAAGCGTTCCGCGACATCCTGGAGGTGGGCGAGGACGGCACGCTGTTTATAGATTACGGCAAGTTCCACGACGTGGAGCCCCTGGCGAAGGGCTAACCCGCCCCAGACCCTACGGATCGCTTGGGGTCGGCGCCGCACCGCGATACACTAGCGAAAGCCGAAACGCGAATCAGAATCAACAACCAGGGGGCTTTCATATGCATCCGCTCAATTCCGTCAAGGGCGCCATCACCACCGGCGCCATACTCGCCGTGGTCATCGGCCTCGGCCTCACCGCTTGGGCAGGATTAGGTACCGATTTCTATCCGGTGCGCATCGACCGATGGCTGCACATCCTCTCGGGTGTCATGTGGATCGGCCTGCTGTATTACTTCAATGTCGTGCAGACGCCGGGCCTCGCGGTCGCCGCCGCCGACAAGGGCGGACCGGGCGGCGCCGGCATATCGAAGTACATCGCACCGCGGGCCCTTTTTTGGTTCCGTTGGGCCGCGGTGGCCACCTGGGTGACCGGGGCAATCTACCTGGTGGGTGGTTATGGCACCGACAATCGCAGCGGCATCGCCAATGCCTTCAGCTTGCAGCCCGGATTTCGGACGATCGGCGTCGGCGCGTGGCTCGGAACGATCATGCTGTTCAATGTGTGGGTATTCATCTGGCCGAATCAAAAGAAAATCCTCGGACTGGTGCCGGCAACGGACGATGAGAAGGCCGCGGCGCGCAAGACCGCGGGCCGTGCATCGCGCATCAATTTCATCCTGTCGTTGCCCATGTTGATGTGCATGGGCGGCCAAGCGCACGGATTGCCGTTCTAGCCGATTACAAGGGTGGCCCCTGGCTCTGCATGAATTGATCCAGTCGCTCGATCGCATCGAGCGGCTGGATCAGATCCATGACGCCCGGCCGCTCGATTTTCATCCACCACGGCAATTCTTCGGGTTCTCTGCGCATGAATGTTCTGACCGCCTCGGGAAAGCGGTCCACGCACCACCGCTGGCTCAGATAAGGCCCGCTGCGGGCCGGATTGGTCGCCGCGTACAAGCCAATCACCGGCGTACCGACCGCGGTCGCCATGTGAGCGGGCCCCGAATCAGGCGTCAGAAGCACGGTTGCCCCCTTCAGCAAGGCCAGCATTTGCGGCAGTGTGTCGCGGCCGATCTGGTCAATGGGCGCACAGGCCGCCGCCGCAATGACCCGATCGCCCATGTCGCGTTCGATGCGAGTCGGACCGCCGCATAGCACCACGCGCATATTCCAGCGCTGCGCCGCGTAATCCGCGACTCGCGCGTAGAATTCAGGTCGCCAGTTACGCAATGCATGGCTCGAGCAAGGGCTGATCAGCAACGTCGTCCTCGAATCGGGAATGATGCGCCGCGCATACGCCACCGCCTCCGCCGGTAACGGGATGTTCCATTCGAGCCGCCGCTCGCCAATACCGAGCGCCTCGGCGAACCCCCAGAAGCTGTCGAGCACGTGTTCGCGGCGGCGCGCACGGATCCGGCGATTGGTGAACAGCCACTGCAGATCGCGCGCCCTGGCCCGATCGAACCCCCACTTGATCGGTGCGTGCACCAGCATGCACAGCAGGTTGGCACGAAAGCTCGCATGCAGGTGCAGAACCAGGTCGAATCGCCGTCCGGCGAGTTGTCGCCGCAGGCGCACCCACTCGGGAAGGAAGCGCCGCTTATCGACCGTGAGGAATTCGATCTCCGGCAAAAGGGACATCAGTTTCGCCTCGATGCGGCCGATGATCCACGTGATCCGGCATTCGGGCCACCTGAGTTGCAGCGATCGGATGAGCGGCACCGCATGACAAGTGTCGCCGATTGCCGATAGCCGGATGAGGCAAATGCTCGCGGGCGAACCGGCGGGCAGCGGCAGCTCGCGCTCAGGACCGCGGACGGACATCGTTTTGCCGCATTGTGAACTCCGAGCGGATGAGCGCGCCGCGTGCCGCGAAGAAATCATCGACGGCCTGAATCAGGCCATCGCAATCGGCCTCGGTCGTCGGCAGCGAGAGCGCGATGTAGCCGCGTCGCCCGAAGTAATATCCGCGCTCTAGCATCTCGAGATGGAAAAGCCGCTCGATCGCCGATTTCACGCGCGCCTCATCGTCGTGCGCCGCATCGGGATTGAAATGCAATCCGATGAGAGAGCCCAAGCCCGTGGCCTGAAACGGCATTCCGTGCGCGCCGGCGACTCCATTGAGCCGCTCGCGAAGCCTGTCGCCGAGCGCATTGATCCGCCGCGCCTGCGGCGGCGTGAACACCTCGCTCAAGCCGGCGAATCCGGCCGCCATCGACAGCACGTTGTTGTTGAAGGTGCCGGCATGCTCGAACGCGTCCGGGACGTCGGGATCGAAACGTTCCATGAGGTCGCGCCGGCCGCCGAAGGCGCCGAAACTCGCCCCGCCCCCCAGATGCTTGCCGAGCGTCGTCATGTCGGGCCTGATGCCGAGCAGGCCTTGCAGTCCCGACGGCGAGAGCCGCGAGGTCATCACTTCGTCGAATATCAGGATGCTGCCCTGAGCCGTGCATTCCTCGCGCAGCATGTCCAGGAACTCCGGGGTTCCCGGTATGCACCCGCCGCCCAACATGGGCTCGACCATGACGGCCGCGACCTCCTCGGCGAAAGATCGCAGCAGGGCGCGAGTACCCTGAAGATCGTTGTAGTCGCCGATCAACCAGTCGAACGGCGCATTGAGCCGCGAACCGCCATGACGGAAATTAAACACGCCGCCATGATAGCCGCCGCCGAACACCAGCACGCGCGAGCGGGAGGGACACAAGGCGCGCACAGCCGACAACGCCATCAAATTCGCTTCGGTGCCCGAATTGGTGAAGCGAACGAGTTCGATCGAGGCGAAGCGCGAGCGTATCGCCTCCGCCAGGCGCGCCTCGTATAGATTCGGGCCGCCAAGCGTCAGACCGCTTTCGATCGCCTGTCTCAGCGCGGCCTGAACGGCCGGGTGGGTGTGCCCGTAAAGACCCGCCGAGTATTCGCCGAGCAGATCGAGATACTCGTATCCATCGACGTCGGTGAGCCGATTGCCCCTACCGCCGGCAAAAGTCAGGGGAAACGGGCTGTAGTGCAGAACCGTGCGGGTATTGCCGCCGGGCATGTGCCGAGTGGCGTATTCGTGGCGGCGCGCGCTGTTCGGACGGCGTTCGCGATAGCTCGCCTCGACTTCGGCGAGCTCGCGTGCAAGATCCCTCCACGAGCTTGTGGCTCGATGCGGTCTATGCATCATGGGGCGGCCGTCGCGACGCGTTACTGGCTCATTTGCGCCAATGCATCGCGCAAAGGAGCGCTGGAGACTTGCATCCATCCCCCATAGGGCTGATTCATTTCAAGGATCAGAAATATCGCGCCTGCCACCGACAGCGAACCGACCGCGAGGGCCGCGACCACGGTCGCGTTGAAGCGGGTGAACAGACCGAAGCCGAAAAACAAAATTACCAACCACGAGATCAGCACCACCAGAAAAGGCAGCGACAGCGAGCCTCGCGCCTGCTCCGCGAGCAGGCGCCGGGTCTCCGCGACGTTCGCCAGCAGGTCCAGCGCGCGACTCTGACCGAACAGCTCGAGCTTCGTATTCGTCGGCAATCCCGCAATGCCCTCGAAAAGCCGCTGGCCCTGCCGCTGTGCCGACAGCGGCGCGTATGCCGCCGCGCCCCGGTCCTTGGCCCATAATCGCTCGATATCGGAGGCGACGATGTCGTGAAGCAGCGCGCGGTCTTCGGCCGCTTGCGCACCGAATCGGTCGAGAATGCGATCGATCTGGTACACATCGACGCTGAGCTTCTGCACTTCGCCCTGCTGCGAATCGAAATTGGAGTGCGCCGAGGAAATGAGCAGGCCGAGCACCAACGCAGTGATGGTCGCGATCAATCCCAGCACGAGTTTCAGAAACTCCTGTGATTCACCCTTCAAATGGTGAGCCGGCAATCGCGCCCGGATGAATATCGCCGCGAGGGCCGCAATCATGGTGCACCCGAAAGCCACCAGGCTGATCCAGAGGGCATTCATCGCGGGCGTCTCCTGAACAGCGTGCTCAATTCAATCGGCTCAACGCGGTTTGTAGCTGAACTTTTGTCCGGCAACAGTGGCCGTATACATGAGGCCGCCTTTGGCGATCGTGAACACCGCCATGCCCTTTTCATACCCCGCGGTGGCCGTGGTGGCATCTTTCTTGCCGCCGCTTGCTGCCGACGTGGCGCCCGTGGTGCCGACGCTGGCGGAGGCACCGGCGGTAATCGCTACCGCGCTGACCCCGGCCGAAAACTCGAACGAACCGGTGGAGAATTCATCGAATGCGCGCTTGTCCTCGAAAAAAATAATTTGGCTGTAGCCCTTGCCGCCGAGCTGGAAGCCCGCGCTCACCTGCGTCATGCTGGTGTCGGCCACGAATTTCCCGCCCACGTATACCCGACCCTTGCCGTATGCGCCGCCGACGATGAAACCGGCCTCGCCCACGGTCGCAAATACCGCATAGCCATAGCTCTTGCCGAAAAAGGCGGCGCTGGCGCCGGCATTCTTAAAGAGTTCAATCGTGTCGGAGTACGAGTCGGCATGCGCTACGCTCGTCGCCAGCACGAGTAACGGGGCGAATGCGGCAAGGCGGGTCATGACTCTCACGGTGATCGGTTCCTAATGACTGAAACAAGGCGGTTATTCTGACCCCGGGGCAAGAACAGCGCAATGGCCGGCGCGGCCGCATGCCACGGTTGGGATTTTCCCGTGTCGCTATGCCCTGTGGTATGCCGCAAGCTTGCTGTGGGTTCGAAGCAAGTCCTCCGGGGTCAACGCCCCTGCATGCTTCGACTTCTCTCGGACAACCCGCTCGAAATCGGCTGCGGGCACCGGGCGGCTGAAGTGAAAACCCTGATACTCGTCGCAGCCCACGTTCTTCAAAAAATCGAGTTGCGCGGGGGTCTCGACGCCTTCGGCGACCACTTTGAGCCGCAGACTGTGCGCCAGGGAGACTATCGCGCGCACGATCGACGCGTCCTCCGGGCGACTGGCGATTTCATTGATGAATACGCGGTCGATTTTGAGCTTGTCGATGGGAAATCGCCGCAGATAACTCATGCTCGAGTAGCCGGTTCCGAAATCGTCCACCGAAACGAGCACTCCCATTGCGCTCAATTGCTCGAGTATCGCGATCGACTCCTCGGGCTCGCTCATCACGGTGCTCTCGGTCAGCTCCACTTCGAGATATTGAGGATGCAGATTTGCCTCCTCGAGCGCGTTGCGTATCGATTCGGTCAGGCCGCTGCCGCGAAACTGTGAGGGCGAAAGATTCACCGAGATCCGCAGCGGCGCCATGCCGCTGTCCTGCCAAGCGCGCGCTTGGCGGCAGGCTTCGCGCACCACCCACTCGCCGATGGCGCCGATCAACCCGCACTCCTCCGCCAAGGGAATGAACCCATCGGGAGGAATCAGGCCGCGTACCGGATGCACCCAGCGGATCAGGGCTTCGGCGCTGCGCACCATGCCGGTGGCGGTGTTGACCTTCGGCTGGTAGTAGAGCTCGAATTGATTCAAGGCAATGGCATTGTGCAAATCGCTTTCGAGCTGAACGCGGTCTTCCGAACCGGCATTCATTCCGCCCTCGTAGCACTGAACGTTGCCCCGGCCGCGCTGCTTGGCGCAATACATGGCCGCGTCCGCGTGCGCCGTCAACGCCTCGATCGTGCCGCCGTCGGCCGGATAGAACGCGATGCCGATGCTCGGCGAGGTATGCACATCGATGCCCGCGATGCGCACCGGCGCCTGCAGGACTTCGATCGCTTGGGCCGCCAGACGCCTCGCGTCCTCCGAATCCTCGATCGATGTGATCAGCAGCACGAATTCGTCTCCGCCGAGGCGCGCCACGGTGTCGACGGTGCGCACCAGCCCGATCAGGCGGCGGGCCACCTCCTGCAAAAGCTGATCGCCCGCTCCATGCCCCAATGAATCATTGACGAGCTTGAAGCGGTCCAGGTCGCACACCAGCAACGCGAATGAGCGGCCGTCGCGGTCGGCGTGAGCAACGGCTTGCGTCAGTCGATCGTCCAGC
>Ga0066789_10001279_pt1 | contig 10812 bp, 12 predicted proteins | sample OrgsoiDNA2013049_FD_70960 | JGI IMG/M metagenome (GOLD analysis project Ga0066789, IMG submission 70960) | Permafrost soil microbial communities from the Arctic, to analyse light accelerated degradation of dissolved organic matter (DOM) -... | ecosystem: Environmental > Terrestrial > Soil >...
GGCACGGCAGCAATAGGCGACGTGGGCAGCGTGGCGCCGGCTGCGCCGGCCGCCATCGCCATCAGGAAATCGCGTCTTTTCATGGTGTCTCCTCAAAGCGCTGCATTGTTCGATCATTGCAGCCAACAGCAGAACGATCGCACATCTTCCGCTTAGTCGCTATAGCAGGCTGCGCCTTACGGCGTGCAGGCGGGCATTACCTGTTTTCCGCTACACTAAGGAACGCACCCGCAAAAAGGAGGCCGTCATGGCGACCCTGACGCGTCGGCTGTTGTTCGTCGCAGGCAGCTTGTTCGCTACTGCGAGCGCCATCGCCGGCGAGATCACGCTGTTCGAATATCCGGATTTTGGCGGCCGCCGCGTCACCCTACGCGGTGCGGTGTCCAATTTCGATCCTTCCGGCTTCAACGACCGCGCAGCGTCGTTGGTCATCCGCGACGGCTACTGGGAGCTTTGCACCGATGCCTACTTTCGCGGACGCTGCGCCACGCTCGGGCCGGGCGAGTATCGCAACCTCCAGCCCTCGTTCACCGATTCGATCTCGTCGGCTCGCGAAGTCGCCGGCAGTCCGCCGCCACCAGGACGGCCGCCGAGCCCGCCCGTCGTCAGTGGCGGCGGCGAACCGCGGATCGAACTCTGGGAACGGCGCGAATTCGGTGGTCGCTCGATCATCCTGACATCCGGCGCGCCCGATTTCGAGCGCATCGGTTTCAACGATCGAGCCGACGCCGCCGTCGTCTATGGGGGCGTCTGGCGCTTGTGCGAGCATGCAGGACTGGGCGGCCAGTGCCAGGAGTATGGACCGGGCCGCTACAACGACCTCGGCTATCTCGGCGGCAAGGTCAGTTCCGCGGCGATTGTCGGAGCCCATGGCGGAGGCGGAGGTGGTGGCTGGGTGGCCCCGAGCAGGCCGCGAGCGATACTGTTCGAATACGGCGGCTTCGGCGGTCGCAACTTCGTCATCGAAGGCGATGTCGTATCGAATCTTGACCGTACCGGCTTCAACGACCGGGCAGCGTCGATCCGCATCGAGGGCGGCTACTGGATGTTTTGTACCGACGCATTCTTCCAGGGCACCTGCCGCACCTTCGGCCCGGGCGAATATGCCTCGCTGCCGTGGGACATCACCAACAAAATCTCGTCCGGCCGGCGCATCTCGGAGCAGTATCCCTACAACGCGCCGCCGGTATGGGGCTCGCCCCGGTAGGTCCGCTCATGCCGATGGTCGACGACATCGCGGGGTTGCGCCGCATTCTCCGCGACTGCCGCACCATCGCCGTCGTCGGATTGTCCGCGAACTGGTACCGGCCGAGCTATTTCGCCGCGAAGTACATGCAGGACAAGGGCTATCGCATCATCCCGGTGAATCCGAATTACCGCGACGTGCTCGGCGAGAAGTGTTATGCCGACCTACTTTCGATCCCGGATCCGGTCGACATCGTCGATTGCTTTCGCAAGCCGGAGGAGATGGTACCCATCGCACGCGATGCGGTCGCGATTCACGCGCGCGTTCTGTGGATGCAGCTCGGCATCCGCAACCTCGACGCGGCGAAGATCGCCAACGATGCGGGGCTCGAAGTAGTCATGGATCGTTGCGTCAAGATCGAGCATGCGCGCATTCTCGGTGGGCTCAACTGGGCCGGCGTGAATACCGGCGTCATTTCGGCTCGAAGGTCCGCGTAGCCGCGCGGGCGCCTGCATGGCAGATCGCAAATTCGGCTTCGACACGCTGTGTCTGCATGCGGGGCAGATTCCGGACGCCGCAACCGGTGCACGCGCACTGCCGATCTACCAGACGACGTCGTTCGTATTCGACAGCGCCGATCACGCCGCGAGCCTGTTCAATCTGCAGACGTTCGGCAACGTCTATTCACGCATCTCGAATCCCACCGTCGCCGCGCTCGAGGAACGCGTCGCATCGCTCGAGGGCGGACGCGCCGCCATCGCCGCCGCGACGGGCATGGCAGCACAGATGATCGCGCTGCTGACGCTTGCCCAGAATGGCGACCACATCGTCGCGGCGCGCACCCTCTATGGCGGTACGTATTCGCAGTTCGCGGTGACGTTCGCCCAGTTCGGCATAGAAACGACATTCGTCGACTCCGCCGATCCGGAAAATTTCCGGCGCGCGATCAAGCCCAATACCAAGGCGCTGTATGCCGAGACGCTCGGCAACCCGCAGCTCAACGTGCTCGACATCGCCGCCGTCGCCGCGATCGCGCACGAAGCCGGCGTGCCGCTGGTCATCGACAATACGCTCGCGTCGCCGTACCTCTGTCGGCCGATCGAGCACGGCGCGGACATCGTCATCCATTCGGTGACCAAGTATCTGGGCGGCCACGGCACGACCATGGGCGGAGTGGTGGTCGAGTCGGGCAAGTTCGACTGGGGCAACGGCAAATTCCCGCAAATGACCACGCCATCGCGCGGGTACCACGGCGTGATCTTCCACGAATCGTTCGGCGACTTCGGATTCACCATGAAAGCACGCATGGAGACCATGCGCACGCTAGGCCCCACGCTCTCGCCGTTCTCGGCGTTCATGCTGCTGCAAGGCATCGAGACGCTGCACCTGCGCATGCCGCGTCATTGTGAATCGGCGCTTGCGGTCGCAACGCACCTCGCGCGGCATCCGGGTGTGGCCTGGGTCAACTATCCGCTGTTGCCTGGCAACGGTGAAGAAACCCGCGCGCGCACGTATCTGCCGCGCGGCGCCGGTGGCATCCTGACGTTCGGCGTCAAAGGCGGCGCCAAGGCGGGCGAACGTTTCATCGAGTCGGTGCAGTTTCTGTCGCACCTCGCCAACGTCGGCGATGCCAAGACGCTGGTCATTCACCCTGCCTCGACCACACACCGCCAGCTCGACCTGCAGGAGCAACTCGCAGCAGGTGTGCTGCCGGAGATGATCCGTCTCTCGATCGGCCTGGAAACGCTCGATGATATTCTCTGGGACATCGATCAAGCCTTGAGTCACACTGCAGCCAGATGAACGAAGCTCGATATCCGTCGGTAGCGTGGCCGTGGGTCGGCCTGCTGCTGTGCGTCGCGCTGCTCGGGCAGGAGCACATGCTGCAGGCCGTGGGCGCCAATGCGCCGCTGACCGTCTATCGCCTGGTGCTGATGGGGGTCGCGTTGACGTCACTCGCGCTAATCCTCCTGCCGCCGCGACGTATCGCGTATTTTCTTGCTTTCGGCGTCTGTGCGGGGCTGATCGCGTACGCGTTCTACCTGCAATACGTCATTGGGCTGGAGCCGTGCCCGTTATGCCAGTTGCAGCGCGCGTGCGTGATCGGCATGGGCCTGGCCTTCCTCGTCGCGGGCTATCACAATCCTGGGCGCGGCGGGGCGACCGTCTACGCGCTGGTGCAGCTCGTGCTCGGCGGCGCCGGCGTCGCCTTCGCGACGCGGCAGGTATGGCTGCAGTCGCTGCCCAAGGATCAGGTGCCGTCCTGCGGCATGGGCCTCAACTACATGCTGCAGAACCTGCCGTTCACCGATGTGCTGCGCAAGGTGTTCGAAGGCAGCGGCGAATGCGCGGAGAAGGGCTGGGAGTTCCTGCACCTCTCGATCGCAGGCTGGACGCTCGTGTTTTTTGTCGCGATGATCGTCACCGCGTTCGCGGTGATCCGGCGCGACTAAGGCCAGGGGTGCCGGGTTGAGAATCACGCTCGTGGGCTCGCGCTATTTCGGCGCCGCGGCATTCGATGCATTGCGCAAACTCGGCATCGACATCGCCCGCGTCGTCGTACCGCAGGCTGACGACCGCCTGGCAACGGCAGCGCAGGCGGCCGGCGTCGAAGTCGTCGTACCCAAGGACCCGATGCTGGTGCCGGCCGAGGCGATCGCCGATGGCACGGAACTGATCGTGACCGCGCACAGCCACGCGCGCGTCAGCAGCGAAGCGTTGGCGCGGGCGCGCCTGGGCGGCATCGGTTTCCACCCTTCGTTGCTGCCGCGCCATCGCGGCATGGCGGCGATCGAATGGACCATCAAAGCCGGCGACCCGATCGCGGGCGGCTCGATCTACCACCTCGCCGAGAGGATGGACGCGGGCGCGATCGCCGCGCAGGACTGGTGCTTCGTCAGAAAGGGCGAGACCGCGCGCGAGCTATGGGAGCGCGCGCTGGCACCGATGGGTTTGCGTCTGCTCGGTGAAGTCGTCGCGCATGCAGCGAAAACCGGCACGTTGCCGGCCAAGCTTCAGGACGAGGAATTCGCGACGCGTGCGCCGATGATCAAGTAGGCGCGAATTCATTCGCGCGCGGTCGTCAATTTACCGACGGTCCGAATGAATTCGGACCTACAGCTACTTCGGCGCCAATCGTATCGCGCCATCCAGCCGGATCGTTTCGCCGTTGAGCATTTCGTTGCGGATGATCTCGCCGACCAGCGATGCGTACTCCGGAGGACGGCCGAGGCGCGGCGGAAACGGCACCATCTTGCCGAGTGATTCCTGAACTTCGGCCGACATCCCGGCCATCATCGGCGTTTCGAACAATCCCGGCGCGATGGTCATGACGCGTATGCCGTGGCGCGCGAGTTCGCGCGCGATCGGCAACGTCATGCCGACCAGGCCCGCCTTCGACGCGCTGTACGCCGCCTGCCCGATCTGTCCGTCGAAGGCCGCCACCGACGCGGTATAGACAATCACGCCGCGCTCGCCCGCAGCGTTAGGCGCGTTGCGCGACATCAGGTCCGCAGCGAGCCGTGTCATGTTGAACGAGCCGATCAGGTTGATGTTGATGGTGCGTGCGAAGCTGGCAAGCGCATGCGGGCCTTCCTTGCCAACGACTCGCTCCCCAATCGCGATGCCGGCGCAATTGACGAGTCCATGCAAGCCGCCAAACGCGCTCTGCACCGCCGCCACCGCAGCCTTCGCGCTTGCCTCGTCGGTGACGTCGGTACGCACGAAGCGTGTCGCCGCACCGAGTTCCGTCACGAGCGCGTTGCCGTGCGCCTCGTTCACGTCCGCGAGAACGACTTTGGCGCCTGCGCTGACGAGCATGCGCGCGGTGGCCGCCCCAAGGCCCGACGCGCCTCCGCTAACGAGAAAAATACTGCCGGGAATCTGCATGCGCCTACTTTTCCTGTGCTTTGAATACGGTCGTCGCGGTCGCCACCAACCCCGCCAGGTCCGATAGATTCGACGGTACGATCAGCGTGTTGTTGGTCTTGGCAATATTGGCGAACGCGGCGACATATTGTTCCGCTACCTTTAGATTGACCGCGTTGATACCGCCCGGCGAGTTGATCGCCTCGGCAACCTGCTTGATCGCCTTGGCGTTGGCTTCCGCTATGGAGAGAATCGCCGCCGCCTGGCCCTGCGCGGTATTGATTTCGGCTTGCTTCACGCCCTCGGATTGGGCGATCGCCGCGGCGCGCGCGCCGGCGGCGAGGTTGATCTGTTCCTGCTGGCGCCCTTCGGAGGTCGCGATGACCGCGCGCTTTTCGCGTTCAGCGGTGATCTGCGCCTGCATCGCATGCAGGATTTCCTTCGGCGGCGTCAGATCCTTTATTTCGTAACGCAGCACCTTGACGCCCCAGTTGCCCGCCGCCAGGTCGAGTGCGGCGACGACCAGCCCATTGATATGATCGCGCTCCTCGAAGGTGCGATCCAGTTCCATCCGGCCGATCACGCTTCGCAAAGTCGTCTGTGCAAGCTGCGTGATGGCGACCATGAAGTTGCTCGACCCGTACGAGGCAAGCCTGGGATCCATCACCTGAAAATACAGAATGCCGTCGACCTGGAGCTGCGTGTTGTCCTTCGTGATGCAGATCTGGCTCGGCACATCGAAGGGGATTTCGCGCAGATCGTGGCGGTAGGCGACCCGGTCGACGAAAGGGATGACGAAATTGAGACCTGGTGCAAGCACGGCATGAAAGCGCCCGAGGCGCTCGATGACCAGCGCGTGCTGTTGCGGGACGACGCGGATCGCCTTGATGACGACGATGACGGCAACGACAAACAGTGCCAGCGTGACGATCGAGGATCCCATCAGCATGTACCCCTCCGTGAAAATCGAGTCATGCGCTTGCGGGGCGGTGGTCCGCAAGGATCAGCACCGACCCGCGCAACGCGGTGATGTACATGGTCTCGACCTGCGGCGTATCGGGCGCGGCGAGTTCGGCGTCCCAAGTGCTGCCCCGATAGGCAACACGCGCCGTCCGGTCGGGGCCCCAGCTGACCACTTGTACCTGCGCGCCGATGTCGAGCGCCTGCTGCTGCGGCGTTTTAGCGGCGAAATTCCGCTTCCAGCGCTGCAACCAAATGGTTCCGATCACTCCAAGCACGCCGGCGATCAGCCACTGCAGCGGCACCGGGGCGGCAAACAACGCTGCCAGCCCCCCGCATGCCACCGCGAGCCCGACGACGAGCAGATAAAATGTTCCAGTCAGCAATTCGATCGCGATCAACGCGGCGGCGGCGATCCACCAGATCCAGTAAGCAGCCATCGTTCATCTCCTCGTATGAGGACAAGAATAACAAGTATTCGGCGCCCTTGGGCGGCGCGCGGCGCGCCCCGGCATTCCGGTATATTTTCTAGTGAAACGCTGCAAGACGCTGACGCCGTTGGATATTCATCAATAATACTTCTACATAATTCCAATACGAAGTGGAGGAATGTTTCTCTATGAGCGTCGAAAAAATGTAGAAGTCCAAGAAGACTCTATGAGGCAAATCATTCTGTTGGCGATGCTGTGGACCCGCGTCCGGAATTGGAAGCAAATCCAATTCGTGAGGTTGTGCCCCTCGACGTACGCAAGTTCCCGCAAACCTTGCCGGAACGCGTCGAGGTTTGCAGCGTTGAGTGTCGTAGATACCGTTTCCAGCATGCCGATGCGCCAGACTTTGCCTTGCTGTTGAGCGAAGGCGGCGAGCGACGCCATGATGGCACCACTCGCAACGCTGGCAGTGAACGTTCGCCGATCCATCACTCAATCACCTCGTCCGCGCGTAGTAGCACCGCCTGCGGGATCGTGACGCCAAGCGCTTTGGCGGTCTTGAGGTTGATCACCAGCACGAACTTCGTTGGCTGCTCGATGGGCAGATCGCCGGCATTTGCGCCCCGTAGGATCTTGTCGATGAAATAAGCAAAGCGTTGGTCTGCCTCCGCTAAGCTGAGGGTGTAGGACACCAACGCACCATCCTTCACCATCTCCGTGCTCCAAACTAGTGTCGGCAGCGCGCTTTCTGCCGCGACACGTATGATCCAAGAGGAGTTGGCCAAAAACAAGTTATCGAGGGGCACAACCAGCGCCTGCGCCCGTCGCCGAGCCAATTCCGCGAACGCATTCGCTAGATCCCTGGCCGTGGCGACCTCGATGAAGATTGGCTGCATGCCGAACGAGCGATATACGTCCTCATAGTCCGTTTGCCCGACCCTAAAAAACGGGTTCGCAGGATTCACAAGCTCGGCGACGCGTTGCGCAGATGGCAGCAGCTCGTGAAACACCTCCAACCCCTTGACCCTGAGCTGCCTCGCGACGAGGGAGAACCCAGTAATATTGCCGCCTGGTCGTGAAAGACTCGTAACAAGGCCGGCACCGACCGGGTCGCCGGCGGATATGACGATCGGTATGCTGGTCGTAGCCTCTTTGGCCGCCACGGCAGCATCCGTTCCCACCGTCGCGATAATCTCCACGTTCCGCCGAACAAGCTCGGCCGCAAGCGATCGCAGGAGCTCCGCGTTGTCGCCGGCATAGCGGCGTTCGATGACCAGATTCTTCCCCTCGATCCAGCCAAGGTCGCGTAGCAGCGCAGGGTCCCAGTCGGACCCAGCGGGCACTGGAGCATTGCCCATCCGCAAGAAGCCAATGCGGTGAACCTTCTCCGTCTGCTGCGCCACGGCCGCCAAGGGAACCGCGAGAAGATTCGCGGCCGCCGCACCCATGAATTTGCGCCTGTCAATCGCTAATTCACCTCGTCGACGGAATGAAGGCTCACTATCCTACGCTTACAGGATGCAATTGGGCGGCGACCCTGACCGGCTGGTTGTGGGCGCAGGCGGCCATAAATTCCACCAATAGCCGCCACTCGCAACGGAACGCTTATTGTGTTGCGAGTTCTCGGTGCAAACGCAACGGCTCATTAGGAAAAGGCCCATCGCTCCTCTAAGGCTGAGAAAGCGGACGGTCGCGAACTTCCGTGATCGGCCATCAGTCGTCATTGGCCCACGCCAACTGACCGACCGCTTCAGACGGGGAGCAGCCATTCGACGGGCGCGGGTCAGTGGCGGTCACCGGCCACAAGCCGCCGTAGCGTGTAGCAGTCCAATTTGCTCGTAAGCGGACGTACAACGCCGTCGATGACCACGCAGTGGAAGTGCAGTAGCCCCGTCCGTGTACCGCGCGCGCTTCGAGCGCCGCGCTGCCGAACGTCGGGCCGTTCGGGCCGAACGATGAGAGCGGCGTGGGCACGGGCGAGAACGTGGCCGTCTCGTGATTCATCCGTGCGGCGACGATCAGCATCTCACCCCGGTGCACAGACCGTGTACCGGCAGCACACGGCTTCACGTCTTTCTGGCCCGATACTCCGCGACCGCGCGTTCGAGGTCCTTCAACTCCTCGCAGGGCAGCAGGCAAATGTCCCTGAGCGCAGCGAGGTGCTTTTCCGCGTTAGCGAGATCGCCCGTCAAGAGGTACGCCTCGCCGATGTACTCGTGCGCGCCACGATGGCGCGGATCGAGCTCGATGGCGCGCTTGTAGTGCGTGAACGCGAGGTCGTACTGCTTCAGGTTGCGGTAGGAATAGCCGAGCATGTTCTGCAGGTCCGCATTGTCGGGGTTGCGTACCTCGGCACGCTGGAAAAGGCGCACGGCCTGCGACCAATCCTTCTTCTCGACCGCCCGTTTGCCTGCTGCGTAGTCCTCGTCCCGCTTGGCGAGATCGGGATCTGCGTCGACCGCGTCGGCGGCGGCGATCGGGGGCAAGGCCGCGATCGCCGCGCACAGCAGTCCTGCGGAGATAAGTCGCGCGAGCCTGCTCACCGGGAAGCGAGCTTCTTCGCGCTCTCGAGCTCGGGTCGCGCGGTGTCGGCATCCTTCGCGAGCACCAGAAGCTTCTGGTAGTACGCTGCGGCTTTCGCGCGATCGCCGGCCATTTCCGCAGCGCGGGCCGAACCCAGGTAGTTGCGGAACCGATTGGGCTCACGCAGCTGCGACGCTTCATACTCTTTCAGCGCCGCGTCAGGTTGCTTGAGCTCCAGCAGCATGTCGCCCAGCAACTCGCGCGCGGGAACGATCCGGCCCGGCGTGACGATGTGCTTCTCGTTGTGGTCCTCGAGGTCGGCCGCCGCGCGCATAAACTTGAGGGCCTCGTCGGATCTTCCTTCGCCCAGCGCGATCCATCCGGTTGCGGCCAGCCACTGGACCTCGACCTCGGTGGCCCAGTACGTGTTCTTCGCGGCGAGCAGCGCCTTGTGGATGGATTCGAGCTGCTCGGCATCCTTGCGGGCGGCGGCGAGATCACCGCTACGAGAGGCACCGACACTGCGCGTGAAATACGTGATGGCCTCGACAAAGGGATAGGTGCTGCCGGTCGGCTGCAGCTTCGCCGCCTCCTGCCACGCACCGCGCTCGAACGCGTAGCGCGCCGGCATCGCGGCGATGGCATAAGGCGCCGTGAATCGCGCCGGGTTGCTGCCGGTTATCTTCATCGCAGCGTCGATGCTCCGGCGCGCCTCGGCGTCGCGGGCGAGCTGCAGATACGCATACACCATGTAGTCCGTCGCGTGATACGCCTCGTCCGGCTCGTTGCCCGCCTTGGCCACTTCCAGTGAGCGAGCGTTCGTGGCGGCGGACTCCTCCCAGGCCCCCACACGGGTGAAGATGTGCGAAGGCATGTGCAGCGCGTGCGGCGCCGCCGGTGCGATGCCTGCATACTTGCGTGCGGCGGCAAGCCCCTTGTCGGCGATGGGCGGTGCGTCATAGCTATGGATCAGGTAGTGCGCGACGCCGGGATGGTCGGGATACTTCCTGAATTCGTTCTCGAGGATAGCGGCGGCCCTGAGATACGCCGCGTAGGTCTGGTCGGCTTGCGTCTGCGTTCCGGCGAGGTAGAGCGCGAAGAAGATCTGCGCTTCGTCGTCGGTTGGATACTTCTGGGCGAGCGCCTCGTAAGCCTTGGCACGCGAAGCCTGCCGCTCCTTCTCTGGACGAGTCGGGAAGTCCTTGTAGTAGGTGGCGACGGCTTCGATGTAGTCGCGCTCGCGCTCGGTCTTCGCACCAATGCGGCGTCCCTCGTCGATCGCCGCCTGTGCCTGCTCCGCGCCCTTCGGCGATGCGCCCTGTCCGGCCAGCGGATTCGACATGAGGATCGAAGCGATGCCCCACGCGGCGATCGCGCACTGGGGGTCGTCCTTCAGCACGTCGCGGAATGCCTTCTCCCCGGCCGAATACCAGAATGAGTGCAGCATCGCCACGGCACGCTCGAATGCCGGCTGCACCTTCGAGTCGCAGCTGGTCGGGAAGGAAACCTTGCCCAGCGGGCCAGTTTGCGAATTCGTATCATCCGCTTGCGCGAGGCCGTGCACGGCAAGAGCAACAGCGAATGAAATCTGGATCAGGCGCAGTTTCATGGTGCCCTCCTGGGATGAAACGAAGCAGAATCTCTTACTCTGCACCCGGCCGGTCGAATTGTGCAAGACGTCCGTTGCAAGCTGTCGCGGCCGCCATGAGCGTGTCGGCGCCGATGCACGATGAAAATAAGCGGCCGCTTCCCCGCCGGCGGACGTCAGCTTCCCGCATAATCGATGGACTGCAAGGGGTCGTTCACGCTCATCTGCTCTCCCGCCCCGAACGGCGGCACTGCGAG
>Ga0066789_10001280_pt1 | contig 10809 bp, 11 predicted proteins | sample OrgsoiDNA2013049_FD_70960 | JGI IMG/M metagenome (GOLD analysis project Ga0066789, IMG submission 70960) | Permafrost soil microbial communities from the Arctic, to analyse light accelerated degradation of dissolved organic matter (DOM) -... | ecosystem: Environmental > Terrestrial > Soil >...
CGGCATGGGCACGATCAGCCGGCGCTTCACCACCTGCAACAGCCAGATCCGCGGCGTGCCGCTCGATCCGCAGGCCGACGAATACCGCGATCTCGAATATTATTTGTCCTATGTCAGCAACGGACTTCCGATCTCCGGCCCGGGGGCGCGGCCATGAGAACAAGGATGCGAGCATTCATGATATCGCTATCGTCATTGCTCCTGATCGGCGGTGCAGCTTCGGCTGTGGCGGCCGGCTCCGAAGCCGATTTCAAGACCGCCTACGCCGCGGCGGAGGCCGCCAACAAGGAAGCCGGAAGCTTGCGCAATCAATGGACCGTGACCGCAGCGGCTCTGGCGGCCGCGAAAAAGGCCGCCGATGCCGGCGACTTCGACCAGGCGGTGGCGCAGTCGAAGGAAGCCGAAGCGCTGGCCAAGGCTTCGATCTACCAGGCGACCAGCGAAAAAGAGGCCTGGAAGGCCCTCGAAATACGCTAAAGCAGTTTCGGGGAGCGGAGACATCGCATGACCATCCGCCGCCGGGATTTTCTCAAGATCACGGGCGCCGCCGCGCTCTCGGGCGGATTGCCGCTGATAGCGCGCAGCGCCGACAGCGCAAGCATTTACGATCTCGAACGCTTCGGCAATGCGCGTATCCTGCACATGACCGACACGCATGCGCAGCTGCTGCCGGTTTACTTTCGCGAACCGAGCGTCAATCTGGGGATCGGCGCGATGCAGGGAAAGCCGCCGCATCTGGTCGGCCGCGCCTTTCTCGACCGGTTTGGCGTAAGGCCCGATAGTGCCGACGCCTACGCCTTCACATCTGTCGATTTCGAGAAATCCGCCGCACGCTTCGGCAAGCTCGGCGGCTTCGCGCAGCTGAAGACGCTGATTGACCGGTTGCGCAGCGATGCAGGCTCCGAACGCGCGCTGCTGCTCGATGGCGGCGATCTGTGGCAGGGCACAGGACAGGCCAACGCCACGCGGGGCGCCGACATGGTCGAGGCCGCAAACCTGCTGGGCATCGAGGCGATGACCGGGCACTGGGAATTCACCTATGGCGAGGCGGCGCTGCGCAGCAACCTCGAGCGCTTCAAGGGCGAATTCCTGGCGCAGAACGTCTATCTTACCGAGGAAGCCGCGTTCAACGACGCCAAGGCATTCGATCCGGCATCGGGACGCGTGTTCAAGCCGGCGATGATCAAGGAGATCGGCGATCATCGCGTCGCCGTGATCGGGCAGGCTTTCCCTTATGTGCCGATCGCCCATCCAAAACGCTTTACGCCGGACTGGACATTCGGGATCCGCGACGACGAATTGCAGAAGTTGGTCGATACGCTGCGAACCCACGACAAGGTCGATGCGGTGGTGCTGTTGTCGCATAACGGCATGGACGTCGATCTCAAGCTCGCCGGCCGCGTCACGGGGATCGACGTCATCCTCGGCGGCCATACCCACGATGCCGTTCCACAGCCGATTGCCGTCACCAATGCCGGCGGCACCACGCTTGTCACCAATGCCGGTTCGAACGGAAAATTTCTGGGCGTACTCGATCTCGAACTCGCCAAGGGCAAGGTCAGCGATGCGCGCTACCGGCTGCTTCCGGTGTTCTCGGAATTGCTGAAACCGGACCCGGCGATGCAGGCGCTGATCCAGAAAATGCGCGAACAGCATGCGGCAGACTACGCCGAGAAGATCGCCACCGTCGATCGCCTGCTCTATCGCCGCGGCAATTTCTTTGGCACCGTGGATCAATTGATCTGCGACGCGTTGCGAAGCAACCTCGACGCCGAGATTGCGTTGTCGCCGGGCTTTCGCTGGGGCTCAAGCATGCTGCCGGGCCAGCCCGTGACGATGGAAGACGTGCTGTCCGAGACCGCCATTACTTATCCGGAAACCTATGTCCAGAGCCTGACCGGCAGCCAGATCAAGGATATCCTCGAAGACGTCTGCGACAATCTCTTCAACAGCGATCCCTATTATCAGCAGGGCGGCGATATGGTTCGCGTCGGCGGCATGGCCTACACCTGCACCCCCGCCGAAAGCGTCGGGCGGCGGATTTCCGAGTTGAAGCTCGACAATGGCCGCGCGCTCGCGGCCGGCAAGAGCTACAGGGTGGCCGGTTGGGCCTCCGTCAACGAGCAGCAGGGATTGCCGGTGTGGGATGTTCTTGCCAGATATCTGCGTTCCGGGAAGGCGTCGGATCCGCATGGCGCGGGCGTCACCTTAAAGGGTGTTGACGATAACCCCGGCATCGCAGGACAGGGATGAAGAACTTCCTGAGACATCGACGATCGATCATCCAGACGATGGGCAATGCCGTGATCGCGGCGGCGATGGCGGCAATGGTCTCGTCCGTCGCCCGCGCCGAGCAGGCCCCGCTACCCGAAAAGCCGTTCGCCGAGCACCGCATCGTGTTGCAGCTCTCGGACAATGACCCAAAGAAACAAAGTCTCGTGATCAGCGTCGCTTATAATCTGTTGAAGTTTTACGATCCCGACAAGGTCGCGATCGAGGTCGTGGCGTTCGGTCCGGGGATCGAACTGCTGCGCCCCGAAAATGCCAATCGCAAGCTGGTCGAAAGCCTGGTCGCGCAGGGCGTGCGGTTTGACGTCTGCCTCAATACCGTCGATACGATCGAGCGCGAAACCGGCAAGCGGCCGGAGTTCATTTCCGTCGCGACGCCGGTCCAGGTCGGCGTCGGACAGATTCTGGCACTGACCGAAAACGGATATACATTGGTTCGGCCCTAGCGTTATCGGGAATCAATTCGAGGCGGCAAGCAGCCATGATTTTTCGCCAATTGTTCGACAGCGTTTCAGGAACCTACAGCTATCTCCTGGCCAGCCGCGCCGGCGGCGAGGCGCTGATCCTCGATCCCGTGCTGGAGAAGGTCGACCGCTACTGCCAGTTGCTGCGCGAGCTCGATCTCAAACTCGTGAAGGCCGTGGATACCCATCTGCACGCCGACCACGTTACCGGGCTCGGCGAGCTGCGCGACCGCACCCACTGCGTCACCATCATGGGCGAACAGAGCAAGGCGGACGTGGTGGCGATGCGGGTCGCCGACGGCGACAAGGTGATGATCGAGGGCCTCGGTCTCGACGTGATGTACACGCCCGGTCATACCGATGATTCCTACAGCTACCTGATGGGCGATCGGGTGTTCACCGGCGATACGCTTCTGATCCGCGGCACCGGCCGCACCGATTTCCAGAACGGCAGCGCGCGAGCGCAATACGATTCCATCTTCGGCCGGCTGCTGAAATTGCCGGATGAAACCATGGTATTTCCGGCCCATGACTACAAGGGCGATACCGTCTCCACCATCGGCGAGGAAAAGCGCTTCAATCCGCGGCTGCAGGTGCGCTCGGTGGAGGAATACATCGAACTGATGGGCAATCTGAACTTGCCGAACCCGAAACTGATGGATGTCGTGGTGCCGGCCAACATGCATGTCGGCCTGCATCAGGACGATCTGGCGAAACAAGGTCTGGCGTTCAGCGCCCGCGAGGGAATCGAGAGCCTCGGCCGTCCCGATATTCTGCTGGTCGATCTCAGGGAAAACAGCGAGCGCGCTAAGCACGGCATGCTGCCGGGCGCACTGCATACGCCCTATCCTTCGATCGGCGAGAGCCTGATGCCGGGCGGCATGTTGCGTGAAGTGGCCGCGGCGACCGGGCGGCGCATCGTGTTCTTCTGCGCGTTCGGCGAGCGCTCCGCGATGGCCGTCGCCGCGGCCAAGGAAGCGGGCCTCGCCGACACCGCGCATATCGCCGGCGGCATGGATGCGTGGAAGAAAGCCGGCGGCCCCGTGCTGACGGGGTGAGCGGCTTCTGACGGGATTGACTCTGATCCAGACAAACTTCTACCATAGTTCCTGACGGTTCCCTTCTTGGGGAGCAAAAGGGAATGCGGTGCGAGGAAATTTCCTCAATGCCGCGGCTGCCCCCGCAACTGTAAGCGGTTAATCTTTCGTCATATGCCACTGGGAATCTCGGTCCTGGGAAGGCGACGAAGGGTAACGACCCGCGAGCCAGGAGACCTGCCGTCAGCCGTGGTCACACGCGAAGATGTCGGTCGGGGAGTACAGACATTAGCTTCACTGATGGTGCGCAAGCACGATCGTGGGACTTGGTTCGCTGTGACGTGCCACTGACGTCATACCGAGGCCTGTAATCATGTCCCCCATCATCATCGCCGCACGGCGGCGGCGCACCCGTGTGCCTGCTTCAAGCTTCCTTGTGCCTGTTCTCTTTCTGGGTATTTCCGCTGCCAACGCGCAGCAATCGGCGTCTCCCGATCTGCTGCCCGCCGTGGTGGTAAGCCCGCCCCCGCCGATACGGATAGCCGCTCCCGCAGATCGCGATACCAGGTCCCGCCGCGTGGTTCGCGCCCGGAAGCCAGAACCGGCGGCGCCGCCGGCTACCGACAACACTGCGGCCAATGCGCCGTCGACGCTCGTCGTCAGCCCCACCGGCACGGTCATGCCGAGCGGTCAGACCGCAAGCTCGATCACGGTCGTCACGGCCAAAGATTTGGAAACACAGCAGCGCCGCACGATACCGGACGCGTTGAGCACGGTGCCCGGCCTCAATATCGTTCAGACCGGCGGTCCCGGCGGTCAGACTTCCGTTTTCATGCGGGGGGCGAATTCCAACCATACCAAGGTGCTGATCGATGGCATCGACGTCAGCGATCCGAGCAACCCAAACGGGTCATTCGATTTTGCTCATCTGCTCACCAGCGACATCGAGCAGATCGAGGTGCTGCGCGGACCGCAAAGCGGACTTTACGGCTCGGACGCGATCGGCGGCGTGATTTCCGTCATCACCAAGAAGGGCGACGGGCCGCCGCGCGCAACGGCATCGATCGAAGCGGGCTCGTTCGGCACCTTCAATCAGACCGCGGGTCTGAGCGGCTCACAGAACGACTTCAACTACGCGTTCAATGTCGCCCATCTGCGCGCCACCGACGTGCCGGTAACGCCGCTTGAGTTGCTTCCACCTGGCCGGCAGGCAAACGGCAACAATTACGACAACATGACCTATTCGACCAAGCTGGGCGCCAGCCTCAACGAATTCTGGTCTGTAAACGCGGTTACCCGCTATACCGAAGCGACGCTGCATTTCACCGGCGATTCCGGATTTCCCAGCACACCAAACGCCGAGCAAAGCACGCATGAGGTGCGCCAGCTCTTTACCCGCGGCGAAACCGTGCTGTCGTTGTTCGATGGCAGAATCAAAAACTATTTCGGCGTCAATTACACCAACAACTGGAGCTCCGACATCGCTCCCGGCGATGCGGCCGCGACCATCACGACCGGTGAACGCGTGAAGTTCGACTGGCGTGCCGTCACGCAGCTGGCGACAGGCAACAACCTCGTTGTTGGATTGGAGCAGCAGACTGAAAGCCTCGACACAACCGGCCTGTCGGCGCAAAACGGCAACAAGGCCGGCTTTGTCGAATTGCAGAACCAATTCACAGATCGTATCTTCCTGGTCACCAGCCTTCGCGACGATTTCAACGACAGTTTCGGTGAGCACGCGACCTATCGCATCGCTCCCGCCGTGATCCTCCCCGTCACCGAGACCAAGCTCAAGGGCAGTTATGGAACGGGATTCAAGGCGCCGTCGCTGAGCGAACTCTTCCAGAATTTCCCCGACTTCAATTTCTTCGCCAATCCGAACCTGAAGCCCGAGCAAAGCAAAGGCTATGACGCGGGTTTTGAACAGCCCTTGTTCAATGACCGCGTGCGCTTCGGTTCAACATACTTTCATAACGACATCGCCAACCTGATTACCAATAACGACACCTTTACGTCGTTCGCCAACATTGGACGGGCAACCACCGAAGGCGCCGAAAACTTCGTTGCGGCGACGATCACCGAACGTGTGCGGGTCCGCGCCGACTACACCTTTACCCGCGCGATCGACGCCACCACGGGCCTTGAACTGTTGCGCCGCCCCAAGGAAAAATGGAGCGTGACCACGACCTGGAACCCAATCGATCCGCTGACCCTCGCTGCGACGGTGCTGCACGTCGGATCATTCGTCGATGGCAACCGCGATTTCAGCATCCCGCGACTGCTGGCGCCGGCATACACCACGGTCAACATGGCGGCGGATTATGTCGTCAACGATCAGATCAGGGTTTTCGGACGGATCGATAACCTGTTCAACCTGCACTACCAGAACCCCACCGGATTCCTGCAGCCCGGGCTCGGCATCTTCGGGGGCGTGCGTATGGCAAGCTTTGGCGTGAAGTAGAACCAATGGAATTGCGAAACTTGCATCGCGGCATTACTCGCTGCCGCTGGGCGGCGACGGCGGTGGCGATTTCCGTGCTTTCGGCAGCGTCTCTGCACGCTGCCGAAACGCCACCGAAATCGCCATCGACGCCGACGCGTATCGTTTCGCTCAATATGTGCACGGATGAACTCGTGCTGCGTCTGGCGGATCGTTCGCGTGTGGCGTCGGTGACCTGGCTTTCGCGGGACCCGAAGGCATCGAACGTCGCGGACATGACCTCATCGGTGCCGGTCAATCACGGGTTGGCCGAGGAAATCATACCGCTCGACCCGGATCTTGTCATCGCAGGCACTTTTACGACCCGCACCGCGGTGGCGCTGCTGAAGCAGACGCAATCTCGATTTGTCGAATTCGAAGTCCCAAAAAACCTTGCGGAGGTCGAAAAGCAGATCATCGACATGGCACGTTTGCTGGACGAACCGGCGCGGGGCCAAATGCTGGTCGATGACATGAACCGCCGGATGGCGGCGCCTGGAGGCATAAGCTTCGCGAAACGGCCAACCGCCATGGTATTCAACCCGAACGGATTTACCGTTGGCGCCGGAACCCTGGTGGACGACATCATGACACGTGCCGGTCTCGAAAACGTCGCCGCGCACATGGATCTCGGCAACTATACGCAGATCCCGCTGGAAATTCTGGTCAGAAGCGCGGTCGACGTTCTCATCGTCAGCGCCAGCCGCGATGGGCCGCCCTCTCTGGCGACCGAAATGCTAAAGCATCCTGTGCTTTCAGAACTGGGCTCGCACACACGCGTCGTCGTGTTGCCGTCTCGCCTTTGGAGTTGCGGCGGTCCGGAGGTGGTCGAGGCCATCTCACGATTGCGGACGGCAGCGGATAGCATACGCAAGGACACCAACGAACGATGACGGTTTTTACGTTGGACGAGGGAAGCCCCAGGATGCCGCGCTACGGCATGCTGGTAGCCACGCTGTCGGCAGCAATAATTGCTGCGCTGTTCGCTTCAACCGCGACCGGGTACGCACCACTCAGGATCGCCGCGGCAGTTCAGGACCTCCTCGACGGCAAGGACAGTCTTTCCGCACTTGTTCTCCTGCAATTGCGCATTCCCCGCGCTCTGCTTGGCGCGCTGGTCGGTTTCAGTTTGGGAATCAGTGGCGCGGCGATGCAGGGCATGCTTCGCAATCCGCTCGCCGACCCCGGCATAACCGGCGTCACCAGCGCGGCCGGTTTCGGCGCGGTCGTCGTGTTCTACTTCGGCCTTGCGGGAGTAACGCCGCTGGCGTTACCTCTGGGCGGGGTTGCGGGGGCAATTCTCGCCACGCTTGTTCTCTATGGCGTGGCCGGCGCCGGGGCGAGCACGATGACGCTCATTTTGGCCGGTGTCGCTATCAGCAGCTTTTTCGGCGCCTTGACGACCCTGGCGCTGAACCTCTCGCCGAATCCCTACGCGGTCACCGAAATCGTATTCTGGCTGCTAGGGTCGCTGGCAGACCGCAGCCTTCAATATGTTTGGTTGGTGGCGCCGCTGATGGCGCTGGGTTGGCTCTCGCTCTTGATGTGCGGACCCGCGCTCGACGGCTTGGCGCTGGGCGAAGACACCGCACGGAGTCTGGGCTTCAATCTCGGACGGCTGCGGTTGCAACTGATCGCCGGCACGGCGCTCGCGGTAGGCAGTGCGGTCGCAGCCGCAGGTTCGGTCGCGTTTGTCGGACTCGTCGTGCCGCATCTGATGCGACCTTTGGTTGGAAACCGGCCAAGCCGCGTTTTACTGCCGAGCGGGCTAGGCGGCGCCACGCTCACATTGATAGCCGATATCATCGTCCGCGTGCTGCCGGTCCGGCCGGAACTGAAGCTTGGCGTCGTTACGGCATTGATCGGTGCGCCATTTTTATTTCATCTGATCTGGCGCCTGCGCAGCGAGGATCGATGAAACTCGAGGCCAGCGGCATTTCCATCAACTTCGACGCAGTCCCGTTGTTGCGGGACGTGGACCTTTCGGTCGCGTCGGGCGAGATGGTCGGATTGATCGGTCCAAATGGTTCGGGAAAGACGACGCTGCTGCGTGTGCTCGCCAGGCTGCGGCGGCCGGACGCCGGCGCGGTCAAGCTCGACGATCGAAACATCGAGGACATCGGCGAGCGACAACTTTCGAAACAGATCGCTTATTTGGCGCAAGACGGCAACGTGCACTGGCCGATGCGAGTCGATGCTTTGGTGGCGCTCGGCCGGCTGCCGCACCGGCAGTCGTTTCGCGGGCATGATGGTTCCAATCGCGCGGCGATCGAACAGGCGTTGGTCGCTGCAGACGTGGAGCGTTTCCGTCACCGCACCATGGCGCATCTGTCGGGAGGCGAGCGCACGCGGGTCTTGCTGGCGCGGGCCCTGGCGGTGCAAGCGTCTCTGCTGCTCGCCGACGAACCGGTAGCCGCGTTGGATCCGCTGCACCAGTTGAAGGTGATGGAACTCCTCCAGTCGACAGCGCGCAAAGGCACCGGGGTCATCGTGGTGCTGCATGACTTGTCGCTCGCTGCCCGGTTCTGCGATCGTCTGGTCCTGATCGCGCGGGGCGGCACCGTTGCCCAGGGCGGACCTCTGGAGGTATTGACCCCTGCGCATCTGGCACTGGCCTACGGCATCGACGTCATCTGCGGCGAAAATGCGGGCATTCCATATTTCCTGCCGCGGGCGGCGGCATCAACTGGGAACTTGCTATGATTTCGCAAACACAAATATCCACGCTGCTGACCGAGCAGATTCTGAACGCCGGCACACAATGGAGCCTGGGCACGTTCGGTGCCATCGCGGAGTTTTCACGCGATCCCGACGAGCCGGCGAAGTTGACAACATCGGAGAAGGAGATTGCCGCCGTCACGGAGCGGGGCGGCATTGCCATTCGCCTGGTCGAGGAATTGCGCCCGCTCGCGTCGGAAAACATCACCAAGCTGAGCTGGAGCCATCGCGTCGCGCTATGCCTTCCAAGGAGCGCCTGCGAGATGAGCCGGCGCACGGTGCTAACCGAACTTGGCCCGGATAGTGCGGCGCTACGGATCGAGGACCGCGGAAATGTTCTCTTCGATCTCGGTCTCGATGCGTTGCAGACCGATCTTTGCATCCGTTTCGCTGACAACGCCATCGTCGCAAAATTACGCGAGCATGTCGGCCGCTCCGTGTTCGAGCCCGGTAATCCGGCTATGGCAACCATACTTTCCGCCAGCCCGCATCGGGTGTTCATCAGCCGGGCGGGGAGGATCGAAGTCTACCAAGGCATCCCTTCGGCGAGCGGCAAAAGTCCGGACGGACCTCATACGCATGTGTTACCCAAGCTTTTGAAGAGCCGCCGTACGCATGCCGCGACCGAACCGATTCCCGACGGATGGATCCCGTGCGCGCATCTTTATCCACCGCATCCGGCCCATGATGGATTGGGCAAGTCCCGCCCCTTCGATACGATCAGCCATGGTTCCTTTCAGCGAATGATCGAGGCGTTTGGACCTCCCGAAAGTCTGGCGATCAAGCGGCGCGTCATGGACGCGGTCAATGCCGGAGAGCCGCCGTCAACGACGGCGCAGACTCGCCATGGCCGCACCAGCACCCGAATTGCATTGCGGCAAATGAAAGCCGCGGGGCATGCGTCTGCGGCATTGCCCGCCTGGCTCGCGAGCTTCGACCAGGCTGGTTCGGAAGGCGACGACGACGAATCCGCCATTCACCACGATGGCTGATTCAGCCCGAAAGCGGCTCTTTTTCGGTTGAATCCGGCCTAAAGATGCCCCTTTGGCGGTTTAATGCGTGGTAGGGTCAAGCATAGGTCGCCGCCGGATTGTGCGCGCCGTGAATTTTGAGGTATCCGATGGATGATGAACCGAAAAGTGCCGCCGAACTGAAAGAGATCCGGCTCAACCGCAAGCTCGCCCAGGATGCCGAGGGCATCAAGGCGATGGCGGATATCGCGGCAGCGGACATCGCGATCCGAAAGCGGACCGAGAACCTGCGCGCGATCCGACTGGCGAAGGAAGCCGCCGACCGCGACAGGCCGGCTGAACCCAAAGCCAAAACCAAACCCAAGAAAAAGAAGTCGATTTAAATGACAGCAGAAGATCGCAACCGCGCCGATGCGCGCTTCAACAAGGCTGCTCGCGCCGCGAACGAAGCCAAGACCGGCAAGACCGACCGCGATGTCGCCGCGAAAGCCGTCCTCGACAACATGGCCAAGCTGAAGGCATTGCGGCTCGCCCGCGAGGCAGCCGCGCCTCCGCCTGCCGCAGCTGTCAAGAAGACGCGCGCCAAGCCGAAGAAGTCAGGCGAAAAGGGCCCCGCATTGGCGGATTGGCTGGCGGGACAGCAAAGCGGCGGCCGCCGTACTTAGCCGGGCGCTAGACCGGCGCCGGCCATTCGATCATCGATCGCGTCTTGCTCGCGGCGTCGTAAACCTGCACCTGAAGCATCTGGTACTGATTCTTCAAAGCCATGCCCGCCTCTTCGGCGGCCTCGACCGTATCGTGGTGCGACTTGAAGTGGCCGTCTACCACCAGCGAGTAGCCCTCGGTCGGCG
>Ga0066789_10001283_pt1 | contig 10806 bp, 11 predicted proteins | sample OrgsoiDNA2013049_FD_70960 | JGI IMG/M metagenome (GOLD analysis project Ga0066789, IMG submission 70960) | Permafrost soil microbial communities from the Arctic, to analyse light accelerated degradation of dissolved organic matter (DOM) -... | ecosystem: Environmental > Terrestrial > Soil >...
ACACGGTGTGGGCGGAAGGGGTTGCCGACGCCACGGGCACCGCGTTCTTGACCGGCCCTGATTGGACGCTGCCGAAGGTCGACCAGTACTACCTGATCCTCGAAACCCGCCGCCCTGGCGCAACAACATCGGTCTTTGGTGACGGATTGGAAGGCGTATTCCTGCTGAGCGGACCTTTGTCGCCAGTCCATCCGGGCCACGGACCCTGCATCTAACAGCGAGCCGCGGCGGCCTCGGCGGCAGGCAGTTGACAGCAACGCTGACAGCAACGCATCCGCATTCGGCTATGTTCGCGACCGTTCGCGCGTAGCCGGTCGCATGGTCTGACCTGGCGAGACGATGACTGGCGTACCACCGCGTACACCAGTGCGAGATCCGGCAGGTTCCAAGTTCGAGTCTTGGGGCGGGAGCAAAAGTGCAGGCCAGGGGAAGCATGGCCTAGTTCACGAAATGGTCACGCCGACGTCCACCGGCCCGTAGCAGGGCAAGGTTCGAATGCGTGGGCACTTCACCGGCGACTCGATCTTGGTGCTGCCCGGGCTCAATGCAGTGAATGTCACGACATACTCGCCGTTCTGATCCTGGCTGTCGGCGTGGATTTGCTTGATCAGATGTTGGTCCGCGCTGATCGGATCCACCCATGGGCCGCCGAGAATCACCACGACCGTGGTGCCCACGGCGATCTGGAGGGAGCCCTCCGGGTAGCTCTGGAACCCCGTCCCGGTGGCGCCCAGAGGGGTGTAGCTGTAGTCGCCTTGTTCGATGATGAGCGTCCCGGGCAATGCGGGCGTCCTAGCCGTCGGCCCGGTCGATGGCGGGGCGCTCCATGTCTGGGAGCCCCCCGCGAGGATCACTCCCGAGGTCCCATCGCTAACAGCGACGCGAACAACAACCGTCGCCCCGGCAACCGCAGCCACCGCGACTACGACCAGCGCGATCGTCCGACGGCTCAGGGTCGGGCTGCCTGCTCGAACCGGGCCCTCGGCGGACACCTGTGTCGCTCTGTCCGCCGCGGACGATGGGTACTGCAATCGACGGACAAAAGCGATGAGAGACAGTCCACCGATGAGGATTGCCCCGTCTGTTGCTAGGGTCACCGGCCAGCCGTTCACCAGGCGGACGAGAGCGACCTGAATGGCGCCGACGCCGACGATGGCAAGGGGAACGTACGCGCATCTGACCACGACGAGTCCAACGCCACCGACGAAACGTTGCTGGCAAGTAGCCGCAGTAACAAAGGTTGCCGCGGTCCACAACAACACGGTGGCAGCAACGCCACATGCCATCGCTGCAGTCGCTACGCCGTGTGAATCCACGGAGTCGGCTAATGAGGTGATGACAATTGCGGTCAGTATCGCGGCCGCACCCGCGAGCACCATCAGAACCACGAGTACCCAGCGCAAGTCGGCGGCGATACCTCGCCAACGGTCAGAGCGCTCCATGCTTGGTATTCGGCAATTACCGGGTTTGGCTGGAGTTTGGATAGGTCGGTCGGAGTTCGTCATAGGTCCGCGACATCAGGACGTCGGTTGCGACGATGGTTTCGAAGTAACTGTGACCGAAATGTCATACCCGATAGCCGCGACCCCCACGCAGTTCGCTCCGGCGTCGTCGCAGAGAATCCCACTAGGCCCCCCGATCCGAAGCTTGGCAACGCCTAACGTGGCGGCAAGGAACGCTGTACAAGTCGCCTGGGCGGGGCACGACGGCAAGCCGCTCGGTTCGTCAGGGCTGAGCACAGTGGGATCCGATGAAGTCGGTGTCCGCCACGGAACTAGCGCACCCTGCGGGCCGTGAGCGGTGCTGACCAATTCAACGTCGATGACGTCGTGCAACGCAACGGTCAGCGGGCCATACATGTCCGCAGTCACCACGATTAGACCGGCGCCGGAAGGGAGCTGCGCCGGCGTGGACGGAACCGGCGTGGGTGATGACGCAGATGAGATGACTGGCGGGCGCGATGGTGGGGGTGAGGATCCAGTGACCGGAACAACTTCTCGTGACCCGCAGCCGGTCACGGCCACCAGCGCTGCGGCCACGCCTACGAGGAGCACCCGGATACGCACACCGCTTAGACGCATGTGCCAGCACCGCCGTTCCACGCCATCGGCGCCGCATGCGGCAGATTTCGCAGGTAATCTGCCCACATCATGGAGCCGCGCGGCGCCGAGCCGGAAACCATCGCGGGCGGTGACGGAGACGGCCGTCCGCCGTTCGTCGCAAGCCGCTCTTTGATTGTGGCCACAGCGTGGGGTTTGTCCGCATGCCTGCTCGTGTCGGTTGGGCTCGCCGTCCACTACCACCGGCAGTTGACCGACGTCCGCAAGGCAGTGTCGTCACTGGCACCGGCAGTCGAGTTGTCGACGTCTGCGTCAGCCGCACCCACGTTGGCGCCGATTGTGGTCGTGTCACCGCAACCGCCGCCTCAGCCCGCACTTTCAGCACCCGCGTCGGCCGCAGCAGTCATCCCCTTTACCGATATCGCGTCGTCTGTGACGTCGGTGTTGGCGCCGCCACTCAGCTCGATCGGGTACGTGCTCAGCACCGCGAACTTGCACACCACGGTGTATTTGACGACTGCGGCATTTCAGGGTGTCGGGTCGACCGAGGGTCAGCTGTTGGTATCGGCGCTGATTCGTGGTGCGACCGCGGGAACCAACTACCGGCTCGTCGGCGGCAGCTGTGAAGGCACCGCGGCAGACACGGTCTGGGCGCAAGGTGTGGCCGACCCGGCTGGCATCGCCTACCTCTCCGGCGAGTCGCGCACGTTGAATGCCGGCACTCAATACTTCTTGACTCTTGACCCCGCGCCCGCCGCCAAACCGGCCTCACTCTCGGGCCTGGAAGGTGTATTCGCACTCGGCCAGGCCGTGCCGTTCGTCGGGCACGTGACGCGCGATCAAGGCGTCTCGGGCGGCCAGTGCGCCATCGGCCCGTAAGTTCCGTCAAGGTACTTGATAGTCAACCAAACTGACTAGTACGGTTGACTCATGAGCGCCCACGATCACCCTTGGTACGAGGACATTGTCTTGCCGGCGCTCCTCCGGGCCGCCCGAAACCCGTACCGCAACGCCGTCGTTGAGTCGCTTGCGGCTGCGGGCTACGACGACCTCCCGCGCAATGGCGCCTATGTGATCGGGGGCATCGCCCGCAACGGGTCCGCCCTCGGTGAGGTGATTCGCGATCTCGGCGTTTCCAAACAAGCGGCTGGCCAACTGATCGACACCTTGGTGATGCGGGGCTACCTCGATCGCCGACCCGACGCTGACGATCGACGCAAACTCACGATCGAGCTGACCGAACGCGGTCGGGCCGCTGCGGCCGCCGTCCGGTCGGGGATCGAGACCGTCGATCGCGACCTCGCCGCCTGCCTGTCGCCTGGCCATCGCTCGGCCCTGCGCTCGGGACTGGCTGCGTTGGCCCACCTCGGCCAGCATTCTGCCGAAGGTCCGCGCTTCCTCGACATTGCACCGATCTTCAAGGTCGCCGACCTGACCGAAGCCCTCGAGCACTACCGCACGCTCGGCTTTTCGGTTCGTGCCTATGGCGACGGCTACGGGTACGGCTTCGCCGAACGCAACGGCGTCGGCCTGCACATCACGATCAACGACGGCCAGCCGCACGCTGGGGGAGCGGCCTACCTGGAGGTCGATGACGCCGCCGCCCTCTACTCGGCCTGGTCGCAGCCGGGCGTGAAGGGGCTAACGGTGGCGCCGGCCGATACCGACTGGGGCATGCATGAAGGCAGTCACACCGATCCCGACGGCAATGTGATCAGATTCGGCTCGCCGATGCGGCGACCGGCCGAGCCGCATGACCACGCCCACGACCACGCCCACGACCACCCGATCGGGCCGCACGACAACGCCCACGGCTAACCCCGGGTAAAAGGTTGCGCCAGTTCGTTCATGTTCGGCAGATAGACGGTCGAACCATGCTTTAGTCGACTGATCGACTGAAATCGTGGCGAACGAGGGATCGAGAAACGTGCGTCGACTTCCGGCACTTCTCTCACTCGCCGTTGCCGCCCAAGTGGCGATCATCGTGGGGCCGGTGATCGGGGCGCCCGCGGCCTCCGCGCACCCGGTCGTGCCCGTCGTCCGCCATCTCGATATGCGGGTCGACGCTGCAGCCGCCCCCGGGCTGCCGCTCGCGACCCTGGCCCCGCACGACACCGACGAGTTTCGCCTCGTCGGTCTGAGTTGGCAGCACAACACCGCACTGCGTGACCTCACGGCCCAAGTGCGGGTGCGTACCGACGGTGTCTGGACCGATTGGCAAGACGAGCAGTCAACCGACAGTGGTGCCGACCGTACGAGCACCGAAGGCGTGCATGAACAACGTGACGCCACGGAGCCGCTGTGGGTCAATCATGGCGACGCCGTCGAAGCGCGCGTTGTGTCAGTTACCGGTTCTGCCGCCACCGACATTCGTGTTGATCTCATCGACCCGGGCTCGTCTGCCGCCGACACTGCGTTGCCGCACACATCAACCGCGACGAACGTTGCGCATGCCGCGACAACACAACCGGTGTTCATCACCCGCGCGATGTGGGGCGCGGATGAAAGTTTGCGACTGACCTCGTGCCCGTCGGGTCCGGAATCTACCGGGGCACCGCAGGTCGCGTTCGTGCACCACACTGCGACCACAAACTCTTACGCACCAGGCGATTCAGCGGCGATCGTGCGATCGATCTATGCGTATCACGTCTTGAGCAATGGCTGGTGCGACGTCGGTTACAACTTCCTCGTCGACCAGTACGGGCAGGTGTTCGAAGGCCGATTTGGTGGCGTCGACAAGTCAATTCTCGGAGCGCACACCGGTGGGTTCAACACCAACTCGTTTGGTGTGGCGATGATCGGTACCTACAACGCGGTCGCACCGCCAGCAGCGTTGACGACTGCACTTGCACAAGTGATCGCGTGGAAGTTGTCGTTGTCGTACGCCAACCCACTCGGTCAGGCAACACTGAAAGCAGCGAACTTCAGTGGGTCGAACTTCCCCACCGGCACATTGGTCAACTTCAATGTGATTTCCGGCCATCGTGATGCCGACAGCACCGACTGCCCGGGCAATCAGGGCTATGCAGCACTGCCGGCGCTGCGTCAACTCGTGCTGCAAGACATGGGCGCAGGGCTGGTTTCGCCGACCTCCACGATCACCGGTCGCACGGTGGCCGCCAACGGCACAGTGCACATTACTTCTGGTCTGTTGGCAGCGGGCGATTGGCAACTACTCGTCCAAGACTCGAGCGGCACGACGGTTCGCACGATCTCTGGCAATGGCGCCAACGTCGACGTGACCTGGGACATGACCAACGATGGCGGCACACCTGTCGTCGCGGGCGCGTACACGGTGACGCTGAACAGCACCCAAAACGGCGCGACAGCGTTGCCTTGGTCGACGCCGGCCGCTGTCGGGGGAGTGTTCGGATCGGTCGACGATGCGGTGGCGACCGGAAGCAAGGTCAGGGTCACGGGTTGGGCATTGCGGGGTGTCGACACCGGCACGGCGTCAGTGCGCGTCACCGTGAGTGCGGTCACCGCCGGCACAGGCGCGGCCGACCAACCGCGAAGCGACGTGGCGTCCCTTTACCCGGCGTACGGCGCCGCCCATGGATTCGACATCACTGTTGACGCAACGCCGGGCTTCCACACCGTGTGCGTCTACGGAACGAACGCCGACATCGGCACGCCCGACAGCGTGTTGCGCTGCCAAGGCGTCACTGTTCCCGACTTCTCGCTCGGACCATTTACCCGACTCGCCGGACCTGATCGCTACAGCACCGCAGTCGCCATCGGTCAGGCCGCCGCACCCACCGCCGTGACCGTTGTCATCGCGAGCGGTCAAGCCATGCCGGACGCCGTCGCTGCCGGCCCGTTGGCCGCGCACCTGAATGCGCCACTGCTGCTCACTGCCGGCGACGCATTGCCCGCAGCAGTGGTCGCGGATCTCGTCGCACGCCAGGCCACGACTGCGTATGTCATTGGTGGTACGTCGGTGATCTCAGCCAACGTCGTTGCCGGTTTGACGGCTGCCGGAGTTCTCACGGTTACTCGACTCGGGGGCGCTGATCGGTATGCGACTGCGGCGTTGGTGGCCGCGCAAATGGGTGCCGCGAATGGCGCGGCGATTGTGGTTGACGGCAGCAATGCCCACCTCATCGACGGGTTCACAGTCGGTGGCATTGCTGGGCACCTCGGCGAGCCGATTCTGATGGCCAACGCGACCGGCGTCCCGCCTGTGACCACTGCTGCACTCACGGCTCTTGCCGTGACCACGACCACCGTCATCGGCGGGTCACTGCCGCCGTCAATCGTGACCGCACTGCCTGGGGGCAATGCAGTTTTCGGTGCCGACCGGTACGCCACCTCGATCGCGGTGGCGAGCACATTCGGAGCGCAAATCGGCACCGGCACAACGGTGCTCGCCGATGGCGCGACGGCGTTCCCGGTTGACGCATTGTCGGCCGCGGCGTTGGGTCGACCCACGTTGCTCGTGACTCCGACCGCGTTGCCGCCCGGCTTGGCCGACTGGTTGTCGTCGAGCTTGAGCACGACCGCGGTTATCGCGGTCGGTGGCCCGGTCGTCATCTCTGATGTCGTGGCCGGGATGGCTGCGGCGGCAGCGAAAATATCCTGACCGCTCGGTAGGCTCAGCCCGTTAGACGACGGGGCGGTAGCTCAGCCGGTCAGAGCAGCGGACTCATAATCCGTCGGTCCTGGGTTCGAGCCCCAGCCGCCCCACCAGTCGCGAATTTTCCTTTTGTCTGGTCAAAGTGCGTCACGTTGACCGCTAATCGTCGTGAGGTTGAGTGCTGCACGACCGGGCAAACTATCGCCAGACGTAGCGGAATATCGGAGACCTGATGCACTGGCTGTGGCTCGTCCTGGTCTTCGCCGATGCGTTTGCAGTGAGGTGGATTGGCTGGGGCCTCATCGGGCGTGCAGACCGCTTGGCCCGTCGGCGACGAGCTCGCCGCTGAATCACCGCCCGGCACTCGTTCGATTCGCGTCCGGCGAACAAGCGGCTTCTCCGACCGTTCGGCGATCGGCGGAGCCGGCCGGCGCAGCTCAGCCCACGGAAGGGCGCGTCTCTCTAAGAACTCGCACATCCCACGGCTTTAGTTGCAATGGATGGCCAACCGGAAGCTCTTCCTGTGTCAGCACGGCGACGGCGGGTGCGGGGATCGTGAGGGTCGCGTTCTCCCATGACCAATTGTGAGCGAAGTGGACTCGTTCGCCGCGGTGGTTGGTCGCAGAGGTGACCGTAACCGATTGAGATTCGGGCCGCCACGGGTTCGCCTCGCGCGGAATGTCGATCCAGCGCAGTAGATGCTCCGCAAGAGCTGTGTTGGGGACCGTACCGACGACGGTGATACGGCCCGTACCGCAGGTGTGCGTCGTGATTGCGGGCCATCTGCGGAAGTGGCGATCCTCGTAGGCCACCAGCACGGTGGCAGTAGTCGCAACAAGTCCGTCCACCCAGCGTGTCGCCATTGCTCCCGGGCCAACATGCAGAACTGGCACGGCGCCGGGCGGTTGAGGGCGAGCAACGACAGCTATGTCCTCGCCTATGTTGCTGTACTCGTCGTACCACACGCCCGCCGCCTCATGTAGGCGCGCCGGCGCGACCTCCGCGCGTGCCCGCGCTTCGTCATCGGCGTACGCGGTTCGCGGTCCGAGGATCAAGTGGCCCCGGTGGCGTCCCCGCTGACACCAAGAGTCCACTCGATCTCGTCGTAGAACGGCTCCACATCGGCGTAGCCGATCGGCCAATCGGCCAAGGAGCTTCCTTGCGGTGTGCCGTACGTTGTGGCGAGTCGGAAGTCTGTTGGCAGCAGCCTCCATGCCATGCCCTGGTACACCCGCGTGCCTCCACCGATGGTCTGCGGCAGCGCCGACCAGCCTGGGTCCCGGGGGTTCTCGACGGCCACCTCACCAGCAGTGGTTTGCACGACGCGCGGGCCAGCCTCCTTTCCTGGAGGAGTGTTGTGCCCGTATGTGCTGAGTCGAAAGTTTCGGAGGTGCTCCTTCCCGACCTGCTCGTAGGTTAGATAGTGACCTCTATCGATGCCGAGTACGCGGGCACCGGACTGCGCAAGTGCGGCCGCGGCAACGCCACCGCCGGCTCCCAAACCGACGACGAGAATGTCATACGTCTCGCGCACCTCGGCCAGCGTGATGGTCGCGAGTGCGTCCTCTGGCGGATTGGTCAGACCGGAGCTTCGGCGCAATCCGGGGCTGTAACCGAGCATCTTCCATGACGCGGCACCGCGCGTGCCGTAGTAGTACTCACATACAAGGCGGACGAGCGTCGCGTACCAGCTTTCCCCCGACTCGGCGCTGCCCGTGTCGATGTCGTTGGCTAGCTCCTCCAGCAATTCGTCCTGGGTGGGTTCGTCGAGATCGGCGAACGCCACGCCTGTGTAATCGAGTGCCCGACGTTGCAGGCGCTCCAGCCCAGGCGCCAGCGATGTCGCCCACAGCGTGCTCAGGTGGCTAAGCGCGTCGGCCGCCAACTGATCGACGATGCCCGCCTGGGACGCTGACGGAAACTCGTCCTCCGGGACGATACGGTCCACCACCGCGGTCACCAGGGTCCAGTCTGTGATCACGGCAGTTTCCCGTGGACCTCCGAGTCGTCTCCGCCGAAGGCGGTGTTCGCCGGCGCGAAGCGCGTTGGCAACGGCGCCCGATCGTTGCTCAATCCGGTGCCAGCGTGGCGACCCTCCGGGACCGTGCTCCGCAGCATGGCGGTGCTGGTCTCCGTGTCCTTCACGGGCTGGTACTCCAACCCGAGGAGACCCTCATAGCCAGCAGCGTCGAGCGCCTGTCTGACCGCCGTCCAATCGATTGTTCCGGTGCCTGGCTCGTGTCGGCCGGGGCTGTCGGCGATTTGGACATGGCCAATAACGGATGCCGCCTGCTGGATTGTCCGAACTAAGTCCTCACCCATGACCGCTGAGTGATACACGTCGTAGAGCAGTCGCAGACTCGGTTGATTCACTTCGCCAATGATGTCGAGCGCCTCGGACGTGGTGTCGAGGAACGAATCGGGATGATCGATTCGTGTGTTGAGAGGCTCCAGGAGCAAGGTCATCCCGAAGTCTGCAGCGACCCGTGCGCCGGCGAGCAGTCCGCTGACCACGTTCGCGTGCTGTTCCGCGCGGGTCGTATCCGGTCTCGGGGTGCCGGCAAAGACCATAAGTGACTGGCACCCGAGCTGTTGGGCGACCTTGGCGGATTCGGCCACGCCGCGGACGAAGGTCGTGTGCGTGGATGGGTCGGTGAGGTCGCCGCGGGGCTCGGCGATGAAACTGGTGACGGTAAGGCCGGTACTGTCGCAGGCTGCCCTGGTGGCATCGACATCCCGACCTCGCCAGTCCCAGAACTCGACAGCGGTCATGCCGTCAGCCGCTGCGGCTCGAACGCGATCGGCGAAGGGTCTATCGCCGTCGGCATACAGCCAATCAATGCACGCGGAGTAAGTCACGTTGTTGCTCCCGCAGATAGGTGTTGCTGGGCCCACGCGGCGCACCACGTTGCGCTCTCCTGTGGGTTGCCGAGACCGGCTCTGTCGACTTCGATGACCCACCAACCGCTGAACGTCGGCCGCAGTAGCTCGACCACGTCGAGCAGCGGCACGTCGCCGCGCCCAGGCTCCTGCCAAGCGCCGGCGAGTACGTGCTGGAAGAGGTTGTTCTGAGCGCGCGCCGCTTCGTGGATGGCAGCGAGGTTTGCATCCTTGATGTGCACTGCGCCAATGCGCGAGAGGTTGTCACGAAGCAGGCCGACGACGTCACAACCTGCCCAGGCCAAGTGACCGGTGTCGGGCCCGAATCCGACACTTCCGGCCGCCGCTAGTGCATAGCGGACCTCTTGCTCGGTCTCGATCCACGTGCCCACGTGGGGGTGCAGGCATAAGCGGACGCCGATTTCCGCTGCGGTTGCGGCCAGGACCTCGAGTCGCTCCACGACACGTGCCAATCGGTCGGCGTCAGCGCCTGCGCCGATCCCTGGCTGAGCGACGCGCTGATCGTTGAACTCATCGGCCACGAACGCCTCGGTGAGGCCGAGAACCGCCTGCCGCTCCGCGAAACGTGCGGCAATGCTGCGCAACTGCGCGTGCGGGGTCGGCTGGTCCAGGGGAACCGACAGGTACCCCGGTGCAGGGCCCACTTGTTCGGCCCGCAACTGTTCGGCGTATTCCGCCATGTCCTGTGTGTCCGGAGGGAAGGCGTGCATAGCTGTGAAGCCGGCGGTGCGGACTTGTCGGGCAAGGTCTCGTGTCGCCGGCCCCTTACTGAAGTCGAGCCGACCGTCTGGTTGAGCGAACCATTGCAATGGGTAGATCGCCACCCGCGGTTCGGTCATTTGACATACCCTGCGACGAGATTGGCTACGAGGTTGCGTTGGATGAGCATGAACAGCACCGCCACCGGAAGGGAGATGAGAACACCGAAGGCCGTCGTCTCGCCGATGCTGAACGTGTGCTGGTCGAACAGGGTCTGCATGACCACGGGAAGTGTCTTCTCGTTGTCGGACGTTTGCAGCGACGCACGATGACCTTATCGCGCAGGCGCGAAGCGCAATATACGGGCGCGCGCTGCCCCTCGCGAACTCGCCATCGAACCCGCCTTGCTCGGCGAGCGCGCGGGAGTCGTCGGCGGCGTCGTTCTGGCGCTCGCACAGGTTTTCAGCTCTGCCGGGGTCACCGCCACCTCAGCGCTACCGACGTGCTCAGACCAGACGGGTTCTCGCGAGCCCAGGCGTGTCGTAGACGAACCGCGGATCTTGCGTGTCC
>Ga0066789_10001286_pt1 | contig 10795 bp, 8 predicted proteins | sample OrgsoiDNA2013049_FD_70960 | JGI IMG/M metagenome (GOLD analysis project Ga0066789, IMG submission 70960) | Permafrost soil microbial communities from the Arctic, to analyse light accelerated degradation of dissolved organic matter (DOM) -... | ecosystem: Environmental > Terrestrial > Soil >...
GACCCCTCGGGTCATGCGGTTGCGCATGCCCTTTTCCACAGCCGGGATGAATTGCCGTGGCACCGCGCCGCCGACCACATCGTCCACGAACTCGAAACCGCCGCCGTGGGGCAGCGGCTCCATGTCGATGAACACGACGCCGTACTGGCCGCGACCGCCGGTTTGCTTCTTGTGCTTGCCCTCGACGTTCTGTGCCTTGCCTCGGATGGTCTCAAGGTAGGGCACCTTGGGCGCCAACAACTCCACTTCGACGCCAGCGCGATGCAAGCGATCCACGACCACCTCGACGTGCACTTGGGCAGTGCCGCCGAGTAGGATCGCCTTCGATTGGGGATCGTGCGTGACTTTGACCGCCACGTCCGAGTCGACGATTTCGTTTAGCTTGACCGCGAGCTTGTCCTCGTCGCCCTTGCTCTTCGGGTGAAGGGCGTAGGTGATCAGCGGCGCCGGAATAGGCGGGCGAGGCATCGCGAACAGTGCCTTCTCGTCGGAAAGCGTGTCGCCGGTCTTGGTTGCCTTCAGCTTGGCCACGGCCACGATGTCGCCGGGAAACGCTTCGGTAATGGGTTCTCTGGTTTTGCCCTGCAAGGCGTACAGCTGGCCGAACCGTTCTTTGGTGTCGTGGTTGACCGAGACCAGCGTCGCATCGCTTTGCAACTTGCCGGTGAGCACGCGCAAGAGCGACAGCCGGCCGATATCGGAGGGCGACGTCTTCCACACGTAGGCCGAAACCGGAGCGTTGGGATCAGGGGCTCGTTCGGTGGGGGCGTCGCCTTGCGTGCCTTTCCAGGATGCATGATCGAGCGGCGAAGGAAGCACATCCACGACCAAGTCGAGGAGCGGCTGAATGCCAAGGCACAGTGCCCCGGAAGTGACGAGCACCGGAACGATAGCGCACTTGCGTACGCCTTGGGCCAGGCCTTTGCGCGCTTCCTCGTCGGTCAGCGTGCCGGTCTCCAGGTACTTTTCTAGCAGGCTGTCATCGGCCGAGGCGATAGCTTCGTACAAGAGCTCGCGCGCTTTCTTGGAGGCGTCCTGTAGTCCGGCCGGCACGTCGGCGAGGGCGACGTCGCGGCCCTCGTTACTGAAGCGTAGCGCCTTCATGCTCATCAGATCGATGACGCCTTCGAGGCTACTTTCCTGCCCAATGGGCAACTGCACTGCGACAGCTTTGCTGGTCAGCGACGTGCGGATATTTTCCAGAGCGGTAGCGAAGGAAGAATTGTCGCGGTCGAGTCGAGACACGACGATGCAGCGAGGTAGACCAACCTCTTCGACCATGTCCCATGTGCGTTCGGTGTAGACCTGCACGCCTTCGTTCGCTGACACAAGCAGAAGCGCAGCATCAGCGACGTCGAGCGCAATTCGGGTTTCCACGAGGAAGCTGCCATTGCCCGACGTATCGATGAGATTGACCTTCGTTCTTTTCCATTCGACGTGGCCGACCGCGGCCGAGATACTGGTCTTGCGCTTCTGCTCTTCGGGCTCGAAATCGAACGTCGAGGTGTCATCGTCGACACGCCCGAGACGTTGGTTCGTCTTCGTGCAGAAGAGGATAGCTTCCGCCAACGTGGTCTTACCCGCACCACCGTGGCCAATCAGCGCAATGTTTCGAATCTCGTTCGCCGCATAGCTCTTCATGGTTGCCGTTACCCTTTCATGGAGGTGGAAACCCTCAGAATCGGTCGGTGCACATCAGGAGGTTACGACTGGGTACCACCCCTCGATTCAGTCACGTCAATCTTTCTAAAACACCTGCCTTCCGAAGTCGAGGTGGACAAGGATGCGATAACCACGTGCGGAAGAGATTTGCCAAAAAGCAAGCTGGAATCCACTTCGTGGGGGATTGACAGCGGCCAAATCAGGTATCGCCGTGCGTTTTTCTGGGAACGATCACGCACCCCGTAGCATCTTCAGGAGGGCGAACAAATCGAGCCAAGGAGACAACGATGAAACGAAGTGCAAGCGCAGCGTGGAATGGCGACCTCAAGTCCGGGAAGGGCAAGTTCAGCGTCGGCAGCGGGGCCATTAAGGATCAGAGCTTTACGTTCAAGACGCGCTTCGAGTCGGATCCCGGTACCAACCCGGAAGAGCTCATCGCGGCCGCTCACGCTAGCTGTTTCAGCATGGCGCTTTCGGCTCAGCTCGGCGAGCGCGGGATCACGCCGGAGTCGGTGGAAACCTCGTGCGCCGTCACCTTCGAGGATCTGACGCTGACCAAGAGCGCCCTGACTACGATCGTGAAGGCGCGCGGCGCGGACAAGGCGAAAGTGGAAGAAGCCGCGGCGGCTGCCAAGGCGGGCTGCCCGATCTCCAAGGTACTCAAGCTCGAGATCAGCCTGGACCTGACCGTCGCCAACTAGGCGTGCTGTCAGTTGGCGGCTGGAGCGTGGCAAGGATGCGCTCCCAGGCGCCGGGGCGGAGGTGACGCTTTACGTGTTCTGCCCAGCGCCGGATGCGAAGCTCGATGGAGGTGCTCGTTTGCACCTCATTGACCGAAAATCCGCGACTGCGGCGGATCTCGTTCAGGAAGGCGCTTCGCCAGTCGTCGCAGCTTAAGAGCCCGTGTAGGTAGGTGCCGACTGCGCGGTCTCGCCGCCAGCCTGCCATCACACCGGCTTGCGCAAGTGGCTCGCCGTGCTTTTGGGCTAGGCTGGTGCGACCGTGATGAATTTCGTATCCCGTGAGGCGAAGGCCAGTCACGGGCCAGAGCGATTCCGTTTGGCTTTCCTGGACGACCTTTTCGGACTCAAAGACGGTCTCGACGGGCAGAAGATCGAGACCTTGAAAACTTCGCGTTCCGCCTTCACTGCCAACGTTGTCCCGCAACGTCGAGCCCAGCATTTGGTACCCGCCACAAAGCCCGAGCACCCAGGTTCCGCGTGCGCAGGCTGTTCGGATTGCCTCGGCCATGCCGCTGGCGGTGAGAAACGCGAGATCGCCGACGGTGGCTTTGGTGCCCGGTAGGATCAGCAGATCTTGCTCCAGCGCGAGCTGTGGATCCGTCAACCAGGTCATCTCCACATCGGGCTCTTCGGAAAGCGGCGCGAGATCTTCGGTGTTGCTCACGCGCGGATACAGAACGGCACCGACCTTGAGCTTGCCCGCGGTGGCGCGGTGATTGATTGGCATTCGGAAGACGTGGTCTTCCTCGTCGAGCCCGTGCTCGACGTGTGGAATCAGCGCCAACACCGGCACCCCGGCGCGCTCTTCGAGAATGCGAATGCCGTCGTCGAACAGGCGCGCATCGCCGCGAAACCGATTGACGACCACGCCGAGCACGCGAGCGCGGTCGGCCGCTGGCAGCAAATCCAGGGTGCCGAAGATCTGTGCGAACACGCCGCCCTTGTCGATGTCCGCGACGAGGACTACTCCGGCGTCCGCTTGCCGCGCCGGAAGCAGATTCACGAAGTCCCGATCCATGAGGTTGAGCTCGACGGGGCTGCCGGCGCCTTCGAGGACGATCACTTGATGGCGAGTGAGCAGGCGTGAAAGCGCATCTGCCGCGAGCGCACGCAGCGGGTTGCCGTCGCGAAAATAGGCTGCGGCCTCCTGCATGCCCAGCGCTTTGCCAAGTGCGATGACTTGCGCTCCTGTCTGGCTGACCGGTTTAAGCAGAACCGGGCCCATGTCCACGTGCGGAGCTCTTCGGCACGCCAGCGCTTGCAGGATCTGGGCGCGCGGCATTTCCAGCCCGTCGGCCGTTACGCCGGCTTGGTTGGCCATGTTTTGCGCCTTAAACGGCGCGACGTCGAACCCCGTATCGGCCAGCAGGCGACAAAGCGCCACGGATACGAGGCTCTTGCCTACGTCCGACGCTGTACCAAGAACCGAAATCGCGCGTGCCATAGCCGAGCGCGATCAGACGGTTCGCGAGAAGACCGGCGCCGCCGTCGACAGCTTGTGCGCTAGGTGAGCGTCGAAGCACATGGCCAGGTTGCGCACGAATACCTGGCCGAGGCCCACGGCACGCACGAACCGAGCGTCGATTTCGCACATGCTGTCGGCCACGAAAGGCGCGAGCTGCTTGAGAGAGTCGCCGAGGTAATCGCCAAAGACGACGCCGTGCCGTTCCTCGATGGCTTTGCGGTCGACGATGAAATTGCACATCAGGGCGTGGATGACGTCGCGGCGGATTTCGTCGTCGGTCGTGCGCTGGTAGCCGCGCGCGACCGGCAGCTTGCCTTCGTCGAGCATGCGGTAGTAGTGCACCAGCTTCTTCTCGTCTTGCACGAGCGCGCCGCGCAGATCGCCGATGGCGGACACGCCGAAGCCGAGCATGTCGGCGCCGGCCATCACGGTGTAGCCCATGAAATTGCGCTGCAGGCGGCCTGCGCGCTGGGCGACCGACAGCTCGTCGGTGGGCAGGGCGAAGTGGTCCATACCGATGGCTTGAAAGCCGGCGTCCATGAAGCCTTCGCGCGCGATGGCGAGCAGGGCGAACTTGGCATCGCGGCCGGGCATGGCCGGCACTTCGATCTGCTTCTGGTGGCCGCGCTGATTGGGCAGGTACGCAAACGAATAGACCGCCACTCGGTCGGGCTTGAGCGCGACGGCTTGGGCAATCGTCCGCGTGAAGGTCTCCGGCGTCTGTCGGGGTAGCCCATAGATAAGGTCGATGTTCACGCCGGCAAAGCCATGCGCGCGTGCGCTCGAGACCAAATTTTCTGTCGCTGACAACGGTTGCTCGCGACCGATGGCGACCTGCACGTCGGGATCGAAATCCTGGACGCCCAAGGAAATGCGCGAGAAGCCAAGGCTGGCCAGGGTTTCGATGTGAGCGATGGTCGTCACGCGCGGGTCGACTTCGATGGCGCGCTCGGCATTGGGCAGGAAATGGAAATGGCGTTCGAAGCTGCCCACCAGGCGGATGAGCTCGTCGGGATTGAGGTAGGTCGGCGTGCCGCCACCCAAGTGATATTGCGCGACGTTGCGGCGGTCGGGCAGAAGCTCGGCTACGCGGGTCATCTCGATTTCCAGGTGCGCAAGGTAGGGCTCGACCACGTCGTGCCGAGGCGTCGCGTAGGTGTGGCAACCGCAGAACCAGCAGCGCTCGATGCAAAAGGGAATGTGCGTGTAGATCGACAGCGGCGCACTGCCGAGTTTGTTCGCTGCCGCCAGCGACGCGCGGTACTGCGCCTCACCGTAGCCGGGATGGAAATCGACGGCCGTCGGATACGATGTGTAACGTGGCCCGACGGAATCGTAGCGGGCGAGCTGCTCGGCTGGAACGCTAGTTCTCATCTACTTTCTTTCGACGACCACCAGTACCTCTTCGGCAAGCAAGTCGTCATCCGCGCGCAATTCTCGGGGCGCGCCGTCGACGAGGGCATAGCCCGATACGATCGCCACGCCGCTAGATGAAGCCCAGTCTAGCAGGTCGCGCAACGTGAGCAGGTGGATGTTCGCCGATTCGTACCAGTAGTAGGGCAGGCGTTCGGTGACTGGCATGCGGCTGCGCGCCGCCAGGTCGACCACCACGCGGTAGTGCGCGAAATTCGGGAACGACACGATGCCGCGCTTCCCGACCCGCAGCATTTCTTCGAGTACTTCGCGAGGGTTCTGCAAAGTTTGCAGCGTCTCCTCCAGCACGACCACGTCGAAGGCTTTGTCCGGGCACCAGGCCAGGCCCGAACCAAGGTCGGCCTGAATCACGGGCACGCCGCGGTCCACGCACGAGAACACTTGCTCGGCATCGATCTCGACGCCTTGGCCACGCACGTTGCGCTCGCGGATGAGCCGCTCCAGCAAGAATCCGTCGCCGCAGCCGAGGTCGAGCACCGAGCCGCCGACGGGAATTTCGCGCGAGATGATTTCTTCCTGCCAGCGCAGCGACCGCTTGTCTTTCGCCTGCTGCGCGCGCTCTCTGATGAGTGTTGCGATGGCAGCCGCACATTTCTCGAATACCTCGGCCGAAACGTGCGGACGGCCGGTCGGTGACTCTTGCTCGGCGTGTGGTTGAGTCATTGTCAATTCCTAGTCAATTTCTAGTGTGCGAGAAAACTGCGCAGCAGGCGCCCGACCTTTTGCGTTTCGACCAAAAACGAGTCGTGCCCGAAGCGCGACGGCACTTCGGCATAGGTCACGCGCGTGCCTGTCCGCGTGAGCGCAAGCGCGAGATCGCGACAGTCGGCCGGCGGATAGAGCCAGTCCGAATCGAACGACACGACCAGTGCGCTGGCCTTCACGCGCCGGCAGGCTTCAACCAGACTGCCGACACCCCACGCTGCCGCAGCGTCGTAGTAGTCCATGGCGCGCGTGATGTAGAGGTAGCTGTTGGCATCGAAGCGCTCGACGAACGCGCGGCCCTGGTAGTCGAGGTAGCTCTCGACGGCGAACTCGATGCCGAAGCCGGCTTTCTGGTCGCCGTCGCGTTGCAAGCGCCGCCCGAATTTTTCGTGCATGCCCTCGTCGGACAAATAGGTGATGTGCGCCAGCATGCGCGCGGCCGCCAGACCAGCGTCGGGGCCTTTGTCCCGGCCGTAGTAGTCGCCGCCTGAGAAGTTGGGGTCGTTCAGAATGCAGTAGCGAGCCACGGCGTTGAACGCCACGCCTTGAGCTGACAGTCGCGGCGCCGCGGCCAGGACGACGACGCGCTCGACCCGCTCGGGGAAGGCCAGCGCCATTTCCAGTGCCTGCTGCCCGCCAATCGAACCGCCGATGATGGCGCGGATGCGAGCGATCCCGAGCGCGTCTAGGAGTCGCGCATGCAGTTTCACCCAGTCGCCCACGGTGACCATGGGGAAGTGCAGGCCGTAGGGCTTGCCCGTGAGCGGATCGATCGAGGCCGGGCCAGTGGTTCCGTAGCAGCTGCCGAGCACGTTCGGGCAAATCACGAAGTAGCGGCTGGTATCAATGGCTTTCCCCGGGCCGACAACGGCGTCCCACCAGCCGGGCTTGCGGTCGCGCCAGGTGCGGCCGTTCTTCTCGGTGTCCTTGTCCCAGCCGGCTACGTGCGCATCGCCGGTAAGCGCGTGCGCGATGAACACCACGTTGTCCTTACGCGGCGAAAGCGTGCCGTAGGTTTCGTACTCGACGTCGATCGGACCCAGCGTGCCGCCTAACTCCAACTCGACGGGAGCATCGGCCGCTACCAGTCGAATGGTGCGCGCATTCGTCCACCCGACCGAGTCAGACGCCTCGGGCCCACTTCCCCGTCGTTCCTTGTCTTCAGGGCTCATCAGCCCCTATCAGCGCACACTCGGCCCGGCCAGCGCAAGTACGAGCTAGATACTATAGTCGGGAGCTCCATTTCCGAGGGCAATGCGGTAGCGCTCCGCCAAGGTTTGGAAACTCGCGCCATCGTAAATCGAGCTGGATGCTCGTACTGCCGACTCCCAAATCGGCCCAAACACAGTCTGAAATGCCTGTGGCGTTGCGTGCTGTCCGCGGTTGGTGACTTCCGGATCGGCCAATGCCCCCTGGACCACGCGCAGGACGTCGCCCACGGAGATGTGTGACGGCGGCCGCGCCAAAACGTAGCCGCCTTCGTTCCCGCGCCGGGATTCGACCAGCGCCGCGCGCTTGAGTTGGGCCAAAATGGCTTCGAGAAAGCGGGCCGGGATGGCTTGCGCCTTGGCAATCTCGCTGATCGAGATAGGGCCGTGGCCGTAGCGCAACGACAGCTCGAGTGTGGCGCGCAGGGCGTATTTGCTCTTTTGGGTTATCGCCATGGGTGTTCCTGCGGAGTCTGGCGTGAAAGGGCTCTCAAGTGGAATGGCTAAATCCGACTAATCCTATCCGGATATTGAACGGTGCGTCTTGGTTGTCAAGGCAAGACGCGTAGCCCGGAAGCGTCGGCGGAGAGGATGCGGAAGATATGTCACGTCGAGTCTACGGTAATTGGAAATTGAACTTCCAATTACCGTGGTCCGCGCTAGGCCAGCGACGCGGTATCTGCGAGAGCTGGCGTCGGCTTTTCCTATCGTGGCCGTTAGTGCAAGCGCTTAGCTGCGCGCGCGTTGACACGCGTCGTCGGCTGTAGGACCATCGGCGCGATGAGTTTTGTGACGTTGCGAAAGTCGAGCTTGCTGCTCGTGCTGGCGACCTTTGCCGTTCCAGCGGCGGCGCGGGCAGGTAGCAAAGAGAACAAAGAACGCGCGGCCAAGACGGCCTGCCTGTCGGGCGACTACACCAAAGGCGTCGCGCTCCTGGCGGAGCTGTACGTCAGCAGCAACAACGAGATCACGTACCTGTTTAACCAGGGACGCTGCTTCGAGCAGAACGGCAAGTACGAAGAGGCCATCGTTCGTTTTCGCGAGTACCAGCTGAAGAACGCCGACGCGGGGAACGCGCCGGACGAGTCGGCAGAAAAGCACATCGCAACTTGCCAGGCGGTGCTCGACAAGCAGAAGCCGGCGGCCCAGACGGCAGCGGCGGTAGTACCGGCACCGGCCGCGGCGGGAGTCGCCAGTTCGTATGCGGCAGAGCAGACAGAGCCGAAAACGTCAGCTGCCGAGACGAAGCCTGAGGCTAGGGCAGAAATCGTCGAGGCAGTTGCACCCGCGACGCCTGGACGCGGGCTCCGCATCGCTGGAGTCACCGCAGCAGCCGTTGGTGTGGCGGCAATTGCCGCCGGCGTGATCCTCAATTTGAAGGCGAACAGCCTTGCGAAAAACTTGGAAGCCGCCAATGGCTCGTCGACCACGCTCTATTCGCGAAGCACCGAATCGTCGCGGTCGAGCTACCAGACCCTCGGCTGGGTCGGCTACGGCGCCGGTGTAGCCTGCCTGGTCGGCGGCGCGGTCTTCTACTTGTTGGGTCACAGCCAAGGGCAGAACGCACAGGTGGCCTTCGTACCGGCAGTTGGTGCTGGCCACGTTGGCGCCGCTTTGCAAGGAGCTTTCTAGTGTTCGCGCGGAAGAGTCTGGGCGCTGGTATTGGCTTGCTGCTGGTGGCCGCCAGCGGTTGCTTCAATCAACCGAAGATCGATGCTGGCAGCTTGAAGTGCAAGAGCGACGAGAATTGCCCGACCGGCTACCGGTGCGATGGGTTCACGGCTACGGTTCTCGGGGTCTGCACGCGATCGGCTGGCGATGGTGCGATCGCGGATGGGCCGATGGGGGCTGGCGGGGACGCGGGCAGGGCGGCGGACGGTTCATCCAGCGATGGCACTGGCACAGTGGCAATTGACGGGGAGACTGACCAGGTTGCCCTTGCGGACGGTAGTGGCGACCAGAGCAGGCAGGTGTCAGACGACGGTGCTGCGGACACGCAGGGGGCGCCTGTTGACGGGCGACTCGGTGATTCGCCAGCGGCGGCTCCTGAGGTTGGGCCGGATGTGCCGATTGCGGGCGATAGCGGCGCAAGCGGAAGTGGCGGCGCAGGCGGAGCAACAAGCGGTGGCGGCACCAAGGGCCTTGGCGGCGCAAGCGGTTCGGGTGGATCTGCGATCAGCTCGGGTGGAAGCGTGGCGAGTTCCGGTGGAAGCGTTTTGGGCGCGGGTGGGGCGGTTATTTCCGGAGGCGTCCCTGGCGCTGGCGGGACTGTGTCCGACGCAGCAATCAGCGGCGGTGGTGTTCCGGGGGCCGGCGGCGGAGCCGGCTCCGATGCCTCAGTTAGCCCGACCATCGGGCCGTGCGACATCTACCAGGCGGCCAACACACCGTGTGTGGCGGCTCATAGCACCGTTCGCGCGCTCTTTGGAGCGTACAGCGGCGCCCTCTACCAGCTAAGGAGGCAGTCCGACGGTGGCACGATGAACGTGTCAGTCTCCTCCCCTGGTGGCTACGTCGACATTTCGGTGCAAGACTCTTTCTGCACCGGCACGTCGTGCACGATCTCGATCATCTACGACCAGTCCCCGAAAAAGAATGACCTATCCAAGGCGGGACCGTTGCTTTGGATGGTAAACGGTGGTGACGAAGCCGATGCTTCCAAGGGTCAGATCCAGATCAACGGCCATATCGCCCACGGTATCTACGTAGACAACCCCGGCTCGAATGTCGCCTACAGGAACATCCAGGCCATCGGCCTCGCAAAGGGCGACGAGCCCGAGTCGATGTACGCGGTTCTCGACGGGACCTGGTATAGCGCGACCTGCTGCTTCGACTACGGGAATGCTGGTACGTCGGGAAAGGACGAAGGCAGTGCCACGATGGAGGCCATCTACTGGGGCAACAGTACCCAGTTTCAAAAAGGCGGAGCCGGAAAAGGACCCTGGATCGCAGCCGATCTCGAAAACGGCATGTTCGAATGCGACACCCCGGGCGCCATCTGCACAACCAATATGGCCATCACGTGGGCATTGGTTACGGCCGTTCTCAAGGGCCCTTCTGGTAACACGATGGGGATCAAGGCCGGCAATGCGCAGTCCGGCGGGCTCCAGACGATGTGGGATGGAAACCGCCCGCCCGGCTACAGTCCGATGAAGAAGACAGGCGCCATCATCCTCGGAACGAGTGGCGACGGGAGCAACTGGGGCAGGGGAACCTTCTTCGAAGGAGCCATCACAAGCGGCAATCCGCCAGATTCCGCCGACGACGCTGTGCAGGCCAACATCGTCGCTGCGAGGTATGGGCAGTAGCTCCGCTCTGTGCAGCCGATCGGGTTGATGCCCGTGGATTGGAACTCGAATTGCGGGAGAGTGCTAATCTGGAAGCAAAGGACAACGACCATGGCGCTGGCGAATAAGAACGTCGATCATCCTGTCGATGCGTTCGTGGCTCTCCGGAATGCAGACAAGATCAGACTGCTGTCGCGACTGATGCAGGCGGAAGGGACCGAGGTGGACTGGGCCATGATCGAGCGGACGCAGCGGCAACTTCCGGACACGGCAGCTCTGCGCCGGGAGATC
>Ga0066789_10001288_pt1 | contig 10791 bp, 12 predicted proteins | sample OrgsoiDNA2013049_FD_70960 | JGI IMG/M metagenome (GOLD analysis project Ga0066789, IMG submission 70960) | Permafrost soil microbial communities from the Arctic, to analyse light accelerated degradation of dissolved organic matter (DOM) -... | ecosystem: Environmental > Terrestrial > Soil >...
CCTTGCCAATGGTGCCGTAGGCGGAAGCCGGACCGCTGTACGGCATGGTGTTGCCGATCCGGATCTCGTTGTCGCCGGCGCTCGCAGCGAAAACGCGCTCCGTCGCCATCGGCCCCGCCATCCAGGCGACGATCAGCGCTGTCGCTACGTCAGGCCGCCTCACGCTGCGCAGCCAACGACCCGGCGCAACGGCCAACGGCAATCTCGATTCCAGCGCGTACCAGACAACATCGATGATAGCCCGCATCGTCGCACCTCAATTGTGCAGGTACTGTTGCATTTTTGGTGAGCGTTGCTCCCGACAACGTGGGAGCAGCGTCACCACATTACCCGCCAACATTGTGTCTCGATTGGATCGATTATGTGTTGAGGTCAGACTGTCCGGCACACAAGGCTCGATTCCGAAAGCTGGGTAACAAGCTGTCGGCTCATGATCCAGCTTCTGTGTATTAGACTAGCCGGACAGGCATGATTTGAGGAACCTCTTAACTATTCTGAAGAAAGGTTGGGGCTGTTCGATCCACGGGAAATGCCCCGAAGACTCGAAAATTTCGAGCGTTGACGAAGCCAATCCAGAGTACAGGCGTTCCGAAACCTGGAGCGGACATATCCAGTCGTGTCTGCCAACCAGAAGCAGGGTGTCAGCTCCGATACGTTCAAGCACTTCGGTTTGGTTGACGGCCACCATCCGGTCGGCGGCTGCTTGCGCATGAAAGGCGTTTGCCGAAACCAGGCCATCCATCGTTTGCAGGAAGCGCAAAACCATTTGCAGTGGATCATGAAAGTACAGCGGAAGCAGGTTCTTGAGGTGCCGCGTGAATGCCTCGTCCGTCCGCGGCAGCGCCAATTCCGTGTATCTGACGGCATCCCGGTAGCGAGGATCATCCCTTGCGCACGCCAGAAATTTCCCCGTACCCTCGCTTGCGTCGAAACCCACAAGCTGACTATCGACCAGAACGAGCCTGTTGCATGAATCCGGATGATTTGCAGCAAGCGCGGTGGCGATAGCGCCGCCGTTCGAGTGTGCGATCAGATTGACCGGAGCCAGCATCAGATGTTGTATCAGCCCATTGATGTCCTTAGCCATTAGTGCGCTGCTCATGGCCCGGTTATCCAGCGGACGGCTTGACCTCCCGCTTCCACGTGGATCGGCGGAGATCATCGAAAAATGCGCAGCCAGCGGCAGCAGGCCGCGCTGCAGATATGTCGAGCCGATTCCCCAGCCGGGCGCGACGACAATGAGTGGTGGCCCGTTTCCGATGACGGTATATCCAAGTTCCACGCCATTGATGTTCGCGATGTATTGTCCCGGATTAAGCGTCACACGTTTCCTCACGGTGGGCGTGATGGCCATCGATAAGTGCGGGGTTCGAGGTCCACGCACGTTGTCGATCGCTCACGATCGATAGTTTTGCACGAGGCGATGCGGGGTCGACGTCCGGGCTCCCACTTTCCCGCATTAGGGATTGCGTTCGTTGCCGCCGGTCGGGAAAACCACCATCATTCGAGCAAGCGGCGGCTTGTCGCTTGGTCCAAACGGACCCTGTGCCTTGTGGCTGACCGGCGGCAAGGTTTTGAGGTAGTCGGCAATTGCACCGGCATCGGTTCTCGTCAGCCCGGCGAATGCGCGCCACGGCATGATCGGTGCAAGAATTCGACCATCTGGCCGGACGCCGGTTTGTAAAGCGGTGATGATCTGATCCCGGCTCCAGTTCCCCAGCCCCGTTTCTTTCTCAGGCGTGAGATTGGGACCGACGAATGTGCCCATGCCGGGCAAGTCGAAACCGACATCGGAGCCTGCGAGGAAGCGCGACGATTCGGGCTTTCCGAGAAAATAACCCGGGGTATGGCAATCATTGCAGCCACCGAACCGAACAAGATATTCGCCGCGCGCGACTTGTGAGTCATCCGCAAGACTTGCGGCGTTCGGCGCCACTACAACTAGCGCGGCAATCAATCGTACGAACGTTTTCATTCTGGAGCTGATCATCTTCATCTACTTGTTAGCGACGTTGCTCATCGGCCATCATATGTAGAGCGATAGGCGAAACTGGTCATGAACATTCCTGCTATTGGTCGAGCAGCAAGAAAAAAAGGAACAGGCATGAAGTATATTTTCAGTTCAGCGCCTTCAGCCAGACGCCGATTTCGCCGGCCGCGATATTGGCCTGTTGCAGCAGCTTGCCCATGGTGAAGAAGCCGTGGAATTGGCCCGGAAAGGTCCGGTACGTCACGGGCACGCCGGCTTCCTTTAGCCGGCTGGCATATTCATCGCCTTCGTCGCGCAGAGGATCGGCGCCTGCGGTCAGCACATAGGTGGGAGGCAGCCCGGCAAACGTCCTGGCGCGGGCCGGCGAGGCCCGCCAATCGCCGGCGTCGGCGATGTCGGCCAGATAATGATCGCGAAACCAGCGCATCACGGAGTGCGTCAGCAGGATGCTGGTTTCGGGCTCGCTGTGGGATGGATGCGTCATGGCCAAATCGGTGGCCGGATAGATCAGCAGCTGGCCAGCGATGGCAGGACCGTTGCCGTCGCGTGCGGCAATCGAAACCACCGCGGCGAGATTGCCGCCGGCGCTGTCGCCGCCGACCAATAACCGCGATCGATCGATGCCGAGCCGCCCGGCATTTCCGGCAACCCACTTCGTCGCCGATATGGCGTCATCGACCGCGGCAGGGAATTTGTGCTCGGGGGCGAGCCGGTAGTCGACGGAGATAACCATCAGTTCGCCTTCATGCGCCAGCTTGCGGCACACCACGTCGTGGGAATCCAGGTCGCCGATCACCCAGCCGCCGCCGTGGAAAAACACCAGGCATGGCGCAAGGCCGTTGGCCTTCCGCAAGATTTTCGGTGTGTAGATGCGAGCAGGGATCGCACCATGCGGCGCGGAGATCGAAACCGGTTTGACCGATTCAAGTTCAGGCGGTTCCGGATTGGTGACAAAGCGACCCTTCAAATACAGCTCGCGCGCCTCGGCCGGCGTCACCGTTTCGTAGGGCGGCCGGCCGGCTTCCTGAAATGCCTTGAACACGGCGGCGGCATCGGGATCGAGGGTAATGGGCATCGTGCGAAGACCTCTGATGTCAGAACTTTGATCAAAATCTCAGTTGTCATTCCGGAACGCCCGCGCGGTCCGCGCACAACCGGTTACCTTGCTACCTTGTCGCGTGGACTGATCGCGCAGATCGTCAAAAAATGCCGTGCGTACAACCTTGCTATGCTGCGTCAGGCTATGGCCACCTCCCCTTCGATTTCCACCGGCATTCCGAAGGGTAGCTCCGCCATACCCACCGCGCTGCGAGCGTGGGCACCTGCATCCGGTCCATAGAGTTCCAATATCAAATCCGAACAGCCGTTGATGATGGCGGGTTGATTGCCGAAACCGGGCGCGGAATTGACCATGCCGAAAATGCGCACCCACTGGGTCACGCGGTCCAGATCGCCGAGGGCGCGCTTGAGATTGCCAAGCATGGAAAGAGCGGTCAGTCTGGCGGCAGCGTAGCCTTGCTCTGACGTGACCTCACGCCCAACCTTGCCGAGCGGTTTTGCAAGTGGACCTTCCGGGCTTTGCGGCCCGTGCCCCGCAATAATTGCGCGACTTCCAACGAGAAGCACATTGACGTAGGGCAGCACTACGCCGGGCGGAGGCACAAAGGCGGGTGGCAGCGTCAAACCCAAGGCCGCAAGGCGAGCTTCAATGATTGCCATTAAACTCTCCTGTTCCGCAATCGGATTGGTTGCGAAAGACATCGCGGCAAAGCCAATTTCCATGGATCGACAGGACCGCTAGACCGCCGTGGCCGCTTTCCTCCACTGCGATCGAACCGTACGGGATAGGCAACTGGCAACAATCAATCATCCTTGGCACCTCCGGGTTTGAATTTCGATGGTCGCTCGTTGATCGCAGAACGTGAGTTCTAACAATAATCGCTTGATAGGCGGGGCGTCACTGACGACTGCCTTCTTCGCGAGGCCGCAAGACGAAAGTCGGGGCGTGGTCAGGTCGAGTACTTAGTGTTCCGACAGGCAGCACAGCCCGGTCGCCCCTGATGGCAATGGAGAACTTCTGAACCAGGCGTGCGGTCACCAGGGTTGCTACCGACAGCGCCAGTTGAGCACCGATGCAAACATGCGGACCTGCCCCGAAGGGTAAGTAGGTGAACCGTTCAGGCTCCGCAACGCCGAGAAATCGGCCTGGATTGAACACCATCGGTTCGGTCCACCAGCGGACATTCCTGTGGAGGAGCCACAAGGGAATCAAAATGATAGCTCCCGTTGCAATCCGCGAGCCACATATCTCGTGAGTTTGCCTGGCGAGCCGCCCGGTCATGAAGGCAGGTGGACGAAGCCGCAAGGCCTCATGGACGACTGCCCGCGCCAAGACAAGCTTCGGCAGATTCGTTGCGGCCTGCTCCGGCGAAAGATCAAGTCCCGACGCCTCGGCCGCAAGCGCTGCCTGCCATTGTGGCGCTTTGGCAAGCAACGCGCATATCCAGAACAATGTGAGCGCTGTCGTTTCATGCCCAGCCACGAGCAATGTCGACACTTCGTCAACGAGCAGATGATCGTCGCCGGGACCATATACTGCAGATAATAGACCGAAGAGGTCGCGGGCGAGACCGGTGTGCCCTGTTGCGCGTCGCTCATCCACGATCGCATGGACAAGTTTCGTCCAACGACGTCTGAACAAGATGCGACGCACCCGCAGTAGCGTCGGAATTCCATCGGGCAACAGGGCATCGACCGGGAACAACCGCCCCATGGTTTCCACGTACTCCGACATCATTGTCCGCATGCCGGAAGCGAAAGTCGAGGCTTCCATGGAAAACATCGTTGTCGCCGCGATCTCCAGGCTAAGATCCTGTAGCTCTCGCAGCATGTCTTTTTCAGTGCCGCACCAGGCCATTTCGGTGCAACGGACCATGTTCGGCGCCATGAGAGCGATACTTCGCGGCGTGAACGCGGGTGCCATAACCCGGCGCTGTCGCCGCCAAGCCTCGCCTTCGCTCACTAGAATTCCCTGTCCGGCAATTGGTCGTAGAACGCGTCGTCCGAAGGGCAGTCTCGCGTAATGTTCGGCGTGCGTCATCAGCACGTGCCGAATCGCCTCTGGCGAGGATGCGAGGACAAGATGCCGTCCCAACACCTGAAGCTTCACGATCGGCTCATCCAGACAACGGCGCGGAAACGCGCTGTAGGCGTTCCGACGCAGTGCGGATAGCACTTGCCAGCCGCTGTCGTCGTCAGGCGCCATCGGAGGCATAGGCGGGACTATCTCGGCTTCGCCGCTGGATTTCAGGGCAATCAAATCTTCTGCCCACGCTGTACGGGTGACAAATGCGCCCTCGGTGACACCGTATCGAGATCGCAAGACAGGCGGCTCTTCACGCTGGACGGTTCATTTCGGCTACCCTCGATTGCTCGCCGCATGCGAGCGAGGAAGCCAAACATTCGAGCAAGAAGCGGAGCCCTGATCCGCCGGGTTGGGCGGCGTTCGACGGTGAACCCATGAATTTCGTGGAGCGATTGCTGTGTGTGCATTTCCATTGTCGTTTTCTCTATCTAATGGCCGCGCGCGGGCACCGGCCTTTGCTTCAAGCCGGCTCTGCCTTTTCTGCGCGCCTATTGGATGTATTCGAATCCGACCGTGGAGTTCTTCATGCTCATGCTGTCTTCCGACGGTGATCGAGGCGCTGTGGTGACGGCCACCTCGGCCGGCAGCCTGAGCGCGCCACGTAAGGTCGCGATATCTTCGGACGTGAGGCCGAGGCTGGAGAGCTTACCGTCATCGATGTTACTGAGCGACGTCCGGATGCGCTGCTTCGCCGGATCGTCTTTCGCCTGAACGAGCCTCCGCACGAGGCTCGACCCCGATTTTTGACGCCCAATCGGGCTTACGGCGACGCGCTGCTGCGAGCATTCGGCAGTCTCGAAATTCGCTTCGCCGGCCGGCGCACGCCGCTGGCAACTGTTGGGGCTTTTCCTGGTTGTTCTCCCGGGCCTGTAAACGACGTTAAACAGCCCGGCAATCGCGATCGTGGCGACGAGCTTCAGCCCGACCGCGGTCGCGAGAAGAGGAATTAGCGATTTGATCACGAGGATCAACAGAGTAAGAACGATAAAGAGCAGCATCTCGACATATCCGGATTGCGGGGGTTAAGCAGTAATTGGTATTCGCCTTCAGAGGCGCGTGGGGGTCGTGCCCGTCCGCCGCCCGACCGGGCAGCGGATCAGATCCATCGTTCCGCTCTTTTTCCGACGTGGCGGCGGGGCCGTGATATCTCGAGCACCGAGCACCATCATTTGGCGAGAGGCGAACGATGGATCTTGAAGATTCCTGCTGCGTTGACCGAGCTCAATCGTTCGGCAGTGGATCTGATCCAATCCCCAACTATTTGATCGATCTTGATTACAATCATGACGACGTTTCTTGAAAAATCGAGCTTTTGTGAAAAAGTGACTGCCACGGCGCCGTCAACTCAAAAGGTGTGGGGCCGACGTAGTTCACGTGTCGACCAATTTCTGTGTCCGTTTCGGTTTTTCGAACGTCGCATGCATCGCAGAGTCGCGATGTAGCGATTTCGGGACCGCCGATCTTGAAGATTCTTGCCTTCCGCAGGGGCGGCGCCCAATGAGTTACGAACCCGTTACCTGCAGGAAGGCGGCAGCCTGCTCACCAATGACAACGCAGGGCGCCATGGTATTGCCCGTCGTCACGCGCGGCAGGATGGACGCATCCGCGACCCGCAGGCTGTCCACGCCGTAGACCTTCAACCTGCCATCGACGACCGACATGGCATCGCGGCCCATTTTCGCGGTACCGCACTGATGCCAGAAGGTGCCAAGGCCGTCGCGAAAGAAGCGCTCCAGCTCGCTGGGGTCGCTGGAGGCCGGGGTAATCTCGCGCACCGTGAAAGGCCGCAAAGCAGTGGAGTTGCCGATCCCGCGCGCAATGCGGAGTCCGGCGATCAGGTCTTTCAGATCCTGTGGATCACCGAGATAGTTCGCGTCAATTCTGACGGAATCTTCTGCATCGGGCCCTGTCAGGTGAATGGTGCCCCGGCTTCTTGGCCGCATGCCAACAACCAGGGACCAGGAGTCTGCTGGAGGGTCGTATCGCGCCGCGTTCTCTGGTGTCACGTCGGGTCCACGGCGCGCATATGTATAAAAATTGGGCGCGTCCAGCTCCGCGGTCGTCTTCCAAAAGCATACGGTCTGACTTCTTGGCACACGGGGCAGCCCAATGTCGGTGCTTTGCCAGACGTATCCAAAGGCAACGTGATCGTGGAGATTGCGCCCAACCCCTGGTAGCGGCTGCAGCACCGGAACTCCGATGCGTCGCAACTCGTCCTCGTCTCCAATACCGGACTGCATCAGGAGCTTCGGTGTTTGGATGGCGCCAAGGGAGAGAATGACTTCACGGCCGGCTTCGGCGCGATAGCATCTTCCCTGGTGACGGAACAGGACTCCCGTCGCGCGGCGGCGATGGAACAGAATTTGCGCCACCAGCGCCCCCGTCAAGACCGTGATGTTCTGCTCGGCCATGCGGGGGTACAGATAGGAGCGGAAGATCGACCGCCTTCTTCCCTCGTGAACGGTCTCTTCGGCGAACGCGCACCCAGCCGCCGCCTCCATCATACGGCCGTTCGCGTTCGGGAAGCGCTGCAGCCCCATCGACTCAGCGCCGTCCAGCAAGGCAAAGGAGAACGCATGAGGTTCGACGGCGGGTTGTACGTGCACCGTTCCGTCAAGGCCGCGATATTCCGGGTCAGCGCCCCCGGCCCACGCCTCGATTCGACGGCGATACCGTCCCAGAACCGCCTGATAACCCCACGAGGCTTCGCCCGACTCGGCGGCGTAAAAATCCCAATCGGCTTGATGTCCGCGCGACCATGTCGAGACGTTGATGCTGGAACCGCCACCCAGGACCTTGCCCATTGAATAAGGGATCGCTCGTCCGTTCAAACGCGGATTCGACTCGGCGATAAAACACCAATCCAGTTCGGTACCAAGCGTCATCGGCCAGCGGTTCGGATCCGTGATCGCATCCGTCTCGTCGCTGCCACCGGCTTCCAGTAAAAGTACCCTTACGCTCGGATTCGCCGCGAGCCTCGCGGCCACAACCGCGCCTGAGGTGCCAGCGCCGCAGACGATGTAGTCGAACTCTGTCCTGATTTCATAGGCGAGCCGGTGCTGGTTGGCGCGAACGCGCTCGGCGAAATCCTTCTGCGCGTCATGCTGCATGGGTATCGATGTCTCCGTGTCGGGTGATCTCGCGACGTTTCCAAAACGGCGAAACCAACTCACCTTCACACACGAGCGACCGCAGGCGCTTTCAGGAAAGCGCGCCGGCTTTCAGAAAAACGCGATTTTCAGTGATCGCGGCGATAAGCACTCGGAGCCATGCCGAAGCGCAACCGAAACGCAGTCGACAGGTGTGCATGGCTGGAAAAGCCGCAGGCCAGTGCAACGTCGGTCAACGACAGCGCGCGATCGTTCAGCATCGATTGCGCCCTCCTGAGACGTAACTCCAGCAGATGGCGGTGCGGAGTCTGCCCGGTGGCGGCCTTGAACATGCGCGTGAAATGCGACCTGCTGTAACCGCTTTCGGTTGCCAGTTCCGCAAGCGTCAGGTCGGCGGCAAGCCCGGCTTCCATACGTTCTATGACACGCCGTAGGACCCGGCGAAGGAGCCCGGAATGCTTCACACCGTTCGGCTGTTGGACCGACCGACTCACAAACAACAGGCGGGTCGCAAGCGCGGTCGATAGCGACTCAGCATAAACCCTCCCGCTCACCCCGCCCGCTTCTGCCTCTCTGGCCAAAAGCAACATCAGATCGCGGAGAGCCGTATCGTCCGTTCCGTACAGTTCCTGTATCGGGCCAGTCGGGCGCCGATCGAACTCCGCTTCCACCCCATGGAGAAACGCCGGCGAGATGACGCAGGCCACCACGTCCTGCACCATTGCACTTCGCGTTGCCGGTCTGATGCCGGGCGGACAGGCCGTAATTGTGTCCGGCAGTTTCCTGTAAGGTGCAAACGTACCCGGCTTGCGCTCCATCTCGCCTTCGGCTGGCCCGGTCCACAGAAGCAGGAAGTGATAGTCGATCGGCAGCTCCAATTTTTCCGCAGGCTGGATAGCGCGTCGCTCCACGACCAACCCATGCCAGCCCAACGGAACGCTGGACGGGCCTGTCAGCCTGGATGGGCCGAGCAGTCCATCTATTTCGGCGCTGTGATATTGTACGGAATCCATGTCGAACCTCAAAACCAACTGTGACTCTTGAACCCACTTGGGTGCTATCGCACACCTAAAGCCAGGGCTTGTGGATGGACCCGGCCTCGATGCGGTCGATACGATCAGTCGGTGTACTGCGCGGCAGCGGTGCGGTGGGGCTCGCCTTTGCCGACACGCTATTGACGAGATTGTCCGAGCAACTCTCCGTCATCGCATCACCGCGATTGCGCGCATGGTGAACGACGGGTCGTTAAGGTCTCCGCGGTGTTGGCAGACGTCAAACGTTCAGCGATGGACCTGATCCAATCCGCAACCAGTTGGTTGATCATGATACAATAACCACATTGCCTCGGGAAAAATCGAGGCTCAAAAAGCGCCGGACCGACCTGCAGTACACCGAACCTCTCGGCCAGAGCGGGAACGTCGATCCTCGTTCAGTTTGGTTTTCGTACGCTCTTTATGTCGCCGAAGTCCCCGTGTTCACCATGCCGGTGGCAGCGTAGAAGGAGGGGCGCGGGCCGGTCTTGAAGATTCTTGCTATTCGCGCTTCGCTTCAGCCTGATCGATAAAGTCTATTTGAGTTGTGCTGCAAAATCCCGGTTGTATTGCTTTCATCAGCAATGCAGCAAACATTCAGGAGAACCATGTCCGTCTCAGAAGAACCGGCTGATCTCGCCGAAATGGTCCGCGCTCACGCAAAAACACGCGGCGATGCCGTCGCATTCGAATTCGAAGGCCGCCGGGTCAGTTACGCCGCGTTCGATGTTCATACCAACCGCGTTGCCAACGGCCTTAACGCGCTTGGAGTCCGCCCTCGCGAGCGCATCGCCTATCTGGGCAAGAACAGCGACATTTATTTCGAACTCCTGCTTGGCGCGATGAAGGCCAATGTGGTGATGGCGCCGGTGAACTGGCGACTGGCGGGTCTGGAGATCGCCTTTATCGTCGAGGACTGCAATGCGGCGATACTCTTCGTCGGTCCGGAATTCATCGAGCAGGTTCGCGGCATCAAATTGCATCTGCCAGGCGTGCGCATTTTCATGACCACGGAAGGCGGCGGCGCTCCTGACTGGCCGGATTTCGCATCGTAGCGCGACGCGCAGAGCAGCGACGACCCGAAAATACCCGTCGATCCGCGAGACGTCGCGATCCAGCTTTACACCTCGGGTACGACGGGAAAGCCAAAAGGCGCGATGTTATCCCACGCCAATTTCCTTTGCCTTGTGGGAGCCGGCTGGTCCGATCAACCCGAATGGAATAAATGGTCGGAAAACGACGTATTGCTGATTGCGATGCCAATCTTTCACATTGGCGGCTCGGGATCGGGATTGAGCAGTCTCTATCATGGTGCCCAAGGCGTCATCGCTCGAGAGTTTGACCCCACCAAGGTGCTCGACTTCATCGAGAACTCAAAGATTACCAGGCTGTTCATGGTCCCCGCGGCGATGCAGTTCGTGGTGCGGCAGCCGCGCGCGCGCGAAGTCGATTTTTCGCGACTGCGCTACATGTTATATGGTGCCTCCCCCATTCCTGCCGCGCTGCTGAAGGAAT
>Ga0066789_10001292_pt1 | contig 10756 bp, 9 predicted proteins | sample OrgsoiDNA2013049_FD_70960 | JGI IMG/M metagenome (GOLD analysis project Ga0066789, IMG submission 70960) | Permafrost soil microbial communities from the Arctic, to analyse light accelerated degradation of dissolved organic matter (DOM) -... | ecosystem: Environmental > Terrestrial > Soil >...
TTGTTAATCAGGGGCGACGCTGTCATCGCTGCATTTAACGAGAACTAATATTATGGCATTTGAACCCACGGCTCGTGCGGCGGGGTCTCGATATGACAGCGCTGACATTGGTGCTCGCTATTCGAGCGACCTGCAGGCCTTCGTCTTCGCGCTGTTTTTCGCCTTCGGCGGAATCACCAGCTTGAACGACGTCCTCATTCCGAAACTGAAGGCATTGTTTACGCTGTCGAACGGCGAGGTCATGCTGGTCCAATCGGCATTTTTCGGAGCTTATTTCATCATCTCGATACCGGCCGCGGCGTTGGTCCGGCGCATCGGCTACATGCGATCGGCTGCCGTCGGCCTGATCACTATGACGGCAGGGTGCGTCTTGTTCGTGCCCGCGTCGGAGTACAGTCTGTTCAGCCTGTTTTTGCTGGCTCTCTTCGTATTGGCGGCCGGCATTACCACCGTCCAAGTCGTGGCCAACCCGCTGATCTCCATGTTGGGTCCTGCCGCCACGGCGAGCAGCCGCTTGACCTTTGCGCAGGCGTTCAATTCAGTGGGCACGACCGTGTTTCCCTACGTAGGCTCGATGTTGATCTTGGGGTCTCTCGCCAAGGTGGATCCGGCGACGCTATCCGGCGCCGCCCTCGACGCCTTTCGCAGTGTCGAGACCGGCGTGATCGTGCACACCTATCTGGGCTTGGCGGCCGCGCTGACGCTGTTGGCGTTCGTGGTTTGGCTGCGGCGTCATGGGCTGGTCGAGACGCCGCCGAGCGCGACGCCGATCTTGCGCGCCTTCAACTTGCTGCGCCGGCCGCGTTTTGCACTCGGCGCGGCGTGCATCTTCTTGTACGTCGGCGGCGAAGTTGCGATTGGTTCGTCCATCGTCATTTACCTGATGCAAAGTTCGGTGCTCGCGATTGCAGCCGATCAGGCGGGCAAATACTACGTGCCGCTGTACTGGGGTGGCGCCATGGTAGGCCGGTTCATCGGTGGCTTCGTGCTCCGCGCGTTCGCACCCGGAAAGGTGTTGGCATGCGCCGCCGCCATGGTGATCACACTGTTGCTGGTGTCCGCGACGACGACGGGCAACGTTTCAGCGTGGTCGCTGCTCGCCATCGGCTTATTCAACAGCATTATGTTTCCCACGATTTTTACGTTGGCGAGCGAGGGTTTGGGGGCACGCGCGGCCGAGGGGTCCGGGGTCATTTGCGTGGCGATTGTCGGCGGCGCCGTCGTTCCACCCTTGACCGGCCACGCAGCGGATATATGGGGTTGGAAGGCGGCTCTCATCGTGCCCGCCGTGTGTTATCTCTGCATCTTGATGTACGGTTGGATGTCGCGTCGGCCGTTGCTCGTGGCCGAGGCGTAGCGGGTCAGCCGGCGACCGCCGGTCGTCAACAGCGAGGCACGGCATCAACGCTAAGGCCGCCGGGTTTTTGAATCCACAGCTGTACGCGAACTCCAGCGCCTTGCGCGATGTGACCCAGGGCAATAACGGCGACATCGACGCGGCAGCGGGTTGGGACGCCTGTACTGGGCTCGGCAGTCCAAACGGCGGCGCGCTGACGGGCATACTCTAGTGCATGTGCAACGACCCTGGAACGCCGAACAGGCCGATCAGCCCGGTCAGAATCAAATAAATGGCGACAATGTAATTCAAGAGCCGCGGCACGATGAGAATGAGAATGCCGGCGAGCAAGGCGACCAGCGGCGCGATACTGAAATTCATGTGCATATTCATGGGGATCTCCGGTGAGGTATTACTCTTTCAGGGTCACCCATATTAAATCGATCGGGGTGGTCCCACCGTTCAAGCCGACGCATCGAGCGATCATGTGAACAGCTTGAGCGCGTTTTGCAGCGTCTTTGACACGCCCCATAAGAGCGGAATACCGACGACGAGCCAAAGGACGATCAAGCGGAAATTCATGGACGACTCCTATTTCGCCGGCTTCGGTGCGCGGTAATGGTATCGCTCATCGACGGGACGCATGGCCAGGTTGCACAGGAAGCCCACGAACAGCAGCCCGCACATGATGTACATGGTGATCGAATACGCCTGCGCTTTCGCAACGCCATGGTCGATTTGAAACTGACGGATGTAATTCACGAGGACGGGCCCCAGCACGCCCGCCACCGACCAGGCCGTCAACAAGCGTCCGTGAATCGCGCCCACATTCATGGTGCCGAACATGTCGCGCAGGTACGCCGGGATGGTCGCGAACCCGCCGCCATACATGGACAGAATGACGGCGAAGGCGGCGACGAATAACTCGATGTAGCCCAAGTGTCCGAGCGACGGCACCGTGGAATACAACAGAATTCCCAACAGGAAAAACACCATGTAGGTGTTGCGTCGCCCCAGATAGTCCGACGTGGTCGCCCAGAAGAATCGGCCGCCCATATTGAACAAACTCAACAAGCCGACGAATCCCGCGGCGGCGGCCGGCGTGACGCGGCCGGAAAAGATCTCCTGAATCATGGGCGATGCTTGACCCAGCACGCCGATCCCGGCGGTCACGTTCATGCACAGCACGCCCCACAGCAGCCAAAATTGCCGGGTGCGCCATGCCAAATCCACGGCGACGTTGGCGCTCGTCACCAGCCGTTGCGCTTTCGCCGACGGAACCCAACCGGCCGGTTTCCAATCCGCGGCGGGCACGCGCACCGCGATCACGCCGATCATCATGTACATGAAATAAATCACACCCATGGTGACGAAGGTTTCGAGCACGCCCGTGGAGATCGGCGATTTGAAGTGCTCCATGAGCAGCAGCGACAGCGGCGCCGCAATCAACGCGCCGCCGCCGAAACCCATGATGGCCATGCCCGTGGCCATTCCGGGTCGATCCGGGAACCACTTGATCAAGGTCGAGACCGGTGAAATGTAGCCGATGCCGAGGCCGCAGCCGCCCAAGACTCCGTAGCCCAGATAGAGAACCCAGAGCTGATGGAAGTGCATGCCGACGGCCGAGACGATGAAGCCGCCGCCGAAGCACAGCGCCGCGGTGAACATCGACTTGCGCGGCCCAACTCGCTCCACCCAGTGCCCGAAGACGGCAGCGGATAGTCCGAGGATGGCGATGGCAATGGAGAACGTCCAACCCACATCCGTCAATTTCCAATCCGCGGGGTCGGCGTGCGTGATGCCGAGCAATTTCGTCAGCGGCAGATTGAACGTCGAAAAGGCATACGCTTGGCCAATCGCCAGATGCACCGCGAGGGCAGCGGGAGGCACAAGGAAGCGATTGTAGCCCGCTGGGGCGACGGTGCTTTCCCGGTCGAGGAAAGATGCTGGCATAGGGTTGTTCGCAGTTTCGACGTGTATTCGCTTATTAGTTTGCAAATATGCACCGCTCTCGTGAAAGTTGCCACACTTGTCGGCCGCGGGGCGATCCGAGCGTTACGTCACATTTGCGGTCGCGCGGCGAGTTCCGCATTCGCAAATCGTGACATCCTAAAAAAATGCGGTGCAAGCGCTCAAACAAATAGCGGCTGGCCTGAAGCTCGCGACCAACGTGTTCGATCCGGTCCATCTCGAGCTGCTGTCGGCGGACGCGAAAAACGTCTAAGACGAGGCGGGCATCGCTGAAGCGGTAAAAGACATCGAGGCTGCGCGCGCTGTCTGCCTCGGTGCTGTCCGTCTCGAGGTTCATGCGGGGGCAGATTCTAAAGTTGATGGGCAGCTATCGTGATGCCATCGTGGAGTTCGAGCAGGCGCGCAAGCTCAGTGTCATTCTCGACGATCAGCAGGGTGTCGCATACGCCGACCTCAGAATCTGCGAGGCGCATAGCGAACTCGGTGAACTCGCGTCTGCGCAGCGTGAATGCGAAAGTGCGGGCCGCATCTTTGCCGCCTCTGCATGTCGCTGCGCTGTACGAATCGCGCGCGCGTGCCAACGCCGCGTTGCATGACTATAGAAATGCGTTCAGCGATCTTCGTGACTATGTGCCGCGTTACGCGGCGGCGAATGAGGCAGAGCGTCACGACATGGATCATTTCAAGGCGATCAACGACTGTTGCGGTCACGCAACATGGGACTCTGTGGCGATGGAGATCTGTATGCGGCAAAAAGCGCTGCGCGAGATTGCGTTCGGATCGCTGATGCGACTCAAATTACCGGGTCGCATGCCGTGCGCCGGGCGCTTCGCCGGTCACAAGCGGCGGAATAACCGCTTGGACCCGAAATGGCTGCGCCGCGCATCGATGAGATGGTGCCCAGGAGAGGACTCGAACCTCCACGAATTGCTCCACTGGTACCTGAAACCAGCGCGTCTACCAGTTCCGCCACCTGGGCAGGTGGGTCGCCTAGCGCGAGGCGCAGGAATGTACGCACCCATCCGGTGGTTGTCAATCGAAGCGCCCCGGCCATAAGCCGAAGTGTCCCCTGCCAAATCGAGGTTCGGGGTCGCCGGCAGCGGCGCGGGGATTCTGTAAGCTTGCATTCAGTTGGGAAAATGAACTGCGCGTTGGCTCGTTTTGAAAGACGCAAGGCGACGCGGCTCGTGCACCAATTGTGCGCGTCGCTGACCGAGTCAAAGCCGCCTCCGCAGCTCTCCGCCGCCTGCAATTTGCAGACTCGCCGCGCGAAACAATATAAAAAATAGCCTTCGCGCCCACGCCGCGACGCATGCAGCAGCAGCACCGTCATGGCGCAGAAAAAATGCGTTCTGCTCAAAAATGCACCAACGCCGTGCAACGTGAAACTTCAATAAATTTGCTTTTGTTTTTATGAAGCCGTGTGTCATAAAAGGCCGGTTTACCGATGATGGGAATGCGTGGTTGCATCACGGCAACACCGCTTCCACGGTCAGGTTAAGTGGGTTAACTCGTCGTGATTACGATGCAAAGACTAAGGGGATCACAAATGGCAAGAGCAATGCGCACCCGAAAACTGTCATCGGCGGAGTGGCCGCAACGACGCCGGCAATTCGGAACGGTCACTTCCTTGACTGCCGCGGTGATGACAGCGCTATACGGCGCGCCGGCGGGAGCGGACGACAACGGCTTGCAAGAGGTGGTCGTGACTGCGACGCGCCGTGCAGTCTCTGCGCAGGATTTGCCCGTCAGTATTACCGCGGTCACCGGCGCGGCCTTGGACGAGGCCGGAATCGAAGACATCGCCGGTCTCGCGCATTCCATCGCCGGCGTGAACTTCACGGACAAGGGGCCGTTCGGCGGCGTCAACGGCAGCACGCTCATCATTCGCGGCTTGAACAGCGAAGGCACGGGCGGTCAGTTGGCACTTGCCTCGCCCGTGGTTCCGCCGGTGGCCACATATGTCGACGAAACGCCGTTGTTCGTGAATCTGCGCTTGCAGGATATCGATCACGTGGAAGTGCTGCGCGGCCCGCAAGGCACGCTATACGGTTCAGGGTCGCTCGGCGGCACCGTTCGTTTCGTGTTGAATGCGCCCGATCCCAAGGGCTTCGACGCGAAGATCGAGGCGGGCGCCAGCGACACCGCCCATACTCACGCGATCAACGACGATGTCAACGCGATGGTCAATCTGCCGATCACCGATACCCTCGCGGTTCGCGTCAACGGTAGCCTGACGAATGATGCGGGATTCATCAATCAGCAGAACCTTTACGTGCTGTCGGGCGGAGCGCCGATCACCAATAATCCCGGCAACCCGCTCACCGAAACCCCGGTGAAGTACAGCGAGGACGGCGTCAATTCGTACGAGTATCGGACTGCGCGGGTGGCCGCGCTGTGGAAGCCGAATGACGATCTCAAGGCCCAGCTCGCGTATTACTACCAGGTCGCCAGCGCCGGCGGATTCCCGTATGTGGCGACCAGCTCGCTTGCCTACAATCAACCCATCAGCCCGAACACGCAGGCCGCCAATACCACGCCGCCGCTGGCCAGCCAGTTGTATACGGCGCCGGTACCGACGGGTGTGGATCGGCTGTCCTCGGCGACCAACAGCCTCGAAGGCACCAAGGACAAGGTCGACTTGGTTGCGCTGACGGTGGATTACGACATGGGGTTTGCGACCCTGTCTTCGGCGAGTTCTTATGCGCATCACAACAATCAAACGCAGTCCGACCTGACCGCGCTGTATTCGAATTTCTTTTTCTACCAGAACTTCTACGGCCAGAATCCGCGCACGATCATCCAGGGAGCCGACCAGCTTGACGACAAGAATTGGTCGCAGGAATTTCGTCTGGCGTCGAAAACCGGAGGCATGTTCGATTGGGTGGCGGGTTTGTTTTACAAAAATCAACAGACGTACATCCAGGAGCACGAGTATTATCCGGGATATAACGCCTTCTACAACTCGTGCACGGCGGCCGGCGGGACGCTGCCCGATACTTCGGGTACGAACCCGTCGCAGTGCGGCTTCGGCGAATACGGACCTGAAACCGGCGCTACGTCCATCGTCGGCATTCCGTTGGCTGTGGATCAAGCCTACATCGGCGATTTCGAAACCAGCTTCAAGGACCTGGCTGTATTCGGCGAACTCACGTATCACTTGACCTCGGACTGGAGCGTCACGGGGGGAACTCGCCTGTTCAAGCAGACTCTGACGCAAGCACAGCAAACGGGCTTGCTGTTCGACGGGCCGGGGTTCGCCGCCAACGAATCGCTGAGCGACGAGTGGCGTCGCGCGCTCTGGAAGCTCAACACCTCATACCAGCTCGACAAGTCCAACTTGGTCTATGCGACCTGGTCGCAAGGGTTTCGACGCGGCGGCGTGAATGCCTTGCCGCCGAGCGAGCTTGGGGGCTCGTATACGACACCGCCGACGCTGACGAGACTGCAGCCCGATACCGCCGACAACTACGAAGTTGGCGTGAAGGGCACGCTCTCCAAGCGTTTGCAGTACTCGGCGGCGATTTACGACATTCAATGGCACAACATCCAAGAGGGTGTGCAGTTGACGCCGTTGGTGCTGCCGGCCGCGCTCAACATCGGCGCGGCCGTCAGCCGCGGCGTCGAGCTGGAACTCGATGCGAGCTTGACCGATCACCTCGTGGGAACACTGGGCTACACCTACGATCAGACCAAACTGACCTCGCTCAATCCGTTGTTCGTGAGTCCCAACGTGTCGGTGCCCCCGCCTGCGATCGGCAGCCCGCTGCCGGGAACGCCGAAGAACAGCGTGGCACTGGGGTTCGAGTACGGCCACGTCCATCTGGCCGGCGGCGAAGTTCGCTACGCGATCAACGCCCATTATCAGAGCGATGTCATCCCGGCGCTCTCGGCCACCGTACCCACCGTGGCGGGATTTACCATCGTGGACACGCAGCTCAGCTTCGCGCAATCCCACTGGATGGGGACGCTCTACGTCCATAATTTGACCAACAACCTCGGCATCACCTCATATCAGGATCCAGCCATTTACGGTAACCGGGCCCAGGCGATCGTATCGCAGCCGCGGACGGTAGGGCTCAGGTTCGGGTATTCGTTCAGGGAATGGTAACTTGACGGCAGGCGTCGCGGAGGCTGCGCTTGCCGTCTCCGTGTTCGTCTCCGAAATTCAGAACCAAAAGACCTATAATCACTAATTTGTTTAAGCTTGGATAATCGTGATCATGCGGGTGAGCGGCCGCGGGACCGGCTGCCTCGCCTCATCAACCTGGAGAATGGGCCATGATCCGGACCGGTCAACAATATCTCGACTCGATTCGCGATGCTCGCGAGGTTTACATCAATGGGGAACGCGTCAAGGACGTCGCCGAGCACCCGATGTTCAAACCGCTGGTCGATATCCGGGCGCGGATCTACGACATGCAGCATGCAGCGGCGACGCGCGACATCTTGGCCTACAACCAAGACGGCCAGTGGCACGCGGTGGCAAACAAATTGCCGCGCACGCAGCAAGACTGGTGGGATAAGCGGCGCGCCACGGACACCGTGCTCGAGGACGTCGGCGGCGTCGTGACTCGCGTGGGCGACGAAACCGTGGGCGAGATGTGGTCGCTGTTCGACGGACAGGACGTGCTTAGCGAGGTGGATCCGCAATTCTCGGCCAACATTCGTCGCCACATCCAGTCCGTATCGGAAGGCGATCCGTTCCACGTCTCTGCGAACACGGATCCGAAGGGCGACCGCTCCAAGGCACCGCAGGACCAAGATCCCGACATGTTGCTGCACGTGGTCAAGGAGACCGATGCCGGCATCGTGGTGCGCGGCGCCAAGTACGAAACTGCTGCGGCGTACGCCAACCAGGCGTTCACCAAACCGACCATCGCCAACTGGGGCAACTCGGCGCTTTCCGATTACGCGTTGGGGTTCATTTGCGATCTCGGGTCGCCGAATCTCAAATTCATCTGCCGCACCGGGTTTGCCGGACGCGCACCGGCGGCCGATTATCCGCTCGCCAACAAATTCGATGAAGTCGATGCCCTGGTGATATTCGACAACGTCCTGATTCCCTGGGAGAACGTGCTTTTCTACCGGCACACCCAGGCGGCGACATTCATCCGCGCGACCTTGCATCGCTATTCGGCGTTTGCATTCGTTCAGCGCAATCTAAAGCTCGCCGACATGATGATCGGCGCGGCGCTGTTCAACGTCAGACAGACCGGATTGGACAAACAGCAAGCCGTGCAGGAGAAGCTGGCTGAGCTGGCGGTGTACCGCGAGGGCATCAACGCGCACCTTACCGCGGCGATCGCGCTTGCGGAGCGCAGCCCGGCCGGGCTGTTGATGCCGAACCAATCGCTGCTCTATTCCGGGCGAGTTCTCGCCTGTTCGCAGTTGCACGAAATGATGCACATTGCGCGGGAATTGTGCGGTGGACAGATCTGCGTGTCGCCGGACAAGGCGTCGTTCGACTCGCCCGAGACGAAGCCGTGGCTCGATAAATTCTATACGGTCAACGACAGCTGGGTGTCCGACGATCGCCGCAAATTGCTGGCATTCGCTCGCGACATGCTGAATTCCGACTACGCCGGCCACCGATTGACGTTCCAATTGTTCGCCCAGTCGCCGCCGTTTGCCCACCTTGCGGCCGTGTATCGCAATTTCGACTGGGACGGGCCGCTGGATTTCGTACGCAAAGCCGCGGATTTGTCGGACCGGGTCATGGAGAAGAGCACACGGCCGGTCGGCGATGGCGCCGTCACCCAATGGTTCGCAGCAAATCTGCCGATCCGCGGGCCCGCACCCGCGGCTGCGCCGGCGCCCATGGCTGCCTCGGCACCGGGTGCCGCTCCGGCACCGCCGGTTGCGCCGCTCAAAGTGGCCGAGGCTGCGGGCTGATCGGCGATGAGACCGCTGGTGCTGCTCGACATCGAATCGAGCCGGGATTATTTTCTGTCGCTGTTCCGCGATCGCGGCATCGAACCGCGCTTAGGCGTCCGCACGGGTTCTCTGGAAATGGTGCGCGGGCTCGTCGGGCATGGCGTGGGCTACGGGTTGCTGGCCACCAAGCCGGCCAACAATATGTCCTATGATGGTCGAGCCTTGGTGACCAGACCGCTGGCCACACCGGTTAAAACCAGCCGGCTGGTGCTGGCGTCCGCTGCCGCGCGTTTTTCGGAGTATCCCATGCACACCCGTCTGCGTAAGTTCAATACGCGCGATACGTATCCCGAGCAAAAACTCGACAATGACTTGTGCCAGGCCGTCGTCGCTCGCGGCCGCACGGTCTTCGTCCGAGGCCAGGTAGGGCAGGACCTCGACACGGCGGTCAACGTCGGGGTTGGAGACGCCGCTGCGCAAGCCGAACAGGCGATGTCGAACATCAAGCAGCTCCTGACCGAAGCCGGCGCGCAGTTCGAGCACGTCTGCAAGGTCACGATCTACTTGACGGACCCGCGCTACCGCGAGGTTGTTTATAGGACCGTGGGGCGCTGGTTGAAGGGAGTCTACCCCGTGTCGACCGGCATCGTGGTCGCCGGGCTGGCCCGCCCCGAATGGTTGGTCGAGGTGGACGTCATTGCGGTGATTCCGGATGAAAGCTGAACAGTGACGTTCTCGATTGTCGCGCGCACGCCCGACGCGCAATTTTTCGGCGTCGCGATCGCATCCTCCTCGCCGGCCGTAGCGGCCCGTTGCGCGCATGCCCGCGCCGGCGCCGGCGCCGTCGCCACGCAAAACATTACCGACCCGGCCTTGGGTCCGACCATTCTCGGGAGCCTGTCGCAGGGCGGCAAAGCGGACGCTGCTCTTGCGGCGGCTCTCGGCGCCACGCCGTTCGCTGCCTACCGCCAAGTGCTCGCCGTTGCCGCGCAGGGTCCGCCGGTGATCCACTCCGGTGCCCGCGCGCTGGGACTGGTCGGTTCCGCGGTGGGCACGCACGCCGCCGCAGGCGGAAACCTGCTGGCGCACATCGAAGTTCCGAGCGCGATGCTTGCCGCCTTCGAGGCGGCAAGCGGACATCTGGGAAGTCGTCTACTGCACGCGTTGCGGGCCGGTGCCGAGCGGGGCGGAGAGGCGGGGCCGGTTCATTCCGCCGGTGTGCTGATCGTGCGCGACCTGAGTTGGCCCATCGTCGATCTGCGCGTGGATTGGAGCGATGCTCCGGTTTCCGACCTTCAGCGGATCTGGGAAATCTACGCGCCGCAAATCGACGCTTACGTGCAGCGCGCGATCGATCCCAGTCGGGCGCCCGGTTTCGGCGTTGCCGGCGATCCGTGAGCGTACGCAGCGGCTCATGACTGGACGTTAGCGGCATGAAACTCAGTTTTCGGCAGCTCACGTATTTCATCGCAGCGGGAGAGACCGGCAGCATCACGCTCGCGTCCAAGCGCGCCAATATTTCGCAGCCCGCCATTTCGACCGCAATTTCGCACATCGAGCGTGAACTGGACG
>Ga0066789_10001295_pt1 | contig 10753 bp, 9 predicted proteins | sample OrgsoiDNA2013049_FD_70960 | JGI IMG/M metagenome (GOLD analysis project Ga0066789, IMG submission 70960) | Permafrost soil microbial communities from the Arctic, to analyse light accelerated degradation of dissolved organic matter (DOM) -... | ecosystem: Environmental > Terrestrial > Soil >...
CCTTGCAAGCCGAGCCGGTGACGCTCGAAAAATTGCCCGCTGATCTGGTGCGCGACTGGGTCGCGCCGGACGGGCGCGTGCGCATCGAGGTCTACCCCAAGGGTGACGCCAACGACAACGCGACGCTGCAGCGCTTCGTCGCTTCGGTCCGGCAAGTGGCTCCCGACGCAACGGGTACGACGGTGGGGATACAGGAATCGAGCCGCACCATCGTGCGCGCGTTCCTGGAGGCGGGCCTCTGGGCTCTGCTATCCATCACGTTATTGCTGGTGATCACGTTGCGCCGGGTGAGCGATGTTCTGTTGACGCTCGCGCCGCTGACGCTCGCAGGCATGGTCACACTCGGCACCTGCGTCGCGATCGGGCTGCCGCTCAATTTCGAGAACATCATCGCGTTGCCGTTGCTGTTCGGGATCGGCGTCGCGTTCAGCATCTATTTCGTGATGGCCTGGCGCGCGGGCGCGCAGAACCTTCTGCAGTCGAGTCTGACGCGGGCGGTACTGTTCAGCGCGCTGACCACGGGCACCGCGTTCGGCAGCCTGTGGTATTCGCACCATCCGGGCACCGCGAGCATGGGCCAACTGCTCGCGCTGTCGCTCGCGTTTACGCTTGCCGCGTCCTTGATCTTCCTGCCGGCGCTATTGATGTCGGTACGCAGACGCCGGTGAACGGCGGCCGTCTTCAGGCCTTGCGCATGAGTTTGTCGATTTGCTGGTGAAGGCTCTCGATCAAGGCAGCTGGGCCCCCCGACTTCAGGATGGCACCGAATTCCGTGCGCTGTGTCGCCAGTTCGCTGATGAATCCCGCGAGGTAGACGTCGACGATCTTCCACGTGTCGCCGGACCCGCGCATCAGATAGTTCAACGTGATTGGTATCTCCGGCGGCCGAATCAACTTGCTGCGAACGATTCGGCCCGTGTTGCGCGTCTCGACTTCGGGCTCGACGTCGAAACTCTGTCCCGAGTACCCATCGAAGCGATTGGCGTAGGTCGCGATCGTCCTGCGCGCGAAGCTGTCGATGAGCGCAGCCTGTTGTTCGGGCGGGATCGTGTTCCAGTCCGGTCCGACCGCGAGACGCGTCATCGCAGCGAGGTCATACGTCGAACGAATGACCGGCGCAAGCTTGTCGTAGCGGCCACGCACGCCCAGCTTGTCGGCCTGCTTCATCGCTTCCAGGAGCACATCGTAGAACGCGCGGATCGACGCGACGGCAGGGTCGACCGCCGGGTTTTCCGCTCGCGCCGGCAACACGAGCCCGACGAGCAACGCGGCGGCTCCGAGTACTGCCTGTCTGCGCTTCGTGCAATGGGATTTCTTCATTCCACCGTCACGGATTTCGCCAGATTGCGCGGCTTGTCCACATCCGTCCCGCGCATCACCGCCGTGTGATACGCGAGCAGTTGCAGCGGGATGGTGTGCACGATCGGGGACAGCAGGCCCGCGTGTTCCGGCAGACGCAACACGTGGATGCCCTCGCTCGACTGAATGTGGCTGTCGGCATCGGCAACGACGTAGAGTTCGCCGCCGCGGGCGCGCACTTCCTGCAGGTTCGATTTGAGCTTTTCCAGCAGCGCGTCGTTGGGGGCAATGGCGACGACGGGCATGCTGCTGTCGACCAGCGCCAGCGGGCCATGCTTGAGTTCTCCCGCCGGGTAGGCCTCGGCGTGGATGTACGAGATTTCCTTCAACTTGAGTGCACCCTCGAGGGCGACCGGATAGTGCAGGCCGCGCCCAAGGAAAAGTGCATTCTGCTTTTTGGCAAATTGCTCGGCCCACGCAATGATCGCGGGCTCGAGTGCGAGCACGGCTTGAATCGCTGCGGGCAGATGGCGCAACGCCTTGAGCAAGCGCGCCTCTGCCTCCGGCGTCAGCCGGCCGCGAAGCTTGGCGAGCGTCAGCGTTAGCAGAAACAGCGCGATCAGCTGCGTGGTAAACGCTTTCGTCGACGCGACGCCGACTTCGGTGCCCGCGCGCGTGAGAAACGTCAACGTTGTCTGGCGCACCATCGAGCTCGTCGCGACATTGCAGATCGCCAGCGTATGGCGGTGGCCCAGTTCCTTGGCGTGCTTGAGCGCCGCCAGCGTATCCGCGGTCTCTCCCGATTGCGAGATGACGACCACCAGCGCATCCGGATTAGACACGCTGTCGCGGTAGCGATATTCGCTGGCGATCTCGGCTTGAGCGGGAATGCCCGCCACGCCTTCCAGCCACAGACGCGCAAGCAAGGCGGAATAGTAGCTGGTGCCGCACGCCAGGAGATGCACGGCCTTGACGTTGGCGAAGACCGCGGCGGCGTCGGCACCGAACAGGTCGGGCCCGATGCCGCCAACGCCTTCGAGCGTGTCGGAAATCGCGCGCGGCTGCTCGAAGATCTCCTTTTGCATGAAATGACGATAGGGGCCAAGTTCTACCTCGGCACTCGATGCCGGCACCGTTACGATCGGGCGCGCAATCTTTGCGCCGCCGGCGTCGTATATCGCATACGACTCGCGCCGGATGTCGGCCACGTCGCCTTCCTCGAGATAGGCGACGCGTTGCGTCACCGATGCAAGCGCACTGGCATCGGAGGCAAGAAAATGATCGTGCTCGCCGATGCCAACCAGCAGCGGACTGCCGGCCCGTGCACCAATGATGCGCTCCGGTTCGCGCGTCGAAATCGCCGCAATCGCGTATGCGCCCTTGAATTCCGCCACGGTGCGCCGCACTGCATCCAGAAGGTCGCCCCTGTAGTGCGCGTGAATGAGATGTGCGATTACTTCCGAGTCGGTCTGGGTGACGAATTGGTAGCCTTGCTTTTGCAGTCGCTCGCGCAGCGACTCGAAGTTCTCGATGATGCCGTTGTGCACGACCGCGATTTCACCGCTGCTTACGTGCGGATGCGCATTGGCCGGCGTCGGCGCGCCATGCGTCGCCCAGCGCGTATGCGAGATGCCGGTCAAGCCGGTGATATTGGTCGTCGCCGCCTGCTTTGCCAGATCGGCCACGCGTGCCGTGCTCACCAGCCGATGCAGGCCGCCGTTGATCACCGCGAGGCCGGTCGAGTCGTAGCCCCGATATTCGAGCCGGCGCACGCCTTCGATCAGGATGGGCACGACGTTCTCGCGAGCAACTGCACCGACGATTCCGCACATGGTCTCGTTACCCTTTCTTCGGCCGCTTCCAGCCGCTGCGCGCGACCTGCGTCTTCGGATTCAGTGCCAGCGTCGCCGGGGGAACGTCGCTCCACACGGTCGTGCCGGCGCCGATGGTCGCACCGCGCCCCACGGTCACCGGTGCGACGAGCTGCGTGTCGGACCCGATGTGCACTTCGTCCTCGATTACCGTGCGATGCTTGTTGGCACCGTCGTAGTTGCAAACGATCGTTCCCGCGCCGATGTTGACATCCTGTCCGGCGGTGGTATCGCCGACATAGGCGAGATGATTGGCTTTGCTCCGGGCCCCGAGCGTGCTCGCCTTCAACTCCACAAAATTGCCTACGTGCACCTCGTCGGCGAGCACGGTTGCCGGGCGGATGCGCGTGTAGGGACCGATGCGGCACCGCGCACCGATCTTTGCGTTCTCTATATGCGAGAACGGCTGGATTTGCGTGCCTTCACCGACCGTCACGTCGCGCAGGACGCAGTATGCGGCAACGTTGACTCCATCGGCGAGGCTCACTGCGCCCTCGAAAATGCAGCCGACGTCGATCCTAACATCGCGTCCGCACGAAAGTTCGCCACGAACGTCGATGCGCGCGGGATCGGCCAGCGCGACGCCGGCGTCGAGCAGAGTGTCGGCCTGGGCGCGCTGGTACAGCCGCTCGATCGTAGCCAGGTCGCGTTGACTGTTGACCCCCAGTGTTTCGATCACACTGCCGGCTCTCGTCGCCTCGACCGGAACGCCATCGCCGACAGCCAGCGCGACGACATCGGTCAAGTAATACTCGCCACCGGCATTGCGATTGCCGATCCTGGCAAGCCAGCGGACGAATGCCGCCGTCGGCGCCGCCATCACGCCGGTGTTGATCTCGCGCAGGGTGCATTGTTCCGCCGTCGCATCTTTTTGCTCGACGATCGCAATCACGTTGCCCTTGGCGTTGCGGACGATGCGCCCGTAACCGGCGGGGTCGTCGAGTTCGATGGTGAGCAGCGACAGCGCGCCGTTCTGCGCGCGCGCGATCACGTCGCGCAGCGTCTCGGCACGCGCCAACGGGTCCGCGCCGAAAAGCACCAAGGTAACGCCATCTGCGCAGAGCGTTGTCAGCGCGCGCTTGAGCGCGTCGGCGGTACCGGCAGGGGGCTCCTGCAGTGCCCAGGTGAGATCGTCGTCGGGGAAGCGGCGGCGCAGCGCGCCCGCGTCGCCTCCATGCACGATGCAGATCGCCTTGGGGTGCAGGCTGCGTGCAGTACCCAGGACGTGTTCCAGCAGCGGCCGCCCGCCGAGCCGGTGCAGGACTTTCGGCAGCGCCGAACGCATGCGCTTGCCTTCGCCGGCGGCCAGGATTGCAATCTGCAGGGGCATTTTCATCAGCGCCGAATTATCGCACTTTTTTCCTCTTGGCCGGGCTCGCGCGGCGACCCGCCGCCACGCCGTCGTTGTGTGCGAAAATGCTCCGGAGCGCCGAAATTTACGGCCAAGGAGGGAAATCCCATGCTGAAGTATCTCGCTCCGGCCTTCGCCGGACTGTGCGTCGCGATGTTCGCGTCGGGTGCCTACGCGGCCGACGCCTGCAAGAACCGCGGCGAACTCGACACGATGTATTGCGACGACAACAACGACATGGTCGCCGACTCGCCGGTCGACTCGAAGAAGTGGAAGAACCCGTCGACGATCGTTTTCACCTACACGCCGGTCGAAGACCCCGCAGTGTACGAGAACATCTTCAAGCCGTTCACGACGTATCTCGGCAAGTGCCTGGACAAGAAAGTCGTCTTCTACCAGGTGCAGTCGAACGCCGCCGAAATCGAGGCCATGCGCTCGGGGCGGCTTCACGTCGCCGGCTTCTCCACCGGACCGACGGCCTTTGCAGTCAACCTCGCGGGTGCAGTACCGTTCGCGGTCAAGGGCACGGCCAAGGAGTTTCAGGGCTACAACCTGATTGTCATCGTCAAGGCCAGCTCGCCGTACCAGAAGCTCTCCGATCTCAAGGGCAAGAAGGTCGCGCACACTTCGCCCTCGTCGAATTCCGGACACATGGCACCGATGGCGTTGTTTCCAGGCGAGGGGCTGACACCGGACAAGGACTACAAGATCATTTTTTCCGGCAAGCACGACCAATCGGTCATGGGCGTCAACTCCGGCGACTACGATGCCGGCGCGGTCGCATCCGACGTGTTCCATCGCATGGCCGAGCGCGGACAAGTAAAAGAGTCGGATTTCCGGATCATCTATCGCAGTCAGAAATTCCCGACCTCGTCGTTCGCCTACGCACACGACCTCGCGCCACCGCTGGTCGACAAGATGCTCGGCTGCTTCTACGACTACCGTTTCCCCCCGGAAATGCAAAAAGCCTTCGACGGCGCCGACCGCTTCTTCCCGGTCAATTACAAGACGTCATGGGCGGTCGTGCGCGAGGTCGCCAAGGGTTCGGGAGGCGGCTTCGACAAGGCAACCTACGAAAAGGAAAGTGCCCGCGAGGCCGCGGAGGCTGCGAAGAAAAAATAGTGAAGCAGGTGAAGGAGTGAAAAACGAGGCCTTCACTCCTTCATCGCCCCATGCTCTCCATCAAACATCTCTGCAAGTCCTACGTCCCGGGCAAGCCGGTCCTCGCCGACATCGACCTCGAGATCACCGAGCGCGGCATCACGGCGATCATCGGCCCGTCCGGCACCGGCAAGAGCACGCTGGTCCGCTGCATCAACCGGCTGGTCGAACCGACCTCGGGGACGATCGAATTCGAAGGTCAAGACCTGGTCCGGCTGCCGCGCAGCGAGTTGCGCGGCGCGCGGCGCCACATCGGCATGGTGTTCCAGGAATACAACCTGGTCGAGCGGCTCACCGTCATGGAAAACCTGCTGTCGGGGCGTTTGGGTTACGTCTCCGCGTGGCGCGCGTGGCGACGCAAATTTTCCGCCGAAGACATCGCGCGCGCCTTCGAACTGCTCGACGTCGTCGGTCTTTCGGGTTTTTCCAATCAGCGCGCCGATTCCCTTTCCGGCGGTCAAAGGCAGCGCGTAGGCATCGCCCGCGCCGTCATGCAGCAACCTTCGGTGCTGCTCGCCGATGAACCGACTTCGTCGCTCGATCCCAAGACCTCCGTCGAGATCATGCAACTGCTCGCCGACATCGCGCGCCAGCGTGGCATTCCGGTGCTCATCAACATGCACGATGTCGAGTTGGCCAAGCGTTTCGCCGACCGCATCGTCGGCATGGCCGGCGGCAGGATCGTTTTCGATGGTCCGCCACCGCAACTTACGGACGACACGTTGAGAACCATCTACGGCGGCCAGGGCTGGCTGCAATAGATGCCCTGGTTTGACGACTGTCGCTGAACCGTGAGTACCGCTGCCGCGCCGAACGATCCGTTTCGCGCCAACTGGTGGGCGCGCGGCGCGTGGCTGCTGCTCGCGCTCTACGTTGTCTACGCCAGCTCGCAAATGGACGCGTCGTGGGAACGCGTGAGCGCCGGTCTGCACAACACGGCGCATTTTCTCGGCCGCATGTTCCCGCCGAATTTCTCCCGCTGGGAACTGCTCGTCAAAGGTCTGCAGGAGAGCCTGGAAATTGCGGTGCTCGCGTCCGCGCTGGGCATCCTGCTGGCGCTGCCGATCGGCCTCTGCTCCGCACGCAACCTCATGCCGGCGTGGGTGAGCTGGCCGGCTCGATTGCTCATCGTGAGCGCGCGATCCTTCCATCCTGTGATCGTGGCGATCGTGTTCGTCAAGGCGGTCGGATTTGGCGCGCTGGCGGGAATACTCGCGTTGACCGTAGCCTCGATCGGTTTTATCGGCAAACTTTTCGCCGAGGCGATCGAGGAGATTTCGCTGAAGCAGGTCGAAGCCGTTCGCGCCACCGGTGCGCCGTTCATGAGCGTCATCGCCTTCGGCGTGCTGCCCCAGGTGTTCACGCGGTTCATCGGCTTCTGCACGTATCAACTGGACTCCAACCTGCGCAACTCGACCATGGTCGGCATTGTCGGCGCGGGGGGCATTGGCGGAACGCTGTTCGCCGCATTCCAGCGTTTCGACTACGACTACGTCTGCGCCATCCTGATCTCGATCATCGTACTGATCATGATCGGCGAAGTGTTCGCAACCTATGTGCGCGCGATTTTCATCGACGGCGTCTCCTTCGCCGACATGCTTCACCGCCGCCTGAGCAGCCTGAAACCGCGGCGCGACCGGCTCGTCGAGGATGACTGAAGCCGTCGGTCACCGCCTCTGGCGCCGCTTCACTCCGGCGCAGCGGCTGACGCGCTTTGCGGTCTATCTCGCGATCGTGGTCGCGATCGTCGTATCGATCCAGACCGTCGAAGTCATCCCGGAGTTTCTGAACGACGCGCCCGAGCAGATGGCCGACCTGTTCTCGCGCATGTGGCCGGCGGACCTTCACTACTATCCGGCGAGCGTTCACGCCGCGCTGATGGAAACGATTCATATCGCGTCGCTCGGCACGCTGCTCGCCCTGGTGCTGGCGTTGCCGGTCGGGATCCTTGCCGCGCACAATCTGTGTCCGTTCACGCCGCTCAACCTGTTGGCCAAGCTGATCCTCGTCTCCTCGCGCTCGGTCAACTCGCTGGTGTGGGCGCTGCTCTTCGTCGGCATCTTCGGGCCTGGCGCGCTGGCGGGCACGCTGGCGATTGCCTTCCGGTCGATCGGGTTCGTGGGCAAGCTTTTCGGCGAAGCGCTGGAGGAAACCCACCGCGGCCCGATCGAAGCGCTCGAAGCTGTCGGCGCGCCATGGACGTCGCGGCTGACCTTCGGCTATTGGCCGCAGGTCAAGCCGGCGTTCTGGTCGATCGCCCTGTTCAGGTGGGATATCAATGTGCGCGAATCCGCGGTCCTGGGCCTGGTGGGTGCCGGAGGCATCGGCATGACGCTCGACTCCGCGATGAACCTGTTCCAGTGGGATCGCGTCGCGACGATCCTGATCGCGATCTTCGCGGTCGTGATCCTCGCAGAAATCGTCGTCACCGTCGTGCGCAAGCGCGTCTTGTAAACTGCGCCGATGACGGTCATCGCGGTCTTCAACCAGAAAGGCGGCGTCGGCAAGACGACGACGGCGCTGAACCTGCTCGCCGGCATCGCGCAGCGCAAGCAGCGCCCGCTCGGCATCGATCTCGATCCGCAGGCGCACCTGTCGAGCATATTCGGCGCGCATCCGCGGCTGGCTGACGATTCGGTCTATTCGTTTTTCATCCGCCAGCGGCCACTCGCCGACATCGCGCAGATCACTGCCAGCGGCGTCATCATGTGTCCTGGACATCTGGAGTTGACCAAGCTCGACACGTTGCTCGGCAAAGGCGTCAACGTGGTGACGCGGCTGCGGGCGAGCCTGAAGGCGGCGGACGCCATGCCGGGCCACGTCGTCATCGACTGCTGTCCGTTGCTTGGCGTGCTGTCGCTGAATGCGATATTCGCGTGCGACCTCGTGATCATCCCGGTTTCGGCGGACTACCTCGCGCTCCAGGGCGCGCAGCAGGTCGAGCGCAGCCTCAATGCGCTCGAACCCGTATTCAAGCATCGCCTGCCCCGGCGTTATCTGCTCACGCGCTTCGACGCCCGCCGCAAGATGAGTTCGGAGGTCGCCGACCTCATGGCGATGGCTTTTCGGCCCGGGGAGATCTGCGCGACACGCATCGCGGAAAACGTGAGTCTGGCGGAAAGTCCGGCGCGCCAACTCGACGTATTTCGCCATGCACCGCAAAGCCGTGGTGCGCGCGACTATCTGGCGCTGGTGGAAGAACTAGTGGGCGCTGGGCTTGTTACGTAGCATCGACCGCGCAACCGCGGGGATGGTCACCGGGTCGTTGCTGATCATGCCGATGACGCCTTCGAGATCCAGCGGGTCGCTGCGGCGTACCGCTTCGGTGTGACAGGCGATGATCTCGCAGTGGTGATACATTTGCCGCAGGCGGCGCTCCGCATCGTCACGGCTGGATGCCATGATGCAGATGTTGTCGACGCGTTGACCGCTGCGCGTCTTGATATTGAATCCGTACCGGATCATCGCGATTCTCCCCGCCAGCCGCCTTTGGAATCGGCGCCGGGCGCACGCGTTCGTAATACTTCAGTAGCTTGGCGATCAGGCTTGCAATGATAGCTTAGCTTCTTCATGCAAATAGCATACCTAGCGGCGGTTTCAGCGAAATGAGGGGAGTGCGAATCCATCGCCGTTTCGCATGTTGGCATCGGGCGTTTGAACCAACCTTGCAGAATGCATGCTCTGACGAGGGCGAGCACACACTATCGGATGACGGCTTTACCGGTCTTCCATTCCGTGGCGTGTCTCGAGCAAGGCGGCGACGTGCCGCCGGGCGTCAGAAGTGACGGGCGCGCGCGCCGTCGCCTCGCTTTGGAACGATGTCTGATGCGTCTTCCCGATCACGCTGGAATGAACGCACCCCGACACATCGACATTGAAGCGGATCGCCTGCCGGGGCACAATCGCGGCACGATACGCACCCCGTCCGGAGGCTAGCCCATGTTTTGTTCCCAATGTGGTCAACGTGTAGCCGATGGCTCGAAATTCTGCAATCACTGCGGGACGCCGACCATTGCGGTCCAGCCGCCCGCGGTAGAACCGCCTCGGCCCGCACCGCCTCCCGCCGCGCCTGCACCTGCACCGGCCCCCGCGGCCGCGACACATGTCCCTGCGCCAGTACCTGCCCCCGCACCCATGCCGGCCGCCGCGCCTGCGCCCGCTCCCGCCGCACATGCACCAACCCCTGCACCCGCACCCGCGATGGCGACCCCACCGCCAAGTCCACCTCATGGCGGTGGCAGCCCTGCCGCCGGGGCTAGCTCCGGCGCAGGCTTCGATACAGCCAAAGCGGCAGAAGAAGCGACGCAATTGGCGCGAGGCATTTTTGCGCGCGTCAAGAACATCCTGCTGACGCCGTCGACGGAATGGCCGGTGATCGCGGCGGAGCACTCTACGTCAGGCGCGATCTATTTGCGTTACGTCGCCCCGCTGGTCGCGATCGGCGTGATCGCAGCGTTCCTTGGCGAAACCTTGATTGGCACCCCCACCGGACCCTTGGGGATGGTCCGTGTAGGGTTTGTCGTCGGTCTCGGCGCGGCAATTGTCAAGTTCGGCCTCGGGTTGCTCGGCGTGTTTGTCGTCTCATGGTTGGTCGATGTACTTGCACCCACGTTTGGCGGTCAGCGAGACTCACTCCGAGCCCTCAAGGTTACAGCGTATAGCCACACGGCTCTTTGGGTCGCTAGCGTGTTGTTGCTGATCCCATTGATGGCGATGAATGCACTTATCTTCCTCGCCGCCCTCTATGGCCTTTATCTTCTGTATCTCGGGCTGCCGATTCTAATGCGGTGCCCAGCAGATAAATCGATCGGATATACGGTTGTGGTTGTCTTGGGCGTTTTCGCCATGTTCGCCATCATCGGACTGAGTACCTGCCTGATCGGAGGGCTTGGGCTTGTGGGCATCGGTGCGATGGGTCGACACGGGGGCGTGACCGAATCGGTGACGGCCAAAACGGACACCGCGGGTGTGCTCGCGAACATTTTCGGCGGCAAGTCGGACGCCGACCGCGAGCGCGTCAACCAGGCGATGAAGACGCTGGAAAAAATGGGCGACCAGGCGAAGCAGACCG
>Ga0066789_10001296_pt1 | contig 10749 bp, 8 predicted proteins | sample OrgsoiDNA2013049_FD_70960 | JGI IMG/M metagenome (GOLD analysis project Ga0066789, IMG submission 70960) | Permafrost soil microbial communities from the Arctic, to analyse light accelerated degradation of dissolved organic matter (DOM) -... | ecosystem: Environmental > Terrestrial > Soil >...
CCTCGACGATCCCCTATTTCAACAGCTACCCGGCGCTGACCCAGATCCCCTACAACGGCGGGACCACCCTGGGCGTCAACATTCCGATCGGGCAGAGCAAGACGATCGACGTCAAGCTCTCCAGCGCCGCCGCGACGCCGGGTGCCTGGAACGTGACCGTCTACGACTACGATCAGATCCTGGTCGGCGCCTCCAGCCCCTACCTGGGGCTCTCTCTCGACAAGGCCACGGGACGAAACGGCGACACGCTCCGCCTGACGATCACGCCGCACACGGCCGATCCGACGCTGGGCGGGGAAGCGTTCTTCATCTACTCGGAGTACGGGACGGCGGGCAGCGCCGACTTCCAGAGCAACGTGACGATGGGCCTGGTCACCAACTGACGCCCGGGCGCCGCCTGCTACGCACCCCGACCACCTCGTGAGCGTGGCCAGAAGGTCAATTGAACCGCTAGAGTGTGCGCGATGCTGAGCCTGGTTGTTGCCGCGTGGCTCACGATGCAGGTTCAGGGCGTGGGCAGCTGCCCGGCGCCTGGAGAGGTCGCAGAGAAGCTGGCGCCGCTGCTTCCCGTCGGTTTTGCGTCCGTCTCCACCGACCTGGCGGCCGTCAGCGAAGAGGCGGACGGTACGTTGTCGGTCTCGCTCGCGCGTGCCGACGGCAAGGCCGTCGCCCGCCGGCGGCTGCCTCGCGCTGCGACCTGCAGCGAGCAGGCCCAGACGGTGGCGGTCGCGCTGGCGGTCTGGGAAGCGCAGATTCATCCCGAGATCTCGTTGCGGCTCGATCGCCTGGCGGCATCGCCGGCGTCGTCGAGCACGGCGTCCCCGCGGGCGACGGACGGCGACCTCGTGATCGAGCGAGCGGGTGGAAATGTTCCGGCGCGCCCGCTCGAAATGGGCATCGGGGTCGCCGCGATGGGCGCCTGGCAACCAGGGTCGGTCGCACCCGGCGCTCGGCTCGATGCCGTGCTCGGGGCGGCGGGCGGGGCGTGGCGCGCCCGGCTTTCAGTCGTGGGCCTGGGAACGCACTCCGAGAGCCTGGCTCCGGGGCAGGCCCGCTGGTGGCGCCTCTATTTCGCGCTCGGGGCAGACTATACGCTTCCCCTCGGCCGGCGCTGGGATCTGGCGCTGGGTGCGGCCGGCGTGTTGGGGGTTGCAACGGTGGAAGGCGCGAGCTTCACCGCCGATCGCGCGACCCGCACCGTCGATCTGGGCGTCGAGCTCATGCTGCGGGTCGATCTGCGGCTGGGTGCCGTCCGACCTTGGATGGGGCTGGCGATCGTCACCTGGCTGCGGCAACAGACCCTGGAGGTGACCGGGACGGCCGCCTCGCTGGAGCTCCCCAGAGCCGAGCCGATGATCGCTCTGGGCACGGATTTCTATTGGCAGCCCTGAAACCTTTGGCCGGCTCGGGACACCAAGACCTCGTGACGCTCCGTTCGGTCGATCCAACCGCCCGAATGGAAGAAGAGTCGCAGCCGCTGGAGTTCGATGCCGTCTATCAAGCGCACAGCCAGACCGTCGCTCGTTGGGTGGCGCGGCTCGGGGGCCCCGGCGTCGACGTGGAGGACCTCACGCAAGAGGTATTCCTGCTCGTGAATCGCCGGCTGCCTGAATTTCGACAGGAGAGTCGGCTGTCGACCTGGCTGTTCAGCATCACCGCCAAGATCGTCGCCAACGATCGGCGCCGCAGGCAGACCCGCCGCTGGTGGACGCGCTTGGCGCCCCACTCGGTGGAGCGCGCCAGGGCCATGACCGATACCCCACTCGAAGAGCTCGAGAGACGCGAGCGACGGACGCAGTTCTATCAGGCGCTCGACGCGCTCAATGAGCGTCAGCGCCGAACGCTGGTCCTTTTCGAGCTGGAAGAAATGTCCGTCGCCGAAATCTCGGCCCTGACCGGGCTGCGGCCTGGAAACGTCCGGGTGCTCCTTCACCGGGCGCGCGCGGCCTTTCTCAAGCGCATGACCGATTGTGAGCTTCGCGCGACGCTGACCCGAGACGAGCTCGCTTCAACGGAGAGGAAGACGTGAAGACCGTTCGCTCTCACGATCCCGTACGGTGGCGCGATCGCGACGTTGACGCGCACACGCTCGAAGCGCGCGCCGCCGCTTTGACAGATGCCGCGCGGCCGGTTCCACCCCTGGGCGCGCAGGCGGTCTCCCGAATCCGGGCAGAGATCCTGGAACAGGCTGCTGGTCGCCAGGGATTCTTCGACTTTCGACGGTTGCCGATTGTCGCGCGGGTGGCCGTCGGCCTGGCGTTGCTCCTGATGGGCGCCGCGACGGCTGACGGCGCCGGCATCCTGTGGCGCCGTCATCTACGGACGGTGCGGGCGGCTGCACCCTCGATGCTGCCGCCGGCCGTCGAGGCGCCGCGGCTGGCTCCTCGGCCGAGCCGCCGGGCGGCGGCCTCGAACGACGAGAGTCCGCGAGACATAGCGCCAGAAACAGGATCGGCACCCTCGCCGCTGCTTCCTTCGGACGACCTCGGGACGAGCCAGCCATCGCGCCACATCGGTGCGGGGACGCGCGCCAACGCTTGGTCCGCGCCCGCCGTTGCGTCCCGCCCTCCAGCGCCGGCGCTTCCTCTTGCCGAGCTGCCGGACGCACGACAGGCGAGGGCTACCGAGGCGGGCCTGGTCGCCGAGGCGCTCTCGCAACTTCGTCAGCGCGGAGATCCGCGCGCCGCGCTCGTGACGCTCGACGCGTACGCCCGGGTGTTTCCTCACGGTGTCCTCGAGGCCGAGGCCTTGCGCACGCGGTTGGAAGCCGTCATCCGGCTCGACGATCGGAAGGCGGCGCTGGCCTTGCTAGACGCCATGCTGGGTCTATCGGATGAGCCGGGGACGGATCTGCTGCTGACGCGGGCGGAGCTGCGCGCCGCGGCCGGCCGGTTTCGCGAGGCGCTGGCCGACTTCACCCAGGTCGTGGCAGGGGAAGGTGGCGCTCCCGCGGCGAGCGAGCGCGCGCTCTACGGGCGCGCGGTCTGTCTCGGGCGCCTGGCCGAGGACGACCGCGCTCGGGCGGACCTGCTCGCGTACGAGCAGCGGTTTCCCAACGGACGGTTCGCCACCGAGGTTCGCCGCCTCTTGTCGGAACCTGGCTCCGCACAGCGCCCGTAACCTTTCGGCGATTCGCGACACCAAGCAGCTCAAGGAGATCTAATGAACCCTTCGCTCCCTCGTTGCTTCTTGTCTGGCCTCACCTTCGTCCTCCTGATCGCTGCCGGGAGCTGTGCGACCCGCTCCGTCATCGGCCAGCAAACCGGACAGGGGGGCGCGACGGGCACGGGCGGAATAGTTGGCACGGGCACGGGCGGACAGGCGAACCAGGGGGAAAGGGGTGGTTTCCAGGGCACAGGGGGGAGCCCGTTCCCGGGCACGGCGGGGAGCCCGGTGGTGGACGGGAGCGGAAGCTGCCCAGCCAGCGCGGGCTCATCCGGCAGTGGCCCGTCATTCGGTGCCGCGGTCGAGTACTTCACGCACGCAGGTTCAATGCTCGTCGCGCTTGGCGATCTGAACGGCGACGGCAAACCGGATCTCGCCGTCTCCAACTACTCGACCCCGCCCAGCACCGGCGGCGCGAGCGGCGCGGGCGGCTCGGGGACGGGGGGCTCTGGAACCGGCGGCACCCCAGGAACAACTCAGGGCAGCCTGAGCGTGTTCTTGAGCGCGACTGGCGGTTACGGCCCGCCTCAACTCTACAACGTCGGCACCAACACGTGGTCCATTGTCGCCGGGGATCTGAACGCGGACGGAAAGGCCGACGTGGCGGTCGTGAATGATCAGGGCGTGAGTGTCTTCTTCAACAATGGAAGCGGCACACTCCTCGCGCCTGTGAGCTTCGCGACGGGCACCGGGCCGGCCTGGATCGCGCTCGGCGACCTGAACGGCGACGGAAAGGCCGACCTTGCCGTCGCGAACCGAGGTTCGAGCAATGGCTCCGAGCTGGTCGGGGGCGATGTCGCCGTCCTGCTCAACATGGGCGGCGGAACGTTCGTGGCCGCCAACTATCCGGCGGGAGCCAGTCCCGTCGGAGTGGCCATGGCCGATCTGAACGGCGACGGGAAAGCCGACCTTGCCGTGGCGAGCGGTACGGGTGTGAGCGTGCTGCTCAACAACGGGAACGGGACCTTCGGTGCGCCTGCCAGTTATGGATCGGGAACCAATCCTTTTTCGGTGGCTGCGGGGGATCTGAACGGCGACGGCAAGATCGATCTGGCGGTCGGAGGCGCGGATCGTGCGAGCGTGCTTCTCAATCTCGGGAACGGCACCTTTGCGGCGGCCGTCAACTACGGCTATGCGGCGGCCCCGTACAATGGTTCCGGGCTGGTGGTGATCGGAGATCTGAACGGAGATGGCCGACCTGATCTGGCCGGCAACACGCTCACAGACCCTTGCAGCGCCGTGGCCGTGCTGCTCAATCAGGGAAGCGGCGTTTTCGGCGCCCCTTCCTATGTTCCTGCCTCCAACTCCAGCCCCTCCTCGGTCACCCTTGGGGATCTGAACGGTGACGGCAAGCTCGACATGGTCGTTCCCAACGGAGACGGCGTCGGTGTCCTTCTGAACACCACTCCCTGAGGGACGGGCCGGAAGCGCCGCCTAGGGAGTATAGGTAACGGTCGCGATCGACCGCGACGGCAGCGCGATGCTGCCGTCGCTCTCCGACGCGACAACGTTGGTGCGTTCGCTGTCGCCCGAGCTGCGGTAGACGGTGAGCGTGCCGAAGGGGAAGGCGCCCGGGCTGACTGAGACCGTGTGGTCCTGGCTGCTGGTGTTGAGGAGCACCAGGGTGAGGCTGGTCCCCTCAGGGCTCAAGAAGGCCGACGTTCGTACCGCCGAGATCGAGGACGTCGCATCCACCCGAACCCAGCCGGGGTCCGTCCAGCGGGCGAAGTGCTTGAGCGCATAGTAGATGTCGTTGATGGTGTACGGCGCGGTCGCCGGTGGATTCGCGATCGTCACGAGCCCGGTCGGCGGCGTCGAAGTGCTCCAGACCAGCTCCCAGTAGATGTAGGCCGACACGTTCTCGACGGTGAGCGCGTTATTGATGAGCCACGCGGTGTCGAGCATGGTGGGGGCGTTGGGCGAGTATTCGGTCATGAAGGTTGGCAGCCCCTCCGCTGCGCCCGAGCTCGCGAGGTCGAGCATCGACGCGTTGAACGTGTCGGGCGCTGGGTTGTCTCCCGTGTTGCCGTACAGGTGGTGGGCGATCCCGCCGAGCTCGGACGGGTCGAGACCGTTCAGGTACTGCTGCACGATGTTTCCCTTGAACCCGGTGGTCTCCGGGCCGAGCAGGACCGGCGGCGAGGCCAATGATGCCGCTTGAATCGCGCCCGAGACGGCATCCAGGGCCTGTCCGTAACCGGCGGTCGCGATGCCGGCCACGGTGGCGCCTTCGGTGGGGCCGAAGAGGCACGTTTCCCATTGGCTGGTGAAGAAGTCGGGCTCGTTTTGAATGCTGACCCAATCGGGCACCACCCCCTCGGCCGCGTAGGCCTGGAGCGAACGGGCCCACCAGTCGCCGAAATCCCCGTAGGCATACTGGCCTCCGTTCTGGATGAGAGTGCCGGCCGGAGCGTTCGAGCCGCTACCGAACGGGGGCCTGGTCACTCCGTTGCTCTTGAGGTACGCCGGGGGCGTCCAGGAGGACATGAGGATCTTGGGAGGTGTGCCTCCGCGGGCGGCGGTCGCCTTCTGGACGATCTGCACCGCGTCGTTGTCGCCGAAGGGGGTGGTCGTGTCGGTCGTGCCCTTGTTCTGGTACCAGTTCCCGAGCCGCAGGATGTCGAGACCGGAGTCGACGAACAGGACCTGGAAGATGTCGTCGGTACGGCCCGCCAGAAGAGAGGACTGGTAGGCCGTCGCGGCGCCGAAGCCCTCCAGCGTCTGGTGAGTCACCGAGGTGTCAATGTCGACCGATACGTGGACGGGATCTTGGCCGCCACCGCCGCAGGCTCCGAGCACAGCGCAAGACAGAACCGCGCACAGGGAACGTGAGCGGCGCGAACGATTTCTCACGGCGCCGTACCTTAACACCACGGCCGGTTCGACCGCCCGGGCGTCGCTGGGCCCGCCACGGGCCCAGCCGAACCGCACTCAACCGATCTCTAAGGCGCCAAGCGGGAGTGTTACTTGTTGACCGTCGTGACGTTGGCCACCGGGAAGTCGATGGTTCCCATGCCGCCGCCTACTTCGACGTTGATGTGAACCGACGATAGGGTCCCCAGGCTCCAGCCCTGCTTTGTCCACGCGTCGAAGTGGTCGCTGACGGTGACTGTCCCGCACGTGCGCGCGGAGCTTCGGGTGCTGATCATCTGAGTCCAGCCCCCGGAATGGCCGGATTCGCAAGCGTTGGCGCCGCCGGTGCCGGTCGTCGTTTTCATCTGCATGTGGTAGGTCGCCCCATCAATCGTGGCGGTGGCGCTGCCACCCCCTCCCAGACCGTTGTACGAGTCTTCGTTGATGTACCACTCGACGCAGGGGCTGTGCGTCCACCCGTACATCCCGATCATCGAGAAGCCGCCACCGCTTCCTGATTTCTTCTCGACGAACTGGGCCTCGATCTTTCCGTAGGCGGTGTAGGCCTTCGAACTGTTGAAATCCAGGCCGACGTGAGCCAGGAAATCCATGCTGTTGTTCCACGACGTAGAGAACGCGTGAGCGTTGGAGAAGGTGGTGATGCTGCCGCCGCTCCCGTTGGTCCAGATGCCGTAACCGAGGCCGTCGGCCGTCCCGTTGACGTTGGTGCCGGTGTGCACGGTCCCTCCCGTCGGCATAACCGCCGAGCAATCGACCGTCACCGCGCCGCCGTCGGTCGCGGAGCCGCCGGTGCCAGTCGAGCCGCCAGTGCCGGTCGTGCCAGCGTGCCCGGCCGCACCGCCGGTGCCGGTCGTGCCGCCACGGCCGGCCGCGCCGCCGCGCCCGGCCGCGCCGCCGGTGCCCGTCGAGCCGCCAGTGCCCGTCGTACCGCCGGTGCCCGTCGTGCCGCCCGAGCCCGTCGAGCCGCCAGTGCCAATCGTGCCGCCAGTGCCGGTCGTCCCACCGCGACCGCCCGAGCCGGTCGTGCCGCCAGTGCCGGTCGTGCCGCCAGTGCCGGTCGTGCCCCCCGTGCCGGTCGTGCTGCCGCCGCTTCCGGTGGTGCCCCCGGTGCCCTCGGAGCCGGTCCCACCCCCGGAGCCGCAACCGAAGAGGGCCAAGCATGTCGCGACACCTGCGAATTGAACAATCCGTCTCGTCATGGGAGCTGCTCCTTCAAGGGGGGTCTGGGGCATCTGGATCCGGCTACGCACTCCCCGCCAGTCCGCCCGGGGACCGGGCCGTTTGGGGAAGCGCCTGACGCGCTGTGACCAATTCGAGCGAAAAACACGCTCTTCGTGGAGTTGTTGTCGCGAGCGGGCCGCCATTGTTACAGATAGTTCAGTGTGTGTGCTTGCCCATCGGTCGTTTCGTCACGAGAAGCCGCGACGGCGATACCGATTTGCCGGATGGCGTCGCCCCCTGACCTTCCCGCGGATGCCGCCCGTTGATGGCGCCGACGCGTCAGTGTCTAGGCGGGCGGTCGTCGCGGGCCCCAGGGCGGGCGTACCAGTAGAGGATCGCGTCGGCGGCGATTGACGTATCGGTCCAGTGCCAGATCTCCAGATCGAAGCGGAGCGATCGCTTGAACGGGACCGGGTCGAGCACGAGGAAGCGGTTCATCGAGAAGAGACCACCGAAGCTGCCCGCCGGCGCGCGGGTCTGGGCGTGATAGGCGTGGGCGAAGGTCTCGGCTTGCGACCAGGCGTAGCCGAAGTAGTCCTCGGTTCCGGTGCCGAAGAGACTGGGGAACGATTCACGGTCGATGAAGATCTTCTCGTCGCCTTCACCCCACCAGGCGACGCCCGGCGGGTTCTCGACGTCGAGGAGCGTGCCGACCTGTTGCCCCGTCCCCTCCAGCGTCGCGATGTGCCAGTCCTGAAACGGGCGGGTCCGGATCACCGCGCGCGGCCGCCAGGTGGCGCGGAAGAGCAGCGATGCGGCATCGAACGCCGCCGCATCGACGGTGACGCTGCCGTGGAGCTCCGCCGCCCCGGCGCCCTTGCGGGAGATGCGGACGACGGCGCGCTTGCGAAACGGCATCGGGAACCGGCAGACCAGCGTGCCATCGGGCTCGATGATCATCGGTAACGAGCGGTAGGGGACGATGTCGGGGCTGGTCCCGAAGAACGCAACCAGCGGCGCGGAGACGGTCTCGTCACCATCGAAGGCGAGCGTGAGCGTCGTCGAGCTGAGCTTTTCAGGTGCGCGCTCGCTCGTCGCCAGACGCAGCTCGGTGAGGCGCCCACCGCCCTCGGGCGCTGGCACCGTCAGCGAGACCGGGTGCTCGCGATCGAGCGTTGTGGTCGGCAGCGTGATGGTCTGTCGGCCGGGCCGCGGGCTTGGAGTTGGCAGGCCGTCGCGCAGTAAGGCGGCCGTCCGCGCGATCGCGCCGCTCGCCCGCGTGAGCTCGGCCGCTGAATAGTTGCGCAGGTCGCCGGCCGCCGCCGGTCGATAGGCGCGGGTGCCGATCTGGTAATAGAGCTTCGCGGTCGGTCGTCCGCTGAACGGGTCGGGCGAGACGATGCTGTCGACGGTGACGACGCAGCGGCTGCGGAACGGAAAAGGAAAGTAGAGGCTGTAGCCGCGCGCCGTCACCTGCCCAAACGGCGAGACAAAGGGGGGGATCTCCCCCGACAGCAGGCCGGCCATGGGCGCCTCGAGCGCTGGTCGCGCGCCGCCATCGACGTAGATGCGCAGCGTGCCTGTGGGATTGGCGCTCCAGATTCGCACCAGGGCGCCCGGTCCGGCGACGTCGAGCAGAACGTAGCGCTTGCCGCCATCGGGGGTGGATTCGACACGGACCAGGTTTGGTTCCGTGTCGGTCACGAAGTCGTCGTTCGCGAACCAACCGTCGGCGTCGGCGGGCTGCTTCGACCGCCGGTCCGTGCTCGCCGTCTGACCGGCCACGAAGCGCGCGTCAGGCAGCCGCGCGAGGTGGTCGAGGTCCACCATCTCGTGGAGCAGCGTCAAGACGCTGATCTCGCCCGGCGCCGGCGCCGGCTCGGGCGGGGGCTGGGGCAGGAGGGCGGCAGCAGGCACTCGCGTCGGCGGCTCGAGGGCGCCTGTGGGTTGCGCCTCGGGCGCGCGCCCGCGGGCGACCCACAGGATGCCGCATGCCCCGGCGGTGGCGAGAAGGCCGATCGCGAGGTTACGCTTTCGCACGCGTCGATGGTCGTTCCGACCCAACGGGCGGCCAAATGGTCGCGGCGAGCGGCGCGTAGTCTCTTCTGCGCCTGGCGATCGCGGTCAACGTCTGGCAGCGCGCTTGCCGGTGCGCTTGCCGGACGGCTTGGCTGGGCGCTTCTCCGAAGGCTTCGCCGGGCGCTTGGTGTCTCGAACCTCGGGGGCCCCACCTTCGAACCGCGGCTTCTGCGGGTGGCGCTTGTAGAGCAGGATGGCGTGCCCGACGATCTGAACGATGTTCACGCCGGGACGCGCCGCGAGCCCCTCGGCGACCGCGAGGCGATCGTCGGGGCTGTCGGTATCGACCTTCACCTTGACCAGCTCGTGATCGGCCAACGTCTGCTCGATCTGCTTGATCACGGCGGGCGACAGACCGCCCTTGCCGACGTGAACGAGCGCCGAGAGCGCGTGCCCGTGTGCGCGCAGCGACCGCCGCAGCTTGCTCGACGGCATCAGGGAACGCTTCTTGGGGCTGGTGGGTGAAATCATCGCGATTCGCATATCACGCCCGGTCAGTTTCGGGGGGGCGCCTCCACCATCCCCCCGCGCGCCACGCCTCGGTCCTCAGTCGAGCGGCCCGGTCGAAACGCAGGTCGTCGCGCTGGTCGGCGAGATGATGGCTCCGCTCGACGGCTTGAAGGATCCGCCGCAGCCCGTGTTGATCCGGATCCTCCCGGCGCCGCCGCCCCCACCGGCCGCGCGGCTCTGAAGAAGGGCGTCGCCGCCGTTGATGTTGGCGGCAGCGCTGCCAATGCCCGCGATCTGACTGCCAACGGCAGGCTGCAGGCTCGGCTGCCCGGGTTGGCTGGCGAGGTTGCCTATCGCGGAACCGCTGCCGCCGTTGACGGCCAAGATGCCGCGCACGATCACGGTGGGCGCCTCCAGAAGGATCCCGCCGCCGCTGCCGCCGCCGACGGCGTACCCCGGATCGGTTCCGCCGCCTCCCAGGTTGATGGTGCCGTTGTCGCCGATCGTCAGGAGGCTCCCGGACACGAGCTCGATCGCTCCGCCGCCGTGGTTGGTGATATCGGCGCCGTTGGTGCTGCCGCCGCTGGCGCCGCCCGCCAGCGGGACCAAGCTGGCCGTCCCGTAAGACGTCCCGCCAGGCGACGGAGAACCGCCATCGGCCAAAGCCGATCCGTTTCCACCTCTTCCACAGTACCCGCCGCCTGCGGCGCCCGTTTGGGCACCATCGCCGGGTCCCCCTCCGCCGGCCAGCACGTTCAGCGCGCACTGGCCCCCACGCATGGGCGTGCTGGGTGCGGGCGGGCCGCCGCCGTACCAGCCGTTGGTTGGGCTCCGGACGCCGACGATGGTCCCGTCGATCTGGAGGTTGCCGTTGGCCACCAGGATGAGCGGCCGCATGCCGGTGATCTGCAGGGTGGCGCCACTCGCCAGGGTGAAGGTATCGAAGATCGCGACGGCGGCTTCGTACCCGCCGCTCATGGTGACGGTCATGGTGCTCCACTGCCCCGCGTCCATGCCGCC
>Ga0066789_10001297_pt1 | contig 10743 bp, 9 predicted proteins | sample OrgsoiDNA2013049_FD_70960 | JGI IMG/M metagenome (GOLD analysis project Ga0066789, IMG submission 70960) | Permafrost soil microbial communities from the Arctic, to analyse light accelerated degradation of dissolved organic matter (DOM) -... | ecosystem: Environmental > Terrestrial > Soil >...
AGGCGGTCACTCACGTCGCACAGTTGCCGAACTTCGTGCAGGATCGCGCTAGGATGCATGGGCTACGCAGCTTTCCTGAGGACTAAGGAGAAACCTTCAGGTGGGCTGACTTAGTTCAGGAACCTAAAAGAGGGTTCGCGGGTCTCCGGAGTCGACTCCCGCATGAGTGCCGCAAATGTAGGAGCAATCAGCAGAGCTATAGAGAGCGTCATCCTTCCGTGCCAGTGGCGCTGTTTTCCAGGTTCAGCATTTTGTCCACTTTGCCGATAAGCTCGGAAGGAAGGAATGGCTTTTCCAGAACGTCTGCTCCGTTCTTGATCAGTTCACGCAATTCGGGAAATTCGTCGGCAAAACCAGTGATAAACAAGAACTTCATCTTGGGGCGAGCCGCACGAATTTTCTCCGTCATCTGGAGGCCATTGAGCTGGGGCATGACGATATCACTCACCGTAAGGTCAATTGCGGCATCGTGCTGCTGGCACAAGCGGAATGCCTCTGCGCCATCGGCGGCAGAAAGGACGGAAAACCCACTTCCTTCGAGCGTCCTTTGCAGTAGGTTTCGAAGGTTGTCGTTGTCCTCGACCAACAGGATGCTGACAGAAGACTGCCGACTTGGCGCAAGGTGAAGTGCTCGAACGTCTCTTGTTCGGCGTAGTTCCAACTCATGCACAATGCGTCGAGCAAGTATGTGTAGAGAATCTATCTGCTCCGCAGTGGGAAAGTGGGGTATCCGGTCCATCGCAGCCAGTGTACCCAGAGCGTGGTCCTTGACCGCAAACGGTATCCCTGCGTAAAACCTAATCCCGATCTCTGTCACCAAGAAGTTGCTTGCGAATCTTTCGTCTGAGAGTGGATCAGGGACGATCAGAACCTCCGGTTGCAAGATCGCATGGGCAGAAAACGATTGGTCCCGGGGTATTTCATCCAATTCAAGTCCGATCTTCGCCTTGAACCACACTCTGTTCTCATCGACAAAATCGATAACGGCGATAGGAGTGTCGCAGATAAGAGCGGCTAGACGAGCAAGGTCATCAAATACTAGCTCGGGAGATGTGTCCAAAATTCGAAGGTCGATAAGACTTTCGAGACGGCACGTTTCGCTTTTCGGTAGAGGCAGCTGCACTGAAGCCTTCCAATCAACCGATTTGCCATCACGAGCGACCCGCTCGAAGCGCTTGCCATCGGATGAGAATCCCCGACCTCTTACTATCTTGGTGATACCTTCCCGGGACCAAATTGTCAAGGCCGATAAAGGCCGATCAAGTGAGATAATTGATAATTAAACGACCCGATGCTGCACTTTTCCTCACTGGGCGATTGGGTTGGTGACGCGGGAGTTAAATTCGGCAAGCCGGATCTGAAAAGTTCGGCCCGAGCACTTCAGAGAACAAATTGCGCGAAGGATTAACCTCTGATTCCGTTCACATCCCCGATCTGACATCGGGGCAATATCGCAATTTGCTTGATCTGGCACAGCTAGTAATCCCCCACACTACGGTAGATGCTGTTTTCCCCGCATTAGCACTTCGCTTGCGGCATGCCTTGAATTTTGACGTGGTCACATTGGGTCTTTACGACTCAAGTACCGAAAGCATCCGTCTGAATATTTGGAGAGCAGATGGTGCGCAAAAGACATGTGAATCCTTTCCGGTTCGCACCTGTACAAGCGGATGGTCCTGGAAGAATCAACGATCGGTCCTTGTCCAAGATTTGGACGCAGAAACCAGGTTGCCCGTTCCCCTAGAGTCACTTCGCAAAATCGGTGTTCGTACCTATTATGTTTTTCCCTTGACCACAGCTCGCCAGAAGCTAGGAGCGATAGGATTCGGCAGTTTGCATGTCATTCCCAAGACAAAAGAGATGCTTGAGTTCTTGCGCCTTGCGGGTGCAATAATCGCTCAGGTTCTGGACACTACACTTCCATCCGATGGGCGCATAGCGCCGACAGATTGTTTCCAAACCCCCTCGGTCGTAATACCGGTGCCCGAACAAGAACCCAGGGATTTCGATCTGAGGGATGAGCCGAGTCGGGACGAGGCTTTCCACGAAATCGTGGGGGACAGCGCTCCTATAAGGGAAGTGCTACGTCAAGTGCGAACGGTAGCTGCCACTGACGCGACGGTGTTGCTCCTAGGCGAAACAGGTACCGGTAAGGAGTTAGTGGCACGTGCTGTTCATCGACTCAGCCCACGGGCCGGCAGCAATTTTATTAGCGTCAACTGTTCGGCGATTCCGACGGAGTTGTTGGAAAGCGAGCTGTTTGGGCACGAAAAGGGGGCCTTCACCGGAGCGATTAATAGATACATCGGTCGCTTGGAAATAGCCGACAAAGGAACCCTGCTATTAGATGAAGTCGGAGATCTTCCGACTACAATTCAGCCGAAGCTGCTACGGGTGCTGCAAGATAAGGAATTCGAACGGCTTGGCAGTACTCGCACCGTGAGAGTCGACGTGCGTCTGATCGCTGCCACCAATCACGACTTGCATCAAAGTATGGCCGAAGGTCGCTTCCGCCAGGACCTATTTTACCGACTAAACGTCTTCCCGATTTACGTTCCACCTCTGCGTGCTAGAAAGAGTGACATTCCCGAGCTTGTGCGACGTTTCGTGTCTAGATACGCAGGTGAGTGGAAGAAGTCGATAGAGACCATACCTGCCGAAGCAATGAATGCGCTCGTGAATTGGGACTGGCCAGGGAACATCAGGGAATTGCAGAATTTCGTTCAGCGATGCGTAATTCTTACGGACTCGCCAGTCTTGAGAGTTCCAGTTAGCGAACTAACAGGTCGCACAAACATAGCTTCTGGCAAGATGTCTGAAGCCACCGAACGCGAGCTTATCCTTCAAGCTCTGAAAGAGGCGAACGGAGTGATCGGTGGTGCTTCGGGTGCAGCCAAGAGGCTGGGAATGAAACGCACGACCTTCTACTCGAGAATGAAAAGGCTGAACATAGCTCCCGATAATTCCGAAAACTGACCGTTACCTTTGACGATGTCCCACAAGTCGTACAGTCGTCGATTTGTGGGACAGCGCATTTCGCGTCGAAGTGTCGAGCGCTGGGGAACGGGGTCGACACTTGTTTCTTGTTTCGACACAAAGGTGCGCACCGCTACTGCCGGCGTCGTCGTTCCTATCATTTACAAGTCGGCGCCGATCGCTCGACCGCTCGTGTAGTGCGCTGAAAATAGCGACCGTTATATTCGTCAGGGCAGCGCGTGGGGATGAGGCAGATGGCAAAGCTTTTAATCGCAAAGTTCGCAAAGGCACGTCCGCCAAGAGCGCAAAGAGGAGCCTTAAAGTCAGATTGATAAACGTCGATCTGTTTGACGCACTACACACTAGAGCCGCGCCGGACTCAACCTCAATTGGCTCTGCCACGCGACGGCCTCTTTTCCGTAACTGGAAAACTGGAAATCTGCATCTCACAGGCTTGCATCCTTGCATCGGGTAGCCGTGTTTCCCAAGGGGAGTCCGGGTCAGAATAGACATCCGCTTTTCCGTTACCTGGGTAGTGGAAAGATCGAAAGATCTTCTTGCTCGATGCAGAAGATGTGGGCCTAGATCGAGAACCAATGAACCAATCGTGCCCATCGCAGACGGCTATGGACCTGATGCCTGGCACCGGACGGAGAACTGAGGATTGTAGGCTCCCCGGGGCCTTCCGATCTTCATGTCACTCTGAAAAGTTGCCCTCTGGCCGTGAAGTAGCGCGTCTCGGCTGGGGCACCGGAGATCCGGTCATTGAAAGCCTGCCTCAGCTGAACCCCGAGAGTGTCGAAGTGTCGAATCGTCTGTCTTTCGACAAAGTCGACACCGAGGCACCAGATCTTCAGGCCAACCTTTTCTATGGCTTAGCTATTCTCCGAGATGGAGTAAGACATGCAAGGTACTGGATGGGTTAAACGAAGCGGGACAACGGTTCGATTACTGCAACCTTCCGACGTGAACTCGTCTCAAAGAGCATTAGGTTAATCCAGGCACACTCTTACCTTGCGTTCTGGAAGCACAGTCTGTCACGCTTGCCCCCTCCCCGGGGGCGCTATAGGTGCCTGGTGGGCTGCGTCACTTTTATGGGGACGCAGACTGCCAGGCACTAGAGGATAAGGATAAGGAGAAGGTTATGTTCGCTCGCGTTCTGGCTAGCAAGGGTGCGCAGATCAGCACCAAGGTGACGAACGATGTGCTCCCTTGTCTGCAAAAACAACCTGGCTTCGTCGACTTTTTCGCTCTTTCCGACAAGACCAATGCCGAAAGGCTGGTGTGGGTCAGCTTCTGGACTTCCCGAGAAGGTGATGCTGAGGGGTATCACCGTCAGCACTATGAGATGGTCACTAGCACGGTGAAGCCAGTCTTGGAATCCCCTCCAGCGCTAACGACCTTTATGGTTAGTGCTTCAACAGCGCATCGCATTGCCAGAGCCGCCTAAAGGGACAACCCCCAGCACGTCAGGTTTCGCCTCCATGCCGGGGTCTTTGGCGCGTTTTCAGAAACTTCCGGTGCCGGGAACCGATTTACAGAGGATTTCAACACAATGGCGGTTACGTCAACCCAGAGCTGTGAACAGAAGACGCATTTACGAGAAGGTGCGATTTACAGTGACAGCTCCAACAACATCATTCGACTGCTCTCAATTCGCGGGGATTACTGCGTTTACGTTTACGTCGCCTTAGGGAATCCGAGATCCGAGATTAACGGTTCGGTGACCGGTCTCACCAGAAGGAACGTATTTGAAGCTGGTTTCCTATTCGTCGCGGATTGTGTGGAAGACTGGAACGGAAGTCAACTCAAGAGTTCAGACAGGGTTCGAGCTTTACGTATCCCATCCTCCCTTGGCTCAATCGATGTCGCGTTGGCGTCCGAACCTCAAAGAAGGAGGTAAGGAGGTCATGATGCTGCGACAGTTTCCGGGAAGGCTGAAACGACTGAAAATTTGAGTGTCAGCGCGGCTTGTTTCGCGTCGGACTTGGGTCTTGATTTGTGCGGTGTCCGTCGAGGAGGAGAGTTCTCTTTCATCACAGACGAGCTAGGCTGCCGCCTCCCGGCCCTTGTTGTCCGAGCGTTCAATTGTCGACAGTGACGGTGGCATTTCGCTGTTCCGTGTCGAGGACTGTCCGAAAGTTAGACTGGTCGGGTGCTTGCTCTCTGAACTCCCTCAAGCGCATTCGGCATTGTGTGAGTGTTTGCAACTAATATTGGCTAATCTGCTTTGACTGTTAGCCGCCGCACGCCCTTCGATTTTGGGCCATCTGTCAAGGCGGTTCGGGCAAGTTGGATCTGGGTGGTTGATTTTGAACGAAGCGGCTTCAAATTGGAAGGTGGACCGGATGGGTACCCCCCTCAGCGTTCTGATGGTCGAAGATTCGGACGAGGATACCGAACTCGTGATCCGAGAATTGCGCGGGGGTGGATACGATGTGAGCTTCGAACGTGTCGATACGCCGCAAGCGATGAGCGCGACCCTCGAGAATCGGGCTTGGGATGTGGTGATTTGTGATTTCTCGGTTCCACACTTCGGTTGCGCAGGTGCCCTCCGCCTGCTGCGGGGAAGAAATCTAGACACGCCCTTCATTTATGTTTCAGGCACGGTCGGTGAAGAGACTGCAGTCGCTGCGTTGAAAGAGGGCGCCCACGACTATGTCATGAAGGGCAGCCTAAAACGATTGCTCCCGGCGATACAAAGGGAGCTGAAAGCGGCGAAACAGAGGCGCGAAAAAGCGCAACTGGAACGGCAAGTGCGGCAACAGGAGCGTTTCGAAGCGATCGGCAGGCTCGCCGGAGGAATTGCGCACGACTTCAACAACATCATCGGTGCGATCCTCGGTTGGGCTGAGTTAGGCGAAGAGGAAGCCCAAAATCGGAGCGTGCTGCAGGATCGGTTCAAGCAAATTCGCAATCAGGCGGAGCGGGCCGCAGGACTTACCACCCAACTGCTCGCTTTCGCCCGTCGCCAGGTGCTGCAGCCGGTGAAACTAGATCTAAACAAGTCCATTTCGGAGATGCGTAGCTTCCTAGAGAGCGGGATGGAAGGGGGTATCGAGTTCAAGATCATTTTGGACCCAAATCTTGATGTCATGCAGGGTGACACGTCTCAGGTTGGGCAAGTCATTATGAATCTCTGCATAAATGCCAGGGACGCGATGCCGAGAGGCGGCCGTTTGATCATCGAGACCGACAATGTAGAAATCGATGAGGAATTTTGCCACCTGAACTCCTATGGTCGCCCCGGTCGTTATGTAATGCTTGTGGTCTCCGACACCGGTGTTGGCATGGATGCCGCGACGGTAGACCGTCTCTTCGAACCTTTCTTCACCACTAAGGACCTCGGCAAGGGGACCGGACTTGGATTGGCTACTGTATACGGGATTGTGAAACAGCACGACGGGTTCTTGAACGTACACAGTGAAGTCGGGAAGGGAACCACTTTCCGAGTTTATTTTCCTTCGAACACGGGACGCGTTAGTCAACGGCAGCCAGATATAGCCACGATCTCCGTGACAGGGAGTGAAACTATTCTCGTTGCCGAAGATCATGAAGGCATTCGTGAGGTTGCCAATGAGATTTTGAGTTCCTATGGCTACACGACAATCCTCGCCGCCGATGGACAGGAAGCGCTGCGACTCTTCAGACAAGACCCGACAAGGATTGATCTTGTGATTCTAGACGTCGCGATGCCAGGTCTGAGTGGAACTGAGGCATTTACCCAGATGAGCGCGATTAGACCTGATCTTCCCGTAGTGTTCACAAGCGGGCACACGTCCGAATCGGTTTCTTTGAATTCAAACATAGCGGCTGGGGCTGTTTTCCTTCAAAAACCGTACGCATCAAGAACACTTGGCCAGATTGTCCGGAGCACGCTGGATCGTCGCCGACAGTCGAAGTCCGAACCCAGCACTTCTGAAGGCCAACGGCGGCTTAGCTCGTTGACAGGAACCTGAGATTGGGTTCCATTTCGGAGCACTGACGGACCGTTTAGGGGTGGACCACCACGCCGGAGAAACCATTGATGGCGCTAACCGTGCAGGCGAAGAGAGAGCTCTCCTTCGACCCAGGGGAATTCCTTGCCGCTATCGGCAAGGGCAGGAAGGTCGTGCCCTTTCCTAAGAAGAAAGCAATCTTCAGGCAGGGGGACGCGGCTGACACAATCTTCTACATTCACGAAGGCAAAGTTAGACTCACCGTTGTATCCGAGATTGGCAAAGAAGCAACCCTGGGCATATTGAGCCCGGGAGACTTTTTAGGAGAAGGTAGCTTGGCTGGACAGCCTTTACGCATGGGGTCTGCAACCGCAATGACGGACTGCGAACTTCTGCAAATTGACAAAGAGGCAATGGTGCTTGTGCTCCACCGCGAACATACGTTCTCGGATCTTTTCGTCGCCTACCTGCTGGCACGGAACATCCGATACGAAGAGGATTTAGTTGACCAGCTCTTCAATTCCAGCGAAAAGAGATTGGCTCGGATTCTACTGTTGCTTGCTCACTTCGGCAAGGAAGGCGTGCCCGAGACAGTAATCCCCAAGATCAGTCAAGAGACCCTCGCAGAGATGATAGGCACAACCCGGTCGCGGGTCAGTTCTTTCATGAACAAGTTCAGAAAGTTAGGCTTCGTTGACTATGGCGAGGGCGGGCTGCAAGTTCATAGTTCACTTTTGAGTGTCGTTCTCCACGACTAGCTTCCGCGCAGCGATCCCACACAACAAAGCTCCCAGGCAACCATGAGCCAATCAGGAGTTTTGCTGGATCTAATCCGGATAGTGGTTGCCAAGGCCTGGACAAACATTTAGCAAAAATAGGTCTCAGAACTGAGCAGTTTGGACCAGTCGAACCATTCTTTGCGAGCCTATGCTGTATCGATAGGGACATGAACAGTTTCAACGAAGGGCGCTGCTCTAGCCTCTGGGAAGAAACAATGGAAGTATGGAAGTATGACCATCAAGCGATACCCAAACTGCACAAAGCTCCCCAACCGCCATTGTCATACCTGGGCGCAGCCGCCGATTCTGACCGTGCCAAGAAGCCACGCCTCGCCGAGCCCTGTGCCAGCGACCGGGAACTGAGTCCTGGAGGTCGCGTCGAAGGCTTGGGCAACTTCGGAAAGCCGACTGGGGAATTCGGCACAGTTGAGAAAGCTAATGAGGATGACGTGGTCGTCAAATGGGACGATGACGGTCGCATGAGAGTCCACCACCCGTGGCTCAAGAAGGTTTAGTCCGCAAACAAGGCTGAGCCAATCTGCCAAGTGAGGCCGGTCCAGCAAGTTTGATAGCGGGCCAGATCGATCGCGATGCTCGGGCCTATGCGAGGACGTAGTTGACAAATGTGATTCTTATAGCTCAGACAGCTGAACTTCCAACCAAGTACGGTGTGGTTAGCGACTGTTTCGAAGAAGTAACGATGAACCAGAGTGATGGGCATCTAAGGAGGATGTAATGGAAGCGTTAATAAAGTTGGGTAGCGAAAATACCGGTGCTCGTCCTACTGAGACTGTAGCAGACATTCTTGAACGGCAACTCGACGTCGTGATTAAGGAATGGCTCGCCCGAGTCGAGAAGGAGCCTGATCTCACTGCTATCCCTCTGAATTATCAGGAACGCACGGGCCATCTACCTCAGCTTCTGCATGATGTGATTAGGCGGTTGCGTATGGACGAAGGGTCGAAGGCTCCGATTTCGGAGGCGGCGGGCCACCACGGAGATTTGCGAAGTAAACAAGGTTATAGTGTTGCCATGGCGGTAGAGGAATCCCGTCTGCTTCAGGTCAGCATCTTTTCGACACTCCATAGAAGCGAGACTCATTTGGAGTTCAGTGCGATCCTACCCGCAGTAGTGACGATAGCGGACGAGGTGGATGCGCAATTGAAGCAGCAGATGCTGCGCTTCATGGCTGCAGATGAAGCGAAGGGCGCAAAGACGGCCAGGGCAGCCCAGGCAGCCAAAGCAGCCTAGCATACTCTTCCTCGATTCAATCAGATGACAAGCCCAGAGCACAAACTCGCCGAACCAACGAATACGATTGGTAGCCACGAGTGCGTCCTGCTCATTGCGGCTGACGCAGACGAGGCGGCAAGAGTTTTAGGCGAATTAGGTTCCGTAACGGAAGAGCGGTTCCAAGTGGAGTGGGTTACCGAACTCTCCCGGGGAATCGAGCGGTTGCGTGACGGAGGCGTGGGGGCGGCAGTGCTCGATCTGAACCTGCCCGGCAGCCAAAACGTCGAGACGTTCGATAAGCTTTTTCAGGCTGCGCCTGGTGTGCCAATTTTGATCTTGAGTGAACCTGATACTGAGGCCATGGCCAGGCAAGTTGTACAACGCGGCGCGCAAGATTACCTGCTCAAGGAGCAAGTCGACGGCTACCGGTTACGGCGGACAGTGCGCACGATGATGGACCGCCGTGCGGCGGAGGCAGTGGCGCTGGAAAACGAGGTTGCCAACGCCACGCTTGATTCGATTGGAGAGGCGGTACTGCGCACCGATATTAGTGGCAACGTCACCTATTTAAATCGAATCGCGGAAAAGATGACTGGGTGGTTTCGAGAGGAGGCGCTGGGGCGGCCGATAGCGGACGTGCTCCGACTCGTCGATTGTGTTAGCGGAGCGGCCGTCGACAATGCTGTGGCGACCGTTATACACGGGGATCGAACCGCGACGGCCATGATCAGCTTTATAAGCTGTGCGCTGGTTCGACGCGACGGGGTCAAATTAGGAATCGAAAACAGGGTAACGGTTGTCGATGACCAGGCCGGTAATCTAATCGGAGCAGTAGTGGTTATCCGCGACGTTGGCGCCGCCCGGGCCGCATCACTCGAAACGTCGCACGCATCGCAGCACGATGTTCTGACTAATTTGCCAAATCGCACGCTGTTCAACGACCGCTTGAAGCAAGCGATCTCACTGGCGGAACGCCAGGGCAAACAACTCGCGGTGTTGTTTGTCGATATAGATCAATTCAAGAGAATCAACGACTCGCTGGGCCATACGATGGGAGACAAACTGCTGCGGTCGGTGGCTGGGCGCTTGATGGCTTGTGTCCGGCGGACGGACACCGTATGTCGGATGGGCGGAGACGAGTTCGTCATACTGCTCTCCCAGGTGGAGCATGCGGAAGACGCAGCCCTTACAGCGCGAAAAATCCTGAGGGCCGTCGCGGCGCCGCACATTATCGACAATAAGAGTCTTGATGTGAACGTCAGCATTGGAGGGAGTACTTACCCCGATGCCGCGCAGGACGCGGAAAGCTTGCTGGGTCAGGCGGACGCGGCGATGTACGAAGCCAAGCAACACGGGCGGAATCGCTATGAGTTCTTCCGAAGTGACATGCGCGTGCGCCTTGCAACGCGCCTGGCGTTGGAAGGAGATTTGCGGTACGCGCTGGGACGAAACGAATTCGTGCTGCACTACCAGCCTAAGATTGATCTGAAGACGGGGCTGATCACGGGGATGGAGGCGCTGATCCGCTGGCAACATCCCGAGCGGGGAATGCTACTTCCGGCTGCTTTCGTGCCCATCGCGGAAGAGTGCGGTTTGATTTTGTCCATCGGACAGTGGGTATTATTGGAAGCGTGTAGACAATCCCGAGCCTGGAGCGATTCGGGGTTCGGGGTTATGCCGGTCGCGGTGAACGTGTCCGCAGTCGAATTTCAGGGCAAGGATTTTCTGTCGGGGGTTCGGGCCGTGTTGATCTCTACCGGCATGGAGCCTCAAAATCTTGAACTGGAACTAACCGAGAGCGTGTTGATGGCGGACGC
>Ga0066789_10001298_pt1 | contig 10742 bp, 12 predicted proteins | sample OrgsoiDNA2013049_FD_70960 | JGI IMG/M metagenome (GOLD analysis project Ga0066789, IMG submission 70960) | Permafrost soil microbial communities from the Arctic, to analyse light accelerated degradation of dissolved organic matter (DOM) -... | ecosystem: Environmental > Terrestrial > Soil >...
GAGCCGACCGCCGGCGCGCTCGCCTACGGTCTCGATAAGCAGAAGACCGGCACCATCGCGGTCTACGACCTCGGCGGCGGCACCTTCGATATTTCGATTCTGGAAATCGGCGACGGCGTGTTCGAGGTGAAGTCGACCAACGGCGATACGTTCCTGGGCGGCGAAGACTTCGACATGCGTCTGGTCAACTATCTGGCCGACGAATTCCAGAAGGAGCAGGGCATCGACCTGCGCCGCGACAAGCTCGCGCTGCAGCGGCTCAAGGAAGCCGCCGAGAAGGCCAAGATCGAGCTGTCGTCCACCACGCAGACGGAAATCAATCTGCCGTTCATCACGGCCGACGCGTCGGGGCCGAAGCATCTCACCATGAAGCTCACCCGCGCCAAATTCGAGGCACTAGTCGACGAGCTTATTCAGAAGACCGTCGAGCCCTGCCGCAAGGCGATCAAGGACGCCGGCATTTCGGCGGCCGAGATCAACGAAGTGGTCCTGGTCGGCGGCATGACGCGCATGCCGAAGGTGCAGGAAGTCGTGAAGCAGTTCTTCGGCAAGGAGCCGCACAAGGGCGTCAACCCGGATGAAGTGGTGGCCATGGGCGCCGCCATTCAGGCCGGCGTGCTGCAAGGCGACGTCAAAGACGTGCTGCTGCTCGACGTGACCCCGCTTTCGCTCGGCATCGAGACGCTGGGCGGCGTGTTCACCCGCATCATCGACCGCAACACCACCATCCCGACCAAGAAGAGCCAGGTGTTCTCCACCGCCGAGGACAGTCAGAGCGCGGTCACCATCCGCGTGTTCCAGGGCGAGCGCGAGATGGCGGCCGACAACAAGATACTCGGCCAGTTCGATCTGGTCGGCATTCCGCCGGCGCCGCGCGGCGTGCCGCAGGTCGAGGTCACCTTCGACATCGACGCCAACGGCATCGTCAACGTGTCCGCCAAGGATAAAGCCACGGCAAAAGAGCAGCAGATCCGCATCCAGGCATCGGGCGGGCTGTCGCAGACCGACATCGAGAAGATGGTCAAGGACGCCGAGGCGCACGCCGAAGAGGACAAGGTGCGCAGGGCCGCGGTCGAAGCCAAGAACCACGGCGAGGCGCTGGTGCATTCCACCGAGAAGGCACTGGCCGAGCACGGTTCGAAGGTCGGCGAAGCCGAGCGCACCGCGATCGAGAACGCCATGGCGGATCTCAAAGAGGCGCTCAAGGGCGACGACTCGGCCGCCATCCAGGCCAAGACCAATGCGCTGGCGCAGGCTTCCATGAAGCTCGGCGAAGCCATGTACAAGCAGGCCGAGGGCGCTCAACCCGCTGACACCAGCGAGAGCGCCACTGGCGCCGACGGCAAAAAGGAAGACGTGGTCGATGCGGAATTCACCGAGGTCGACGACGACAAGAACAACAAGAAACCTTCCTGACCGGAGACTCTTGCCGTGCGCAGGTCAACCGCGGCCCCGAAGTGTGCCACCCCCGGGCTCATCCCATGCAAGTTGGATTTATCCGACTTGCATTATTTTATCCGGCCGAACTCGGGTAAACCCGAGTTCGGATGGGTCCATTTTTCAAGACGCTGTGGGCGGCCGAATCAAGTACGGCTATGACGGCGTTTTGATCTAACGGCAGGACCGGCATGTCCAAGCGCGACTATTACGAGGTCCTGGGCGTAGCGCGCGGCTGCGGCGACGCCGAGCTTAAGGCCGCGTTCCGCAAGCTCGCCATGCAGCATCATCCCGATCGCAATCCGGGCGACGCTGACTGCGAGCACAAATTCAAAGAGCTCAACGAGGCCTATGACGTCCTTAAGGACGGCGACAAGCGCGCCGCCTATGACCGCTTCGGCCATGCCGCCTTCGAGCAGGGCGGCATGGGCGGGGCCGCGCACGGCTTCGGCGCCGACTTCGCGTCCACTTTCTCCGACATATTCGAAGATCTGTTCGGCATGGGCGGCGGCCGGCGCGGCGGCGGCCGCGGGCAAGGCCGCGAGCGCGGCTCGGATCTGCGTTACAACATGGAAATCGGCCTGGAAGAGGCCTTTGCCGGCAAGACCGCGCAGATTCGCATCCCGACCTCGGTGATGTGCGAAGCTTGCTCCGGTACCGGGGCCAAAGCCGGCAGCAAGCCGAACCCGTGCGCCACCTGCGGCGGCGCCGGCAAGATCAGGCATGCGCAGGGCTTCTTCACGCTCGAGCGCACCTGCCCGGCCTGTCAGGGCCGCGGGCAGGTGATCGAAAATCCCTGTCCGTCTTGCACCGGCGCTGGACGGGTGACGCGCGAGCGCAATTTGTCGGTCAATATCCCGCCCGGGGTCGAGGACGGCACCCGCATTCGGCTCGCCGGCGAAGGCGAGGCAGGCTTGCGCGGCGGCCCGACCGGCGACCTCTATATTTTCCTCTCACTCGCCCCGCACGAGTTCTTCCAGCGCGACGGCGCCGACCTGCACTGCCGGGTGCCGATCTCCATGGTGGCCGCCGCTATCGGCGGGGAGTTCGAGGTGCCGGCCATCGACGGCAGCCAGGCGCGCGTCAAGGTGCCCGCCGGGACCCAGACCGGCCGGCGTTTCCGGTTGTCGGGCAAGGGGATGCCGGTGCTGCGCTCGAAACAAACCGGCGACATGTACGTTCAAGTAGCGGTGGAAACGCCGCAAAACCTGACCAAACGGCAGCGCGAGCTGCTGGCCGAGTTCGAAAAGCTGTCATCGGAGGCAACCCAGCCGGAATCGGCCGGTTTCTTCAGCCGGGTTAAGGATTTTCTTGATGGTCTCGGGAACCGGGGCAGCCATACGGAGTAGCCATCTTGACCCTTCGCCCTTCGCGCTATACCCGTGAAGTCCTTAGACTAAAGCTTATCCCCGTACGCGTGACCCTCCATCGATGCCAACCCATTCCATCGTCCGCGTCCAAAAGAAGACCCTGCGTCTCGATGACGAGATGCAATTCATCCGTTCTTGGATCGAAAAGCCGCTTTCGACCGGCGCGGTAATGCCGTCGAGCAAGGCGCTGGCGCGCACCATGGCGCGCTATGTCGATCCGAAAGCGAGCGGCCCCGTGATCGAGCTCGGGCCCGGCACTGGTCCGGTGACCGAGGCGCTGGTCCAGCGCGGCGTCGATCCGGCGCGGCTGATCCTGGTCGAATTCAATCCGGACTTCTGCCGGTTGCTGCGCAAGCGTTATCCGGCGGCGACCGTCGTGCAAGGCGATGCCTATCGGCTGCGCCGTTTGCTGGCGACTTTTGTGCGTGCGCCAGCCGCCGCGGTGGTGTCGGGACTGCCGCTGGTCACCAAGCCGCTGCGCACGCGCCTGCGCCTGATTTCGGACGCGATGGGTCTGTTGGCGCCGGGGGCGCCCTTCGTCCAGTTTACTTATGCGATGGTGCCGCCGATCCCGAAGGCGCTTTCGGGAATCAAGGCCGAAGCCTCCGAGCTGATCTGGATGAACCTGCCGCCGGCGCGCGTGTGGGTTTATCGCGGGCGCTGAACGTCCGCGCATCGCGCCGATGGCATGCCCGGCCTTGTGCCGGGCATCAACGTCTTTAGGGTATGATCTTCTGAGCAGACGCCGATGGCCATGCCAAAAATCCTCGTCTTTCCCGGCTCGACCCGCACCGGCTCGCACAATGTCAGGCTGGCGGCGCTGGCGGCGAAAGAACTGACGCTGATCGACGCCGACGTGACGCGCATTTCGCTCGCCGACTATCCGCTGCCGCTCTACGAGGGCGATTTGGAGGCCAATGCCGGGCCGCCCGCCCACGCGCTCAAGCTCAAGCAGATGATCATGGCGCATCACGGAGTGTTCATCGCGAGCCCGGAATACAGCGCGTCGGTGACGCCGATGCTCAAGAACGCCATCGACTGGGTCTCGCGCGTGCGCGAGCGCGGAGACCCGACCTATGCCGCCTTCAAGCATCGCGTGTTCGCGATCTCGTCGGCTTCTCCCGGCCGCTCCGGCGGGTTGCGCTCGCTCATGGCGCTGCGGCAGATACTCGAGCTCGGCTGCGGCGCGCTGGTGATCCCCGAGCAAGTGGCGATCCCGCAGGCCGATCACGCGTTCGACGCCATGGACAACATCGTGGATACCGGCACCGCCAACTTGTTTCGCGCCCAGCTGGCGCGGCTGGTGGACATGGCGCGGCTGATGATGTGAGGAACATACTGTGACGCTGGATGCACGCGAACGTCTGATCGTCGCTCTCGACCTGCCGTCGGTGCAGGCCGCCGAGAGCATGGTGGCGCGCTTGCGCGAGTCGGTGTGCTTCTACAAGATCGGCTATCAGCTCGCTTTCGCCGGCGGGCTGCCGTTCGCGGCCGGCTTGATCGCCGCCGGCAAGCAGGTGTTTCTCGATCTCAAGCTGCACGACATCGGCAACACGGTGACCAAGGGTGTCGAAAGCGTGGCGCAGCTCGGTGCCACCTTCCTCACCGTGCACGCCTATCCGCAGACCATGAAGGCGGCGGTCGAAGGCAAAAAGGGCTCGACGCTGCGCATTTTGGCGGTGACCGTGCTCACGTCCTATGACGACGCCGATCTCGCCGCCGCCGGCTACGACCTCGGTGTTGGCGAACTGGCCGCGGCGCGCGCGGCGCAGGCGCGCGACACCGGCGTCGATGGCCTGGTGTGCTCGGCGGAAGAGGCGGCCAGCCTGCGCGGCATCGTGGGGCGGGGCATGGTGCTGGTGACGCCGGGCATCCGGCCGGCGGGCAGCGCCAGCGGAGATCAGAAGCGCATCATGACGCCGGCGCGCGCGATCGAGGCCGGCGCCGACTATCTGGTGGTCGGCCGGCCGGTGGTAGATGCGCGCGATCCGAATGCGGCGGCCGACGCCATCGTCGCCGAGATCGAACAAGCTACGGGAAAATGAAGGGGAGCTGATATGGCCAAGGGTTACTGGATCGCCAATGTCGATGTCCGCAATCCGGACGGTTACAAGGGATACGTCGCTGCTTTGCCGGACATCTTTCGCAAGTTCGGCGCGCGCTACACCACGCGCGGCGGCAAGACCGAAGTCGTCGAAGGCAAGAGCCGCAGCCGCGTCGTCATTATCGAATTTCCAAGCTATGATGCGGCGCTGGCGTGCTACCGCTCGCCCGAATACGCCAAGGCCATTGCGCTCCGGCAGGCCAATGCGGACGCCGATTTGATCGTGATCGAGGGCTACGACGGCCCGCAGCCTTAGCCGGCCATGCTCTAGTGCCTTTTTCGCCTCGCCGCGCTATACCCTCGCCCGAAGTTTGGAGTTGGTCCCATGGCCGAGATGCGGCTCGTGGTCGCCGGTGCCGGCGGGCGGATGGGCCGCACGCTGGTCAAGGCGATCGTCGACATTAAGGGTTTTACGCTGAGCGGGGCGCTGGAAGACGCGCGCTCACCGCTCATCGGCTGGGACGCCGGGACGCTCGCCGGCACGCCGGAGAACGGCGTCAAGCTCACCGGCGACGCTGGCGCGCTGCTCGACAAGGCCGACGGCATTATCGACTTCACCGCGCCGTCGGCGACGGTGGCCTTCGCCGCGCTTGCGGCCAAATATCACGACTTGGGCCGCAAGGTGCACATCATCGGCACCACGGGTTTAAGCGCGGCCGACGAAGCCAAGATCAAGGACGCCGCCAAGTGCGCAGTGATTGTGAAGTCCGGCAATATGAGCCTCGGCGTCAATCTGCTGGCGGCGCTCACCCGGCGCGTGGCCAAGACGCTCGATAGTTCCTTCGACATCGAAATCCTGGAAATGCATCACAACCAGAAGGTTGATGCGCCGTCCGGCACAGCGCTGATGCTCGGGCGCGCGGCGGCGGAAGGCCGCGGCATCGAGTTCGACAAGCACAAGGTCGCCAGCCGCGACGGCCACACCGGCGCGCGCAAGGCGGGCGACATCGGCTTTGCGGCGCTGCGCGGCGGCAGCGTGGTCGGCGAGCACAGCGTGATCTTCGCCGGGGCGGCCGAGCGCGTCGAATTGGTGCACAAGGCCGAGGACCGCATGATTTTCGCGCGCGGCGCGCTGCATGCAGCGTTGTGGGCGCGCACACAGAAGCCGGGGCTCTATTCGATGGCCGACGTGCTCGGCCTCGCCAATTTCTGAATCGGGGGACGGCATGACGGATCAACAGATCGCGGCGAAGAAAGCCCGCGCATTCGCCCTTGTCGGCGTCGGCATCGCCGCTTTCGTCGGCGCCTTCCAGTTCAGCTCGACAGACGTGGCGTCGTCGATCACATCGGTCATCTTCGTGGTCGCCGGCCTAATTTGCTTCGTCATCGCGGGTAGAATGGCGCAAAAGTTGAACAAGGAGACTTCTGCGAAATGACTGACCGCCTTCTCGTCCTCGTGCGTCACGGCCAGAGCGACTGGAACCTGAAGAACCTGTTCACCGGCTGGCGCGATATCGACCTGACCGACAAAGGCGTCGCCGAAGCGCGCGAGGCCGGCCGCAAGCTTAAAGGCCAGGGCATCAAGTTCGACGTCGCCTTCACCTCGGCGCTCATCCGCGCGCAGCGCACGCTCGATTTGATGCTGGAGGAATTGGGCCAGACCAAGATCCCGGTGTTCAAGGACCAGGCGCTCAACGAGCGCGACTACGGCGACCTCTGCGGGCTGAACAAGGACGACGCGCGCAAAAAATGGGGCGAGGAGCAGGTGCACAAATGGCGCCGCTCCTACGACATCGCGCCGCCCGGAGGCGAGAGCCTGCGTGACACCGCCGCGCGCGTGCTGCCTTATTACATTCAGGAAATCCTGCCGCGCGTGATGCGCGGTGAACATGTTTTAGTGTCGGCGCACGGCAATTCATTGCGCGCGCTGGTGATGGTGCTCGACAAGCACACGACCGAGAGCATCACCAAATTGAATTTGGACACCGGCGTACCGATGATCTACCGGCTCAACGCCGATTCGACGGTGAAGTCGAAGCTGGATTTGGCGGCTTAACTAAGCCGCCACCTTACCCGCTTCCCAGCCCAGCATCGCGCGCTTGCGCGTGAGGCCCCAGTGATAGCCGGTGATGTCGCCGCTTTTGCCGATGACGCGATGGCACGGCACCACGAAGCATATCGGATTTTTCCCGACCGCGGCGCCGACCGCGCGCGCGGCTTTGGGCGATCCGGCGCGCGCCGCCAGATCGGAATAGGTGGTGAGCGCGCCCATCGGAATGGTCAGCAGCTTCTCCCACACGCGCACTTCGAAATCGGTGCCGATCAGCACCACGCGCAGCGGCTGCTCTGGGCGCCAGAGCGTAGAATCGAAAATGCGCCGCGCGGTGGCGGCGGTGGCCGCGAAGTCCTCGACATAGCGCGCCTTCGGCCAGCGCGAACGCATGTCGCTCAACGCCTTGCGTTCCTTGCCGGCGTCGGCGAGCGCGAGGCCGGCGAGACCGCGCGGTGTGATCATCACCAGCGCCATGCCGAACGGGCAGGGATGGAAGCCATATGAAATGGTGAGCCCTTCGCCGCCGGCCTTCCATTCGCCCGGCGACATCGCCTCGTGCGTGACGAACAGGTCGTGCAGGCGCCCCGGGCCGGACAGGCCGACCTCGTAAGCGGTGTCCAGCACGCTCGCCGACGAGCGCAGCAGATCGCGTGCAGAGCTGAGCGTAAGCGCCTGCAGGAATGCCTTGGGCGTGAGGCCGCACCAGCGCCGGAACAGATGATGCAGATCGGTGGCGCTGACGCCGGCGGCGTCGGCGATGGTGTCGATCTCGGGCTGCGAACGCCAATTGCCGCGAATATGCGCGATGGCGCGCCGCACGATGGCGTAATCGGCCGCCGCCGTGGGAAGCGGGGCGAATTCGGCAAAGCGGTCGGTCAGGGTCGTGGTCATGCTCATGCCGCCTATCTAGTCCAGGCCGGGCGTTCCAGCCACCCGATTCCTGACTAGTTAAAACTCGTCCTCGTTACCCCGCGCTTGGCCTCGCTGATCGCATTGCCGAGCGCCTGCGCGAAGCTGGCCTTTTCGTCGGGCCCGAGGAAATTCGCAATGACGAGCTGCTTGCCGCGCGACACCAGAAACAGCCGCTCGATGCCGTATTCCTCGTGCTCCACCGTGTCGAGCTTGACCCAAAGCGGATTGAGCTCCCATTCGCGCGCGCGGCCGCGATGGCAGACCTTGCGCACCCTGAGCGCGGTCGGCGTCACCATGACCTGCTCGTATTCGGCGGCGTGGCGATAGTTGAGCCGGAACGCCCAGTACAGCAGAGCCACGTCGAGCCCGAAGAAACCGAACACCGGCCAGGCGCCCAGCAGCAGGAACGCCAGGCCGGAAATAAAGCTGACGACGCCGAACACCACGATCAGCACCATGAAGCCGACATGGCCGAGCGAGCGGTGCGGCGTCAGCACGGCGGAAAAGATCGTCGGTTCCAGGTCGGCATTGTCGGCGGTCATGGCGCTCAGTATACCGGAATGATGGCGAAAAAATCGGCCGGTAAATCTTCTGTGAAAACCCGCAAGGGCAAAGCGCGCAAGACTTTGGTTGGCAAGCTTTTGATCGGCAAGACTTTGATCGGCAAGCCTTTGAAACTCAAGCCCTGGACCAATGCGCAGATAGCAGAAGCGTTCCGCCGCTTCCGGGCGGCGAATCCGGAACCCAAGGGCGAACTCAAGCACATCAATCCGTTCACGCTCCTGGTGGCGGTGGTGCTTTCGGCACAGGCGACCGACGCCGGCGTCAACAAGGCGACGCCGGCGTTGTTCGCGCTGGCCGACACGCCGGAAAAGATGGTGGCGCTCGGCGAGGAGCGCGTGCGCGACCTGATCAAGACCATCGGGCTGTTCCGCACCAAGGCGAAGAACGTCGTGGAGCTGTCGCGCCGTCTGGTCGCCGAGCATGAGGGCCAAGTTCCGCGCTCGCGCGAGGCGCTGGTGGAGCTGCCGGGCGTCGGGCGCAAGACGGCCAATGTCGTGCTCAACATGGCGTTCGGCGAGCCGACGATCGCGGTCGACACGCATATCTTTCGCGTCGGCAATCGTACTGGCTTGGCGCCGGGAAAAGATCCGTTCGAGGTCGAGCAGAAATTGGAGCAGGCAGTGCCGTCGTCCTACAAACTGCACGCGCATCACTGGCTGATCCTGCACGGCCGCTATACGTGCGTGGCGCGCAAGCCGCTGTGCGAGAAGTGCATTATTTCGGATTTGTGCCAATGGCCGGGCAAGACGGTTCTATAAGAGCTGTCGAGGGAGAGTGGGTATGAACGGCTGCGACCGCGCAAAACGCAAAATTGTCGACCGCGGCGATCCGAAAGTTTATTTCGGCCTAGCCGGGCTGTCGGCAAAATCTGCCGCTGGCTGGCTGAAATCGCACCCAAGTTTCAACGGAAACTTCAAACGCGACGCGGCGGCTGGCACGAAATTCTGGCGCGAAGGCACGGCCTTGTTCGCCAAACTACCGAGAAAATCGCTGCGGACGCAGGAACAGCATCATGCAGCATTTGCCATCCAATTACACTGCCGCGGCGCACGGGAAGAGTTTTTAACACATCATGCCGATGCCGTTTATCGAAAGCTTACGAAGAATTTGTCCGACTTCGTGCGTGTGGACGATCTTGCCTATGACGCGGCGAGACTGGTGCCGGGCCTGACGCCCACGCGCAAACAGGTCGATGCCGAAAGTGCGTTGATGCAAAGCGAAAAGGACGGCGTCGAAGTCGATCAGGGCATCTTCCTGGCGCAGGTGCTGGCCGTGCCGCAGACCGGCATGCATCTTTGCCATGCGATGCTTAATCTGAAACAGGAAGCGCTGGAGCGCGTCGGCGAGTTCATCAAGAACGGCGTGATCGACTTCGGCTCCGCCAAAGTCGGGCGGCAGGGCAAGGCCGCCGTCGTCACCGTCAAGAACTCGCGCTTCCTCAATGCCGAGGACGACGACACGCTCGACGACACCGAGACCGCGGTCGATATCGCGATCTTCGATCCGATGAGTGAAATCTGCGTCTTGCGCGGCGACGCGGTGGACCACCCGAAATACAAAGGCCGCAAGGTGTTCTCCGCCGGCATCAACCTCACGCATCTCTATCGCGGGAAAATTCCTTACCTCTGGTACATCCGCCGCGACATGGGCGTGGTGAACAAGATGTTGCGCGGCCTGGCGATGGGCGGCGCCAGCCCCGATGAAGTCTATGGCGGCACGCGCGAGAAACCCTGGATCGCCGGGCTCGATACTTTCGCCATCGGCGGCGGCTGCCAATATCTGCTGGTGATGGACTACGTGGTGGCCGGCAGCGACGCCTATATGACGCTGCCCGCGCGCAAGGAGGGCATCATCCCCGGCGCCGCCAATCTGCGGCTGCCGCGCTTCGTCGGCGCGCGTATCGCGCGGCAGGTGATCCTGGCCGGCCGCCGGCTCGACTGCGATTCGCCGGAAGGCCGCATGATCTGCGACCAGGTCGTGCCGCCCGGCGAGGTGGATGCTGCGGTCGCGCACGCGGTCGAGGATTTCACCGGCTCCGGCGTGGTCAGCGCCTCCGGCAACCGGCGCGCCTTCCGCGTCGGCGAGGAGCCGCTCGACACGTTCCGCCGCTACATGGCGGTCTATTGCCGCGAGCAGGCTTATTGCCATTTCAGCCCGGCGCTGATCGCCAATCTGGAAAAGCATTGGAACGCGTCGCAGCGCGCGCCGTGAGCGCGGCTTAAGAGGTCTTCTCGATCAATTCCACGCGCTTGCCGCTCATGCGCTTGTGGATATGCACCATGTAGGCCATGGCGAAGATCGGCGTCGCCAGATTAACCAGCGGGATCGACACGAACACCGCGATCACCATGCCGGCGAGAAA
>Ga0066789_10001299_pt1 | contig 10738 bp, 10 predicted proteins | sample OrgsoiDNA2013049_FD_70960 | JGI IMG/M metagenome (GOLD analysis project Ga0066789, IMG submission 70960) | Permafrost soil microbial communities from the Arctic, to analyse light accelerated degradation of dissolved organic matter (DOM) -... | ecosystem: Environmental > Terrestrial > Soil >...
ACGACATAAGCCGTAAAACCATTGCGTGCGGGAATGCCGGGTGATTCCGGTGTACTCGTTGTTACTCGTGTGCGTTCTACCACTACAATTGCCACGAGACCGCGGGTGCATTGGGCATCCGGCATTCCCCACGCCCTCTTTGGGCGGAAGATAGATGCACAGCTCGGGCGCAGCGCGCCGCGAGATCGCGAAGTCGTATGTGGAATTAGAGCACCGTCATTGCGAGCGCAGCGAAGCAATCCATCTTTCTTTCCGCCGCGAAATGGATTGCTTCGCTGCGCTCGCAATGACGGCTTACATCGAATGATCTTTGCTGTTCGAAAAGTCATTCTGGAAATCGGAGTGCGCGAATGTCCCACGCTCGCGTCACACACTCTCAGCCAGTCATTGCGACCCGTTGGCTCGCAATGACTGCCTTACGATGATTGCCCAAGCTGTTTGAAAATTGAATATGAAATCTGCCCTAGCCGGACACCTTTGAAAAATCCGGCTTACGTTTCTCGGCGAAGGCTGCGAAGGCTTCCCGTGCTTCGCTGGATTGAAGCCGATCCCTGAACAGGGCGCTTTCGCGGGCGATCTGGGCCACGATCCGGTCGGTCTCGCTCATCAAGGCCTTTGTCTGTTTGAGAGAGCCGACGGGCCGCTTCGTCAATGCCGCGGCGGCGCCATGCGCCCTGGTCCGCAGTTCGGACAGCGGCACGACGGCATTCGCCAATCCGCAAGCGAGCGCGGCAGACGCATCCATCGGCTCGCCGAGTGCAAACATGGCATAGGCCCGCGCATGCCCGATCCGGGCCGGCAACAGCCAGCTCGAGGAAGCTTCCGGCACCAGCGCCAGGTTGACGAACGGCGTTATCAGTTTCGCGTTGTCGGCAAGATAGACGAGGTCGCAATGCAGCAACATCGTCGTGCCGACGCCGACCGCATTGCCGTGCACCGCGGCAACGAGTGGCACGGTTGCCCGCGCGATGTTACCGATAAAGCGAGCGGCCTGGCTCTCGCCGGCGCTTTTGCCGTTCGCCTCGGCGCTGAAATCGGCCAGATCGTTTCCAGCCGTAAAGCTGTCGCCGTCGCCCTGAAACAACACGACCCTGATTGACGGATCCTGTTCCGCAAGCTCCAGCCCGTCCGAAAGCGCGCTGTACATCGCGTTGCTCAGCGCATTCTTCTTGTCCGGACGGGAAATAGTCAGCGTCATGATGCCATCGGCGATCTCACGGCGAACGTAGTCGGTCATTGTGTTATTCCCTGTGTCATCGATGGATTGCGACTTGCCGCGGTCGTCGTGGCGCGGAGTTTGGCGCCGGCCGGCATCAGCCTGTTACGCCACCCTCCGTATCGTTTTCCCATCATCGAGAAAGCCGGTCAGGCGGTCGCGGATGATACTCTCGGCATCCGCCATGATGCGGTCGATCAGTTCCTTCACGGTCGGAATGTCCTTGATTAAGCCTACGACCATGCCGCAGCTCCAGGCGCCGGCATCCATGTCGCCGTCGATCATCACCTTTGGATAGACGCCCGCGACCTCATCATGGATGTCTTCGATCCTCAGGCTCCTGCCCTTCTCCCGTTCGATCTCGATCAGACGGTCGACGCCCCTGTTCTTCAGCACACGTTCGGTGTTCCGGAGCGCGCGCATCACCAGCCTGGTATCGAGCTCGGTCGCGTCGACCAGCGCCTGCTTGACGTTCTCGTGTACCGGCGCTTCCCTGGTCGCGATGAACCGCGTTCCCATGTTCATGCCGGCGGCGCCGAGCGCGAGCGCGGCCACCAGGCTTCGCGCGTCGGCCATGCCGCCCGAGGCAACGAACGGTATTTTCAGTTCCTCGGCGGCGCGCGGCAGCAGGATCATGTTGGGCATGTCGTCTTCGCCGGGATGCCCGCCGCATTCGAAGCCATCGACGCTGACCGCATCGCAGCCGATCTGCTCGGCCTTCAGCGAGTGCCGAACCGAGGTGCATTTGTGGATCACCTTGATGCCGGCCGCCTTTAGCGCCGGCATATATGGCTCGGGGCTGCGCCCGGCGGTTTCGACGATCTTGATCCCGCCTTCCCGGATCGCGGCGATGTATTCCGGATAGGGCGGAGCGCTGAACGCCGGCAGGAAGGTCAGGTTGACGCCGAACGGCTTGTCCGTCATGTCGTGGCAGCGCGCGATTTCCTTGGCGAGCAGATCAGGCGTCCTTTGCGTCAGGCCGGTAATAATGCCGAGGCCACCCGCATTCGAGACAGCGGCTGCGAGTTCTGCAAACCCGACATAATGCATTCCGCCCTGGATAATCGGATGTTCGATGCCGAACATTTCAGTGATTGCTGTTTTCAAGAATGGCTCCCGTCCGTTTGCGGTTGGATCAATGCACGATTTCAAGAAGGCCCGCGGCTCCCATGCCGCCGCCGACGCACATGGTGACCACGGCGTATTTCGCCTTGCGCCGGCGACCTTCAATCAGGGCGTGGCCGGTCAGACGCGCGCCGGTCATGCCGTAGGGATGACCGACCGCAATCGAACCGCCGTTCACGTTAAGCTTTTCCGGATCGATGCCGAGCTTGTCGCGGCAATAGATCACCTGCACCGCGAAAGCCTCGTTCAGCTCCCACAGATCGATATCGTCGACCGTCAATCCGTGCCGCTTGAGCAGCCGCGGCACGGCATAGACCGGACCAACCCCCATCTCGTCGGGTTCGCAGCCGGCCGCGACAAAGCCACGGAAGATACCGAGCGGTTTCAGGCCCTTCTGCGCCGCGAGCGTGTCGCTCATGATGACCGCAGCGCTTGCGCCATCCGAGAGCTGGCTCGCATTGCCGCCGGTGATGGTGAAGCCCGGTCCCTTGGCCGGCTTGACGCCGGCGAGACCTTCGGCGGTTGTATCCGGACGCGGACCCTCGTCCGCCGAAAGCGTCACCTGCCGGTACGATATTGCACCCGTCGCCTTGTCAGCAACCGCCATGGTGGTCGTGATCGGAGCAAGCTCGTCGTTGAAGCGGCCGCCCTGCTGCGCTGATGCCGTTCGGCGCTGGCTCTCCAGGCTGTACTCGTCCTGGCGCTCGCGCGAGATGTCGTAGCGCTTCGCGACGATTTCGGCGGTATCCAGCATCGCGATGTAGGCGTCGCCTTTGAGCGCGAGCAATTCCGGATCGACGGCATGAAACATGTTCATCTTGTCGTTCTGCACCAGACTGATAGATTCGCCGCCTCCGCCGACAGCGACCGCGACGCCGTCGAAGATCACCGAGCGCGCGGCGAGTGCAATCGCCTGCAGGCCGGAGGCGCATTGGCGATCGATGGTGGTTCCGGCGACGGTCACTGGAAGTCCGGCGCGCAGCAGCGCTTTCCGCGCGATGTTGGTGCCGGTGGTGCCCTGCTGCATGGCGCAGCCCATCACGACGTCCTCCACCTCGGCGCCTTCGATATTGGCTTTTGAGAGCGCCGCCGAGATCGCATGACCCAGCATGGTCGCGCCTTCGGTGTTGTTGAGCGCACCTTTGTAAGCCTTGCCGATCGGCGTGCGCGCCGTGGAGACGATCACCGCGTCAGTCATTTTCTCACCTCTGGTTGGATGCGACCTTCAATGCCACATCGGAAGAAACACCGGACTCGTTTTGCAGCGCATACCGCATCAGATGATAGGTCGGATCGCCGAACTGCACATTGATGGACGCGATCCGCTTGAAATAGTGGCCGACGTTGAGTTCGTCGCTCATGCCCATGCCGCCGTGAAGCTGGATGGCTTGCTCGGCGACGAAGCGGGCGGCGTAGCCGACCTTCGACTTCGTTCCCGACGCCAGTTTCGATCGATGTGGCTCCCCGGCCGCGAGGCTGAGGTTCAAATGCTGAGTGAGCGAGATCGCCTCCTCGAGCGCGATGAACATGTCGACCATGCGGTGCTGCAGCACCTGAAATGTCCCGAGCGCGACGCCGAACTGCTTGCGCGTCTTGGCGTATTCGAGCGTCGCCGAATTCAGCTCGCTCATCGCGCCGATGGCTTCCGCGCAGAGTGCGGCGATCGCACGATCACGACACGCCTCCAGCGCGGCGACGCCCTCGCCCTCCGTCCCCAGCAACTGGCCGGCGGGAACCTGCACATCCATCAGGGTGATTTCGGCGGCACGCCGGCCGTCGATGGTCTTGAAGCCCTGCAGATGCAAATTGGCGGATTGTCGATCGACCACAAAGAGGCTCACGCCGTTGCGATCGCGGGCTCCGCCCGATGTCCGCGCCGAGACGATGAGCTTGTCGGCCCATGGCGCGCCGGTCACCACGGCTTTTGTGCCGCTCAGAACGTAGCTTTCGCCGTGACGCCGCGCCGACGTCGTGACGTTACTGAAATCGTAGCGCGAGCGTCCTTCCGCCCAGGCCAGTGCCCATATCGACTCCCCCGACATGATCCGTGGCAGAAACGCGTCGCGTTGCGCCTGCAAGTCGATATCCTCGATCAGGCCGCCCGCAAGAACGACGGTTTCGAAGAACGGCTCGATGACCAGATTGCGGCCGAACTCCTGCATCACGATCATCGTCGCCAGCGGACCGCCGCCAAGGCCGCCGGAACTTTCGCGGAACGGCGCCGCGCACAGACCGAGTTCGGCAAAGGCATTCCAGTGCTTCCGGCTCCAGCCCTCGTCGGTCGCAAGGATCCTGCGGCGCGCCTCGAAACCATATTGATCGCGCAGCAGCCGCTGAATGCTGGCCCGGAGCAATTCCTGTTCTTCCGTCAACTGAATATCCATCGGATGCCTCGGGTGACGCCGTTACAGACCCAGCACCGCTTTTGCGATGATGTTGCGCTGGATCTCGTTGGATCCGCCGTAGATGCTGAGCTTGCGTGAATTCAGGTATTTCTCGGACGCGGTGTGTCCGTCGTCCGGGCCCGGCATGAAATGATTGGCGCTGACAGGATGCTCGCGTATGGCAACGCCGTAATTGCCGACTGCCTGATGGGTCAGATCCGCGATGCGCTGGAATATCTCGGTGCCGCGGATCTTGAACAGCGAGGCCGCCGGCCCCGGATCGATCCCGCGCGACATCTGGGCAACGATGCGCAGCTCGGTCGCCTCAAGCGCGAGCAGATCGAGCTCGACGCGCGCGATATCCTTGATGAATTCGCCGAAGGCCGGGTCGTCTTCAGCGATCTCGGTCGTCACGATCTGCTTGAGCCGGTTCAGATAGCGCGTCGAACGGCCAATCCCGGCCATGCTGGTGCGCTCGTTGCCGAGCAGGAACTTCGCATAGGTCCAGCCCTTGTTTTCCTCGCCGATCAGATTCTCGGCCGGGACGCGCACGTCTTCGAGAAAAACATCGTTGACCTCATGCGATCCGTCGATGGTAATGATCGGGCGCACGGTGACGCCCGGCGACCTCATGTCGACCAGGAGAAACGAGATGCCGGCCTGGGCCTTTGCCGTCGGGTCGGTACGCACGAGGCAGAAGATCCAGTCGGCATGCTGGGCCAGCGTCGTCCAGGTCTTGTGGCCGTTGACGACATAGTGGTCGCCGTCCCGCACCGCCTTGGTACGAACCGACGCAAGGTCGGAGCCCGACCCCGGCTCCGAATAGCCCTGACACCACCAGTCTTCGCCGGTGAGGATTCGCGGCAGGAACCTTTGCTTCTGCGCGTCGCTGCCGAAGGTGTAGATCACCGGGCCGACCATGGTGACGCTGAACGCGAGCGGCGGTAGCGTTCCGGCGCGCGAGGTCTCCTGTTCGAAGATGAAGCGTTGCGTGATCGACCAGCCGGGCCCGCCATGTTCTTTCGGCCAAAGCGGCGCGATCCAGCCTTGTCTATGGAGGATCCGATGCCATAGCAGCATCTGCTCCTTGGTCAGGTCGGTTTCGGGATTGGGAACACGCATCTCCTGCGGATAGTTCTCCGCGATGAAGGCGCGCACGTCGTCGCGGAAAGCGGCGTCCTCGCGGGATAAGCTCAGCTCCATCGCGCCGCTCCCGCTACCACTTCTCGCCGAAGGGACGTATCTCCAGCTCGAACGTCCAGGCGCTGCGCGGCTGCTGGTAGAGCTGCCAGTAGGATTCCGCGACCGACGACGGCGGCATCAGGAGATCGGGGTTATCGAGGGCATCAGGTCCCAGAGCCTCGATCCGCCGCTGACGCACCCATTCGGTGTCGACGCCGGAGTCGATGATGAGATGGGCAACATGGATGTTCTGCGGGCCGAGTTCGCGCGCGGTCGCCTGGGCGACGGCCCGCAAGCCAAACTTGGCGCTGGCGAAGGCCGCATAGCCGGATCCGCCGCGCAGGCTCGCGGTCGCGCCGGTGAAGAAGATATTGCCCTTGCCCCGGGGCAGCATCAGGCGCGCGGCTTCGCGGCCGGCGAGAAAGCCGGAATAGCAGGCCATCTCCCAGACCTTCCGGAACACGCGCTCCGTGGTATCGAGAATCGGGAAGTTGACGTTGGCGCCGATGTTGAAAATGCAGACCTCGAGCGGCGCATGCTGGTCGGCGTCTCCGAGGAAGGAGACGATTTCCTCCTCCTTGCGCGCATCGAGCGAGCGCGCGTGGATTTCTCCCCCCGCGGCCTCGATCTCCTTGACCAGCGGTTCGAGCTTGGCGCCGTTGCGGCGCCCGGCGAACACCGTGAACCCTTCCGAAGCAAATTTCTTGGCGATTTCGGCGCCGATGTAATCCCCGGCGCCGATCACGGCCACGGTCGCGTTTCTCTTCTGCAAGGGTGTTCTCCCGGTCAGATTAAGTCTGTCGTCTTCCAATTTGCATCGGCGATCGCCGCGCGATCTTTTTCACGGCTAAGCGCCGCGCAGAAACTCCGCGAGCTTGTGCTTGAGGATCTTGCCGGTCGAGGTTGCCGGCAATGCATCGAGCAAGATGATTTCCGACGGCCGCTTGTAGGAGGTCAGTTGCGGGTTGATAAAAGCCATCAAGTCGGCCGATTTTACCGGTGAACCCTGTATGAGCTGCACGAAAGCGACGACCTCCTCGTTGCCTTCGACGGCGCGGCCGACCACGGCGGACTGAACCACCGCGGCATGCGAATTGAGGACGGCCTCGACCTCCGCCGGATAGACGTTGAAGCCGGAGCGGATGATCATCTCCTTGGTGCGGCCGACGATATAGAGGCAATCGCCGTCGAAGCGCGCCAGATCACCGGTATTGAACCAACCGTCCGTATCAATGGCCTTTGCCGTGAGCTCGGGGGCGCGATAATAGCCGCGCATCACGTTGCGGCCACGGACGTGAAGTTCGCCGATTTCTCCGTTCGGCACCATTCCGCCATCGAGCCGGACGATGCGAGCCTCGATGCCCGGGAGCAGCGCTCCAACCGCCTGGTCGGCGCGCGCCGCATCGAAGCGCACGCCGGATATTCCCGGTGAACATTCGGTAATGCCGTAACCGTTTGAAAGAGGCAGACCGAACTCTCGCTCAACGCCCGACTTCAGGTCGAGATCGAGCGGAGCCCCGGCAACCGCGATCAGGCGCAGCGATCCGCGGTCGAGTTGGGCAAGACCGGTCAGGGTCTTGTATTCCAGCAGCCGCTGATAGGTGGCGGGCACGCCGTTAAGGATCGTGATCCCCTCCTCGGCAATAGCCTTGGCGAGCTCTGCTGGGTTATACCTGCTGACCAGCCGGACCGTCCCGCCGACCATCAGGGTCATGATCAGCAGCGAGATGCCGACGATATGCGAGATCGGCAGCACGACATATACCTTGTCGCCGGCATCCATCTTCCGGGAATGCGCGGTGGTTTTCGCGCTGATGAGCAGGTTTTCATGGGTGAGCATCACGCCCTTCGGCGTACCTGTCGTTCCCGACGTGTAGATCAGCACCGCGACCTGCTTCGCCGGATCGATTTCAACCGGCTCGGCTGTCGTGCTTTCGTTCAGCGCACTGACGCCGATCTGCTTTAGCGGGCCGAGTTGACGAACCTCGGCGTCACAGCGTGAAGCGTGAGCCGCAGCTTCTTTTGAGACCGCAGCCGTAAAGAACATCCGGCGCGCACCGCTGTGATCGCGGATCTGGTCCAGTTCGCGGGCCGACAATCTCGGATTAGCGACGATCGCCCATGCATCGATCCGGCTCGCAGCCAGCAGCAACGCGGCAAGCGCAATGCAGTTTTCGCTGACAATAACCATCCGATCGCCGGGTCTGACGCCGAGCGAGGCGAGAGCCGCAGCAATCCCTTTGACCGAGCGATCCAGTTCGCGATAGGTCCAGGAGGCACCGTCCTCGATCAACGCAACATGGTCGGGCGCTCCGGCGACATACCCGTCAGCTACCTGATGTATGCGGCCCGGAAGCCCGGCGACGATCTCGGTGAGATCGATCGCTTCCGACTGTTTCGTCACGGCCCACCTCCCGATGCATCGCGCCGCCGCAATTAACGTTCTTTTTTAGAACTCGTCAATCTCTATTCTCTGGAAAGCATTCACCGCTTGGTGAAGAATCGCGATTTCGAGTTAGTTTAATCGGCATTTCAACGAAATTTCGTTTACAATCGCCCCGGTATTAGTTAGGCACTAAATAAGAACTTATGGGGAGAGCAACGATGCTGGAAAGTCGCGGCGTAGCGATACTTGTCGGCGCGGGCGACGCCATCGGCGCGGCCGTCGCCCGGCGCTTTGCCCAAGGCGGTTATACCGTCTGCATTTGCCGGCGTGACTCAGCCAAGTCCCAGGGATTGGTCGACGAGCTGAATGCCGCGGGCCACCGCGCCCACGCGTTCAGCGTCGATGCCCGTCAGGAAGCCGAGGTTCAGAAGGTGTTCGCCGATGTCGAGAAGAACATCGGACCGATCAAGATTTGCCTCTACAATGCAGGATCCAACGTCAACAAGCCGCTGCTGGAGACCACCGAGAAGCTGTTCTTCAAGGCCTGGGAGCTTGCCTGTTACGGCGGGTTTCTGGTCGGCCGCGAGGCTGCGCGGTACATGCTTCCGCGCGGGCGCGGCACGATCTTCTTCACCGGCGCAACCGCCAGCATCCGCGGCGGCAAGGGCTTTGCGGCATTTTCGTCGGCAAAATTCGGACTGCGCGCGGTGGCCCAGGCGATGGCGCGCGAACTCGGCCCCCAAAATATCCACGTCGTGCATCTCCTGATCGACGCGGGCGTGGACAGCGAAGCCATCCATCAGCGCATGAAGGCGGCAAGAGGCATCGAGGCCAGCGAAATCCCCCCCGACAGTCTGACGAAAACGTCTTCCATCGCCGAGGCCTACTGGTTCGCTCATCAGCAGACCCGGGACGGCTGGACCCATGAACTCGATCTCCGCCCATCCGTGGAGAAGTGGTGATGGGCGCAACACCGGATCTGACGCTGTGGGGAGTTGGAACGAGCCGCACCATTCGTCCGCACTGGGCCATGCACGAACTGGGCTTGTCGTACAAGACGAAGCCGATCGGGCCGCGAACCGGCGAGACCAAGACCGCCGAATATACCAGGCTCAATCCCCGTCAAAAGGTCCCTCTGCTGCAGGACAGCGACTTCTGCATCGGCGAAAGTGCCGCGATCGTGGCCTACCTCTCGCAAATGTACTCGACGCCGGAACGCGCGCTGATTCCCGAAACACCGCGCGAATATGCAGCCTGGCTCGAATGGTGCTTCTTTGTCGTCGCGGAGCTGGACTCCACCAGCCTTTACGTGATGCGCCGCCATCGCGCCGACGCATTGGGACACATTTATGGTGTTGCGCCCGAGGTTGTTGCGCAGGCCGGTGAATACTTCCGTCAACAACTGCGCCACGTGGAAATCGCCTTCGCCGACGGCCGCACGTTCCTGATGGGCGAGAAGTTCACCAGCGCCGACATCCTGCTCACGACCTGCCTGGATTGGGCGATCGCCTACGGCGTCGGCATTTGCGACAACGCGCATCCCTATCTCGAACGCATCCAGGCACGACCGGCCTATCAGCTCGCCAAGACGGCGAATGTGCCGCTGGCGCCGATCGTTCCGCTGCAGCAGACCTGACCGGACTAAACCGCCACCCGGACCGACTTTTCGCTGACCATCTTGTCGATGGCGCCGTCATCGTAACCGAGATCGCGCAGCACATCGCGGGAATGCTCGCCGACGCGGGGTGCCGGTCCGCCGATGACAGCCTCGTTGACGGAGAACCGCGCCGCGGGCTTCGGCTGCCGCACCCGTCCCACGGCGGGTTGATCGAACTCGGCGATAATTCCGCGGGCCACCACCTGCTCGTTATGGATGATCTCGCCGCGGCGCAGGATCGGCGCGCAGGGAACGTCGGCGGCGTCGAGCCGCTCCAGCCATTCCGCGGTGGTACGCTCCGCGATATATTCGGCCATCTTGTTGATGCGCGCGGTGGCGTTGACCGAACGCGCCGACGGCGTCGCAAAGCGCGGATCCTTGGCAAGTTCCGGGTCGCCGGACGCCCTGCAGAAGGCCTGCCATTCGGAATCGGAAATGGTGCCGGCCGTGATGTAGCCGTCGCTGGTCTTGAACACGAGATCCGGACGATCGTTGGGATCGGCCGCCGTGGCCTCCGAACCAACCACGGTGTATTGCATCATGCCCTCCGGCCACAGATACGAGATCATGGCGTCGAGCATCGCAACCTGGATGTGATCGCCCTTGCCGGTTTTCTCGCGCGCGTACAGCGCCGACGACACCGCCTGGGCGGTAAAGACGGCGGTGGTCTTGTCGCAGACGATGGTGCGGATCATCTGCGGACGATTGGTCACAGGTTGCGACTGGATATCGGCGAAGCCGGACAGACCCTGAATGATCGGATCGTAGACCCGCTTTTTCACATAGGG
>Ga0066789_10001300_pt1 | contig 10735 bp, 9 predicted proteins | sample OrgsoiDNA2013049_FD_70960 | JGI IMG/M metagenome (GOLD analysis project Ga0066789, IMG submission 70960) | Permafrost soil microbial communities from the Arctic, to analyse light accelerated degradation of dissolved organic matter (DOM) -... | ecosystem: Environmental > Terrestrial > Soil >...
TGCCCACCTGCCTGCCCCGAAATGAAAATCTATGGCACCACGAAGTTCACATTGCTCGTGAGGGTTCCGCTCGGCCTGACGACCACTACAGGGCCGGTGGTGGCGCCGGTGGGGACGGTGGTGGTGATCTCTGAACTTGAGACCACTTTGAAGGCGGCCGCCACGCCATCAAAAGTGACGCTGGTCGCGCCGGCCAGGTTCGTTCCGAGAATGATGACGGCCGCGCCCCCTGCGCCGGAGGTGGGCAGCGTTTCCACGAACGCACCAAGTCCAGCCGAGAGGCTGAAGGCTGTGCCTAGGCCGCTTGAGCCGCCAGCACTGGTCACGCCGAAAAAGGTGCCGGTGGTTCTCTGCACCAACGAGCCGTAAGGATAAGAACCGTCGGGACAGCCGGTCTGCGAGCAAAAATTGTGGAGCGTTGTTACGAAGCCTGCCGGGGTGATCTTGAAGATGGTGCCAAGGATGTGAATTCCCAGAGCGTTGATCGCACCCGTCGTTGTCCCGTACAGGTTTCCATCGGTCGCTTTGACCAACTCGCCAGCGGGATACTGGCCGTCCGTTCCGTTGAAGCTGTGCAGTGTCGTCAGCGTGCCCCCAGAGGTGATCTTGAAGACGGTGCCCAAGTTGCTGGCTCCCCCTGTGACGGTTGTACCGTAAAAGTTCAAAGAGGGCTCTGGGGTCGGCTGGGCCTGGGGATTCGCGCCGTCCGTTCCGTTGAAGCTGTGCAGCGTCGTCAGCGTGCCCCCCGAGGTGACCGAGAAGACGGTGCCCAGGTTGTTCGCTCCACCTTGGTTGGTGGTGCCGTAGAAGGTCCCGTCGCTGCCCTGGACCAGTGCGCCGATGGGGTAGGCGCCGTCGGGACAGTCGGCCTGTGTGCAAAAGTTGTGCAGGGTCGTCAACGTTCCCGCTGGGGTGATTTTGAAGATGGTGCCGTAGATATGGATTCCAGGAGCGTTGATTGCGCCTTCGGTTACACCGTAGAAATTTCCATCGGTCCCCTGGACGCACGGATTCGGCGGAAACTCTCCGTCGGTTCCATTGAAGCTGTGCACAATCGTCAGCGTGCCCACTGCGGTGATCTTGAAGAAGGTCCCAAGACCATTGGCCCCGCCTTGAGAGGTTGTGCCCCAGAAGAAAACGCCGCTGCTCCCCAGCACAAGCCCGCCCCTGGGATAGGCGCCGTCGGGAGTGTTGGTGAAATCGTAGATCGTGGTCAGGGTTCCGCCGGGAGTCAACTTAAAGACGCTACCGAAACCAAACGTGCCCCCTTCTTCGGTGGTTCCGTATAAATTCCCGTCCGTGCCCTGAACCAGAGACTCCCGAAGCGGAGTGCTGCCGTTTTGCCCGTTGAAATTCACCAGAGCCTTGAATGTTGTGGTCGCTGAGCCAGTTGCCGCCGCCAGCAAGAACAAGCCGGCAATACTACAGCGGGCTAGCAATGCGACCAAGAACATTCCGAATTTCTGAAACCTCTCTCTGTTTTGGTTTTGCTGCGTGATGTGCACATGCAATGGTCTCATAGAAACTCTCCCACTTCTTCTTTTGGAAATTCGTGGACTTGCTCTGCAGACGGAACCGAACGCTTTAAGCAAAAAGCCCGGTATGGAGATTACGTCCCAGGCATGGACAGAAGGAAGACGTACCCAAAAGGCGGCCGAATTATGTTTCGCCGCGGCGGCCTTGTCAATCTGCAAATAGTTGCAGTCCTGCAGCGGTCCTGTGAGTCCTAGCCAGAGCCTTTTCCCCGCTTCGGAAGACCTCACGGGGTGGCGCGCCTAGGCTCATCGCCCTTTCTGCTACTCATGGCTTTGACTCCTGAATGTGGTTCTCCACGACTAGAATCCGCACCGCAATCCCGCCAGCAAAGCTCCCCAGACAGCTACGAGCTAGGTGCCGTCCCGATTCCGTCTGGGTTATTTATTTTTCCTATACGTCAAGGGCCGTGCAATCGCCGGCGCGAACCAGCGGCGATCACTTCACCATAATGTCGACGACATTCGAGGGGATGCCATTGGCTGCAACCACCATCGTGCTCGGTCCTGTCTCCGTGCCAGACAATACATCGAACTTGGTGCTGACGATCTCGGCGCCTGTGGCCACGCCCATGGTGCTGAAACCGTGCGTACGAGCATAGAACACATGCTGCGTCTGGTCGTTCGTGATCCGCACCAGAGGGTAGTTGGTGGCCGACTGGTAATCATCGCCGTAGAAAGCCCCTTGCGTCAGGCCGTTGAACTGGGTGCCGCTCACGGTGTAGGTCCCACCCACGGAAACCGTGGCCGGGAAGCAGGAAGAACAGATGTTGGGCTGCCACGATGACTGGTACGTCCCACTAGTCTGATAGAACCACATGTTAGTCGTGGCGGCATGGATGAATAAGATGGTGCCAATTGGAGTGACGAGCATACGTCCACTCTCGGAGCTGACCGCAGGACCAAGACCAGGTTGGGGAATGGTGATGAATCCTGTCCCATTGAACTCGAACAAGGTGGAAGGACCTTTGTCGATGCCCGGACTGCTATCAATCAGTACGTTGCCGTCCGGCAGAACGGCCGCGGGAGCGTCAGCCATATCGTTGAACGTGCCTTGGGTGCCCACCGGGATGTTCGGACCCGGTGTCCATGTCCCGGTTGTCGTGTCATAGATCGCGGTGTGGGCGGGCTCGCCGGCGCAGCCGTTGGCGCCGGTAGCGAAAACCGTGCCGTCGGGCCGTAGCGCCGCAGGGCCGACTTCATACTTGGTTGCCTCGCCGCATGCGGCTTGGGAGTCCCAGAGTTGCACAACTGTACTTCCGGCGCTGCTCCACACTCCTGTAATGGGGTTGTAGATCTCCGAGTTCATGCCGTTGGGGGTATAACAAGATATCTCACAGATGTAAGTGTCGACCGTCAGCAGGTCTCCGTTGGGCAGCAGAGTCCATCCTTCCTCAGTGTTCTCATCGAGTTTTCCGATGTAGCCGCCCGTCCCATTGAGGACAGTCCAGGTTAAGTTGGCTGCGTCGAGCAGAGCCGCCTTAGCTTTGATGGTTCCTCCCGTACATGGAACGGGACATTTATTGGCCAGCATAAACGTCCCGTCGGGCAGCACGACGCTTTGTGCATCACCGATCGTGGTCCATCCTGTGGGGGGATTTACGGGCGTCCAGAAATTCGCGACCGGGTCATAGATCGCGCCTTTGTGGGTCCAGTTCTTGATACCGTTGTTGTATTCGCCACCTTCTATGATGACGCGACCATCCGGCAACACGGCAGACGCGAAAAGACGGGGGGCGTAGTTCATCGAGGCCGGGAAGGACGCCAGTTTGGACCACGTCCCTGAGTGGTAGAGGCCGAAGTTATTTCGGTGTCAGTTTCCACCAGTTCGAGGTCGAACTTTCCTGCACCATGATGTTCCCATCGGTGAGTTGCAGAGCGCTGCCGGCATTAAATGGGGGCGGAGTAACCGGGGGGAACCACGCCTGCGAATTGGCCGCCCCAGAACAAACCAGCAATGCGACCAAGAACATTCCGAATTTCTGAAATCTCTCTCTGTTTTGCTGCTGCGTGATGTGCCCACGTAATGGCGTCATAGAAGTTCTCCCCAATAGACCAAACGCAATGATTGCGACGACCGTCGCTGCAACGGTCGCACTCCAAATTCCCATCGTGGCAATCGCGGCAACGATGCCGAGCAAAGTTCCCAGAATTAATGCAAGGAATGGTGACTGAAGCGAGGCCTTAGTCCGAGCTCATTCCTTTCGGAAAAATGGAAGGTGAGAGCGCCGTGCGCCCACACCTCCGACTCACTCCAAAATAGCGCCGCCCCCTCTACTTATGTGTCTTCCCTTTCACTACGCCCACGCCCGTGCACAAATCGTATCCCGATTTTGCGCTATGCGTCGCACAACTGCCGGAAGTGATATCGGTATAGGCGGCAGTTTTGGTCCGATTGTTGTAGACTTCCGTGAGTTCGCTGTTGCTGTCCAACTTGAACGATCCTGCACTGTTGATCACGCCGGCGAGCGTCGGCGCCGCCACGCTCGTGCCCCAAACATCCAGCCACGAGTTATAACAGCTGGAGTCATAGACCCATACGGGGGAATTTGAGCTGGAGTCCGACGCCATGTCGGGCGTACCCCGCGCCGTGCCCACAACGCCGGACACGCTGCTCTGGTAGGAGGGGATGCCCTCATATTTGCTTTTGCCGCCGCCGCAACCCGCCCCGCAAGTGGTCGAGCCGACCTGTTTGGTGTAATTCCCCGAGCTGTTCCGATCGATCTGGGTACCGCCAGCCGAGATTACATACGGCGAGGCGCTGGGGTAGATCACGCCGGAGTTATCGCCGGACGAAGCAAAGTAGACGACATAAGGTTGGAGAAGAAACACGTCATTGAGCCCTTCAAGGGAGTACTCACCGCCTCCCCAACTCATGGAGACTTCACCCTTGCCACTGCCATGCGTGGCGATGTACGCATTCGCAGCAAGAACGGCGGCGAACAAATCGGTAGTGGAGTTGGAAGCAGCTTCCATCAACACGATCTTGGCTTTTGGCGCCATCGCGTGGGCCCATTGCACGTCCAGCGCTTCTTCGCCTTCCCAGCCAGAGGCGCAGGCATTGGGGGGCTTCGTGCCGGTGGCATACTGCACCGTGAAATTGGCTGCCGGCAGACCCCACTGGGTGGAGAACGTTTTGAGATCGGCAGCCGCGCTCGGATCGTCATAGGCGTCCACCAGGACAATCGTCTGACTGCCGCCCGTCGCCAGTTTCGTGGCGGTGGCAACCGGGCAACCCGCGACAGGTGAGGATACCAAGTCATAGATGCAGGCGATCGATCCGGGGGTCTCTATCGTTGTCCCCGGCGGCGGGGAGTTCGGAGTAACTTGTGGATCAGGAACCCGCATGTAGTAATTCGTGTGCATCCGAAGGCCGATGTCGCCCGGCTTCTCGATACTCGAATCCGGGACGAGAGTGTTGCTCTGATCTTGAGCGGCTGCGAGACTCGCGGCCATAGCTATCGCAATCAACAGAATCGCTCTGCGCATGAAAAATCCTCCAGTCAATTTTCCTCTGATTTGAAGCGGGTCTCCGAAGTGGCGCGATTCTCCGTCCTCTCCACTTGCGACGGGCTCGGCCTCTTGTGGACCCACCATGTCCGCTCACAGCCACACTCCTGGCCTAGGTTCTGATCGACCGGCGCCGCCAGATGATCAGAACCCGGTCGGTTTCGACGGTAATTTCGGTCCGATTGTGGGCGGCCATGCCACGCCTCCAAAGGTTTACCCAATGCCGAAGTCGTGAATGATCGCTTGCCCCGTTTGGATCGGCTTCTACCGCGTCCACCGAACGCTAGGCATCCTGCCAAAGACGGACATCAGGAGTCCTTAGGAAATATCAATAGTTATCACGCGGGTTATGAGCAACCAGGGAAAGGAGTTACACGAGGCTTGCGCTCAGCGGTCTCGTGTCGGGCACCGCGAAGATGCGCTCAAGGCGCTCGATTTCGGCGATGGTCTGCTCGGTGTCTATTCCGTCTCAATATGTCGTAAACAGGGGGACATTTCTAATGTCGGTTGACAGTCGGATCCCGGACAGATTGACAATAGTGCTCCAGAGGAAGCGAGACGTTGTTCAGGGAACGTCAACGAGTCGGGCTACCCTTGCATTCTTAAGTCGCGTGAAGAACGATTCAGCTGACTTCTTGGTAAATCCAATTGTGAAAATCTTCATGCCGCGCCATCTCTCGCCGACATCGCCTCCGCGTCTCTGCTCTGTGGCAAGCTCTGTGGATGGGTTGCCGCGCGGTTGTAATCGTCGGACTCTGCGGCTGTAGCGCCACCAAAACGCAGATCATCATGCTCAAGCGGGACGGTGATAAGACGATCCAGTGCATGCACACTGGACTGTCCAGCGATCTGAAAGATTGCGGTACGCAATCTGATTGGTACCCCTACGTATTTGTGGGTACCATTTCCGCAGTGACACCAACGAAAGACGGGGAAAAAGAACTCCACATAGTCCCAGATGAGGTTTTCAAAGGCGAGCCAGCTAACCCGAGACCTCCGTAGTAAGTTATTGATTTTGATGGGCTATATCTGTCTGGCTAAGCTACGGATTAGCAACTCCTTGAGGCTCCTATCCGTCGAAATCCCATACATTTATCCAGATTCCAGACAGCGTCTCGTCGAACTGATCGCCTTTTTCATAGACTTGCGAAGGTGGTCCGCTTGCAGGCTATTTCTAGGTGGTAGAACGCGTGTACGCAGCTTGCACCGGCGTCGTACCGCAGACATGGATTCGAACCGTGTTGCGATGACCTCGAACGTCGAACCTTGTAACAAACCCGGCGAGTATCAATGCCGTTGCCACCCGGCATCGGCGAACGAGATCGCGTGCCGATCTGAGCGGGACGAATCCTCATCAAACGCGACTGCTGTTGAGGCTTGGAATTGGCGCGATATCCCGCTCTATAAGCAGTTGTTGCTGGGGCTACTCTTCGTCGGCGCATTCCTGATCCTGGACGGGTCATCGACAGCATCGCAGGGGTGGGAGGGGGCTCCGCCCTGGTATCTGCCGGTGGGGCTGACTCTGACTTTGCTTTTGTGTGGAGGCTGGCGCTATGTGCCGGTGGTGTTTATCTCCAGCGTGGTCGCAGCCGTAGTGAACTACCACCGACCGATTCTTTCTTGGTGCGGGATTCCGGGGTCGATTGCGATATATCTCGGCTACGTGGGCGCTGCGGCAATACTGAAACGGCGCTGGCGCATCGATCTCAAACTTGGCACTCTGCGCGACGTCGGACGCTATGTCGTAATTTCCCTCGGCGCGGCGATTCTCAGCGCTCTGTTCGGAGTGCTGACTCTCTTGGGAGACGGCCGGATCAGCCGATCCGACGCTCTCAGGACAACGGTAGAATGGTGGGTCAGCGACGCGCTTGCGATCGTCGCCTTCGCTCCTTTTGTGTTGGTGCATGTAGCTCCGCTCGTGGGTCGCTGGTTGAGTTCCGGAAGTGGGGTTCGCCTATCAGGGGCTCGGCGAGGTCACGCTTCGGCAACTGAGATCCTCGAACTGACGGCACAAGCTGGATTTGTTGTATTCGGTATCTGGTTTGTCTTCGGCTACGCGCCGGCGATTCCCTATCAACCTCTTTATCTACTGTTTATACCGGTCATCTGGGTTGCTGTTCGGCGTGGTCTACCGGGAGCCGTCCTGACCACATTCGCCATCAGTGTCGGAATGACGTTCGCAGCCTGGATCACTCAGGCGCAACGAGGGTCGCTCCCGCGGTTGCAACTCGCAATGTTGGCGCTAGGACTGACGGGTCTTTACCTGGGAGCTGTGGTGAGCGAGCGAAAACGGGTCGAGCGAGCCATTCGCAAGTCGGAGAAACGCTATCGCCTCCTGTTTGAGCGCAATCTGGCGGGCGTCTTTCGCACCACGCTAGCAGGGCGCGTCGTGGAGTGCAATCAAGCCGCCGCTTCCATGTTCGGTTATGACTTGCCCGAGGAAGTCATGGCCCTCCCGGTGGCCAATTTGTATGACACCGCCTCCGATCGGGAAGCGTTCTTGACAAAACTCAAATCCGAGAAAAGTCTGACTAACCGCGAGATGCGGTTTCGACGCAAGAATGGTGATTCCGCCTGGGCGATGTTAAATGCTAGTCTCGTCGACGACGATTCAGGCGTCGCTAATATTGTTGAAGGAACGTTAGTCGATATTACCGAACGCAAGTTCGCCGAGGAACGGGTTCAAACCCTAGCCTACTATGATGCTCTGACGGGATTACCGAATCGGATTCTTCTGGGCGATCGATTGTCAAAGGCCCTCGCCACGGCTCGTCGGCAGAAGCACAAAGTTGCACTCCTGTTCTTGGATCTCGACCGCTTCAAGATAATCAACGATTCGCTCGGGCATTCCGTCGGTGACCTCCTTCTGCAGGACGTTGCCGAACGGCTGAAGAGCTTTGCGCGTGAGCAGGACACCGTGGCCCGACTGGGCGGCGACGAGTTCCTCATCGTACTCACAAATATTAAGGACATCCCGGGCGCCGCAGTTGCCGCTGAGCGGTTTATGGATGCAATGACGACTAGTTTCGTCGTCCAAGGTCACTCCCTTAGCATTGGTTGCAGCCTTGGCATCAGCATCTTCCCAGAACACGGCGCGGACAACGAAACCCTGATCAAGAATGCCGATGCTGCTATGTATAGCGCCAAAGACAGTGGACGGAACAACTTTCGGTTTTTTACCGCGGACATGAACGCTCAGGCTGTAGAGCGATTGACCCTGGAGAACGGTTTGCGACTGGCACTCGACAAGAAAGAACTCTTTCTCGAGTACCAACCGCAGATGGATACTGTCAACGGAAAGATCACCGGGTTGGAAGCACTTCTCCGATGGCGACACCCGGACTTGGGCCTCGTTCCCCCGGATCAATTCATCGGAATTGCCGAGAATAGCGGCCTGATCGTGCCCATCGGTGAGTGGGTACTGAGGACTGCCTGTTCTCAGGCGCGTAAATGGCAAGAAGAAGGGCTCCCCGCCTTTTCAATAGCAATCAACGTATCAGCGGTCCAGTTTCGTCAACAGGGCTTCTGCGAACTCATTCGAAGAGTACTCTGTGAGACTGGTCTCGCCCCGCACTATCTCGAACTGGAACTGACAGAAAGCCTCCTGCTAGCTAATGTGGACGTCACATTGTCAGTCCTTCAAGAATTAAAGGCCATGGGGTTGACGCTGGCGATTGACGACTTCGGAACTGGCTATTCCAGCTTCAGCTATTTGAAACGGTTTCCGATTAGCAAGCTGAAGATAGACCGTTCGTTTGTTCGAGATGTCGCCGTGAATCCAGATGATGCGGCGATCACAACCGCAATCATCAGCATGGCCAAAAGCCTGAATCTCAAGGTAATTGCCGAAGGTGTCGAAGAGGAAGCGCAAATGTCATTCTTGCGCTCACACCAGTGTGACGAGATTCAGGGCTACTATTTCAGCAAGCCTCTAACCATCGGCGAAATCGCCGACAAACTCCGAGGCGGCCATTCCGAAGAGCACGTCGCGGCCCAAGCAAGCGGAGACAATTGTGAGCGGACTCATGCTGCTGTCCCAAATTGAAAATCATAGAAGTAACTAGCACCCTGTGGGAAGCCTTCAAGGCCAGTGGGGCTTACCCACTGGCCCTTCTCGTTAAGCACATTCTGGAGATTGGGGCGACATTGACGAGCGCGACCGCCTTGAGAACGAACAGCTTCCGGCACGGCTGGCGGGATTCTGCGCGAATCCTCAATTCGCTGTGCACATCCTTAAAGTTACTACGCGTCCTTCCGAATGCGCTCTCGGCCCCAGCAAGAATCAAGGATCTGTGGATCGGGCAGTATTCATTGCGGCGAAATGACATCTCCTCCTTTGGGATCCACCCACTGTCAGCGGTTGCGTGCCAGGAAGCCTCTCCATCATGACCAGCTCCGCATCGCGTTCCGCGGTCCCGTTCGCCTGAAAGACTTCCGCGTCCACGATCAGTCCGCTGCGGTTCTCCACCAACAGATTCCCGCTGTAACTCAACAAGTAGCCGATCAACAAGATGCGCAGCAGAAGCTCGGGATCAATCGACGGACGGACCGTCTCGCTGTAGCTGCCCTCCAGTTTTTCGCGCACGAAAGCAAAGCTGATGTGTTTTTCGATAAGCCGTAGCAGGTGGGTCTCAGGAACTTGATCTTCTAGGCGGAAGTAGAACAACGCTTCCGAGCGAGAATGTTGTCCCATCATGATGAGCACGCCTCCGAGAATGGTGATCCAGCAGAGCATGGCAAGGATTTCTCCCTTGTACCACGCTTCTGCCACCAGTCCGGATGCTAATCACGGTGACTTTTTCAACACCCACAGGCGATAGCGCTCATTGACTGTCGATGAGTGATATGGGGATGTTTCGACAGTTAGAATACCGATGTTTTTGAGCCTTCAAGAACCAAGCCGGAGGGTATCGACGTGGTGTTCCAGGAAGCGCCCTGGGTAGTGCCTTCGGAGGAGGTGGCTGATCCGAGGGAGCTGTACATCGCCGCTTTTGACTTGCACCGTGAGGGTCATGAGGGGTACGCCGGATACTCCAGCCAGTTACCGAACGGTGTCGCTTTAGATGATCTCGAAGGTGACGTTCTGCGAAAAATGGGGTCGACCCCTCATTCGAGGGGGGTGGCGGCATTAGCAAGTTGCTGGGACCTATCCCCTATTGGTTTCGCTATGCATTTGGAAATGGCTTTCTACACTTCCAACTGGATGCGGCCGGTCGGATTGAAATGGTAACTCTTTACACCGTTCCAAGTCGTCTTGCGGCACTACAACCAGACCGTCCATAAACTGGAACCGTGTCCAAGGCAGGGACAATCGGTGCCTATCAGTGTTCTCCCAAACGCTGGCAGCAGACCTCAAGTCAACAACTTAGCTGGAACTTGAGACTGGTTGTCAAGGTGCATCGTTTGACGTTGTAGTCGAATGCCCTCCAAAGGCGTACTTGTGGCAACTGCTGGGGTCACCTGATGAAAATCCTGCTTGTTGAAGACAGCAAGTTCTTGAGACTAGCGACGGGACGTGCCTTGACCCGTGCGGGCTATGAGATGAGCTTCGCGGGCGATGGAGATGAGGCCTTGCTCATGGCGGGCGAGAAGCTACCGGACCTCATTCTGCTCGACATGATGTTGCCGAAAATGAGCGGGCTGGAAGTTCTGAAGGCACTCAAGAAAGAACCTGCTACTGCGGAGGTTCCAGT
>Ga0066789_10001301_pt1 | contig 10732 bp, 9 predicted proteins | sample OrgsoiDNA2013049_FD_70960 | JGI IMG/M metagenome (GOLD analysis project Ga0066789, IMG submission 70960) | Permafrost soil microbial communities from the Arctic, to analyse light accelerated degradation of dissolved organic matter (DOM) -... | ecosystem: Environmental > Terrestrial > Soil >...
TGCAACGCGGTCGGCGCCGTCGCCGGGGTCGTCTCGCAGACGGTGGAAATTCTGGTGAATCAGCCGACTTTCCAAGTCTTTCGCGTCCACGATCCCGCGGGCAGCCGGGACTATCCGGATCCGCAACCTGCACTCGAGCACGCAAAGCGCGTATCGAGCGAACTCGCGCTGGCGGCGGCGCGCCGCGCCGGGGCGGACGATCCGCATGTCGAAACCAGCGTCACCGAGAAGCTCGCGCAGGTGGGTCCGGGAACGAATTACCTCGCGGAGGCCGTGGCGCGTTCGACGGCGACGGGCCGCCCACTTGCGGGCCACGTGGCGAATGGCGACGCCGCAGGTGGCGACGCCGGCTCGTGACCAAATATCGGTTAAAGGCATACGCCCATATAAAAATAAATCGTGCCGGAGCGCGCAAACTGCGCAGAGCGGCACGGGAGCGAGGGCCGTTGCCTCTATAATGCAATCCCCCCACAAACCCGCGGGCCGCTTTGCATGAAACAACCCGATGAGACGCAGGGTCGACGCAGCCGGCGCCGCCCATCGAGCGCCGACGTCAGCCACGCCGTCTTCGACCGCACGCGCTCCTACCGGCATTTGCGCAATCCCTTCGTGCCGCTGAAAGTGTTTTCCGACGATCAAGTCGCCGCCGTTCATGACGCCGCGCTCGCCATACTCGAGACGCAGGGCATGAAGGTGCTATCCGCCGATGCGCGTGTTCGGTATCGAAACGCGGGCGCCGAAGTCGACGACACCTCGCAGATCGTGCGATTGTCCCGCGAGCTGGTCGGCGCCTCGCTCGCCGCCGCACCGCATGACATCACGCTGCACTCCGTGAACCCGGAGCGCCACGTTCCGCTGTCGGACTCATGCGTCGCTTTTGCGGTGACGTCGGGGCCTCCGAACATCATGGACACCGCGCGCGGCAGGCGCGCGGGAACGTTTGAGGATTTCTCCAACCTGATGAAACTGTGCCAGAGCTTCGAGGTGATCCACGTTCTCGGCGGCGCCACCGAGCCGCAGGATATTCCGGTTCACATCCGCCATCTCGAGGTAACCCGTGCGCAGCTCAAGCTGACCGACAAGATCCCCTTCATATTTTCGCGCGGCCACGGCCAGGTCGCCGACAATTTCGAGCTCATCCGGCTCGCGCACGGCATCTCGCCGGAAGAGTTCCGCTCGCGGCCGTACACCTACACCATCATCAACACCAATTCGCCGCTGCAGCTCGACATTCCCATGGCGGACGGCATCATTGATTTCGCGGCCGCGGGTCAAGTGCTCATCATCACACCGTTCACTCTGGCCGGAGCGATGGCGCCGGTGACGGTCGCCGGCGCGCTGACGCTCGCGCACGCCGAGTTCCTTGCGGGCCTCACGCTCGCGCAAATCGTGAAACCGGGAGCCCCGATCGTTTACGGGAGTTTCACGTCGAACGTCGACATGAAATCCGGGTCGCCGGCATTCGGGACGCCGGAGTATGTGAAAGCAGCCTTCGGCGCCGGACAACTGGCGCGCTTTCTCGGGTTACCCTGGCGCTCATCGAATGCCACTGCGTCGAACGTACCCGACGCGCAAGCTGCCTACGAGTCGCAGATGAGCCTGTGGGGCGCATTGTTCGGCGGCTGCAACTTCATCCTGCACGCGGCGGGCTGGCTGGAAAGCGGATTGACCACCTCCTACGAGAAATTCATTCTCGATATCGAGATGCTGCAGATGTTCGCCGAAGTCTTTCAGCCGGTGGGCGCCGCGCCGTCCGATCTCGCGCTCGAGGCGGTCGCCGAGGTTGGCGCCGGGGGCCATTTTTTCGGCTGCGCGCACACCATGGAGAGATATCGAAGCGCCTTTTATGCGCCGCTGGTTTCCGACTGGCGCAATTCCGGCAGTTGGGCCGACGATGGTTCCAAAACCGCGACGGAACGCGCCACGGGCATCTGGCAGAGCACTTTGGAGCGTTATGTCGCGCCGCCGCGCGATCCCGCGATCCTCGAGGCGCTCGACTCGTATGTGGCGCGGCGCGTGGCGGAGGGCGGCGCGCCGCCGGTGACTTGATGATGTCGCATCTGGACACGTCACCGTCGCGATATCACAAGTCTGTGCGGCAGTTGCGTCTTAACATGGAATACGATATGGGCCGCGTAAGGTGCGGCCGCGGTTCGGAAAAATAACCGATGGAGAGTTAGATGTCGGAGCCGATTGAGGGTGATTTCGACTTAAGTACGCTCAATGACGAGGAGCTGACCGAACAGATCCACGACGACCTTTACAACGGCCTGAAGACCGAGGTCGAGGAGGCGACGCGGCTGTTTCTCACCCGCGGCTGGTCGGCCGAACGCGTGCTGAATGACGCCCTGGTGGAAGGCATGCGCATCGTCGGCATCGATTTTCGCGACGGCATCTTGTTTGTGCCCGAAGTACTGCTTGCCGCGAATTCGATGAAGGGCGGCATGGAGATCCTGCGGCCGCTGCTGGCGGAAACCGGGGTCGAGCCGATCGGCAAGATCGTCATCGGCACCGTCAAAGGCGACATTCACGACATCGGCAAAAACCTGGTCTCGATGATGCTCGAGGGCGCCGGCTTCGAGGTCATCGACCTCGGCATCAACAACCCGGTCGAGAAATATCTCGACGCGCTCGACAAGCATAAGCCCGATATCCTCGGCATGTCGGCGCTGTTGACGACGACGATGCCGTACATGAAGGTGGTCATCGATACGTTGAAGGAGCGCGGCATCCGCAACGACTACATCGTGCTCGTCGGCGGCGCGCCGCTGAACGAGGAGTTTGGAAAAGCCGTCGGCGCCGACGCATATTGCCGCGATGCGGCTGTTGCCGTCGAAACCGCCAAGGGTCTGATCGCGGCGCGGCGTGCCGGCGCGGCGGCTGAACGCAGAGCGCAGTGACTAAGAACGCAACGCCGCAGGACTCGTTAAATTCGGCGCCGGGCCACGGCATTCTGATCATCGCCTGCGGCGCGCTGGCGCACGAGATTACGGCATTGCGCCGCGCCAACGGCTGGGACCGGCTCGATGTTCGCTGTCTGCCGGCCGAGCTGCACAATCGGCCGGAAAGGATCCCCGCCGCCGTCCGTGCCCTCATCCAGTCGTCGCGCGAACGCTATCGCTCGATCTTCGTCGCCTACGGCGACTGCGGTACCGGCGGTCTGCTCGACGTCGTGCTGCGCGAGGAGGGTGTCGAACGCATCCCGGGCGCCCATTGCTATGAATTCTTCGCCACGGCCCCCGTGTTCACCGCTCTTGCCGAAGCCGAACCGGGCACGTTCTATCTCACGGATTTTCTGCTGCGCCATTTCGAGCGCCTGGTCATCGGCGGGCTCGGGCTTGATCGGCATCCGGAACTTTTCCCGGCCTACTTCGGCAACTACCGCAAGCTGGTCTACTTGGCGCAGGCCCCGGCGCCGGCTTCACAGGAGCAGGCGCGCGCGATCGCGGCACGGATGGGATTGCAGTTTGAAATCCGTCAAACCGGGTACGGAACATTGGAGACGGCGCTGGTCGCTGCGGTGAGACGCGGCGGCGCCCCGCGCGCCGATGCCGCGCGCGTGGATGCCCGCCCTGAAGAAAAGGCCGTGGCATGGGTTCGCTGATCGTCATTTCCTGGCGCGATATACCGGCGCAGGTCATCGTCAAGCGGGGGCGCGAGACCGCGAAGGTGCAGCTGTCGCAGCGCTTTCAAGAAGCGGTGGACCGCGCCGCAATGCGTGCCGGCAAAGGCAGCTCGGATGCCTACCTCGCCGACTGGGCGCGCAGCGCGCCGCGTCCCTGCGGCGATGATCTCAAGGCCGAGGCGTCCGCGGAAGCAGCGCGCCTCGAATCGAAGTTCACCGACGAGGACTTGGAAAGGCTGATTCGCGCGAAGGGCTTGGACGCGAATCGCGACCGTCCCGATTCCGGAGCCGCGCCGGCTTCCGAGTCCGCCTGATGTATGCGGTGAGGCTATGGTCGGTGCGCCACGCGCGCGGCCTGAACGCATTCTATCGCGGCTTCGAACGATGGCTGGCGAGCCTGCACGGAGTGTTCCGCGCCATAGGCTATGAGCGAAGCGAACGGCCCGTCGCGGCCGTGGAGAAAGCCGTCAAAGGCCTGCTATTCGATTGCCGCATGTGCGGTCAATGCGTGCTCAGTTCCACCGGCATGTCATGCCCGATGAATTGCCCGAAGTCCCTGCGTAACGGCCCCTGCGGCGGCGTGCGGGCGGACGGCAACTGCGAGGTCAAGCCGCAAATGAGGTGCGTCTGGGTCGAGGCCTATCGCGGCAGCGAACGCATCCCGGGCGGCGTCGAGGCGATGAGCAAAGTGCAGTTTGCCGTCGATCAACGTTGCCAGGGCCGCTCCTCCTGGCTGCGCGTCGCACGCGAGAAGGGTGGTGAGAACAGCGGGACCTCCAAGGGGGCCCGATGAGATTCGAAGACGAACCGGTGCCGGGTTATCCCTTGCCGATCCTGCCTGGACATACGTCGCCGGGGCGCTTCGAGCGCCTGCTGCGCGCCGGCCGTTTCGTGATCACCACCGAACTCGCACCGCCGGATTCCGCGGACCCGGAGGACGTGTACAAGCGGGCGCGCGTGTTCGACGGTTATGTCGACGCGATCAACGCCACCGACGGCAGCGGCGCGAACTGCCACATGTCGAGTCTCGCCGTCTGCGCATTGCTGACGCGTGTCGGTTATGCGCCCATCATGCAGATCTCCTGCCGCGACAAGAACCGGATCGCGATTCAGGGCGATATACTCGGCGGCGCCGCGATGGGGGTCTGCAACATACTGTGCTTGACGGGCGACGGCGTGCAGGCCGGCGATCATCCCCAGGCGAAGCCGGTGTTCGACCTGGACTGCGTGTCTCTGCTCGACATCGCGCGCACCTTGCGCGATGACCACCATTTTCAAAGCGGCCGCAAGATCAGTTTCGCGCCGCGCGTGTTCCTGGGCGCCGCAGAGAATCCGTCCGGGCCGCCGTATGCATGGCGGCCGCAGCGCCTGGCCAAGAAGGTCGCCGCCGGTGCGCAATTCATTCAGACTCAATACTGCTATGACCTGCCGCTGTTGCGCGACTTCATGAATCACGTGGAGGCGCTCGGCCTCCTCGACAAGGTCTTCATCCTGGTCGGCGTGGGTCCGCTGCGCTCGGCGAAAACGGCGGAGTGGATGCGCAAGAACGTCCCCGGCATGCATGTCCCGGACGCCGTCATCGCGCGCCTCGGCGGCGCGCAGGATCAGGCGCGGGAAGGCCGCAATATCTGCATCGAGCTGATCCAGTCGATGCGCGAAATCCGCGGCGTCAGCGGTGTGCACATCATGGCCTACCGGCAGGAAGAATCGGTGGCCGAAATCGTCGACAAATCCGGCATTCTTCAAGGCCGCTCTCCCTGGTATCCCGAGCGCGACGCCGCACCACAATCTCACAGGAAAGCACAATGACCGACACTATCGTCAGTTCCGCCACCAAGGAGGTGGTCATCGGTTTCAACCGGCCTTTCGTCATCATCGGGGAGCGCATCAATCCGACGGGGCGCAAGATCCTCGCAGCGGAGATGGCGGCGGGGGACTTTACCCGCGTCGAAGCGGACGCGCGCGCCCAGGTCGAGGCGGGCGCCCACATGCTCGACGTGAATGCGGGGATTCCGCTGGCCGATGAGCCGGCGATTCTCGCGCGCGCAATCCAGCTCGTACAGTCGATCACCGACGTGCCCCTGTCGATCGACTCATCGATTGTCGCCGCGCTCGAGGCCGGGCTCGCCGTCTACAAGGGCAAGGCGCTCGTCAATTCGGTGACCGGCGAGGACGAACGATTGGAAGCGGTGTTGCCGCTCATCAAGAAATATGGCGCGGCGGTGATCGCGATTTCGAACGATGAGACGGGAATTTCCGAAGACCCGGATGTGCGTTATGCGGTCGCGAAGAAAATCGTCGAGCGCGCAATGGACTACGGCATCCCGGCGAGCGATGTCGTCGTCGACCCGCTCGTGATGCCCATCGGCGCGATCAATCAGGCGGGCGTGCAGGTCATGCGCCTGGTGCATCGGCTGCGCACGGAGCTCAAGGTGAACACATCCTGCGGCGCCTCGAACATCAGCTTCGGTCTGCCGAACCGCGACGGCATCAACAGCGCATTTCTGACGATGGCCATGGGCGCCGGGATGACTTCCGCCATCACCAATCCGCTGCATGTCGAAGTCATCAAGGCCTGCATGGGCGCGGATGTGATGCTGGGGCACGATCCTGACTGTGCCCGCTGGATTCGCCGTTTTCGCGACTCGCCTTCCAGTACGGGTACCGGCGCGGCCGCGCCTGCCGCTGCCGGAGAGGCGCCGCGCGGCCGGCGCGAAGGCGGTCATCGCCGGCGGCCGGCATAAGTTCCGGCGATTCGGATGGCCACCCGGGACCCGCTCGTCGTATTCATGCCCTCGGGCAAGCGCGGTAATTTTCCCGTCGGCACGCCGCTGCTGCAGGCGGCGCGCAGCCTCGGCGTGGACATCGACTCTGTCTGCGGGGGCCGCGGACTTTGCGGGCGCTGTCAAGTGCTGGTCGCGGAGGGCGAGTTCGCCAAGCATGGCCTGTCCTCATCGAGCGCAAGCTTGTCGCCGTTCAGCGAGCCGGAGAAGCGCTTCTCGCGCCGCGTGCCTTTGGCCGAAGGCCGGCGCTTGTCATGCTCGGCCCGCGTCGAGGCCGACGTGGTCATCGACGTGCCGGCCAGCAGCCAGGTGCATCGTCAAGTGGTGCGCAAGGAGGCCGACGCGCATGTGATCGAACTCGATCCGGTCGTGCGCCTGCACTATGTGCAGGTGAAGCAGCCGGATATGCACGACCCTTCCGGCGATCTGCGCCGGCTGTTCGAGGCGCTGGAATCGGAATGGAGCCTCAAGGATCTCACCTGCGATTTGTCGGTGCTGCAAACGCTACAGGCCGCATTGCGCGCGGGGTCGTGGCAGGTCACCGTGGCGGTGCACGCCGCCAAGCAAGTCATCGGGGTCTGGTCCGGCCTGCAGAGCAAAGCCTACGGACTCGCGGTCGATGTCGGCTCGACGACGATCGCCGCGCACCTGTGCGACTTGAGCAGCGGCGAGGTCGTCGCCTCCGCGGGGGTCATGAATCCGCAAATCCGTTTCGGCGAGGATTTGATGAGCCGCGTCTCGTATTCGATGATGAACCCGGGCGGCGCCGCGCTGATGACGGCGGCGGTGCGTGAGGCGCTTTGCGGGCTCGCGGCGGACGTCGCGCGTCAGGCGGGCATCTCTCACGAGGACATTCTCGAGGCGACCGTGGTCGGCAACCCGATCATGCATCACCTGCTGCTCGGCATCGATCCGGTGGAACTCGGCGGCGCACCCTTTGCCCTGGCCGTCGACCACTCGCTCACACTGCGGGCAAACGTCATCGACTTCAAGTTGAACCGCAATGCACGCGTTTACGTGCTGCCGTGCATCGCGGGGCATGTCGGCGCGGATGCCGCGGGAATGGTGCTCGCCGAGCGCCCGGATCTCGCCGACGAGATGACCCTGCTGGTGGATGTCGGCACCAATGCTGAGATTGTGCTCGGAAATAGCCGGCGTCTCCTCGCCTGCTCGAGCCCGACGGGTCCGGCATTCGAAGGCGCCCAGATCAGCTGCGGTCAACGCGCGGCGCCGGGAGCGATCGAACGCGTTCGCATCGACCGCGAGACTCTCGAGCCCCGCTTCAAGGTCATCGGGTCCGATCTCTGGTCCGACGAAGCGGGATTCGCGGAGGCCACGGCGGCGACCGGCATCACCGGCGTCTGCGGCTCCGGCATCATCGAGGTCATCGCGGAGATGTATCTCGCCGGCATCATCAATCAGGACGGAGTTCTCGACGGCAGACTGGCGGCGCGCTCGCCGCGCATCGGTGCGAACGGCAGGACGTTCGCTTATTTGCTGCATCGAGGCGCGGTCGAGATGAAAATCACCCAAACCGACGTGCGGGCAATTCAACTGGCGAAAGCGGCGCTATATGCCGGCATTGCGCTGCTCATGGAGCGGATCGGCATCGATCGCGTCGATCGCATCCGCCTCGCGGGCGCATTCGGCAGCCATATCGACGTCAAGTACGCAACGATTCTCGGCATGATTCCCGACTGCGACCTCGCCCAGGTCCGTTCGGCCGGCAACGCTGCCGGTACCGGTGCGCGCATTGCGCTGCTGGACGCGGCATCGCGCGGCGTCATCGAGACCTTGGTCAGGCGCATCGAGAAAGTGGAGACCGCGATCGAGCCCCGCTTTCAGCACCACTTCGTCGAGGCCATGGCGATTCCCCACAAAACCGCCGCTTACACGCACCTTCGCAAGGTCGTCGACCTGCCGGCGCCGAAGGAATCCACGAGCCAATCCGAAACGCGCGGCCGCCGGCCGCGCCGCACGCCGGTGCCGTAAACCAAGCTCCCAGGGGGCATAGGAGAGCGAACTCCAAGGATCTGGGCATATATACCAATCAAATCGGTATTGGTGCGGGCCGCTTGGCGTGTGCGAAAATACCTTCGCGGGACGTCCGCGCTGCAATAATTGGCGTAACACTCAATGGCTTTGATAGGCACCGAACGCGTATTGGCGGTTCATCACTGGAACGAGCGGGTTTTCAGCTTTAAAACGACGCGCGACCCGTCCTTTCGTTTTGAGAATGGCCACTTCGTCATGTTGGGCGTGCCCATCGGCGACAGGCCGCTCATGAGGGCCTACAGCATCGCGAGCGCAAACCACGAAGAAGCTCTGGAGTTTCTCAGCATCAAGGTGCCCGACGGCCCGCTGACTTCGCGGCTGCAAAACATCAAGCCGGGCGATGAGATTTGCATCAGCCGAAAACCGACCGGCACTTTGCTGTTGCGCGATTTGAAACCCGGCAAGCGCTTGTATCTATTGAGTTCCGGCACCGGTCTCGCGCCGTTCATGAGCCTGATCAAGGATCCGGAGCTCTATGAACGATTCGAGCAAGTGGTGTTGGTGCACGGCGTGCGCTACAGAAGCGAGCTTGCCTATCGCGACTACATCGAATGGGAGCTCACGCATCATGAATATCTGGGCGCACAAGTGCGCAATCAGCTGCTCTACGTACCCACCGTGTCGCGACAGCGTTTCCGCCACGAAGGGCGCGTAACGACGCTGATTGCCAGCGGGAAATTGTTCGAGACCCTCGACGTTCCGCCGCTGGACCCGGAAGTCGATCGCGCAATGATCTGCGGCAGTCCGGCAATGCTGACGGAGCTGTCGGAATTGTTGAACGCGCGCGGATTCCGCCAGTCCGCGCACGTGGGAGACCCGGGCGATTTCGTGATCGAGCGCGCCTTCGTCGCCCGCTAGGCGCGGCGAATCAGACGTTCGAGTCGGGAAAGGCCGCCTTGCGCTTTGCCATGTAGTCGAGCAGCGCCTCGTCGATCGCCGGATCCATCGGCGGCGCAACGTACTCCGCAAGTTGTTTCTTCCAGAGCGAGTTCGCGCGCTTCGTCATGTCGGGTGAGCCTTCGGCTTCCCACTGCTCGTAACTATTGTTGTCGGCGAGCGGCGAGCGGTAGAACGCGTTTTCGAAATTGGCTTGAGTGTGCGCGCAGCCCAAGAAGTGCTTGCCGGGACCGACCTCGTGCATGGCATCGAGCGCCTGACCGTTTTCCGACAGATCCACGCCGGCGAGCAGCGTGTGCATCATGCCGGCCTGGTCGGCGTCCATGACGAATTTTTCGTAGCCCATGGCGAGGCCACCCTCGAGCCACCCGGCCGTGTGCAGTACGAAGTTCACGCCGGCGAGGCAGGTCGGCAGCAGGGTGTTCGCCGACTCGTACGCGGCTTGCGCATCCGGGATCTTCGATGCGCAGAGGCTCCCGCCCGAGCGAAACGGTATACCGAGGCGCCGCGCCAGCGCGGCCATGGAGTACAGCACCAGCGCCGGTTCCGGCGTGCCGAATGTCGGAGCGCCCGATTGCATCGAAATGGACGAGGCAAAGCTACCGAGCACCACCGGCGCGCCGGGGTTGACCAGCTGCACGAAGGCAAGGCCTGCCAGCGCTTCGGCGAAGGTTTGCGCCACGGTGCCCGCAACCGTCACCGGCGACATTGCACCGGCCAGAATGAAAGGCGTGATGATCAGGGCCTGATTGGCGCGCGCGTAGACTTTGGCGGCGCCGAGCATGGTCGAGTCGTAGGTCATCGGCGAGTTGACGTTGATCAGATTGATGATGGTCGTCTTCGGCCGGCCGGTCAGAGGATCGGTCAGTTCGTCGCCGAATACGATGTTCGCCATGGCGACCGAATCCGCGGCGCGCTCCGGCGCCGTCACCGAGCCCATGAACGCCTTGTCGCTGTACTTGAGGTGGCTGTACACCATGTCGAGGTGGCGCTTGTTGACCGGCAGATCCACAGGCTCGCAGATCGTACCTCCCGAATGGTGCAGCGAATTGGCCACATATGCGAGCTTGACGAAATTGCGGAAGTCTTCGATTCGCGCATAGCGGCGGCCTTCGTCGAGACTGCGCACGAAGGGGGAGCCGTAAGCCGGCGCGAACACGGTGTTCTTGCCGCCGATCACCACACTGCGTGCCGGGTTGCGCGCGTGCTGCGTGAACTCGTGCGGCGCGGTGCGCTGCACGAGCGAACGGCACATGCCGCGGGCGAAACGCACTCGCTCACCCTTGACGTCGGCTCCGGCGGTCTTCCAGATCTGGATGGCCTCCGGATCATCGCGAAAATCGATGCCGATCTCCTCGAGAATCGTATCGGC
>Ga0066789_10001302_pt1 | contig 10729 bp, 9 predicted proteins | sample OrgsoiDNA2013049_FD_70960 | JGI IMG/M metagenome (GOLD analysis project Ga0066789, IMG submission 70960) | Permafrost soil microbial communities from the Arctic, to analyse light accelerated degradation of dissolved organic matter (DOM) -... | ecosystem: Environmental > Terrestrial > Soil >...
GTGTGGTCGGGCGGGTCCTGCTGCAGCATCCAGTGGCTCATGCTGCGGAAGACCGGCTCCTCCATGATCTGCGGTCCGTAGCGCCGCACGGTGCGTTCGACATAATCCTTGCCAAAGCGCTTGTCGCGCAGCACGAGACTGACCTCGGCGTGCCGGCTTGCGGCGAAAGTACCAAACGGCGTGAGATGCATCGGATCGGTGGCGCGCAGCCGCTCGTAGGACGGATAGGGATCGCGAATGAACTCCGGCGACAACGGGTTGAAAAGCGGCTCGGTCGTCGCGGTCTGAACATGCTCGTTCATGGGCGCCTCGATCAGATCAATTCGGGGCCGGATTAGCCCACAAGCCGCCGGTATCGGCAAGCCCCGTTGTACTCAATTGGCGCCGGTTCGGATGCCCTTTTCCGATAAGCATTCGGAGCCAGGCAACCAGTTGCTTGAACATGGCGGTAAACCCCGCAGGGCTGGCATAGCCGAGGTCATAGGCAATCGTGGTTACCCGTTCTCCACCCAGCAGCCGCGGCAACGCCGACAGGCGCGTCGTTGCCAGGCGGAAAAAGTGAGACCGGTCTCGTGCCTGAACAGCCGCGTCAAGGTCCGGCGGCTCAATCCAAGTTGCCGGCTCCAAAGGTCGAGCGTGTCCTGAGCTGACGGGCGCTCGAGGAACCGCTGGCATCTTTGCGCCAGCCGCTTGTCGTTCGGAAGCGGAAGACCGAGCGAGAGTGCCGGCGCCGCATGGATCTCGTCGATCAGCAGCGACATGATCTTGCCGGCCCGGCCAAGCGGATCATACTCCGAGGGAAGGTCGACCGCCTCGATCAACAGCTGGCGCAGCAGAGGCGAGATACCGACCACCACGCATTGCTCCGCCATCCCATCCGCGGCGCTGCCTTCCAGATAGACGCTTCGGGTTGCTACCCGGGACAGCATCGTGATGCTGTGGGTGATACCAGCGGGAATCCAGATGCCTTGATGCGTCGGAACCATCCAGGCGCCGGTTGCGGTCTTCACCAGCATCGTTCCCCACTCGGCGAACAAGAGCTGGGAGCGGCGATGCTGATGCGCGGGGTGCAAGTGGCCCGCCGGATAATCGTTGCCGACCGCGATGATCGGCCGCGGCACTGCCTCGATCTCGTTGGCGCGGATATGTCTGGCCATGGCCCCATTCTAGCATATTTCGACCCGCTTTTTGAAGCGGACCATCGCCGGGTTTGTAGGCTTGTCGGCAGCGCCTGGTTCGATTGCCAGCAAACATCGGAGCGATGATGAACACCAGCGGCGGGCAGCAAAAGCTGGAAGAAGTTTTGTCCCGCACCGTCAGCAAGCGAGAACTCTTTTTTGGCTTTCTCAAAATCGGCCTGCTTGGCTTCGGAGGCGTCGCGCCGTGGGCGCGGCATGTCATCATCGAAGAACGACGCTGGCTGACCGAGAAGGAATTTGCCGAGATCCTCGGGATCGGACAGATCCTGCCCGGCCCGAACACGATGAACGCCGCCGTTATGATCGGCGACCGCTTCCAGGGTGTCAGTGGCGTGCTGCTCTGCCTGCTCGGTCAGATGGCGATGCCGCTCGTGATCGTCACGTCACTCGCGGTCGTCTACGAGCGCTTCGCCGCGGTGGCGGAAGTGAAAGCCGCCGTGACAGGTGCAGCCGCCGGCGCCGCCGGCCTGGTGATGGGAACGGCGCTGAAGATGGCTCGCAACATCAAGCTGACGCCGCTTGCGCTGCTGGTGGGGAGCATCGCCTTCGTCGCCATCGGCGTGCTCGCATGGCCGCTCGTTGCGGTCGTGTCCGTGCTGGTGCCGCTCAGCGTCGCGGCAGCGGCACTGGAGCGCCGGGCATGAATGTTGGCCTGCTGCTCCCGATCGCACGTGTTTTCGCGATCCTCTCGCTCGTCTCCATTGGAGGCGTCAACGCTGTTCTTCCGGAGATCAGGCGGCAGGTGGTCGACGTCCAGGGATGGATGAACGACGCGACCTTCGCCAACCTGTTCGCGATTTCCCATGTGGCGCCCGGTCCCAACATCATCATGGTGAGCCTGATCGGCTTTCAACTGGCCGGGCTTGCGGGGCTGTTGATTGCCACGCTCGCGATCATGCTTCCATCCTGCTGGCTCGCCTTCATCGCAGGACGTGTGGTGACGCGCTGGTCGGATCAGCGCTGGATCCGATTGCTGAAGGAGGGGCTGGTTCCGGTCGCACTGGGTCTCATTCTGGCGAGCGGCATTTCCATGATGCGGACCGCCGATCAAGATCCGCCAGCGATCGCCATCAGTTTGGCGACTGCCGCCGTCGTGGTGTTCAGCCGGCGAAATCCGTTGTGGGCGCTCGCCGCCGGCACTTGCGCCTACGTCGTCGCTCTCCGCTTCGGACTACTTTATCACCCGTGACGGGACAGAGGTCGCGTTGGCAGCGTCCCGCGCCCGGTGCAGCTGGCCGGCGACGGTTCGAATCTTGCGAGGTGACGCCATCCAGATTGCCGCCGCCGACAATCCGCTCACGCCGATACCGATCGCAAACGCGATGGTATAACTCCCCGAGACGTCGTGCAGAATGCCGGTAACCCAAGGGCCTGCGGCGCCCCCGGCGAGGGCTGCGATCATCATCGTGCCAAAAATGGTGCCGTAATGTTTGCCCTGAAATATCTCCAGGACCACCGCTCCCATGATGGAGGTCAGGCCGTAGCCGAGCGTGCCCTGCGCCAGCACCATGAGGTAGACCAGCGGCAACGCCGGAAAGTATTTCAACGTGACCAGTGCCGCAAAGCAGATCGCAAAGCCCAGGCAACTCACGGTCCAGATCCATTCACGCCCTATCCGATCGGAAAGGTGTCCGAGCCATATCTGACCGGGAATGCCGAGCAGACTAACCGCGCCCAAGGCCCAGACCGCGACGCCCGGGCTGAAGCCGATATCGAGAAGATATTTGGTCTGGTGAACCTGCACCGCGTACCAGATGTACAATCCGCAGAAATAGCCGAGCGAAATCCACCAGAAGCGTGCGGTGCGAATCGCGCGCTTCAAGGTCCAGTCGATGGCGGCCCAATCGGCATCGACGACATACGAGACCGGCTTCGACGACTCCGAAGGCGCCGCATCGCCATCCGGCCGAAGCCCGATGTCCTCCGGCCGCTTGCGCAGCAGCAGGTTGATCGGCGCGAGCACGACCAGAACCAGAATGCCGATCGCCGTGCAGGCGGTTCGCCAGCCGGCCTGCTCGATCATATGCTGCACCCACGGCAGCAACGTAATGGAGCCGATTCCAACCCCGGCGAAGGCAAGTCCCATCGCAAGGCCGCGGCGGCGATTGAACCAGTTGGGCAGGAACTGCGATTGACCGGAATAGCCGAGACAGACGCTGCCGGCGCCGACCATGACGCCGATCGTCAAATACAGATGCCATGGCTGCGTCGTCAGCGGCGCCAGCAACAAGCCTCCCGCCATCAGCGCAACGCCGAGCTCCATCACGCCGCGAGGGCCAAAGCGATCCATCATGCGGCCGATCAAGGGGCTCACGATGCCGGAGGCCAGAAAGCCGAACGAAAAGGCGCCCGCCGTGACCCCGCGCTCCCAGCCGAACTCATTGATGATCGGCGGAAAGAACAGCGAAAACGACGTGCGGGCGTTGACGCCGATCGCCATGGTGACGAACGTCACGGCGACCATGATCCAGCCGTAAAAGAAGGGAAGTCGCATCGGATTTCGCATTTCGTCGTTCCGGGGGCGCGCGAACGGCGCGAACCCGGAATCTCGAGATTCCGGGTCTGGTCCTTCGGACCATCCCGGAATGACGAGGTCAAGTCGTCTCCGCTTGGAGGTCTTCAAGATGTCGCGGAATGGCTAGGCGCCGTCTGGCATTGTCGGTCATGATACCCGGTAACGCTCCATGATCGCCTTGTCCGGCTCGTAGCCGAGCCCGGGCCCTTCGGGCACCGCGATGCCGCCATTCGCATCGACATCAATTTGGCCATGCCAAAGACAGGCGGCGCGATTCATGTAGAAGACCTCGATGAACGAACCGTCGTCACGCAGCGACATCAGCTGCAGCGTCGCCAGAAGGCCGGGCCCGAAATACGGCGAATGCGGTGCGAGCCTGATGCCCATCTCATCGGCCAACGCCGCGACTTTCAGATATTCCGTGATGCCGCCGACCTTGATCACCGAGGGCTGGGCGTAGCTTACGGCGCCCGCGGCCATCATTTGGCGAAATTGATGAACCGTGCAGGCGTTCTCCCCCGCGGCGATGGCGAGCCCGCCTTTTGCCCGCACCTCCGCCAGCGTCGCAAAATCCTCGGGCGGCCATACCGGCTCCTCGATAAACATCGGCGCGGCCGCCCGACAGGCCTGCGCGAACGCGATCGCCTCAGTTCCAGTCAAAGGGCAATTCATGTCGACCATCAGCGGGACACCGGCGCCGATCGCCTGCCGCGCCGCGAATACAATCGGCTCGGCCGTCTCATGCAGCTTGATCGCTTTGTAACCGCGTCGCAGCGCCGTCTGACATTCGCCCGCAACACCCTCGGGCGTCCCGATCCGAAGCAGGCTCGCGTAAGCCGGAATCCGCGCACGCTTGCGACCCCCGAGCAAGCGATGCAGCGGCACATCCTTCACTCTCGCGGCAAGATCCCACAACGCGACGTCGAGGCCCGAGATCGCAAACATGGTAATGCCATAGCGGCCGAACAGATGCAGATTGCGCTGAACGCGATCCATGAAAGCAGCAATGCCCTCGGCATCCGGAACCTCGAAGCCGCGGGCTTGCGGCGCGATCATCTCGTCAATAGCCGCCACAGTTGTCCGCGGGCAGACATAGGCAAAGGCGTCGCCCCAGCCGGTGAGGCCGGTATCGGTCGAGACCTCGACGATCACCATATCGAGCGCGGCAATGGCCGCAGCGCCTTGCCTGAAACTCGCCACACCGGCGTCGAAAGGAATACGGACGTGATGTGCCTTGACGTTTGTGATCTGCATGCGTCTGCCTCCAGTTTATTAAAACGTAGCGCGCTCAAGGACGGCGCGTCCAATGCGCGGCGTTGACGGCACCCACCGGAACCTTGCCGTTGATGATCGCCTCAACCTGACCAACGGTTTCGAGCGATTGGCTTTCAATCGCCGGCGGCGTCAGCCCGCCAATATGCGGAGTCGCGATGACATTGGGAAGCTTCGCCAGTTCCGGCGTCGGCATCTGATCCCGGGCGCGGCCGACGTCGATCGCTGCTCCGGCAATGCGGTTCTCGCGCAATGCTGTGGCCAGTGCAGCCTGGTCGACGAGATTGCCGCGGGACAGATTGATGAAGAATGCGTGGGGCTGCATCTGCGCCAGGGCTGCCAGCCCGATCAGATTTTCGGTCTGCTCGTTCGCCACCGCGAGACAAACGACATAGTCCGCGCGTCCGAGAAGAACCTCGAGCGAAACATGTTCGACATCCGCGTTATCGACAGTCGCAAATGGATCGGCGACCAACACCACCATGCCAAGCGATTTCGCAACCGGTGCGAGATAGCGACCGATGCTGCCGTAACCGATGATGCCGAGACTGCTGCCGGCCAGTTGCCGCCCCATCATGACTTCAGGTTGCCGTTCGGCATGATAGTCGGCCGTCGCACGTGAAATTCCGCGCGACAGATCGACCAGGAAACCGAGCGCCAGTTCCGCCACCGATTGCACGAAGCCCGGCCCGGCACGCGTGACCAGCACGCCGACCGCGGAGGCTGCTTCGACATCGATGTTGCGGATGTCGACCGCGCAACGAACGAATGCGCGCAGCTTTGGCAGGCCGGCGAAAATCTCGCCCGGCCCTTCCGTCAAACGATCGGCCACGATGATATCGACATCGCGCGCCGCCCCGATCAGGCCGGCGGCGTCCAGCGCGTCGTCGGCGTCGTGCAGCACGACCTGCGCGAGGGCTTGCAGGCCTTGCAGGCTGCGCTCGCCATAATACTGGCGACGGAACTGAGGCGTGTGGGTCAGCAGGACTTTTGTCATCAAATGGTTCCTCTCAGCCGGCGGGGGTCAATAGCCGAAAACACGCGGCAAGGCGGTGCTGATGACAGGCACGAAGGCTATCATCAGCAGGCAGAGGAATAAGAGTCCGAGATAGCCCATGATCGGCTTGACGGTTTGCTCGATCGGCACGTTGCCGATCAGGCAGGCCCCGTAAAGGCCAAGGCCTAGCGGTGGCGCGAACAGGCCGAGCCCCATCGCAATCACCAGCACGACGCCGAAATGCAAGGGATCGATGCCGAGCTTGACCGCGACCGGGAGCAATAACGGCCCGAAGATGATCAGCGCCGCGGCGCCCTCGAGCACCGAACCCATCACGATCAGCACCGCGATCGACAGCAGCATGAACAGCCAGGTACCGTGCGTGCCCGACAGCGACAGCATCATCTCGCCCACCGCATGCGGCACTTGCTGCAAGGTGAGGATAAAGGCCAGCGATTGTGCGGCGGCGACGATGAACAGCACCAGTCCGGAGCGCGTGGCCGCCTGCACGAAGCTATGTATCGCGGTCTTGAAGCTGAGTTCGCCGAACACCAGTCGGCCGACCACGATTGCATACATCACCGCGAACGCCGAAATTTCCGTAGCGGTTGCGAACCCGCTCTTGAAGCCCGCGAAGATCATGAAGATCAGTCCGAACGAGGCGATCGCACCGCTCCAAAGCCCCGACATTGGAATCCGCGGCTCGATCTCCTCAGCGGAGGCCGGGCGCTTTCCAAAGATGATCGATACCACGATCAGCGCCAACGCCATCAGCCCGGCCGGAAGCAACCCGGCCACGAACAGGCCGCCGATCGACAGGTTGGCGACAAAGCCCAAAATGATGAGATTGATGCAGGGCGGAATGGTTTCCGCCATGACGGCGGACGCCGCCAGCAATGCCACCGCGCTGCCCGGATTCTGCCGGGAGCGGCGGGCGGCGGGAATCAACACCGATCCGACCGCTGCGACGTCGGCCATCTTGGAGCCGGAGATGCCGGAAAACAGCACCATCGATGTCACCATGACGACATTGAGGCCGCCGCGCATCCGCCCCACCGCGCGCTGCAGCAGTTCGATCAGGCGAACCGACATGCCGTTGGCTTCCATCAGGTAGCCGACCAGAATGAAGAACGGGATCGCCAGCAGCACGAAATTGTCGATGCCGCGCGCCATCTGCTGCGCGAAGATGACGCCGGGCAGCGTGCCTTCTACCCAGATGAAGATGAGCGCCGCCAGCGCCAGCGCAAAGCCGATCGGCAATCCGCCGAACAAGGTCACGAAAAAGCCAACCAGCATCAGCGCTCCGGATGACGGCACCGACGCCGGGGCCACGAAATCCCACGCCAGATAAAGGCCGGCGATCAGGCCGGCGGCGACAGCGCCGGCGATCATCACATGGAACGGACGCGAGCAAAAAACCTCGAACGCAAAGATCGTCATGAACAGCGCGCCGACGCCCATCGGATAGAACGTCAATTCCAGCGGCAGGCCGGATCCGGAGGTTTGCCCGGTGGTCAGCCAGCCGAGCTTGATGGCGTTGAACGCCACATAGCCCGCGACCACCGTCACCAGCAGCGCGCCGGCGGAATCGATCACTCGCCTGATACCGGCCGGCAGCCTGTCGATGAAGAATGCCACGCCGAGATTCTCGCTGCGCGCCAGCGCGCTGGCGGCGCCAAAGAAGCTCGACCCGACCATGAGGCCGCGCGCCACATCGTCGGCCCATTCGACCGGTGCGTTGAACAGGGAGCGCAGCAACACCGAACCGCAGACCACCAGAAGGTCGGCCGCGAGCAGGATCGCCGCCGTTGCGTCGCTGATGGCAAGCAACGCGACCGTGATCCGGTGGCCGCCGCTTGGCGAAGGCGCGGCGCCTGACATGGTGTCGCCCTCAGGCCTGCGTCGCGCGGATCATGTCCACCGCGGGTTTGGCTTCCGGGCGCGCCTTGACGAAATTGTCGGTCTGGGGGAGCACGCGCTTGCGGAAGGCCTCCTTGTCGCATTCGACAATCGTGACGCCCTTGTCGGCCAGGTTCTTGAGCGCCTCTTTCTCCATCTCAAGGCCGTGAGCGCGGGTATCGGTTGCCGCCTGTTTGGCTGCGTCGAGAAATCCTTCACGCAGTTTCTTATCCATCCGATTGAACGTCGCATCGCTGAAATATGTCGCGAGCGGCGAGAAATTATGCTGCGTCAGCGCGTAGTGCTTGGAAGTCTCGTAGAACTTGCTGGCGAGAATGGTTGGCGGGTCATGCTCAAGCCCGTCGAGCACGCCGGCCTGCAACGCCGTGTAGATTTCACCGAACGCCAGCGGCGTCGCCGCGGCGCCCATCAGACGAAGACACTCGGTGATAACGGGATTGGGCAGGGTCCGGATCTTGAGGCCGGCGAGATCTTCCGGCGTCTTCACAGGCTTCTTCGCAAGCACGCTGCGCGAACCGAAATTATAGGCCCAGGAGATGATGCGGATATTCGCGCCCTTGAGCAGAGCTTCCTCGATCGGCCTGGCAGCACCGGCATCGAATGCCTTTGTCTGCTGTGGAAAGCTAGAGAACAGATAACCGAGGTCAAAGGTCCCGACCAGAGGCACCAGATTGGCCGAGATCGATGAGCCCGACACCATCAGGTCGATCACGCCCAGTTTGACGGAATTGATAACATCGATTTCCTGACCGAGCTGGTTGTCCGGGAAGAAAGCGACTTCGATCTGCTCGCCAAGTCCGTTGGCTTTCAGATTCTTGACCAGATTGTCGTAGTAGACGCGGCCGTTGGCATATTTGGGATCGTTGGGAAGCGACGACGAACATTTGAGTTTCATCGTGGCAGCCTGCGCACGCCCGATGATAGCGGGCGAGGCTGCAAGCCACGTGACCGCCACCGTCGATGATTGCAGGAACAGCCGGCGACTGACAGACGTCGTCTTCATGGTGTTTCCTCCGGAGCGCGTTTTCTTGCGCCGCTATTGATCGTTTGCGGCTATTCGCTCTTCATTGATCGTAAATGTATGACCAAACGGAAGCCTGTTGCAAGGCGGGACTGCGAACGTCAGGCAATCACGCCACATCCACCTTCGCTTCATGGCCGAAATAAGCGCGCTCTAGCCGCTGCGGCAGGTTGGCTTCGCTGGTCGGCGCCTCCAGCACGATGTGCCCCTGCACCAGCGCGTAGACGCGGTCGGCTGCGGCGAGCGCTTTTTCCAGCAGTTGCTCGACCAGCAGCACCGCGGTGCCCTGCTTGCGCAACTGGCCGATGACGTTGAGCACGCGATCGACCAATACCGGCGACAGGCCGGCCGACGGCTCGTCGAGCATCAACAGCCGCGGCCGGCGCACCAGCCCCTGCGCCACCGTCAACATTTGCTGCTGGCCGCCGGAGAGCGCGCCGCCGCGCTCGTGACGCTTCTCGGCGATCTCGGGAAAGAACGACAGCGCTTGCTCGACCCGCGCGGTTCGTTCGCCGCGCGGCAGGTCGTAGCCCGCCAGCAACAGATTGTCGGTGACGGAAATCTGCGTGAACACGCGATGGCCTTCGATCACATGGACAAGCCCGGCGCGCGCCGCCTCGCGCGGCGTGGCGTTGGTCATGTCGCGGCCATCAAAGCGCACATGTCCCGCGTTGACCGGCAGCAATCCCGATAACGCACGCAGCATGGTGGTCTTGCCGGCGCCGTTGGGACCGAGCAGCGCCACCACCTCGCCCGGCGACACCGTGAAATCGATGCCATGCAGCACGCGGATCTTGCCGTAGCCGGACTCCAGCCCGCCGACGGCGAGCAGCGATTCAGCCGCCGAGGTAAGCACTGACCACCTCCTTGTGAACGCGAATCTCGGCGGGCGTTCCGGCAGCCAGGATGCGGCCGAGATTGAGCACCGTGACCTGATCGCAGATGTCGAAGATCAGGTCGGCATGATGCTCCACCAGCAGCACGCCGGTGCCGCGGGCGCTGATCGCCTTGATCAGCGCGGCCAGACGCTCGATCTCGTCGCCGGAGAGACCGGCGGCGGGTTCGTCGAGCAGCAGGAAATCCGGCTCCAGCATCAGCGCCCGCGCGATTTCGATGAATCTCAGTTCGCTGTGCTGCAGGCGATCGGCGCGGACGTCGGCCAGCATTTCAAGCCCGACGACGCCGAGCAGCGCGCGGGCCTTGGCGCTGAGCCTGCGCTCGTCGCGCTGGTTTCGCGGCAGCGCCAGCAGCGCTTCGACAAACGTCGCCTGTCCCTCGATGGTGCCGCCGATCATCACGTTCTGCAGCACCGAGCCCTCCCCGATCACACGCGGCGTCTGGAAGGTGCGAGCAATGCGCCTGGCGGCGCGCAGCGCCGGCATGCCGGGTGGCAGCACATCTTCTCCCAGCTTCATGGTCCCGGCCCCGGCGGCGTAGTAGCCGGAGATCACGTTCAGGGTCGTGGTCTTGCCGCTGCCATTGGGCCCGATCAGGCCGTGAATCTGGCCGGGCGCGACATCGAGATCGAGGCCGTCGATGGCGCGCACATTGCCGAAACTCAGCGCCATGCCGCGCAGACGCAGCGTCCTGTCGCCCGCGCTCTTGCGCACGATACCGGCCAGCGCCGTCGGGCGCGGCACGATCGCGCGGTTGCTGGCGAGCGGCCGGCGGTTGCGAAAATCCAGCAATGCTGCGATGCCGCCGGGCATCACCAGCACGATCACCAGCAACAATACCGCGTAGAGGAAAGTCGACCACGCCGCCAGCGGTGCGGCGATCTCCGGCAGGATGGTCAGGATGATGGT
>Ga0066789_10001303_pt1 | contig 10725 bp, 9 predicted proteins | sample OrgsoiDNA2013049_FD_70960 | JGI IMG/M metagenome (GOLD analysis project Ga0066789, IMG submission 70960) | Permafrost soil microbial communities from the Arctic, to analyse light accelerated degradation of dissolved organic matter (DOM) -... | ecosystem: Environmental > Terrestrial > Soil >...
GCAGGGGTGAATTCGGTTTGCAGGGAAGGGGTGTGAACGGCGGAGGCTGGAAAGACAGTCGGAGCCGCGCTTCAAGTCAATTCTGCTTTATGTGTAGCGCGCTTCGAACGACGACGGCCCGATCGATCCCAAACTAAGGAGAGGTCCCCGTGTGGATAGCATTTAACGCGGCGATCCGGATTGATCGCGGGAGGCGAGTGCACGATCCACGAACAGCCCAGCAATTGGAGCAGCGTGGCAAGGGGATCCTTGGCGATGTGTTAGATTGCGACCTCGCGCATTCAAGAAGGATCTTGTATGACATGCATCGCACCCCTTCCGTCACGCGGAACGTCTCGCACTGCAACGCTTTTTGTGCTGCTGCTCGCTCTTGCGGCGTGCAGCCGTTCCACCGATCAATCAAATAAATCCGCCGGCGATGCGAAATCGGCGGCCTCGACACGGCAGGACAACGAGAAGATTCTCAATGTCTACAATTGGATGGACTACATCGGACCGAATACGGTCGCCCGCTTCGAGAAGGAAACCGGGATCAAGGTTAATTATGACACGTACGACAATAATGAAGTGCTGGAAACAAAGCTACTGACCGGGCATACCAACTACGACGTCGTGCTGCCAACAGGTGCCTTTTTCGAGCGAATGCGTGTGGCCGGCGTCTTCCGTAAGCTCGACAAGGCGGCATTACCTAACCTACGAAATGCCGATCCGGATATTCTGCATCGCCTGGCCGTTTATGATCCAGGTAATCTGTACGCCATTCCGTACATGTTCAGCACCACCGGCCTCGGCTATAACGTTGATCAAGTCCGGGCCCGTTTGGGACCAGCCCCGCTGGATAGTTGGGCAGTGCTCCTCGGTCCAGGTACTGCTGCCAAACTCAAAGAGTGTGGTATCTCGGTCGTTGATTCCGCGACGGATGTTTTCTCGTCCGCAATGATTTATCTGGGTCGCGATCCGAATCGACTAGACCCTCTGGACGTCGCCGCGGCTTCCAAGTTACTGATGGCGATCAGACCGTTCGTGCGCAACATTGATCCGGCACCGATCGCCGATCTCGCGAATGGCAATACCTGCCTCTTATTGGGGTGGTCAGGAGATGTTGAAACGGCGCAAAGCCGCGCCGCCGAATCACGGACGGGCGCCCGCATCGCCTATTTTGTACCGAAGGAGGGCGCACTCATGACCCTGGATATGATGGCCATCCCGGCCGACGCGCCTCATCCACACAATGCGCAAATATGGATGAACTTCTTGATGCGCCCGGATGTGATGGCGGCGATCACAAACGCGATCCACTATCCGAACGGATACACTGCGTCATCGCCGCTTGTCGACGCGTCGATCAAAAGCGACCCTGCCGTCTACCCTGATGAGCCGACGCGCGCACGCTTAGTTGTTCCGGTAGTACAGTCGCCAGAATACACCCGATTGATTACGCGAGAGTGGACCCGGTTTCGTACGGGGAATTAGTAAATAAAGGTGGACGCGCGGCTACTGCCCCGTCTTGAACTTCTGCCACAAACGCGTGATGGCACGGGCCTGCTCCGGAGTGCTTTCCGTTTGGACGAAGAGAGTCTCTCGTTGGGCCGGGGTGGGGTAGCTTGCGGTATCGTTTGCGATGGCGAGGTCGAGCAGGGGAGTGGCCACCAGATTCGCATTGGCGGATCCCACAAAGTTCGTGATCTCGGCAATCACCTCAGGTTTCATCAAATAGTTGATGAAAAGATGAGCATTAGCCGGATGGGGTGCATCCCGAGGTATGGCCAACATGTTGAAGTACACGACGGAGCCTTCTTCCGGCAGCGCATATCCTATCTGGACTCCTTTCTTGGCCTCGTTCGCGCGCCGTCGGGCTTGAACAAAATCACTGTTATAGCCGACCACCAGACATAGGTCGCCGTTCGCTATCCCCTCCAAGTAGCTGGAGGTGTCGATGTTGCGAATGTACGGTCGGATTGCCATCAAGACACGTTCCACATCCGCAAGGTCCTGCGGGCTACGTGAGTTGGCATCTTTGCCTAAGTAGCGGAGCACCAGCAGCACGACTTCGGCCGGTGAGTCGAGAATTTGGATGCCGCATTTCGCCAATTTGGATGCAGTAACGGGATCGAAGACGACGCGCCAGGAGGTCAACGGGACGTTGGGTAACGCGCGTGCCACCTTCTCCTTGTTATACCCGATGCCAACGGTACCCCACATGTAGACAATTCCGTGGGCATTGTCGGGGTCAACCGAGGCTACCCGTGCCATGATGACCGGATCCAAATGGGCGAGATTGGGAAGCTTTGTCTTATCGAGCGGCATGTAGGCACCGCTGCGGATTTGACGCTGAAAGAAGTACGGAGCCGCTGGATCGACCACGTCAAAGCCGCTTTGCCCTGCCAGCACCCGAGTTTCGAGGGTCTCTTCGGAGTCGTAGTATGAGATGTTCACCTTGATGCCAGTTTGCTTCTCGAAATTGGGTATGGTGTCTGGCGCGATGAAGTCGGACCACCAGAAGAGGTTGAGAACCCCTCCATTTTTGGCCTTCTCAGTCGATGGCGCATTAGCTGACCGCGGATCGGCCTTATGGCACGCACCTACCAGGCAGACCGTGAGGGCAAGTAACCCGATGAGTGGGATTGGTTGACGCATGATCTATCCTTGATGCGTTCTTGTGGGTGTCGAACTAAAGTGACTGTATATCGGCCAATCCGTGATTGCACGGAATATCCGGCTGGAAAGGGATGCCGCGGAGCGTCGCGCTGGGGATTTGCCACAGGAGTGGCAACGGGGAGGCGAGGCGGGCTCGCGCGCCTGCGGCGCCGATGCCGGGCGAGTGCACGACGCACGAACAGCCCGGCCACCGGAGAATGGTCAGAGAAAGTCAGCCCTCTATCGGCGAAGCCTGTCCGTGTTGGCCTGCATGCGCTCTTTGTATTCGTCAGACCAGTGAGCGCCAGGCTTTCCTTGAGATTTGCTAAGCGCCTGGAGTAGCGGCGGAGTCTTACTCTCTCTTGGTGACTTTCGCGCCCCAACTTTTAGCTTCAGTGTGGCACGTGAGGATGTGGGATTAGAAGACGAGTTCGAATTGTTCATGCAGTTATTGGGCACCTATTTCCATTGGTTAAATTCCTCGTGTTGACATTTGCTGCGCAAGCTCTCAGCGGCATTGGATACCGAGATCGACGTCTTTACCGTGTCGCCGTCCGCAGAATCGCGGCCACGACGGCTGCTGTTGTGCTCAATGCTAAACCAACGCGCCGGGGCGAGCGGGCCGCCGCGACGTCCTTGTAGTGTCAAACCCGCTCGCCCCAACCGTGCCGACTACGACAGCGACACCGCTGCCGTCAGATCCCACGCTCTTGGCAGGCATGAAGGATCTTGAGCCGAGATCGTGTCGCGGTGTACTCTCTACTAAATTCCGCATGATGGGGCCTCTGCATAATGAACCTTAGAATCACCTCGCCGGTTCGCTTGTGCAGCGACGCACGGCGCGGCGCGTTCGCCGTGATGGCTTCGCTTGTGTTCGGTATTGCTGCGGGCAGTCCCTCAAAGTTGACGAACGCGACCGCCCATGACTCAACCGCTGCGGTCCCGGCCTGGTTGCGCGGCGTATGGACTCGCGATTGGATTCAAGAGGGGAAGGCCAAATCCAATACTCTTGACGTCCACTACCTCCAAACGCCGACCTATTTTGCGGATATACGCATTCCGAGGGATCGAACGCGCTTTCCGAACGCGAAATCATTCGCCGACTTGACGGATCAGCAGCTGCGATTGTTGGCCCGCCAAAATGGCTTTACCGGACTGACGACGACATCGGGGGCCGTTGCGACCTGGAATCATGATATTCAGTTTCAGCCGTCCGATGGCGCTCCGGATAAAGGTCGACTGCAGCGGACAGGCCCGGGTCGTATGCACGAGCATGGCCTCGATGGTTCGTACATCGAATCATGGAAATCCACGACAACCGGCAACGGACACTTCTTGGTGATACGTGTTAAGCATTCCGGACGCCTCCTGAGAACTCTTGTTGTCGTCGGAAATCAATTCGTCTACGTTCGCAATCGAGCAAGTGATTTGCCGGCGGCGGCATCCTTCGAGGCCCTGATCGACTCGAGCAAGGCGAGACGGGCGCAGATCGAAGAGTATTTGGATTGTGAGTTTTCGGTGGGGCGGGTGCACGGCGGGTCGGTTCCCTGGGAGATTGAGCAGTCCACATTGCCTTGGCGAGAAGGTCATCATCTGGATTTAGTTGAGGAGATTGCAGTAGCCGAGAGAGGAACTGGGCTTGGTCCCCGATCAGCCGGCGATGATGAGTGGACGGTGCCGGTTAATACATTGACCGTTCGTGAAATTGGAGAGTTGTTCGGCGGGAAGTGAATGGCCGAACCGTGCTTTGTGTTCGTGACCCAGATTGGAACCTTGTGACTCGGTAGATGGCTATACAGTGTTCAGGTCGCTCGAGTACTGGATGGACGATTTGGCCGGACTTCCGTAACAATGGCCCGCCATGGCGCGTAAAATCCAACTTGAGCAACTGAAGGTGCCTCGGGGTCGTGGGAAGCTCCCGGACCCGTTCTATTATCTCAACAATTTTCAAACGGTCCTGGCATCGATCGATCGGCGTTACGCGGAGCTATTATCCTCCGAAGAACGGCAATTCATTGCCCACTTCAGCGCCTTGCCGCGAGCGTCCGGTGCGCTACTGGTCCGTATGGTGATGCGCCAGGGGTCCTTGTTTTGTCGCAGCCGATTGAAGTACCCAGAAATCGGCGAGACCGCGGCGGCGGTAGCGCCTCTTCTACAGGCGGGTTGGGTTGACGATAGTCCAGACCTTGACGTAACCCAGTTGCAGAAACTTCTCACAAAGGCGGAGTTGCTCCGCTATTTTCCAGGGTCGCGCCCATATCGCACCTTTAAGAAGCCAGACCTCGTCGCTGTTCTGCGTGCTCACTATCCCGGGTCAAAGCCGTTTCTCGCGTGGTGTCAGGGATCGGGGGATTGTGTTTACCGCTTGGCGGTAACTGCTCTGTGCGAGCGGTTTCGGTTGATATTTTTTGGTAATTTCCACCAGGACTGGACCGAATTCGTGCTGACTGATCTTGGTATCTTCACTTACGAGACAATCCCCGCATCGCTCCAGTCGCTGGCCTTTCGGACGCGCGCGCACGTCGATTCGTTTGAACAGATTTACCGCTGTCGCCAGTGGTTGGAAGCCGATTTGGCATTGGATGAGGTCGTCGCCGGTGTTCCACCACGGATTGCCAATTGCGACTGGCTGGAGGAGCGTCGGCAGAAGCTGCTGTTTCAGATTGCCAGAGCCTATGAGCGGTCGGACGACCGCGGCGCCGCATTGACAGTTTTGTCGGCCTGCACACACCGCGGCGCGCGCCTGCGCACGATCCGGCTCCGTGAGCGTGCTCATGAATGGGGTATGGCGAGGGAACTCTGTCTAAACGCACAGCGGAACCCGGAGAGTGAGACCGAGCGCCAACAGGTCAATCGACTCTTGCCCCGCCTGAATCGCAAGCTCGGTGTCTCCGGTATCAATCCGCCTGAAAAAATCGGTATACCCACCTTCGACATGGCGATCGACGCGCCGAGCAATGACTACGCAGTGGAATACCTCGTGCGGGATTGTCTTGCGCAACAGTCTGGAGGGAACACCCATATTCACTATGTAGAAAATGCACTCGTCATGTCGCTGTTCGGTCTGCTGTGCTGGAAAGCGATCTTCGCACCGATTCCCGGTGCGTTCTTTCACGATTTTCAATACGGGCCCGCGGATCTTTCGAGTGGGCAGTTTTATGAACGTCGGCAGAGTGAATTCATCGAGTGCTTATCGCAGCTAGAATCCGATCGATACAAGTCGACCATTCGACAATGCTTTGCCGCAAAGGCCGGTATCCAATCGCCGTTTGTCGCATGGGGGACGTTGAGCAGGCAGCTTCTCGACTGGGCGCTGTGGTGTTTCCCCGCAGCGCATCTGCGACTTTGGTTTGAATGGATTGTGCGGGACATTCAAGCGAACCGAGCGGGATTTCCTGATTTGGTGCAATTTTGGCCGCTGGATCAGCGCTATCGAATGATCGAAGTGAAAGCCCCCGGCGATCGATTGCAGGATAACCAGCGTCGTCTGCTGGAATTCTGTGTCGCACATCAGATGCCGATCTCAGTGTGCCACGTGCGCTGGACGAATTCTTGACCGACCGGCAGCTCTCCGTGGGTGTGCAGGGGTGGATCGGCTGTTTATAGCTGGTTCGGCGAAGTCGCCTATACAGTGTCCCGTCGGGTCTGGCACTGGATGGACCCATACGCTAGGCCGGTTGTGTGGCTGGGATGCGCGCCTCGTCGATGTAGAGAAGCGGATGCGGTGTTCGAAGTGCGGAAAGAAGAATTGCAGTTTGAGAGCGAATCCCGCAAGGACGGCTTCGATAAATCGTAGGACCATGCGATCGGGTTTTATGAGATTCTTGGACCCGGCCAGCATCCAGAAATATTGAATTGCGATGCCGCTGCCCATTCCGGTAATGGCCCGCAAACGGCTATCTAAGGCGTTCGTCGTAAGCGTGGGTAAATCTTGCAGGAATTCGATATCGAACAAGCGCAAGACCTTGGCGAATTGCAGTACCGCGTCGGCTTTGAGAATGCCTGATCGCGTAGACGTTCTTTGATGATTCTTGACAATTTGGTCGGCGAAGATCGCTGGACCCACTCACGTCACGCAGAGCGAATCCTCCTAATTGGCGGAGAGTCAGGCATTCCGGTAGGCTCCGGCGTGGGATTTCCTACCTACGGAAGAGCCGAGAACAATTTGCGCGTATTGGTGACCGGCGTGGAAGGATTTATCGGTCGGCACCTCGTCGCCGCGCTCGGCGCAGCGGGGCACACGGTGGTTGCCGGCGTTCGGCGGCCAACGAATCCGGACGCGATTGCCTGTGACTTCAGCCGCGATATTGTTCCAGACGCATGGATACCGCGGCTCGCCGGCATCGATGTCGTCATCAATGCCGTGGGCATACTGCGAGAATCGGGCGCCAATACGTTCGAACGCGTCCATATTTCGAGTCCCAAGGCACTGTTTGAAGCCTGTCATAGGCTGGGCGTTCAGCGGGTCATCCAGATTTCCGCGCTGGGTTCTCCGGCGGCTGGCGAATATCTCGTCTCCAAACTGCGGGGAGATGTGGAGCTTGCGCACCTGGAGCTGGATTGGACTATCGTCAGACCGTCCTTGGTGTACTCCATTCGAGGATCATATGGCGGCACTTCGTTGCTGCGAGCCATGGCGGCGCTGCCGGGTGTGCTGTTCGTGCCGGGATCCGGCGATCAGCTGATGCAGCCGATTCGTGCTGAGGATTTGGCCGCGGTGGTGGTCGCGTTGGTCGATAAGAAGGCCGGAATTCGGGAAGTGATTTCGGCGGTGGGGCCGGAGCGTGTCACGCTGCTCACGTACTTGTTGGAGACGCGGCGCTGGCTGGAGTTGCCGGCGCCCGTGGTGGTACGAGTCCCGGAGGTGATTGCCCGATTCGGTGCGTGGCTGGGCGAGCATGTCAGCAACGGTCCCGTCGGTATGACGATGTGGCGCATGCTGAATCTGGGGAATGTGGCCACAGATGAGTCGACGCGGGAGATGGTGACAATCTCCGGTGTCGCGCCGCTCTCATTGGAGCAGGCACTCGATGCGGCGCCGAGCTTCGTGCAAGACCGCTGGCATGCGCGATTGTACTTTCTGGGTCCGTTGCTCCGGGTAGCGCTCGCGATTCTGTGGATCGGGTCCGGGTTGGTGGGATTCTTGACTCCCATGACTTCGAGCCAGGAGCTATTCGCATCCGCAGGACTTCCACCCGCCGTGGCGGCGCCGTCGGTCTTTGCAGCAGGTACGGTGGACCTGGTTTTGGGCATCCTTGCTTTGATTGCGTGGCGGCCTGCGCTGGTCGCGGGCCTCATGTGTACGTCCCTGTTGGTCTACACCTTGTTCATTGGCGTCGTCTTTCCCTCGCTGTGGCTCGAGCCATTCGGCGGACTGCTCAAGAATCTGCCTCTGTTTCCCGCGGTCCTGGTGATGGGCGTCCTGTCGAGGGGTCTATGACGGGATACCTGCTGATCAAGTGGGTGCATATTCTGTCGTCGACGGTGCTGTTCGGGACGGGGGCGGGGATTGCGTTCTTCTTCGTGCGGGCACAGAGGACGGGAGACCCGAAAGTCATGGCCGCTGTGGCCGGCGACGTCGTCTTGGCCGATATGCTCTTTACATTGACGGCCGTGGTTCTTCAGCCCGCGACCGGCATTTGGTTGGCAGTCCACGCGGGATATTCGCTAACGACACCTTGGCTTCTGTGGTCCGTCGGGTTGTATGTGTTGATTGGGTGCTGCTGGTTGCCGGTGGTGTGGCTGCAGATCCGGATGAGGGACTTGGCGGTGGCGGCAGCCCGGTTGGGTACGGCACTACCGGAACCGTATCATCAGTATTATCGGTGGTGGTTTGGTCTGGGGTGGCCGGCGTTTGTTGGCGTGCTGGTGATTTTCTATTTAATGGTGGCGAAGCCGGGAATCTAAAGTTTCTTTCGAGGGTGGACCCCAATGAGTGCATTTGTAATTTTTGATGTGGAAATCCGCGACATCGACCGATATCAGGCGTTTATGCCGGCGGTTAAACCGGCGCTGGCTGCGGCCGGCGCACGCTATCTTGCTCGGGGAGGCGCCCACAAAGTGTACGAAGGCGATTGGCAACCTCGGCGCATCGTGATTCTAGAGTTCCCGTCTATCAGGGCCTGAAGGCCATTCGGGATGAATGCAGTAGCGCTCGGCTGGTCAGTATCGAAGGGATTCAAGAATAAGCAAGTGAGAAATAACCTAACCGAATAGCGGGCAGCGTCCTTCGAGTCAACGGAGATTCCGGTGGTCTGAGGGCGAGGGCGTCGAGGGGAGGCGGAAAGGCCGTATTCGGCCCAAGAGTTGACGGTCAAGGATTGGAACCGACCGCCGTAAAGCCGCCGTTGCCGCCCCTGGTGAATCGTGGTTCACCACCGAAATTGGCGGTGAGAAATATTTGCTTTGGTACATGCGGGCCAGATCAATCAAGCGGGTATTTGAGGTCTCGCAACAACTGAAGCATCCGATTGATAAATTTCACTATGAAATAATGGCAGCAGTAACTGAGACGAATATCTTTGCTAAACCGCTCATCGATATGCCGAGGGGCTAGCCAGCTGGCAACTGGGTTTCGTGGAAGCGGACATCTTTCAGCGTCGGCAGAGGGTCAGGACCTGCAATTGCCTTCATATAATATCCGTCAGAGGGCCGCAGCCTCACATTTCGCGGCGAGAATTAGGCAGCATGAATCGGATTGCGACGCCGACATGATATGGATACCTTACCGACTCAATTGAAATTGGGAGTTAGTTATGGCATTTCGTATTACCGGCCTTTCCGCTGAGCCCTTTCGACATCTGTATGGCCTTTGCGACCAAGAGCTTGCGCACCGTGGCGTCAAGCGGTACATCGCCGACAAGCGGCCCGGCTTTCCAGACCGCATTGAAATGCGCGACGCGGCGGTGGGTGAGAAACTTCTGCTACTAAATCACGTCTGCCAGCCAGCCGAGACGCCCTATCGGGCCAGCCACGCTATATTTGTCAGAGAAGGCGCAGAGAGTGCCTACGACCGAGTGGACGAAGTGCCAGAGGTGATGCGCACACGCCTGCTGTCCCTCCGCGCCTATGATGCGGAGGGCATGATGCTGGATGCCGACGTGGTCGATGGAAAGGACATCGAATCCGTCATTTCGCGATTTTTCGCGTTGCCCCATGTTCAATACATCCACGCGCATAATGCAAAGCGCGGTTGCTATTCGGGTCGGATCGACCGCGCCTAACGTCGTATTCTCGACGTCTTCGCGCCGGTCGTAGCATAGGTTGACTTCCACATAGCTGTCGTTCACGAGGGACCGGTACGGGTGCTGCCAATCGAAGAGGCCAAACGCGAGCTCGTGGTGGGGATCGAGTTCAGTCAATAGCCAGGTGCATTGAGCGTCTGGGGTGAGGAGCTTGACGACCGGTTTGAAGTCGATCGCGCCTTGATCGTTGTCGATGGCATGCCGTTGCGCACGGCCGTTGGCGAGGAGTTGGTCGAGTTGTGCTTGAGTGATGAGAGTCATTTGTCGGGTGCGTATTGGGCCCATCGACTTCGCCCGAGTTCTGCCGGCGAACACGCCAGGTTGCGCTCCGTTGTCACATATGACAACATATGGGAAGAACGCTTGAAAAGACTGAGGGACATTTTCAAATGAAAGGGCGACTAGAAGTGATCTGCGGAAGCGGCAATGTGTTTCGGGATTTGAATATCCCGAATGCGGACGTTGAGCAGCTCAAGGCCATTCTCGCCGTCGAGATTGTCAAAGCGCTAGATGCCCAGAAGCTCACCGTGCGCGCCGCACACCGTCTTACAGGATTCGCGGCGGCAGATTTCTCACGCATTCGTAATGCCGAACTGGCTCGTTTTACGGTGGACCGGTTAATGACGATGATCAACCAATTGGGATCGCGAGTCGACGTGGCTATAAAAATAAAGAAAGCGACCATCCGTGCACCGAAGCGGCGCTCCGCGCCCACGGCGCAACTGTCGGGGTAATTGTGTATCAATATGAGCAACGTCACGCGACTACCGCCGAGTGACTATCGGGTACGGAGAGACGGAATCAATCGTCTAATCGCCAATTGTCGCCCTAAATGAAAACCAAG
>Ga0066789_10001304_pt1 | contig 10716 bp, 1 predicted proteins | sample OrgsoiDNA2013049_FD_70960 | JGI IMG/M metagenome (GOLD analysis project Ga0066789, IMG submission 70960) | Permafrost soil microbial communities from the Arctic, to analyse light accelerated degradation of dissolved organic matter (DOM) -... | ecosystem: Environmental > Terrestrial > Soil >...
GCCATCGCCGAGCTGTAGCGCTGGGTGCGACCGCATCGAGAAGCACCACACTGGCGACGGCCTGCCCCTGCCGTTCCAATTGCTCGGCAGCTGCAAAGGCAATCACCCCTCCTGCGCATAAACCGCCGAGCAGGTAGGGTCCCGAAGGTTGCTTGCGCCGCATCTCGGCCACGCAATGCTCGGCCATAGCGACCACGGATCCGTGAGCCATCGGAATGCCCGGGAGACGTTTCGGCAAAATGCCGTAGACGCTGTACCGAGGTGGCATCCGTCGGGCCAAATTGAGATACGGAAGGATTTCGCCCAAACCGTCGTAAACGAAGAAGAACGGCTTCGCGCCGCCCGGTCTGATTTCGATCAAACACTCGCTATCGCCGGCGATTGTTCTTTCCGCAGGCCGAGCCATGGCGTCCATCGCGCTCGCCAAGCCCGCCAGCGTCGGGGTGCGGAGAATTTGCGACAGAGGCAGTTGGATGCCCAGCCAGTTCTTGATTTCCACACTCAATGCAACCCCAAGCAGCGAGTGGCCGCCGATATCGAAGAAATTGTCGTCGATGCCGATGCCACCACGCTTGAGCAGTTTCTTCCAAAGCTCGGCCAACTGCTGTTCGGTCTTGGTTCGCGGACCACGCGCCACCGGGGCCGCGATGGGCGTGAGCTCCGGGTTCGGAAGAGCTTTGCGGTCGATCTTTCCGCTCGACGTGGTGGGGAACGTCTGCAGCACCACGTAGTGCTGCGGGATCATGTAGTCGGGCAGGCTGCGTTTCAGATGTTCGCGCAGACTGCGCTCGTCAATGGTGGTGCCACTCGGCTTGACGTAGCCAACCAAACGAACATCGCCCGCCTGCTCTTCCCGCGCTACGACGACGGCCTCGCGAACGGAATCATGGGTGACGAGAGCGCTTTCGATTTCGCCAAGCTCGATGCGATAGCCGCGGATTTTCACCTGGTGATCGCTGCGCCCCAGACACACCAGGTTGCCGTCGAATTGGTAGCGAACCAGATCGCCTGTGCGGTACATGCGCGCGCCCGGTTGCACAGAAAACGAATTCGTCACGAACCGCTCGGCTGTCAGCTTGGGTTGGCCGAGATAGCCGCGCGCCAGACCATCGCCACCGATATAGAGCTCACCGACCGCACCCATCGGCACGGGCTGGCAATTCTCGTCGAGGACATAACATTGGGTGTTAGACACCGGCCGGCCAATCAGAACCGGTGCTTTTCCATCGCGGACGAGGTAGCCGGTGGACCAGATAGTTGTTTCCGTCGGACCGTACAGATTCCACAAGCGCTGCACGACGGGCTCTAGCGCAGCCGCCAGATCCTGCGGCAATGCTTCTCCCGTGCTCACCGCCTGCAGATCCGCCTTGCCCCGCCAGCCCGCCGCAAACAATAGCCGCCATGTCACTGGCGTCGCTTGCAGGAAGGTAATGCTCTCTTGGTCGAGCTTCCTGCGCAAAGCATCACCGTCGACCGCTTCGTCGCGGCTCGCAATGACGAGACGTGCCCCCACGAGAAGCGGCAGCCACATATCCACGCCGGCAATGTCGAACGAAATGGTCGTCACCGCGAGCAGGCAGTCCTTTTCGCCGAGAGCAAGCCAGTCCCGCATCGACCACAGAAGGTTGGTCAGCGCGCCCCTAGGAATCTCGACGCCTTTGGGTTTTCCGGTCGAGCCCGAGGTGTAAATCACATAGCCGAGGTGATCGGGGTCGACGGCGACGCCCAAGTTTTCGCGCGGGTGAGACCTCCAGCTTGTATCGTCGACCAGCACGAGGGTTTCGGGATGCGCGGGCAGCGTTTCTCGCAGACTCTCTTGGGTAACCAGTACCGCCGCGCCGCTATCTTCGAGCATCATGCGTAGTCGCTCGGGTGGCAAGGACGGATCCAGAGGCAGATACGCGCCACCTGCCTTGACGATGGCCAAGAGGCCAACAACCATGTCGAGCGAGCGCTCGACAAAGATCCCCACCAGGCGATCCGGTCCTACGCCACGTGCGCGCAATTCGTAGGCGAGTTGATTCGCCGCTGCGTTCAGCTCTGCAAAGGTCATCGATTCGTTGCCGTACACGACCGCGATTGCTTGGGGCGTCCGCGCGACCTGCGCTTCGACCAGCTGGGCTAGCGGCGTCGTGCGTGGATAGTCGGCCCTGGTTTCGTTGAGCTTGTCGCGAACCAGCTCCGCTTCGGCGGGTGAAAGCAGCGGCAAGGCATCGACGGTTGTATCCGCCGACGCGCAACCCGCGAGCAACAGAGTGACCAGCTCCTGCAAGCGCCACGTCAGCCATTGCGGACTGTACAGGTCGAAATTGGCGTGCGCCTGAAAACACAGACCGTCGTGCGCTTCGATAGCGTTAAGATTAACCTCGAAGGTTTCAGAGACACGCGGATTCAGCTCGTAGTCGACCGCGCACGACCCGAACGCTAACTTGCCCGGCACGTATTTCTGCACGTGCGTAAAGATCACGGGCACCAGTGGCACGCGGGCTGGATCGCGCGCGATCTTCAGGTCCTTGACGATTTCGCCAAAACTAACCCAAGCATTCTCGCGTGCGTCGAGCACCGCCGTGTTGGTCGTCCGGCAAAGTTCGCGAAAGCTCGGCTTGTTCGAAAAATCGAAACGGATGGGCACCAGGTTCACGAGGTGGCCAACACAGTCTTCCATGCCCGCGTCGGGATGCCCGGCGATGGGAATGCCGACGACGAGATCCGTCGCACCCGACAGTCGATACAGCAAAGTCGCGTAGCCGGAAATCATGACCGAGAAGAAGCTGAGATCCTCAGCACGCGCAAACGCCTTAAGCTGCGCCAGCTCGGCCGCGGACATGGACAGCGCCGCGTGATGGGCGCCATAACTGCGCGAGGGCGGTCGCTTTCCGTCGTACGCCAGCGACGGTGCCGGAGGAACCACACTCAGCTTGCGCTGCCAGAAACTGCGACTCGACTGGATGCGGGCGGAATTCTCCGGCGTCGAACAGTAACGGACGAAATCGGAAAAACCGTGCTGGGGTGGCGCGGGCAGCGCGGCGGTGCCGACGAACGCGGAGTACAGACGTCCGAGATCGGCCAAGAGCACATCCAGCGACCAACCGTCCGCTACCGCATGGTGCGCGCTCAAGATCACGACCAGCGCGCTGGCATGCATCCGAATGATGGTTGCGCGCACGAGCGGTCCGGTTTCAAGGTTGAACGGCGTCGCCGAGTCCTGCATGACGAGGCAATCGAGCTCGTGCGAGCGCTGCTCTTCGGACAAAGCAGACAGATCGTGCCACGCGATGGGCATCGGGACGGACGACTCGACGATGAACTGCAAGCCATCGGCACTGAAGTGGCCGCGCAACGCCTCGTGAAAGTCGGTCAACGTCTGCAGCGCTAGCGTCAACGCCTTCTCATCAACGTCGCCATCGAGACGAATGGAAAAGGCCTCGTTGTAGGCGAGCCCTGCGCTGCCATCCGATTTTTCGGATAGCCACATCTCGATTTGCGCGGGTGTGGATGCAATCTCGAAGCGGGCCGGTACCGCAAACGGATCGTGCTCGGCGGCCGAGAATGACAAGGGCATGGCTGATTCCCGCTGGCTCATGATTTGGCTACCTGCACGAATTTGCCGGGTCGATCGGGATCGGGAACGAACCACGCTGGCCTGCCGCGTTCGTCACGCCCCAAACGCGCCTCGGTCGAGCGTGCCTTGGCAGCCGCGCCGATGGCTTGGGGAACCACGATAGGCGCGGGCGATGTCCGTACGTCGATCGCAGGCGCGGCGTTTCCGCGCTTGGCACGAATGGCGTCAACGAGCAGCTTGGTGCTGGAATAGCGCTCCGTCAAATCCCGGAAAGAGACATCGAAGCCCAAACGCACCCGGGCCGCACGCGCAAGTTGCGTAAGCAACAGCGAGTCCAAGCCGAGCGCGATGAACTTGGCATTCTCGTCGAACGACTCGAGCTTGCTGCCCAAGAGCTCTTCGACGATGCCAACCACCGTGCTGGTCAGCGAATCGGCGAGGGCATCGCCATCGCCCTTGCCAGGCTTGGCGGACGCGTCCGGCTCGATCACGTGCACGGTGGCAGGCGCCAGAACCCTGGCTGCCGACGACGACGCCGCCACACCGGGCTCGATCCAATACCGCTTGCGCTGGAACGCATAGGACGGCAGCGGCACGCGACAGCGGCGCTCGCCTTCGTGGAACGTTGCAAAGTCCACGTTGCACCCGCCAAGCCAGAGCGATCCGAGCGCGAGCAGGCAACTCGGGTATTCGTCCTGGGGTTCGCCGCTGTCGGGCATGGTGGCGATGACGCGGCCCGGATTCTTCGGCCGCTGCTGCAAGGCCAGGCTGGCGCAGGTCCGCCGCGGCCCACACTCGAGCAGTACCTGGTTGGCGTCCGCCAGCGCTACCTGGACGGCTTTCGAAAATTGCACCGTGGACCGCAGGTGCCGCGCCCAGTACGACGGATCGGTCACTTCCGATCCCGTGATCCAATCGCCCGTCACCGTCGAAATAAACGGAATACGCGGCTGAGAGAGCCGTACCGACTCGACGGTGCGCAGGAAAGGCTCGACCACGGGATCCATCATCGTCGAGTGGAAGGCATGCGACGTGTGGAGCATACGCGTAGCGATGCTTTCCGCAGCCAGCTTCTCGCCGAATGCGGTTACGAGCTCCGTTGGCCCCGCGACCACGCACAAACGCGGGCCGTTCACCGCCGCCACGTCCACGCCAGCCGGCAAGCGTCCAGCCAATTGCTCGTGCCCGAGACGCACCGTCAGCATCGATCCGCCGGGCAAGCTCTGCATCAGCCGACCGCGCGTCGCCACCAAGCGCAGGGCATCCGGCAACTCCATCACGCCTGCCAGGGTCGCGGCCACGAACTCTCCAATGCTGTGGCCGATGAAGGCCGACGGAGAAATGCCCCAGTGACGGAACAAGCTGGCCAGCGAGTAGGAAATCGTGAAGATGGCCGGCTGTGTGTAGAAGGTGTTGCTCAGCGACTGAGCCGCCCGCTCACTGTCCGCTGGCGAAGGAAAAAGGAAATCGCGCAGATCGCAGCCGAGGTGGGGAATCAGCGCGGTCGAACATGTGTCGACCGCATTCTTGAAGACCGGCTCGCCCTGGTAAAGGCGCAGGCCCATGTTGATGTACTGCGCACCCTGCCCCGGGAACATGAACAGCACGGGCGGATTCTCGACGTCGCTTTTGGCCGACACCGAACGAGCACCCGACGCCTGCGTGAGAATCGTCGCGACTTCATCACCGTTTTCGACGACAGCACAGCGACGATGCTCGAAGCGCTTGCGGCCGAGATGCGTGGTGAAGACGGCATCCGCCAACCCGGCAGGGCTGCGACCGGCAAGCGCCAGCGACAAACGCTTGGCGCCTTCCTCCAGCGCGTCGACGTTGCGCGCCGAAAGCAGCACGAGCTGATGCGCGCGGCTCGGGGCCGAGCTCGCCAGCGGCGCAGGCGCCTCCTCAAGCACAATGTGGGCATTGGTGCCGCAAAAGCCGAAGCTGCTCACGCCAGCGCGCCTTGGCACGCCTTTGGGTTCCCAATCGACGAGCTTGTCGTTCACGAAGAACGGACTACTAGCAAAATCGATGCGCGGGTTCGGCTTGCTGAAGTGCAAGGTCGGCGGAATCTGGCGATGGCGCATCGACAGAAGCACTTTGAGAACGCCGGCGATGCCTGCCGCGGTCGTGGCATGGCCGAAATTACCCTTGATGGAACCGACAGCGCAGTAACGGCGGCGTTGCGAGAAACAACGATGGACGCGCGTCAGGGCCTCGATTTCGATGGGATCGCCGATCGGCGTGGCGGTGCCATGCGCTTCGATCAAGCTCACCGTCCCAGGATCGATGTCTGCGATGCCCAGCGCCGATGCAATGACCCGCGCCTGCCCTTCGACGCTGGGCGCAAGATAACTGACTTTGTGGCCGCCATCGTGGTTAACGGCTGCGCCGCGGATCACGCCCCAAATCGTGTCGCCGTCGCGAACGGCATCGTCGAGCCGCTTGAGTACGATGGCCCCTGCGCCTTCGCCGAACATGGTGCCGGTTGCGGCAGCGTCGAACGGTCGACAGTGGCCATCGTTGCTGAACACGCCACCTTCTTCGAAACGCTGCCCGCTTCTCTGCGGCGTTCGAATGTCCACGCCGCCCGCGAGCGCGACGTCGACCTGATTTGAAACCAGCGCCTGGTACGCATTCTCAATCACCACCAGCGTCGTCGAGCAGGCCGTGTGCACGCTAAGGCTCGGCCCTTTCAGGTTCAACTTGTGCGACACGCGAGGCGCGATGTGATCCTTCTCGTTGGCGATCTCCGCTGCGATGTCGCCCATGATGGCCAGCTTGTCCGGCCGACTAAGGACGTTGTGGTGGTAGTAGAAGTTGTTGCCCATGCCAGCCCACACGCCCACATCGCCAGCAATCGTTCCGCCCACGTAACCCGAGCTTTCGAAGGCCTCCCAGGCCACTTCCATGAAGACACGCAGTTGCGGATCCATCAGCTCGGCTTCGTTGGGCGTGATGCCGAAGAAGGCCGCGTCGAACAGATCCGAGCCCGCGAGAACGCCGCGCGCCGGTATGTAATTCGGATCGTTGCGATCCGATTCGGGAACCAGAGGGTCGAGATCCTCACGCCGGAAGACCGTCACGGATTCGCGACCTTCACACAGGTTACGCCAAAGCTCGTCCACATTCGCGGCGCCGGGAAAACGGCCGGCTACGCCGATGACGGCGACATCGAACGCCGTGGGCGAAGTCGCCATCCGGCGGCGGGCCTTGGCACGCTCGTAGGCACTGCGCACGACGCCAAGCTCGTCTTTGCGACCCTGCAGAAATTGCGCAAAGGTGGCGATGGTCGGGTGCTCGAAGATTTTGATCACCGAGATCTCGACGCCGAGGCGAGCTGAAACGTGCTGAACGATGGAGAACGCGGCCAATGACGTGCCGCCAAGCTCGAAGAAGTTATCGTGGAGACCCGCGCGCGGCAGGGAAAGAACCTGGCACCAGATTTCAGCCAGCACGCGCTCGCTTTCGTTGCGCGCGACCGACGGGGCAGCTTCGGCCGCTGCGGCCGTTTCCTCCACCGGCCGAGGCAACGCCTTGCGATCCAGCTTCCCGTTGGGCGTGCGCGGCAGCTCGTCCAAGCGACGGAAGCGCGACGGAATCATGTGGGCGGGTAGCGTGCCAGCGCAGTGGCTGCGCAAGGCGGAGACGGAAGGCTCGGCCGCTCCTGGCTTGCACGTGAAATAGGCTGCCAACTCGGGATTGGCAGGATCGTCGTTGCGAACCACGCACACCACTTGCTCGACACCCGCCAAGCTCGAAAGCCGCGTCTCGATTTCGCCGAGCTCGATGCGGAAGCCGCGCAGCTTAACCTGAAAATCGCTGCGCCCGAGCACATGCACGAGACCAGCAGCATCGATGCGCGCCCGATCGCCTGTGTCGTAGATGCGGCCCTGACCCACGAACGGATCGGGCAGGAAACGCTTGGCGGTGAGCTCGTCGTCGTGCAGATAGCCGAGTGCGACGCCCGCGCCACCGATGAACAGCCGTCCTTCAACCCCGCGCGGGACCGGCCGCAGGCCATCGTCCAAGACGTACACCGACGTGTTGTGAATCGGACTGCCCACGGTGATCGAAGCATTCGCATCCTCGATGCGCTCACAGGTCGACCACACCGTCGTTTCGGTGGGACCGTACATGTTCCACAGCTCGCGGACCTTGGGGGCGAGCGCCTGCGCCAGGCTGGGACTTAGCGCTTCGCCGCCGCAAAGGGCTTTGAGCGTGGGCTTGCTGGCACCGAAACCGGCACCCAGAAGCATCTGCCACGTCACCGGCGTGGCCTGCAGAATGCTCGCTTGATGGTCGCGCATGAGGTCCAGCAAAAGACGTGGATCTTTGGCTTCTTCTTCGGTTGCGATGACGACCGTGGCGCCCACGCACAAAGGCGCCAGCAATTCCAGCTCGGCAATGTCGAACGACAGCGTGGTCACCGCACACCATGTGTCGGCGGCGGTGACGCCGGGCCGACGAATCATGCTGAGCAGAAAATTCACCAGCGCGCCGCGAGACACGGCAACGCCCTTGGGCTTTCCCGTCGAGCCCGAGGTGTAGATGACGTAGGCCTTGGCATCGGAGGGCACGACTCTCGGTACTGGCGCCGGCTGAGCAGTGCCTGCCGGCAGATCCAGCGCGACGATGTCAACGCCTGTCCCGTCGAACAGCGACTGCAACGTCGTCGTGGTGACGATGCGACCGAGCCGGGAATGCTCGACCATGAAGCGCAACCGCTCGGCCGGGAACGCTGGATCCAGCGGAACGTAGGCGCCACCGCCGCGCACGACTGCCAGCATCGCGACCACCATGTCAGCCGAGCGCGGCAGGCAAATGCCCACCAGCTCGGATTCGTGCGATTGACTTTGCAATCGACCGGCGAGCGCCAGGACAGCACTTTCCAGCTCAGCATAGGTCCAGTGCTTTCCGCCCGCCACGAGAGCGCACTTGGCGTTGCCGCCACGGCAGTGCGCAAACACGGTAGCGAACAAATCCGGGCCGAGGAATTGCGGCTCGTCGGTCTTGTTCAAGTCGACGAGCAACGCTTGGCGGTGGGAGGCATCCATGAGCGGAATGCTCTCCAGCGTGCCGCTTGGTACAGCCAGCGCCACTCCCAGGAAGGTGTCGTACGAACGCACGAACGACGCCGCCATGGTCTCGTCGACGATCGCGGTGAGGTACGCGAAACGGATTCGGTCCGGTGCAAGCTGCAGGAACAAATCCACCTGCTGCGGTGGGGCTGGCACCGGTCGCGCCTCGCACACGCATCCCTCCAAGTCGAGCAATTCGAGGCCAAGCGCGTGCTCGTCGGCAAAGGCAATCTGAAAAAGCGGATTGGCTGACGGATCCGTGCGCACCTTGCTCGCGCTCATGAGAGCGCGAAAGGGCGTATCGGCATCGTGGCTCGCACATTCAACCTGCTCGGCCAACCTCCGAACCAGCGCTTCGAAGGTAGGCGCGGCTGCCGTATCGACGCCCACCGGAACGATGGCGGTGTAGCTTCCAATTTCACCTCCGGCCTTACGCATACGGCGCAGGTCGAAGGGAAGCCCGACGGTCAGCGCCTTTTGCGCGCCGTAGGCGGCAAGCACGTAGGTAGCCGCGGCACACTCGACAAGAAACGGCGATACGGACCACTGCGCGGCGCGCTTTGCAATCAGCGCGGCCGTGGCCGGGTCGAAAACGCTATCCACGCTGGCGGCATCGGCGGGAAGAATTTTCGGCCGTGCAGCCTTGAGCGGAAATCCATGCAAAGGCGGCATCTCCCGCAACCCGTCGGCCAAGCGACCGGCCGCTGCCACGTCCGTGGCCGGCGCATTCTCTGCCGCTGCCGCGGCTTTGCGCTCGAAAGGTTCCTTGGCGTAGGCCTCCGATAGATCGGCTGCGAGAATCGCCGTCGAAAGCTCGTCCCACACGATCCGGTGCGCGCAGACGATCAGCGTATGGCACTGCGGCTCGTGGCGCAAAAGCCTCACCGACCACACCGCTTGGCTGGCCGAAATCGTCTGCCGAATCGACTCAGCCGCATCGAATACTGCGGCGTCGGTATCTACGACATCGTCGACTGCGAGCCGGACCGGATAGGCGGCCTCGTCCGTCAGGCGCAGTATGGCACCGTCCTCGCTAGCGAAGGTCGACCGCAAGGCCGAAAATCGAGCTTTTAGGTCCCTAAATGCCGTTTCTAGCCGTTCGAGAACAAGTGTCCCGCGGATACGAACGGCGTGGGTGACGGTGTTCAGCCCAGGTTTGCCGTGTAGCTGGTCGGAGAAAAAGAACTGGGATTCGAGATGCGAAGCTGGCGATCGTATCATGGGGGTCTCGCTGAAAAGAGCAGCCACCATCCGAAACGTGGCTTGCCCACATCTAGAGTTAAGTTCCGAGCCTTACGCTATTTCGGATTTATGGGCCTATTTTGTGTTCATGGCCGGACGCCATTCTACAGGAGGATCGACGCTTCGGTTCGCCTTATGAAGAACGCTATGGCGAAAGATGTCCCGCGCAAAGCGGGGAATTCCCGGCGAATCGCTGCCCTTTAGGATGCGCTCTTTGACTTGGCCCAGGGCGTGAGAGACGAGCAGCACCGCGTCGGTGGCCACGGCGTAGGCCAATCCATGGTTCTTGGCAAAGTAGCGACGACGCGACTCGAACCAGTAGGCGGGTAACGGCTTAGCAACACGCTGAAAACCCGTCACGCCCGTGCTTTGGCCGGCAATGTGCATCACTCGGCTTTCCGGCACGTACCAGACGGTGTAGCCCGCGTTCTTGACCTTGAGGCAAAAGTCCGTCTCCTCGTAATAGAGGAAATACGTCTGGTCCAGGCCGCCCAGGCGCTCGATCACTTGACGCCGAACCATCATGGCCGCCCCCGGCAACCAGTCGACCTGCTCGGCAGTCGAGCCCATCAAACGGGCGACCACGTGTTTGCGCAACAGCTTCGACACGAAACCCAAGCGCAAACCGTAGTCGAGCTCGCTCAGCAAGCTCGGGTAACGGAACGCGTACGGCCACGGCGAGCCGTCTTCATCCTCCAAGCTGCTGCCGGCAATGCCGGCATCGGGATGCTGGTCGAAAAACTCGACCAGCGCACCCACGGCGCCGGGCCGCACCTCGGTGTCAGGGTTGAGCATGAAGAAGAACTCGGGCACCTCGGGCAGTTCAAAACCGTG
>Ga0066789_10001305_pt1 | contig 10714 bp, 9 predicted proteins | sample OrgsoiDNA2013049_FD_70960 | JGI IMG/M metagenome (GOLD analysis project Ga0066789, IMG submission 70960) | Permafrost soil microbial communities from the Arctic, to analyse light accelerated degradation of dissolved organic matter (DOM) -... | ecosystem: Environmental > Terrestrial > Soil >...
TCGTCCAGCTCTTCCAGAGTCGCGACCACCGGTAAGCGGCCGACGAACTCAGGGATCAAACCGTACTTGATGAGATCCTCGGGCTCGGTGTCGTGAAACACGTCGTTGCCGTGAGGTCGAGCGTTTTGTTCACGAACCTCGGCCATGAAGCCGATCCCGCTCTTATGCGTGCGGTTCATGATGATCTTTTCCAGACCCGCGAACGCGCCGCCGCAGATGAACAAAATGTTCGTCGTGTCGACCTGCAGAAACTCTTGCTGGGGATGCTTGCGACCGCCCTGGGGCGGCACGGAGGCAATCGTGCCTTCAATCAGTTTCAGCAGCGCCTGTTGCACGCCTTCACCGGAGACATCCCGCGTGATGGACGGATTGTCCGATTTGCGGGAAATCTTGTCGATCTCGTCGATGTAGACGATACCGGTTTGCGCCTTTTCAACGTCGTAGTCGCACTTCTGCAAGAGCTTTTGAATGATGTTTTCGACGTCCTCGCCGACATAACCCGCCTCGGTCAGGGTGGTGGCATCGGCGATCGTGAACGGGACGTTGAGAAGCCGCGCCAGCGTCTCTGCCAGCAGCGTCTTGCCGGACCCTGTGGGTCCGATCAGGAGAATATTGCTCTTGGCGAGTTCGACCTCATCGCGCGAGCGCACGCCCTCGGTACCGCGAGTCTGTAGCCGTTTGTAATGGTTGTAGACGGCGACGGACAGCACGCGCTTGGCACGCTCCTGACCGATGACGTACTCGTCGAGGACCTTCTTGATTTCTTGGGGCTTGGGGAGCTTGTCACGGGTGCGCTCTGCGCGCTCCTCGAGCTCCTCCCGAATAATGTCGTTGCACAGCTCAACGCACTCGTCGCAGACGAATACCGAAGGGCCGGCGATTAATTTACGTACTTCGTGTTGGCTCTTTCCACAGAAGGAGCAATACAACAGTTTGCCGTCATCATGTTTGCCGCGCGAATCTTCGCTCATGCTGTCCTCAAGTTGACCGCATCTCCGGCTAGTGCTGAAACACGGCTACGCCCCTGACTATATAGCACCCAATCGACCTTCCGCAAAGATAAGGTCGCCAGGGCTGTGACCAGGGTCCCTTCTAGACCAAATATTGATCCGGGGGGTGGCCAAGGGGCGGAATTGAGACCCATCAGACCTTTACCAATAATTCGCCCCGTTTTTCCAGCATGGAATCGACTATTCCGTAGGCTTTCGCGGTTTCCGCAGTCATGAAGTTGTCGCGATCGCTGTCCTGCTTGACACGATCGAACGTTTGGCCGGTATGTTTGGCTAGAATGCCGTTCAGCCGCTGCTTGGTCTCCATGACATCGCGCGCGTGGATGTCGATGTCCGAGGCCTGGCCCTGGAAGCCAGCCGAGGGCTGGTGAATCATGATTTTCGAGTTGGGGAGGGAATAGCGCTTGCCCGCAGCGCCGCCGGCGAGCAGCACCGCTCCCATGGAGGCCGCCAACCCGACGCAGATGGTGCTCACGTCCGGTTTGATGAACTGCATGGTGTCGTAGATCGCCAAACCCGCGCTGACCGATCCGCCGGGTGAATTGATATAGAGCGCAATGTCCTTTTCCGGGTTTTCGGACTCCAGAAACAAGAGCTGGGCGACCACGAGGTTCGCCATATAGTCCTCGACCGGCCCCACGATGAAAATCACCCGTTCCTTGAGCAGACGCGAATAGATGTCGTAAGCCCGCTCACCGCGAGCGGTCTGTTCGACCACCATGGGAACCAAATTGAGTGCGCGAGTCGTCATGGAATATCGCCCTTTGAGATAACGGAAAAGACCAACATGGCAAGTTGCGGACAGTACAAGATCATTTCAAGGGATATGCTGTGAATTACCCCTCAAAGTTCATCAGCTCTTTGAAAGTCGACGGCTTCTCATGCACCTTAGCATGAGCAAGCACCCACTCCACTACCTGATCTTCCAAAGCCAAGCTCTCGACTTGGCGCATCGCATCGGCATTTTGCAGATACGCGCGCTTGAGGGCCGCAGCATCGCCGTAAGGGCCCACCATCTCGTCAAGGCGCGCGTTCGAGCGCGCAGGATCGAGAACGATGTTTTCACGGCGGATGATGTCGTTGAACAATAGCCCCAGCGCCACGCGACGCCGAGCGGGCTCTACCAGCGGCTCGCGCGGCGGAGCTTGCGAAACGTCCTTGGTACCGGTACGGCGCATGGTCTCGAGCTGCATGTCGCGGATCTGAGACTCGAGCAAGGCATTCGGCACGTCGATGGGATTTGCCTGATAAATCTTTTCCATGACCGTGGCCTTGCTGCGGTTGCGCAGCGTCTGATCGAGTTCACGGCGCATGTTGGCAGCCACATCCTCCCGCAGTCTTTCAATGCCGCCCTCGGTCACGCCGAAGGCCTTGCAGAACTCTTCATCGACGTCCGGCAATGAGGGCTCCTCCACGCTCTTGACATCGACCTTGAAGCTGGCCCGCTTGCCGGCCAGCTCCGTCGCTCGGTAGTCGAGCGGGAAATCGACGTCCACCGACTTTTGTTCACCCGGCGCGGCACCAATGAGTCCCTGCTCGAGTTGCGGCAACATGCGGTTGTCGCCGAGCACGATGGCTACGTTCTCGCCTTTTCCGCCGTTGAACGGCACGCCGTCGATCGCTCCTTCGAAATCGACGGTTACCTTATCGCCGGCCGCGGCCGCCCGCTCCACCGCCGTATATTTCATCTGCTGTTTGCGCAGCCGCTGGATCATCGCGTCGATGTCGCTTTCGGTTATATCCGCCGTCGTGCGATCGATCTCGAGCGACTCGATGGGTTGCAGTGCAACGTCGGGGAACACTTCGAACGTGGCGACGTAGGTCAGGTCCTGACCTTCGCCGATGCTCTGCGGCTCGATTCGGGGCTCGCCCGCGGGCGCCAATTGGCTTTGGTTCACCGCCTCTGAGAAGCTCGATTGCATCAATTCGCCGATGACTTCGCGGTGCACTTGCGGCCCGAATTGTTGGCGAATCACCGTCAGCGGCGCCTTGCCCGGCCGGAACCCGTTTAACCGCGCAGTCCGGCTCAGCTGTTTCAAACGTGTGGCAATTTCTTTGGCGACGCGCTCGGCCGGCACCTGCACTTGCATGCGGCGCTCCAATTTACCGGTGCTCTCGACTGAAACCTGCATGTCAATCCTTGTGGGTGTTGGAGCCGATCTTGCGTGCGGTGGTGCGAAAGGCGAGACTCGAACTCGCACGGGTTACCCCACCAGATCCTAAGTCTGGCGCGTCTACCAATTCCGCCACATTCGCATCGGAATAGCTAACCAGTATAACCCAGCTCAGCGAGGTTCGCTTTCGCGCACGAGCATCCGGGCGACTTCCCGCAGGGCCGGCAGGCCATTTTCTAACATAAAGTAAAGCGGGCTGTCGCCGTCGAAAGGCAGGCCCTCATGCGGCGCATGCACCCAGGCCCAAGCGCGATCGCTGGCGCCCAAGTCCGCCATCAGTGATTGCTGGATGCTGGCGATGAGTGCGGCGCGCTCCTGTTGCGTGGCCGAAAGTCGCGGCGCTTGACCAAGCCGGTACCTTGCCAGCACCTGCGGCGACGGAATTCGCAGCAACCGGCATTGCTGCAGCGGCGACAGCTCCCATGCATCGGCGATGGCAAAAAAGCGCTTGAGCGCGTTCGTGCTGGCGTGCCGCGCCGCCCGACGACTGGCCGGCTGCAAGACTAATCGCGGTCCAGTACGAGGCTTGGTGGGCACAGCAGTTCTCACATGTACTACAATCATACTCGCAAACGAGCATCCCGCTCGCGGATGGGCCATGTCCATGACCTTTGCCGAACGCTTCAGCCGGGCTCTAAAAGCGAGCGGCAGCCTGGTGTGCATCGGCCTCGATCCTGACCTGACCAAACTGCCGCGAGAGCTAGCAGAAACGCCGGAGCCGTTCCTTGCCTTCAATCGCCGCATCGTCGACGCGACTGCGGATCTCGCCGCTGCGTATAAACCACAGATTGCGTTTTACAGCGCTTTGGGTAAGGAACCTGAGCTTGTAGCCAGCATCCGCTACATCCGCGAGCGCGCACCGCACGCGTTGATTTTCCTCGACGCCAAGCGCAGCGATATCGGCAACACGGCCGAGGCGTATGCCAGCGAGGCCTTCGACCGCTATGGGGCGGACGCGGTCACCGTGAATCCCTACATGGGCGAAGACTCGGTGCGCCCGTTCCTTGCCCGGCCCGACCGCGGTGCGATCGTGCTTTGCCGCACGTCGAACCCTGGAGCGCGGGACTTCCAAGACCTGCTGGTCGATGGTCTGCCTCTTTATAGGCGGGTGGCCGAGCGGGCGGACAAACACTGGAACGAGGCCCGGAACCTGATGTTGGTGGTTGGCGCGACCTATCCCGCCGAGATGGCCGAACTGCGCCGCGCGCACCCTGCACTGGCGTTCCTGGTCCCCGGTATCGGAGCACAGGGCGCTGATCTCGACAGCACTCTAGCCGCCGGTCTCGACGACCGCGGCAGCGGGCTGCTCATCAATTCCTCGCGCGCCATCATCTACGCGGGCGGCGGCGCGGCCGAGTCCATTCGCGCGGCCGCGGCTGATCTGCATTCGGGAATCAATGCCGGGCGGCAAGCCCGGGGGCGCCGAGCCGCAGGCGGCAAGCCGCTGGGGTCGCCAATCCGGACGCATGGCCGCCGGGCCTAGCCGGCGCCGCCAAGACCCTAAAACGGCGCGAGCTCCACCGGCGCGGAGTTGAGCTTGTAGACGGCCCCGTCCTTCATGACGAAACTAACGCGTTTCATGAGACTGATGTCCGCGATCGGATCGCCGGGTACGGCAACCACATCGGCGAATTTGCCTGCGGCCAAGATGCCGAGGTCTTTGTCGCGCTTCAGCAGCTGCGCAGCATTGATGGTGGCGGCCTGGATCGTGTACATCGGCGGCATACCGGCCTGCACCATCAATTCGAATTCATGGGCATTTTGGCCGTGCGGATACACCGCGGCGTCGGTGCCGAAGGCGATTTTCACATGCGCTTGGTAGGCGCGGCCCGCCGTTGCCATGATGAGCGGTCCAATCGCAGTGGCCTTAGCCGCGACTTGCGGTGGGTAGTAACCGGGCACTTTTGCTTGCCGCGCAACGAAGTCGCCGGCGATGATCGTGGGCACATACCACGTACCGCGCTCCACCATGAGCTTCATATCGTCGGCGTCCATGAACGTGCCATGTTCGATGGAGTCAACGCCGCCGACGACGGCGCGACGAATTCCTTCGGCGCCGTGTGCGTGAGCCGCCACGGTCAATCCGTAGTCGTGGGCCGTGGTGACTACCGCGCGGATTTCCTCGAGAGTGAGCTGGGCATTATCGCCGCTGGTGCTGTCATCGAGTACGCCGCCGGACGGCATGATCTTGATGAGGTCGTCACCTTGTTTATAGTGCAAGCGCACCGCTTTGACGGCATCCTCGGGGCCGTTGATGATGCCCACCGTGGGCCCTGGATCGCCGGCAAGATCGGTCCGATAGCCGTTGCTAGGATCCGCGTGTCCGCCCGTAGAACCGATCGCCTGTCCCGCCGTGAAGATTCGCGGTCCGGCAATCACTCCGGTGTTGATGGCATTGCGCAATGCAACGGATTCGTTGGCTCGGTCGCCGACATTGCGTACGGTGGTGAACCCGGCCAACAGCGTACGCCTTGCGTAGACGGTCGAGCGCACCGCGTAGTCGGCGATGTTCCAGTGAAACTGGTCAACGTACTGAGTGCGGCTGGTCTCGCCCGTGAGATGCGTATGGCTGTCGATGAGCCCAGGCATACAGGTTTGAGACGACAGATCGATTTCCTTGGCGCCGGTCGGTGATTGCACCCCGCCTTCAATGTCGCGTACTCGAGTGCCTTCAATCACGATCGTCGTGGCTCCGAGCGTTTTCCCGGCTGCCGTGTCGATGAAATGGCCGCAATGTAATGCGGTCACGAGGGCCGGGGCGGAAACTGGAGCATCATCCGCCGCCCGTGCGGCAACGGGCGCCGTGCACAGCACCATGCCCGCGGTGATGTACGCGGACACGCCGATGGCCGCGGCGCGCACGCCTCCATGCAATGCAGACGCACTGATCAAACTCATGGTCAGGTTCTCCTAAAAATTAATTACGCCGCGCACGCGAGCGACAGCATGGCGTGGAGCAACACGTTGGCTCCCGCCTCCAGATCGGACGGCAACGCGTTTTCTGCCTCATTGTGGCTCAGCCCCCCTGCGCAGGGGACGAAGATCATGGCGGTGGGCGCAACCGCAGCGACATTACAGGAGTCGTGGCCGGCGCCGCTCACCAGGTCCAATGCGTCGTATCCCAATGCCGCGGTCGCGGTGCGTACGGCATCGATGCAGGTGGCATCGAACACGACGCCGGGGGCTTCCCACACGCAGCGAATGTCGCCGGCGAGCGCATGCTGCTGCAGGGCACCCCGGACCAATCGATCGACCTCGGCTCGCAATTGGTCATAGTGCCGAATGTCGGGGTGCCTGACGTCAACGGTAAAACGCAGTCGCCCCGGTACGGTATTCGGCGAGCCCGGCGACGTTTCAATAATGCCGACCGTGAGTCGCGCATCCGGGCCGCGAACATGCGCCGCTGCATAGAGTGCGGGCAACACAACCGCGAGCACGCGGATGGGGTCACGCCGCATATCCATGGGCGTGGGACCGGCGTGCGCTTCCTGTCCTTCGACCAGGACCTCATAGCGGCACATGTTCTGCACCCCGATCACGACGCCGATGGTCTTCCCACGCTGTTCGAGCACAGGGCCCTGTTCGATGTGAACCTCCAGGGCAGCCTTGACCGGTTGGCGCACCATCGGCACATCCGTGGCGACACCGAGCCGATCGAGTTCCTGGCGCACGCTGCGCCCGGCGCGGTCGGTGAGCGCGTAGGCGGTGTCCACCGGCAAGCGTCCGGACCACACGGCCGAGCCCATCATCGCCATCGGAAAGCGGCATCCTTCCTCGTTGCACCACACGCAGACTTCGATCGGATGCAGCGTGGTGACGCCGCAGTCATTGAGCGATTCGATGACCTCGAGACCGGCGAGCACGCCATATACGCCGTCGAATTTCCCGCCGGTGGGTTGGGTATCAAGATGGCTGCCGGTCATGACCACCGGCAGCGTATCCTCGCGACCGGCCTTGCGCACGAACAGGTTGCCCACCGCATCCTCGCGCACCGTGCAGTCCGCGGCTGCAGCCCAGCTCGACAACAGCCGCCGCGCAGCAAGATCGCCGTCCGTCAACGCTTGCCGATTGCAGCCACCCTTGGCCGTGGCGCCGATGTCAGCCATGACCATCAGCCGCGACCACAGACGGCTGCCATTGACGTGCGGCGTAGCCGGCATCGTCGATTTTCTATCCATCATGAATTTCCTCGGTATTGGATAGTACTGACCTTTGAACGAATAGAGGAGTTTCGCTAGCAATCTGTTCGCCCTATCCACCGGGCCGAAGGACTGCTGCGGGTGATGATTTCGCGGGGCGCGGGGAAACCCGCCACCAGCCGCTCCCGGACCCCCGAAAGGGGTTCTAGACCGCACTCCGTCCCCGGGGACGCCCTACATGCGTGAACTGCGTCGAAGTCTTGTAACTCTTCCCTATCCAACGCCAGATTCTGTCGCATAGCATTTGCCTGGGTTCAATCAGTGGTGTGCGATGGGCGTGAGTTTCTCGCCGTGTCGCCTCGACCAGACAAGGTCGAGCACCTTCGAATACTTGGGAGCAGACGATGTCACGCGGGCCGTACCCTATATTGCTAGTGTTAGCCATGTCATTACCTGGAGCGGTGAGAGCGCTCGGCCTAGGTGATATTCGTATCGACTCGGCACTCAATGAGCCACTCTCGGCACAGATAGACATCGTCGGCGCGACTCGTGATGAGTTGATCGCTCTGACGGCCAAAGTCGCGAATCGCGAAGTTTTCCAACACTATGGCTATGGCGCCGATCGCCCGGCGTTTCTTGCCACTGCCACTTTCACGGTCGGAATGGATTCTCAAGGACGGCCGGTCCTCAACGTTCGGTCGGCCGAACCGTTCACCGATCCCGTCGTCAATTTTCTGGTTGATTTGCGTTGGAACAATGGCGAGCTGATTCGCGAATACTCGCTGCTGCTCGATCCGGCGGGATTCTCGCCGTCGAGCCGCCTTGCAGCCGCTGCGACCACGATGAGCGACCGCCCATCCCCATCGCCCGACGTCGGGCCGTCGTCGGCCGCCAAGGCCAATGACCCCCGCGTCGCCGCCATGACGCAGGAAACGCCCTCCAGGGCAAAGCTGTCGAAAGCCTTGGCGGAGACGGTACCCGCAGACCGGGCCATCGTCGCGCAGCATCGAGTGGTGCCCCGAGACACCCTTCGCGGCATCGTGCGCCGCGCCGGAGCACGCACCGAGTCGCACGCGCAGCGCATGATGATTGCAATCTTCCGAGCCAATCCGCACGCCTTTGAAGGCAATATCAACCGGCTGCATCTCGGCGCGTTGCTGACCATACCATCGGAAGACGAGGCGGCGGTCATCGACGCGGTCGATGCGAGAAGTGAGGTCCACGCCCAGATGACCGCGTGGCGATTGGATGGCAGGCCGGCAGCGTCGCGTCGCGTCGCCTCAATTCCAGTTGCTGCACCCACGCCGAACGCGGCCCCGGCCCATGAGCCCAGCAATGCAGCGATCGATGCATTGGACACGGATGCACTCAAAGGTCGCGTTCAGTCTCTCGAGCAGGCGCTCGACGACCTGCACAAACAACTGGCCAGTGAAGGCGCCAGCATACAGGATCTGAAGCAGCTCACCGCGCACAGCGCGGTAGCGTCCGCTCAGCCGACAGCGCCCGCTCAGCCGGCAGCGCCCGCTCAGCCGGCGCCGTCGATCCGCGACTCTGCGCCTGCCGCTGCGGCTGCTGCCACTGCCGCTGCGCCTGTCGCTGCCTCCCACCCTGTGAGGATCGAGGTAATGCACGCGGACGCTCGTTCGGCACCGATGATCGCGGAGGTCGCGCCGCCGGCGTCACCGCGAATGAGCAGTGCCGGCTTTCTCGGCCCACTAGGCCTCGCGTTAGCGCTTGCGCTCGCGGGATTTGCCTACAGTCGCCGTCGTGGCCTGAACGCTCTCGCGAAACCGCCGGCGGCTCCCGTCATTGGCGACGATCATACCGACACCGCGACGATCGCCGCGCCGGCCATACTGCAACCGGCCCGGGAAATCGACGCGGCGCACGTATCCCGAGCCGCGGAACAATCCAAGCCCTTTGCGCCGGTCGTGCGTGCCGAGCCCGCTGAACCCGCTGCAGACGAGATTGCGCAGAAGGTACCGAGCGATCAAACGACGCAGGAATTGGCCATCGACGCCGAATTGCTCGAGCGTTCGTACCTCGATGCATTGGCGATCGATACCTTGGGCATCGATACCGCCGATATCGCGAAAAACGCTGCCGCGGCTCACGAACTGGCGGACGATACCGCCACGCATGATACCGTCGGCCTTGACACGGTAGCCATCGACGCCTCGGAACTCGACACGGCGGTGGAGAAGGCCGACCTTCACACGGCCATCCTCGATACCCGGAAAATCGCACCGGCTGCCCTCAACAGCACGAATCTCGACTACAACTTGCTGGATCTCGACGCAACCTCAGACCATGTTCAGGCTCAGCATGTCCAGATGCCGAGTCAGCTCAGCGATCAGGTGGTGGTGTCCGAGCGGCGCACGAACATTGTCGATGTGCTCAAGACAGCGATCGATCGGGATCCGCACCGCCGCGACCTGCGGATGAAGCTGGTGGAAACTTACTACAGTGCAGCGTCGATGAACCGGCGCGCATTCCTGGAAGTCGTGAAGAAACTTTCGCGGGAGCGCGAGTTCTTATCGGCCGAGGATTGGAAACAGGTCGTCAAGATGGGCAAGGAGATCGCTCCGGACGACATCCTGTTTGCCGATACATCCACGGGCGACTTGGCGGATTGCGCTTAAGGACGCTAGCAAGCGGTGATCGCCGTTTGCTGAACCGCCGGCGCCGGCCGGGTTCCGTTCAGCTTGATGTTCAATCTGAGTTCGTTGGCCGAGTCGGCGTTACGAATGGCTTCGTCGTAGGCAATCTCGCCCTCGTTGTATAGCTCGAACAACGACCAATCGAAGGTTCTCATGCCCAATTCTCGCGACTTGTCCATGAGCGATTTGATCTCGTGAAATTCACCTTTGAGAATCTTTTCGGCGATGATCGGCGTGTTGATGAGGATTTCCATGGCTGCTCTGCGTCGTTTGCCGTCGCTGGTGCGAATGAGACGCTGCGACACGATCGCGCGTAAATTGCTGGAAAGATCCATCAGCAATTGATTGCGACGCTCTTCGGGAAAGAAATTGATGATGCGATCGATGGTCTGATTGGCGCTGTTCGCATGCAACGTGCCCAGGCACAGATGTCCGGTCTCGGCGAACGCGATGATCTAAATGAACAAGTCAGACCCACCGGCGCGACGCATCGTGGTCAGCAGCTTGACCATGTAGGCCTTGGCTTGGTCCTCAGGCAATGTCGACATCGCAGTCCTCGATGAGGGTAACCGCAGCAATATATTCTGTCTTCCGATCGCCTTCCGCGAAGCGGTTATCATAGGGTCGGCCAGCGATGCGACTCACCGGCGCTTCGTGCCCCGGGGCGCTGCCGGTGGCTGCTTCCGCGGGTGCAGCCGTTGAGGGATTATCGTTAATGAATGACGTTCTGC
>Ga0066789_10001306_pt1 | contig 10708 bp, 12 predicted proteins | sample OrgsoiDNA2013049_FD_70960 | JGI IMG/M metagenome (GOLD analysis project Ga0066789, IMG submission 70960) | Permafrost soil microbial communities from the Arctic, to analyse light accelerated degradation of dissolved organic matter (DOM) -... | ecosystem: Environmental > Terrestrial > Soil >...
GAGCTGAGCAGCCCCTTGGCCGACAGCGTCTTGACGCTTTCACGCAGCACGGTTCGCGACACGTCGAACATCGAGGTCAGTTCCGCATCGCGCGGCAGACCGGTTCCTTCCGGATAGCGGCCTACGATAATGTCGATCCCGATCGTCCGGGTTACTTCCAGCTGACTGGAATGGCCACGGCCTGCCGGAATTACGAGATGGGTGGTCATGACGCTCCTCCCGCGGCTAGTCCGGCAGGCCGTTTTGCAAGGCGCACCAGGGTTTGCTGGAAAGCGATAAAGGCAAACAGCAAGAGACCCGTCACGATCTTGGTCCACCAGCTCGACAGATTGCCATCGAAGGTGATGTAGGTCTGGATCAGGCCCTGGATCAGAAGCCCCATCAGGGTACCGAACATGAAGCCCGCGCCGCCGGTCAACAGTGTACCGCCGATGACGACGGCGGCAATGGTGTCGAGTTCCACGCCGACGGCGGACAGTGCGTAACCGGCGGCGGTGTAGAAGGAAAACACAATGCCCGACAGGCCGGCCAGCACGCTGGACAGCATGTAGACCCGAATGATTGTCGGCGCCACACGAACACCCATCAGGGCAGTCGAATATCGGCTTCCGCCGAGCGCGTAGACGTTGGTGCCGAAGCGGGTGAAATGCAGCAACACCGCGCCCGCCGCAAACACGGCGAGCATGATCATCGCAATCAGGGGTAGCCGGCCGCCGCCCGGCAGATAGATCGTGAGCAAGCCGATATCGCTATAAAGCGGTGCGTTGATCGGTATCGACTCCGTCGACATCAAAAAGGCAGCGCCGCGCGCCAGGAACATGCCTGCCAGGGTGACGATGAAGGCCGGCATTTCGAAGTAGTGAATCACCGCGCCCATCGCCGCGCCGAACACGAGGCAGATCGCAAGGACGATGCCGAAGGCGACGAAGGGCGGAATGCCATAGCGTTCGATCGCGATGGCAAGGAACACGGTGGTGAAGCCGATGACCGACCCGACCGAAAGGTCGATACCGCCCGAGATGATGACGAAGGTCATGCCGACGGCAACAATGCCGAGAAAGGCATTGTCGGTGAGAAGATTGGCGACGACCCGCGTGGACGCGAAGTTCGGGAACTGCAGCGAGCAGAGCATGAACCCGATCACAAAGACAGCAGTGGTGACCAGGACGGGAAGCAGACGGCGCATCAGGTCGTCCCTTTCCCGTTGAACCAATAACCGAAACCGGCGAGACGCGGAGACTGCAGCAGCAGAACCGCGATCACAACGACGGCCTTCACCACCAGATTGAGCTCCGGTCGATAGCCGCTGAGCAGGATGCCGGTGTTCATGGCCTGGATGATCAATGCGCCGAGCACGGCTAGCACCAGGCTGAAGCGCCCGCCGAACAAGGAAGTGCCGCCGACCACCACGGCGAGGATGGCATCGAGTTCAAGCCACAGCCCGGAATTGTTCGCATCGGCGCCAAGAATGTCGGCGGCGGAAATGACACCGGCCACCGCCGAGCACAGACCGCACCAGACATAGGCGGTGATGGTTATCGCCTGCGTGCCGATGCCGGCAAGTTCGCTGGCGCGGGCATTGGCGCCGACCGCCTCGATCAGCACGCCAAGCGCTGTGCCTCGAACCAGCAACAAGGTCAGGAGCAGCATGCCCACCGTGATGGCGACCGGGGCGGGAACGCCAAGAACCGATCCGTTGCCGAACCAGGCGAGCGACGGCGAGGAGAAGGTCACGATCCTGCCCTCGGTGATGAGCTGGGCGATGCCTCGACCGGCGACCATCAGGATCAAGGTGGCGACGATTGGCTGGATCCGGAGCACCGCCACCAGAAAGCCGTTCCAGAGGCCGCACAGCACTCCGACGCCGAGGGCCGCGCCGAGCGCGACCGGCACGGAGTGGCTGTCGACGAGACTGGCGGCGATCGCACCCGCGATGGCCATTACCGCGCCGACCGACAGATCGATGCCGCGCGTCGCGATCACCAGCACCATGCCAAGCGATAGAAGCGCCACCGGCGCGCCGCGGTTGAAAACATCGACGAGGCTGCCGAACAGGCGCCCATCCTGCAGCCGAATGTCGAAGAACTGCGGCGAGACCAGCCGGTCCGCTATCAGGATGGTCAGAAAGGCCAGGATTTGCGGAGTGCCTATCCTTGGCATGCGAAACGACTTCACGGTCATTTTTCCTCAGGCCACGTGGGGCGTTTCGGCGGCGATCGTCGCCAGCACCGCCGGCTCCGTGATGGCGTCGCCGCTCAAGGTCATAACGTGTGCGCGGTCGCGCAGCACGACGACCTTGTCGGCATAAGTCACGACCTCCTCGATCTCCGAGGAGATGACGAGAAGGGCAAGCCCGTCGGCGCAAAGCTGCCGGATCAGGCGTATGATTTCGGCATGGGCGCCGACGTCGATGCCACGGGTCGGCTCGTCGAGGATCAGCAACCGCGGCTTGGTGGCCAACCAGCGCGCAAGCAGCGCCTTCTGCTGGTTGCCGCCCGACAACAGGCCGATCGGCCGCTCCGGATCTGCGGGACGGATATCCAGCACCGTGATGAAGTGCCGCGCGATTTCGTCCTGCTCCCGCCTCGAAAGCGGCTTCATCCAGCCGCGCCGGGCCTGAAGTGCGAGCACGATGTTCTCCCGTACGGAAAGTTCGGCAACAATGCCCTCCGTTTTGCGCTCCTCCGGACAATAGCCAAATCCAAGGCCAACGGCATCGCGCGGCGAGCCGACGCGGACATTCTCGCCGGCAACCTGCACCGTACCGGTGTCGGCACGTTCAATGCCGAACACCATCCGCGCCGTCTCGGTTCGACCCGAACCGAGCAGACCGGCAAGCGCCACCACCTGCCCGCTCCTCAACGCCAGATCGAACGGCGCCAGATAGCGCCGCTTGCCGAAGTGCCGGAAAAGCGCGTATGGCGGCCTGGACTCGTCGATCGGCCTGTGTTCCCGATCCGCGGTCGCCTCCGACAGTTCTCTGCCCAGCATCATGTGGACAAGGTCGAGCCGCGGAAGTGCCGCCGTCTCACGCTCGCCGACCAGCTGACCGTTCCGCAATACGGTGATGCGGTCACTGATGGCGTAGACCTGATCGAGGAAATGCGTGACGAACAGAATGCCGATGCCCCGAGCGGCGAGCTGACGCATGACGCCAAACAGAATATCGACCTCGTGCGCATCGAGACTCGCGGTGGGCTCGTCGAGGATCAGCACGCGCGCGGACATGTCGACGGCCCGGGCGATCGCCACGAGATGTTGCACAGCGACCGAATAGTCGCCGAGCGGCGCGCCGACGTCGATGGCGAGACCGAATCCGCGCAGGAGAATAGCCGCGTTGCGGCGCATTTCGCGATCGCGCACCAGCCCAAACCGTGTCGGCTGCCGCCCCAGAAACAGGTTTTCTGCAACCGTGAGATTGGGCAGGAGATTGACCTCCTGATAGACGGTGGCAATGCCGAGCTTCACCGCCTCCTCAGCATCGCGCGGCGCGATTTGCACGCCATCAAGCATCACCGTGCCGGCGTCGCGTTGAACGACCCCGGTGACGGCCTTGATCAGCGTCGACTTGCCGGCGCCGTTCTCACCCAGCAACGCGTGAATCTCGCCGGAATGCAGCGTCAGGTCCACTTGATCGAGAACACGTTGTCTCAGGAAGCTCTTGGTCAAACCCATGACTTCAAGCAGGGGGCGAGCAAGGTCCGGACGCGAAGCCATCGTCGACTCTTTCCAGCAGGACGCAGCGAGAACGGCCGGGCAAGGCCCGGCCGCGCCCGGTCCATGGCTTCAATCAGTAGCCAAGACCCTTCTTGCTGTCATAGATCTTCTGCGGATCGTCGGTCGGCGTGTAGAGCCTGGATTCCGTCTGGATCCATTTTGGAGGCACCGTTCCCTTTTCCTTGTAAGCGATCAGCGCGTCGAAGGCAGGTCCCGCCATATTCGGCGTCAATTCGACGGTCGCGTTCGCCTCGCCGGCGATGAACGCCTTGAAAATGTCAGGCACCGCGTCGATCGAAACAACCAGGATATCCTTGCCGGGCTTGAGGCCCGCTTCCTTGATCGCCTGAATCGCTCCGACGGCCATGTCGTCGTTATGGGCATAGAGCGCGCAGATATTCTTGCCGCCGTTTTCGGCCTTCAGGAAGCTTTCGGTGACTTCCTTGCCCTTGGCGCGGGTGAAATCGCCGGTCTGGCTCCGGATCATCTTGATGTTGGAGTGCTTTGCGATGGCCTCGTCAAACCCCTTCTTGCGGTTGGCGGCGACGCTGGCGCCGACGGTGCCCTGCAGCTCGACCACGTTGCATGGCTTGCCGCCGACATTCTTGGCCAGCCACTCACCTGCGACCACGCCTTCCTGAACGCTGTCGGATGTGACCGCGGTCAAATAGAGCGACTTGTTCGCGGTCTCGATGTCGCGATCGAGCAAGATGACCGGAATCTTTGCGTCCTTGGCCTCGTTAAGCACGGCATCCCAGCCTGTCGCAACGACAGGCGCGAGGAAAATGGCGTCAACGCCCTGAGCTACGAAAGAGCGAATGGCCTTGATCTGGTTCTCCTGCTTCTGCTGAGCGTCGGCGATCTTCAATGTGACGTTGCGCTTTTGAGCTTCGCTTTTGGACACGGAAGTTTCCGCCGCGCGCCAACCTGATTCCGAGCCGATCTGCGAGAAGCCTACCGTCAGACCGGCGGCGATGGCGCTGGTTGCCATAAACGGAGTGAGCACGGCGAGCGCGGCGACAAGAGATTTTCTGAGAGTCATGAGGTTTTCGCTCCCTGATTGTTAGGCCGCCGTCCTGCTTCTTCGAGCAAGATCAAAGCTGGCGGTATATTTATTGCCATAACGCCCGCTGCCTGTATAGATAGTTTGTATTATTAGTATGACTAATGTGGCCATGAGAGCGTCCAGGGGGCATCGGCCGTGCGATTGCTCCCGTTGACGGTAGATTTGGGGCCAATCGCATGCACGGGCATATTGTCGAAGCGACTACAAACGAGCCGGTCCATCGCTCCGGCCCCAAGGGCTCGTTTCGCAAAAATCGAATGATACCGAACAAACAGCCTTCATCGCCTTCGCCCGACGTCATCGTTGATCAGCGCCGGCAGCGGGTGAACTCGCCTTGATCATTGAAAATGAAAATCGGCGGGTCGATGGCTCAAGCGCTTCGCGCACCGACGACATTGGCAGCCAAAGCTGACGGCGCCGATTCCTGAAAAACAGGAAACAAGGCCCCACCGCTCTTAGCATTAGAAAAACACCGAACCGTCATCTTTCCGGTGCGGCGCGCAAGTCGGACTGATTAGTTCGCGGCCCAAATGCAAATCCCCGCCGGTTTTAGCCGACAGGGATCAGCAGAAAAGTTGACAGACGGCGAGTGGCATTACCCGGTGGCCCGTCAAGGACCTGCCCTTCAATTGAAGTCTACCCCGCAATTCCATGCAAGACTATTTTGTGGGCAGAAAACATCATCTGCGTACGCCACGCCCCACACGCGCCGAGCGCCGAAGGCATGATCACCGTCACACCACCGCTACTAGAGGTTGCCTTTCGACGCATCCTTCGCTGCCGACATGACCCCGCCGGTGATCTGCCTCATATGTTCTCCGGCATTGGTAAACTGGCTCTTCAAGAACTCCGACTGAATTTGCATGGCTTCCTGAAGATCGGTCGCGTAAACCAGCTTGCGCGCATGTTCGAACGCCGCCTTCATGTTCTGTTCGGTGAACGAAAGCGCCTGCCTGGAAATCTCCGTCCCCGGGGTCGGAACCGACGCCATCGACTTACCAGCAGCATCAAAAAACATCTCAAACGCTTTTTCCGCCTGATCGATGGTCTTTTCGGCCAACTCGCGTAATTCGGCCGGGACTTCCAGTTTCGGTTCAATCATGCCGTCTTCCTCCAGTTTGAAGGGAGCGTTAGCACATTTCCAGAACGGCGTCTTCGCGCTGTTTGCGCCGGGCGGGGATGTGCCCAGACCCTAGGCGCGGTCATTGCTCGCCGGATCGGATCTGCATTTCGACCAAGGCCATCGTTTGCAAAGTCCTGGGATTAGTTTCGCCCTGCTTCGCACTCCGGAGAATGCTCTCCGCGATGTTTTGGACGCGCATCGAGCTCACCGGGTGGGGCAGCGTGGCTACCGCGCCCGCCAGTGCCTCATCCATCGCCCTGATCAGATCGGGAGAAAACGAAGCATTCGAAAAATCTTTCATCCGCTGCATCCAGTTCAGACCGTAAGGGGTCGCCGGTAGGGACAAGCTGCTGGCCGACGGCATGTTCCCGACCAGCCTCAGGTCGCGGAACAAATCATGCGCCGCGGTCATTATCCCCCCGTCGATAGGAGTGCGCCGTGCCAGGCCCCAACCGATCCGCAACAAGATCGATCTGTCTGACCCGGCGCAGATTCGTGCCTGGACAAGGCGGTTGGGGATCACGGCCGATGATCTTCAGCGCATGGTCGGCAAAGTGGGCAATTCCATCGCTGCCGTCAGCAAGGAAATCGAGCTTCGGAAGCCTCCCTCCCCGCTCAAACCCGCGTCGCCGCCGATTCAAATCGACCCGGCTTCGCTGCCCGGGCTCGAAGCCGCGGTAGCCAAGGTTCAATTGGCGGCAACGACGGGCAGCTAGACAGGCGGAAGAACGTGGATAGCCCCAGCCGGGTTTACGCGGGCCTGAGACATCACGCTAAAGTACACAGTTTTCGAATCATCACCGCCGTCCTGGCGTGGGTTTTCATTGGAGTTGCTTTTTATTACCGGCCGGACTGGATCAAATGGGGGCTGCGAACCGCGACGCATGGCATAGAGGCCGTCGGCGACGCTCTGCCTTCCCCGTGGGGCGATCGCATCGAAATCGTCCTCAGAGAGCTTGGCGGGTTTATCTGGATTCAGATCACTGCCTTGATCATCTTTATTCGCGTGGTCTTTTCGACCGTCGCGACGGGCTGGCGGCACCGAAGACGCAATGACGCTTGAAAGCGCCCGAGCACGGACGGCCCGCGCGGAGTCTCTCCAGCGGAACTCCGGCCAGGTTTCGCGGTTGTTAACCGATGAAAAGAGATCCTTTTGAGTCTGCCATAGATGAAATCCTGGCGAGTGCCGATGGCGACGTGCGGCGCGCATTACGTGCCGTGCTTGTTGAAAACGTCGAGCTGGAATCGGAACTCCGAAGCCTGTATGCGGCGTCGGAGCATGGCAGAATCACGGACACCAAGAACTCCCTGCACTAACTGCGCGATAACCGCAGACGCACTGCGCGCCGCAGACGCACCGTTGCAGCACATCCGGATGAGATATGCCGCGCGCCGAGGATCCGACTTCGGAACCATCGGGTGAGCATGCTGTTGTGCTCAGGCAGCTTGGCCTGCATGAGGAAAAGACATGTTTCCATGGTATTCGTCGACGATGCTGATGCTGGAATCGAGCAGCGTCGTCGGTCTGCGGCTGACGAAACTCACGCGCGGAGGCAGCGAGGCCGGTGACGAGGCCAATTTGATGGTCACCGAGAAAATTGCCGCAGCGTTCGAAGCCGTCGAAACCCTGTTGACCGGTGGCGGTCTCTCCATCGTTATTGACCGTTATCGTGAACATGTCACGGCGAATGCAACTCGTCTTGCCGGTTAAAGCCGAGCCATGCCGGTTATCTCCCACCAACGCCGAGGGAAGATGACCGCACTGCTGTCGGCGCGTCGCTACATTCGGCAATTGGGGCCTTACCAGTCGCTCGCATTGATGCTGTTGCCGATCATGCTCGTCGAGCCGCTGAAGATTGTGGCCTTGTTCGTCGCGGGCCACGGACATTGGCTGACCGGGACCGGAATGCTGATTGCGGCTTACGCCATCAGCCTCGTGGTCGTGGAGCGCCTCTTCAAGGTGGTCAAATTCAAGCTGATGACCTTGAACTGGTTCGCCGGTCTGTGGAGACGGTTCACCGCCCTGCGCGACAGGCTGTTCGGGCGCCGGTCCGGCAACTCGTCCGACAGGGCCGATGCCGTGCTCTCTGACGAAGGCTATGCTCATGCTGAAGCCAGACCTATCGGCTTCCGCAGGGGCTCAACCTCTCGCGATATCTTGCATGGCGTACATCGAAGTTGGCGGGAGTCAGGCTAGGATTTTCAACCGGGGGTCGCCCCTGTCCCACTGACCTGCCGGCTGCGCGCTTTGTCGCGCGGCTGGCGCAATTCCAGGCTGCCGCATTCCATCGTGAAAATACAAAGAAAACCCGCCTCGCGAAAACCGCGCAAGGCGGGGGGTTCAGTTGGGGGAAGTCTCGGGAGTGGAAACTTCCAATCGACAAGCTTTCGAACGGGGCGACGTTCCCCGATGCTGTAAATTTAGCGCTACCGGGCACCGACCAATAACGCCGGCAGGAGCAGCGGCTAAAAGTCATAGGCATCTCCGTCGCAGTGCGAATCCACCCATTCCACAGCGAGGAGCCCTGGAAGCGATGCGGGGCCCTTCATATTTGCCGCGCGCCGCAGGATTGGTGCGCGGCCTTCCGGCGGACCCGACCAAGCCACTGTCATCGCCGACAAATCGCCTCAATGCTGATTGATCACGTTGCGGGGCTCTTGACGAAATCTCAGAGGTCCCGCAGGCAGCGTGTTCACATTCTGGTGGCCTATTCGACCTGATGGTCTTGGGCACTGGAATAAAATATCCGTGCCGATGTTCTCTGTAATTGACGCGGCAGGAAAGATCTCGCGATGCCCACGGCTGCCCTGATCTCGCTGGCGACATCGGTCCCTCCAAATATATTCTTGCAGAAGGATGTTCTGGTCGCGGCATGGGACGTGCTCGGGTCGCGCTTTCCCGATTTCGACCGGTTTTCGAGTATTTTCGCGAATACCGGAATTATCAAGCGTCACGGTGTGAAGCCGTTCGACTGGTATCTCAAGCCGCGAGGCTGGCCGGAACGCACCGAGGCTTTCCTTGAGGGGGCCGAAGCGCTCTTTGTCGACGTCGCCGGGAAAGCGCTGGCAAGCGCGCACCTCGTCGGTAGCGATATCGACACCGTCGTGACAGTCTGCTCCACCGGAATTGCAACGCCAAGTCTTGAAGCCCGTGTCGCCCGGCGGATCGGATTCCGTTCCGATGTGATGCGCGTGCCGGTGTTTGGCCTGGGCTGCGCGGGCGGCGTTTCCGGTCTATCGATCGCATCGCGCCTCGCCGAGGCCCGACCGGGCAGCAACGTGCTTCTGGTGACGATCGAGCTCTGCTCGCTTGCACTTCGCCATGACGAACTCACCAAGGCCAATATCATCGCCGTCAGCCTGTTCGGCGACGGCGCAGCGGCGGTCGTGTTGCGCGCCGGCGACGGCGGTGCGACCCGGATCGAGAATTCCGGCGAGCACCTTTGGCCCGACACGCTCGGCATCATGGGCTGGAGTGTCGATCCGGAAGGATTCGGCGTCATCTTCCGTCGTACCATCCCCGAATTCGTCACCGCGCATCTCAGCCCCGCGGTGCTGCAGATTCTCGCAAGGATGCAGCTGTCCATGGCGGACATCGACCGGTTCATCTGTCATCCGGGCGGCTCCAAGGTCGTCAGCGCGCTGGAGACGGCATTTTCGCTCAACCAAGGCACGCTCGACCACGAACGGCAAGTTCTTGCCGACTACGGAAATATGTCCGCGCCCACGGTGTTGTTCGTGCTGGAGCGCGCGCGCGCGAAGGGACTGCCGGCGCGGTCGCTGTTGACGGCGCTCGGACCCGGCTTCACCGCAAGCTGCGTCACGCTGCGGCACGCCGCGTGACATCGGCTGAATTCATTCTCGGGCTGGTCACGCTGCAGCGCGCCGGAGAACTCATCCTCTCGCGCTACAACACTCACCGGCTGCTCGCCAGCGGCGCCGTCGAGATCGCGCCCCGGCACTACCTGTTGATCGTGGCGGTTCACGCCGCATGGCTGGTATCGCTGTGGGTTTTCGGGCACGATCGACCGGTCAATATCCCTGCGTTGCTCCTCTACCTCGTCTTGCAAGGTTTTCGTTTCTGGGTGATGCAGACGCTCGGCTCGCGATGGACGACGCGGATCATTGTTCTGCCAGAACAGCCGCTGGTGTCGGCCGGCCCCTATCGATTTCTGTCGCATCCCAACTACGCCGTGGTGGCCTGCGAGATCGCCGTCCTGCCGCTGGTTCTGGGTCTGCCGCGGCTGGCCGCCGTCTTCACGATCCTCAACGCTGCGGCGCTCGCGATCCGCATACGGACCGAAAACCGCGCCCTCGCCGCGACTCGTGTGAGACAATTGTGCGTGGCGCATGATGACTGAACGGGTTGGCAGGCCGAGTGCGGCCACGTGGCTTGGTTTCGTCCTGATGTGCCTTGGCATGTTCATGGCGATCCTCGACATTCAGGTCGTTGCGACTTCGCTGCCCACGATCCAGGATGCGCTTGCAATATCGCGGGATGCGATGAGCTGGCTTCAGACCGCATATCTGATCGCCGAGATCATCGCCATTCCGCTGACCGGGTGGCTCACGCGCGTGCTGACGCTGCGGTGGCTATTCGTCACCGCGATCAGTCTCTTTACCCTCGCGTCCATCGGCTGCGCGTTCAGTGGCAGTTTTCCGATGCTTATCAGCTTCCGCGTGGTTCAGGGTTTCGCCGGAGGCGCGTTGATTCCGGCGGTATTTTCCGCGGTCTTCCTGCTGTTTCCGATCCGTCTGCACCCGATTGCCACCACGATGGCCGGCATCATGGCCGTGCTGGC
>Ga0066789_10001308_pt1 | contig 10705 bp, 8 predicted proteins | sample OrgsoiDNA2013049_FD_70960 | JGI IMG/M metagenome (GOLD analysis project Ga0066789, IMG submission 70960) | Permafrost soil microbial communities from the Arctic, to analyse light accelerated degradation of dissolved organic matter (DOM) -... | ecosystem: Environmental > Terrestrial > Soil >...
GCCGCGTCGCTTGCGTTGCGCGGCGACGGCACGCATCGCGTCGCACTCGACGCCGTGATCAAGACGATGTACGAGACCGGCCGCGACATGATGAGCAAGTATAAGGAAACGTCGCTCGGCGGATTAGCGGTCAACGTCGTCGACTGCTGACGCAGGCGTGAAAGCTAAGGTTCGACCAGCAGGCGATAGCCGACGCCGACTTCCGTTCGCAAGTGCTGTGGCTGGGTCGGGTCCACCTCGAGCTTGTGCCGCAGCTGGCCCATGTAGATGCGCACGTAGTGCCCGCGCTCGACATGCCCGGGCCCCCACACCTCGGTGAGCAATTGCCGATGCGTGCAGACCTTTCCTGCGTGCCGGATGAGCGTCGTCAGCAGGCGGTATTCGTTGGGAGTGAGATGCACTTCGGCATTGCCGCGCATGACCCGTCGCGCCGCGAGGTCGACCACCACGTCGCCAAAACGAAACACGGTATTCGCCGAATCGTCGTCGTGTGACGAACGGCGCAGCGCGACGCGGATGCGTGCCAGGAGCTCGCCGATACCAAAGGGCTTGGTGAGATAGTCGTCGGCGCCCGCGTCGAGCGCCTTGATCTTCTCCTGCTCGTCGCTGCGCGCCGAAAGGATCACGATCGGGCGCGTGTACCATTCGCGCAGCCGCGTCACCACTTCCACACCGTCGATATCCGGAAGGCCGAGGTCGAGAATGACGAGATCCGGCTTGCGTGTTGCAGCTTCGACCAGGCCATCGCGTCCCGTTTGCGCTTCGAAGATGCGGAACGGCTGCGCGGAAAGGCCCGTACGCAGAAAACGGCGGATCTGCGCATCATCCTCGATGACGACGAGCGTCGCCGCCGGTTCGCTCATAGCAGACGCTCGCGCTGCGCGCTTCGGTATTCGCGCTCGGGGCGGCCCTTCGCGCTCATCGCGCGACCTGCGCCAGCGGCAACGAATCGTGTTCCGCTTCCACTGCTGGCGGAGTACCCGCGGGCAGCACGAACCGGAACACTGCCCCACCGCCCATGCGATTCGTCGCCGTGATCGTCCCGCCATGCGCGGCGACGATCGCCTTGCAGATGGCAAGTCCCAGCCCGACTCCGCGTTGTGCCGCCTCCGTCCTGACACGGTAGAACTTGTCGAAGAGTTTCGCCTCGTCGCCCGGTGGAAACCCGGGGCCGCGGTCGGCGACTTCGACAACGACACCTTCCGATGTCGAGTTCGCGCTGACATCGATCGGCGTACCGGTGGGTGTGTACTTGGCCGCGTTCTCGAGCAGGTTGGCGAGGACCTGCTCGATCAGCACCGGGTCGACGCTGAGCAGCGGGAGGTCGGGCGGCAGGGCGACATGGACCGGATGATCGGCAAGCGCCGCCTTGAGTCGATTCAACACGCTGCCGACGAGTTCTTCCAGCGACGACCACTGCCGCGACAGCGGTGCGCTTCCGGATTCGAGACGCGCCATGTCGAGCAGATTGTTGACCAGCACCGTCATCCGTTGCGCCTCGTCGTGAATCGTCGCCGACAGCTCGCGCCGCGCCGCATCGCTCAGCGATTCAGGCGACTCGGTCAGGCTCGATGACGCACCGACGAGCACCGCAAGCGGCGTGCGCAAATCGTGCGAGATCGCGTTGAGCAGCGAATTGCGCACGCTCTCCGCTTCGGACTTGCGCGCAAGCAGGGCCCGCTCGGACGCCAGCTGAACACGTTCAAGCGCCGATGCGATCTGGCCGGCAAACGTTTCGAGCAGATGGCGCTGCTCGGGAATGTTCAAACGCTCGCTTCGCGCAGGCAGGACTGCCAGCACCCCCACGACCTGATGGGCGGCCGCGAGCGGAAGATACAATGCATCGGCTCCTGTCAGCGTATGCGTGCCCAGGCCCGCCGCAACACGATTGGCATGAACCCAGCGCGCAATGCCGAGGTCCGCGCCATGGAAGGAACCGTATATCCCCGGCGCGGTCGGATGCGCGATGGTCCCGGTCGCGCCCTGCAACAGCACGACCGCCTGCGCTTCGAATACCGTCGATACATGACGCACGGCGATGGCCACGACATCGTCCTGCGAGGAAGCGCGCGACAACTCCCGTGTCATCGTGTACAGCGCCTCGGTGCGCAGTTGCCGATGCTGCGCAACGCGCGCCTGCAAACGCACGCTCGCAGTGAGATTGCTGATGACCAGGCCCACGACCAGCATCACGCCGAAGGTCAGCAGATACTGCGAGTCGGATACGGCGAAACTGTAGTAAGGCGGAACAAACAGAAAATCGAACAGCGCGACCGAAAGCACCGACGTCGCAACCGCCGGGCCACGCCCGTAGCGATACGCAACGCCCAGCACGCCGAGCAGATAGACCATGACCAGATTGGTCGCCTCGAAACGGCCGAACAGGGCCCAGGCCAGCGCGGTGGCGACCGCGCAGACACCGGCCGCGGCCGCGTACCCCGGCCAGCGCTGCTTGCGCGAACGGACCTTGGATTCGTCGATGCCGAGATGGGCCTTGGTCCGCGCCAGCTGATCGGCAAAGCCTCGCTGTCCTGGCACGCCATTCGCGTTACCTATGATCTGCAAGTCGACGCCATGCAGTCGCGCAGTGACCTCGTCGACCACCGACCCCACGAGCCACCGAAACAATCCCCATTTCGGAGGGGGTCCGAGCAGCAGCTTGGTCGCGTTGTTGGTCAATGCGAACGCAATGAGTTCATCGGCGACCGACGAACCCGACAGCACGCTCGTCTTCGCGCCGAGCTGCTCGGCCAATCGCAGATAACCAAGAATGCGATTGCGCTCCGCCTGCGGCAGGCGCAACGACCGCGGCGTCTCCACGTACACCGCGTGCCATGGCGCGTCGATCGCATCGGCAAGGCGCTTCGCGGCGCGCACGCGCTGCTCCCCGTGGTGGTCCGGCCCGATGCCGACGACTATGCGTTCGCCGGCTGCCCATACCGGCGCAATCGACTTCGCATCGCGGTATTCGCGCATCTGCGCGTCGACGCGGTCCGCCGTCTGCCGCAACGCCATTTCGCGCAGCGCGATCAGGTTTCCCTTCTGGAAGAAATTCGCGAGCGCGCGCTCGACCTGCTGCGGTACATACACCTTGCCTGCGCGCAACCGCCCGAGGAGCTCGTCAGGCGGCAGGTCGATCAGCTCGACTTCGTCGGCGGACTCGAAGAACGTGTCCGGCAGCGTTTCGTTCACCCGGACGCCGGTGATCTGGCCGACGACGTCGTTGAGGCTTTCGATGTGCTGGACGTTGAGCGTCGTGTACACGTCGATGCCCGCAGCCAGCAGTTCGTCGACGTCCTGCCAGCGCTTGGGATGCCGCGCACCGGGTGCATTGGTGTGCGCGAGCTCGTCGACCAGGAGAAGAGTCGGCCGGCGCGCGAGCGCGGCGTCGAGGTCGAACTCCTTCACCGGGGTCCCCTGCACATCGAGCATCAGGGGCGGCAATTGCGGGAGATCCTCGACCAGCGCGGCAGTTTCGGCGCGGCCGTGCGTTTCCAGGAGACCGATGACGACATCGGTGCCGGCGCGCATCTGTTCACGCGCTGCAATCAACATGGCGTATGTCTTGCCGACGCCAGCGGACGCGCCGAAAAAGATCTTTAGCCTGCCGCGGCGCGCCCGCGTGGCTGCCGCGTTGACCTCGGCCAGCAACGCGTCCGGGTTGGGGCGTTCCGTTTCCATGCTCAGCCGTCTTGTTCCATCGACGGCTAGTTTACCCGCCCCCGCGCTCGCCGGACACGGCGCGTGGGACATTCAAGCCGCTGGCAGCCTAACGCATTTGATCGAGCGCCCTGTTCAGGCCGAGCACATTGACGCGCGGCTCGCCAAGCACGCCCAGAGTACGACCTTCGGTATTCTGGGCAATCAGCGCTTGCACCTGCGGCAACGGCGCGTTGCGAACCTTGGCCACGCGCGGCGCCTGATAGTCTGCCGCCGCCACGCTGATGTGCGGGTCGAGTCCGCTTCCCGACGCGGTGACCAGATCCACCGGCACCGGCGCGCTGTTACCCGGGTCGGCGTCGCGCAGCGCCTTGATGCGATCTTTCACCGCGTCCGCCAGGGCCGGATTGCGCGGCCCTTGATTCGAACCCGAGGACGACGCACCGTTGTACGGCTGCGGCGAGGTCGCCGACGGCCGGCTCCAGAAGTACTTCGGATCGTCGAAAGGCTGACCGATCAGCTCCGACCCGACGGTCTTGTCGCCGGCAACGATCAGGCTGCCGTTCGCCCTGTGCGGAAACGCGACCTGGGCGATACCGGTGACCAGGAGCGGGTAAGCGAGACCGGTCAGTAGGCTCAAAACGATCAACATGCGCAGCGCCGGCATCAGTTGAGAGAACATGGTCATGCTCCTGACATTATGCAAGTTTCATGGCGACGAGCAACAAGTCGATGACCTTGATGCCGATGAACGGCAACAGGATTCCGCCAACACCGTAGATCAGCATGTTCCGGCGCAGGATCGACGCGGCGCCGACCGGCCGATACTTGACGCCCTTGAGCGCGAGCGGGATCAATGCCGGAATGATCAGTGCATTGAAAATGACAGCAGACAGGATCGCACTGTTCGGCGTGGCCAGGTGCATGACATTCAGAGCGTCGAGCGCGGGATAGGTGCTGGCAAACGCCGCCGGAATGATGGCGAAATACTTGGCGACGTCGTTGGCGATCGAAAATGTCGTCAGCGCGCCGCGCGTCATCAGCAGCTGCTTGCCGATTTCGACGATCTCGATCAGCTTGGTCGGATTCGAATCGAGGTCGACCATGTTCCCGGCCTCTTTGGCCGCCTGCGTGCCGCTATTCATCACCACGGCGACGTCGGCCTGTGCCAGCGCGGGCGCGTCGTTGGTGCCGTCGCCGGTCATGGCGACGAGCTTCCCTTCGGCCTGGATGCTGCGAATCAGCTTGAGCTTGGCCTCCGGATTTATTTCGGCGACAAAGTCGTCGACGCCCGCTTCGGCGGCGATCGACGCCGCGGTCAGCTTGTTGTCTCCGGTGATCATGATGGTGCGAATGCCCATCTTGCGCAGCTCGGCGAACCGCTCCTTGATGTGCGTCTTGACGATGTCCTTCAGCTCGATGACACCCAGCACGTGGCGGCCTTCGGCAACCACCAGCGGCGTCGAGCCACGCCGCGCGACATCTTCAACGCGCGTGACCAGCTCCACATCGATGCGCCCGCCCTGCGGCTCGATCCAGCCGCGAATCGCGTCGAGCGCGCCTTTGCGCAGCTCGCGGCCCTCGAAGGTGACACCGCTCATCCTCGTCTGCGCCGAAAATGGAATGATCGTGAACTTGCCGGGCGTCAACGGCGGCGGCGCGATGCCATAGGCGCGCTTGACGTGCACTGCGATGCTTTTTCCCTCCGGCGTCTCGTCGCCCAGCGACGCAAGCAGTGCCGCTTCGGACAGTTGCTGCAACGTCACGGTCGCCACCGGAAAAAGCGAGGATGCCTGGCGATTGCCGTGCGTAATCGTCCCGGTCTTGTCGAGCAGCAGCACATCGCAATCACCCGCGGCTTCCACGGCGCGGCCCGAGGTTGCGACGACGTTCGCGCGCATCATGCGGCCCATGCCGGCGACCCCAATCGCGGAAAGCAGCCCGCCGATTGTCGTCGGAATCAGGCAGACCAGCAGCGCGACCAGTACCGTGATCGTCACCGGCGAACCGGCTTTGGCGACCTCGACGCTGTAAATCGAATAGGGCAGCAGCGTCACCGTCGCGAGCAGGAACACCAGCGTCATCGCCACCAGGAGAATGGTCAGCGCGATTTCATTGGGCGTCTTCTGCCGCTTGGCACCCTCGACCATGCCGATCATCCGATCGAGGAAAGCTTCACCCGGGTTGACGTTGATGCGCACGATGATCCAGTCCGACAGCACTCGCGTTCCACCGGTCACCGTGTTGAAGTCGCTGCCGGCGGCGCGAATGACCGGCGCGCTCTCGCCCGTGATCGCCGATTCGTCGATCGAAGCCACGCCGACGATGACCTCGCCGTCTCCCGGCACGAGATCGCCCTGCTCGGCGAGCACGATGTCGCCCTTGCGTAGAGCCGACGAGGGCGTCGGCGTTTGCGCTGCACCGCGCTCCGGCTTCGCCAAGCGCCTGGCGGTCGTGTCCTTGCGTGCGCTCTTCAGCGATGCCGCCTGGGCCTTGCTGCGGCCCTCGGCAATCGCTTCTGCGAAATTGGCGAACAGCAGTGTTACCCAGAGCCACAGCGTCACGGCGAGAATGAACCCCGCCGGCGCTTCGCCCTTGCCGACAACCGCCTGGACCCAGAGGATGGTCGTCAGGATGCTGCCGATGTACACGACGAACATCACGGGGTTGCGCCACTGATAGCGCGGCGTCAGCCGGCGAAAGCTGTCGATCAGCGCCGTCTTCATGAGATCGGGGTTGATGAACCACGACAGGGTGTCTCGCTTTGCGATTGCGGTCGACATGGCTAGTTCTTTCGGTGGTTGCGTCGCATCGAGTTGCATCAAGGCGCGCTGAAGAGCAGCAGATGTTCCACGACCGGACCCAGCGCGAGCGCCGGCACGAAGGTCAGGGCACCCACGGTGATGACCGTCCCGATCAGCACGAACACGAACAACGGCGTATGCGTCGGCAGCGTCCCCGCCGAGGCCGGCACGAGTTTCGCGGCAGCGAACGCGCCGGCGAGTGCCAATACGGGAATCGCCAGCCAGTAACGGGCGAACAGCATGCAGATGCCGAGCGCCGTGTTGTAGAACGGCGTGTTCGCAGAGAGACCCGCGAACGCGCTGCCGTTGTTATTGCTGGCCGACGAGAACGCGTAGAGGATTTCCGAGAACCCGTGCTCCGCGGGATTCGCGACTCCTGCCTTGCCGGCGTCCACCATGACGGCGATCGCCGTTCCACCGAGCACGAACAGGGGCGGAAGCAGGATCGCGATCGACGCCATCTTCACTTCGAATGCGCCGATCTTCTTGCCGAGATACTCCGGCGTGCGGCCGATCATCAGCCCGGCAACGAACACGGCGATGACCGCGAACATGATCATGCCGTAGAGGCCGGAGCCGACGCCGCCGTAGATCACTTCGCCGAGCTGCAACAGCCACATCGGGATCATTCCGGAGAGCGGCATGAAGGAATCGTGCATCGAATTGACCGAGCCGTTCGACGCCGAGGTCGTGGCGACGGCCCACAGCGCGGAGTTGGCGACCCCGAAACGCACTTCCTTGCCCTCCATGTTGCCGCCGATATTGGTTGCGGTCGCGACCGGGTCGGCGCCGAGCTTGGTCAGCACCGGGTTGCCTGTGCCCTCGCCAATGTATACGGCGACAAGGAGCGGCACGAACACCAGCGTCATCGCCGCGAGCAATGCCCAACCCTGACGCGTATCGCCGATCATCTTGCCGAACGTATAGCAGAGCGCCGCGCCGATCAGCAGGATCGAAAGGACTTCGAGGAAATTCGCGAGTGGTGTCGGATCCTCGAACGGATGCGCCGAGTTGACGTTGTAGAAGCCACCGCCGTTGGTGCCGAGCTGCTTGATCGCGATCTGCGACGCCGCGGGGCCGAGCGGAATCGTCTGTTCGGTCGCCGTTGCCTTCTCGGTGACCGGATTGCCCTTGTCATCCTTGAGCGGCTGGCCGTCGGGCCCGTTTTTCGGGTTGTCGTAGGTCACCGGCTGCACGAGCGTCGCGGTTGCATACTTGTCGAAGGTCTGCGGCACGCCCTGGCTCACCAGCACCAGCGACAGGATGATCGCAAGCGGCAGCAGGATATAGACCGTCGAGCGAACCAGGTCGACCCAGAAGCTGCCGATGCCACCGACCTCCTTGCGCACGAAACCGCGGATGAGTGCCACGAGGACGGCCATACCCGTCGCCGCCGAGACGAAATTCTGCACGGCAAGGGCGAGCATCTGCGTGAGATAGCTCATCGTGCTCTCGCCCCCGTAGCCCTGCCAGTTGGTGTTGGTGATGAAGCTCGTCGCCGTGTTGAATGCCGAGTCCGGCGTCACCGCGGCCATGGCCTGCGGATTGAGCGGCAGCCACTGCTGGAGCCGCTGAATCGCGTACACCGCCAGGCAGCCGACGACCTGGAACCACAGCATCGCGATGGCATAACGCATCCACGACATGTCCTCGTGCGGATCGACCCCGGCACCACGATAGATGAGCCGCTCGAGCCAGCCGCCGACGCGCTGCGCGAGCGTCGCCCGCCCTTCATAGACGGCCGCCATGTAGGCGCCCAGCGGCTTGACCAGCAGCAGCAGGACGACAACATAGATGGTCAGTTGCAACCAGCCCGATGCGTTCATGAAAATAACTCCGGCTTGAACAACGCGATCAGCAGATAAATGAAGATACCCAGCGCCGCGAGACCACTCAGCCAGTAGACCCAGTTCATGGCTTGCCTCCCTTGTCCATCAGTCGCGCACAGAAATGCATCAGCCCCCAGGTCGCGGCGAAAAACGCGAGCATGAGCGCGATGTAGACGATGTCCATGACGAAATCCATTGGTTTTCCCTCGCGGTTCTCAGTTCGTGCACATCAAACTATAGGGGTCGCCGCATCAAGACTGCGTAAAATGGATGCGGGTCCGATGTAAGGAAAGCGTAAGGGCTTGCTGCCCGCCTTGCCTCGCAGGTAAGTACAGCCAGCGTAAGGACTATGCTGCGACCAATCGCGCAACGCGCTGATGACCCAGATCAACCCTTGCTCGGTCTGCTGTTTTCCGTGTCGATGGTTCTCGGGCCGTCACGATGAATCCTGATACCGACCCAATGGTCGGTGAGTGACGGCCCGCGTATGCTTCGGATCCGGTTTATTCGCTTGACCAGATGATAGGTGCGCCAGAGCTGGACCGTCGTGACAAAGCTCCAGCCCGCGACCGCGAACAACACGAGTGCCGAGTCGGCGATGATCGGAATATCGGAGGACGTCCAATGGGCGAGGATTGCACCGAGCGCGAAGCTTGCGCTAGCCTGACGGACTCCAGTTAGACAACGGTGTCGCAGCGCTTGCTCGCTATATAGCTTCGGGCTGCAGGCCTGCAGGCTCTCGACAAACTCGACGACGGCTTTTTCGCGTTGCCTTGAAAGCGAAGTAGTGAACTTCCCGACCAGAAAAGCGACGAGCGGCTCGGATTGGTCGGCCGCGGGAGATGCGTGAACAGCGCGCCATCGGGCACCCAGCTCCTGGAGCGCCGCGAGGGGGATCGTTCGCCGTCCCCCCAACAGTACGTGGGCCAATTCCGCTACCGCATCGCGCGTCACTACCCAGCCCAACGCACGGACGTCAAGCCTGTTCATGCGTGCGTTCCAGCCGCGTACTCAGGCGCACAAGCGTCACCGTGACGCCTAACTCGGCAGCAATAAGCGCGGCGGCGATTGCTATCCAGAATAACATCGACGAGGAAAGACTATGCACTGTCCCAAGCAGGGTTTCGAATGGTCCAAAAGTATCGCTGCCCGTGTAAAGGCGGTATCAAGTTTCCTGCGCCGATTGTAAAAGTCTCGCAGTTTCCGCGCAGAGCGGTCTTCGGCGGGCTGCGTCTCGCGACAACATCGCCAGGCGATACAATCGTTCCACTCAATCTCCACCAACAGGTTTGCTGTGACGGCACGTCCCTATCCAGAAACCACCGGCCAACAGGTCGAGCACGACAGGAAGTACGGTTGGATCGACGCGATCGTGATTCTGGCCGTCTTCGTGTTGCTCTGGTTGCTCGTGGCACTGAGCGGTGACATGCAAGTGCGCTTCGACGAGCTGCACCCGCCGCCGCTATCCCTCGATGTGGCGCTCATTCCCTACTACACGGCACGCACCGTGCTGCGGATGTTCATCGCCTTTGCCGCGGCGCTCCTGTTCACCCTGGTCTACGGCTACATCGCCGCCAAGAGCGTGCGCGCGCGCAAGGTCATGCTGCCGCTGCTCGACATCCTGCAGTCGGTCCCCGTGCTGGGTTTCCTCTCAATTACGGTCACCGGTTTCCTGGCGCTGTTTCCCGGCAGCCTGCTCGGCGTCGAGTGTGCCAGCATCTTTGCCATCTTCACAGCGCAGGCGTGGAACATGACCTTCGGCTTTTACCACTCTCTGATCACGATTCCGGCCGAGCTGCAGGAAGCCGCAACGGTCTTCCGAATGAATCGGTGGCAGCGATTCACCAGGGTTGAGCTGCCCTCCTCCGCCATCGGCCTGATGTGGAACTCGATGATGAGTTTCGGTGGTGGCTGGTTCTTCGTAGCACAGAGCGAAGCGATTTCGGTACTGAACAAGAATATCAAGCTCCCCGGACTTGGCTCGTACATGGCCGCGGCCGTGGAGGCGGGCGATACGCGTGCCGCTTTGTACGCCATCATCGCGATGATGGTCACGATTGTCGTCGTCGATCAGCTCGTGTGGCGGCCGCTGGTGGCGTGGGCGGAGAAATTCAAATTGGAACAGACCGAAGGCAAGGACCACCCGACGTCGTGGGTCCTGGATCTGCTTCAGCGCTCGTACGTGCTGGCGTGGCTTTCCGATCATGTCGGTCGTGGTTTCGGGCGCTTTGCAGAGAATGCGTCTACGCTCGGCTCGGATCTGACCCAGTCGCTTTCCGGGCACACGCCGCGCCCCGCGAAAATGCTCGTGCGCTTCGGGTTATGGGTCGCGTTCGCGGCCGCCATCGGCTGGCTCATCTTGAACGCCATCGACATTGCACAGGACATCCGGACCGACATGACGGGCTCGCA
>Ga0066789_10001309_pt1 | contig 10698 bp, 8 predicted proteins | sample OrgsoiDNA2013049_FD_70960 | JGI IMG/M metagenome (GOLD analysis project Ga0066789, IMG submission 70960) | Permafrost soil microbial communities from the Arctic, to analyse light accelerated degradation of dissolved organic matter (DOM) -... | ecosystem: Environmental > Terrestrial > Soil >...
AGTGGGGTTTCAGTCCATCGCTACCATTTTCCGGGAGCCTGGATGTATGATCCTGCGGCTCTGAGTTCCGTGAAAGAGGACTACCACGCGGCAGGCTGGAAACAGCTACTGAACAACCACGAGAAGGATGGCGGTCCAGGTGTAACCGATCTCTGGGTACACTTGGAGAATAACGCGGTCAGCGACATCGCGATCCTCTTTGCCCGGTCGAATGAGGTCGATTTTTTCGTGGTTTCCGGCTCCATCAGTCCGCTCGACCTTTCTCATCTGGGTGGGCACTTCGGTATCCCGAAGATTGAAGGCGGAGTGGTGGTACCGAATACCGAGCGACGGCCGTAGTGTGTGGCGCGGACACTTCTGTCCGCGAAAAGCGTGCGCCAGAGCAACGGCAAAAGCAACAGCAGCGGACAAGAGTGACCACACAGCCCAGCCCGGTAAGCTAGCGGCTTTTTGGGGCCGCTCCCGCTTTTCGCAGTCTTTCGCGCGCTTGCGTGGCTTCGTTTGTGCGTGGGTAGCGCTGGATGACGTGCTTCAATTCCTGCGTGCCCTCGTCTTCTTTTCCCAGTTCGAGAAGCGCAAATCCCTTCTTGAGCTGCGCGCCGGCAGCCTTGTTTCCGCTGGGGAAATTCTGCAGGACGAGATCATAATTCGCGACTGCTTTCGCGAACTCGCCGGCCTTGAACTGAATTTCAGCTAAATAGAAATATGCGTTCCCCGCCAGGTCGGTGTTCGGGTAGAACTTGATGTAGTCGTTGAATTCTTGGGTCGCCAGATCGTTTTTACCGCCGTTATAGTCACGCAGGGCGTTGTTGTAGACCACGTCGGGCGGAGGAGCCTGAGCGATCGCCTGGGCCTGCTGCTGCGCTTGCGCCTGCTGTGCGGCCATGGACTGCTGCGCCGTCTGCATGTCCTCGAACTGCTTGCTGAGCTTGGCCAGGCGGACCTTCAGCTCGTCCATGGTATCGTTCAGCGCCTGAATCTGGCCCGAGATCTGGTCGACCTGTCCGGCGCGATCCTGCTGTTGTTTGTTGATGGAAGCTTGCAGGCCGTTGATCGCCGTGGTCACTTTGTTTGCAGCGTCGGTGTTCTGCTCCAGAAGATTTTTCATGACGCCCATGCGCTCGTCAAAGGATTGCTTCATCTGGGTCATCTGCTGCTGCAACTGGCCGACCTGGGTTTGCAGTTCGATGATTTCCTTACTGGCGCCGTAGGCAGGAGCGATCCAGATGGTGAGGAACAGCGTCAGGAGCAGGGTGAGAGCGAGCTGAATACGATTGGATTTCATAGTTAACCTATTGGATGTCAAGAACTCGCTGGGCGTCCAGCGGACACAACCTGAGAAATCAAGGGCGGCCGCAGCCGCCCTCAATGCTTACTTTTCGTAAACGAAGTGGCCGCGGCGGTTTTGCTGCCAGCAACTCTCGTTCGACTCGGTGCAGAACGGTTTCTCTTTGCCGTAGCTGATGGTTTTGATGCGGTCGCCGCTCACTCCAGCCTGTATGAGCGCATTCTTGACGGCATCGGCGCGGCTGGTGCCGAGAGCCAGGTTGTATTCCGTCGAGCCGCGCTCGTCGGAGTGTCCCTCGACTGTGATGTGGATATTGGCATGCTGCTGCAGGAACTGCGCATCGCCCTGCAATGAGTGTTGATCGGCCGCGCGCACATCGTACTTGTCGTAGTCGAAGTAAATGTCTTTTACGTTCTGAGAGAACAGTTCCTCTTCCGTCGCGTTTGAAGTGGTCGACGGCGGCGCTGGCGCTGCGTTAACGGTCACGCGAGCGGTGGCGTCCTGGTTTCCGCCGGCACCCTTGGCGATGAGATGGTAGGTCATCGAGTCCGTTGGAGTCACCTGACGCGAGCCACTCGTTTCCACCGCACCGATGCCGTCAATGCTGACGTCGGTCGCGTTTGTGGTCTGCCAGGTCAGCGTCGTTGATTGCCCCTTGTCAACAGTATTTGGATTCGCCGACAACGAGGCCGTGGGAGCTGTTGCATTGGGTGGCGGCGGCGGTGGCGGGGGAGGGAGCTTATGCTTCCCGCATGCGGACAGGAATATGATGGTGCCGAGTGCGAATACTAGAGTGCCCCATCTCGACATGGTGAGTGTTGTTGCTGTTGCGTGCTTCACTTGATGCCTCCTGATTCTTTGTGCGCCCGCGTTGTGGCGTGCAATTGGCAGATTCACGGCAGGGCGCACTCTAGGCCGGCCGTAAAGCCGTGCTTGTTCTCAAAACCAAGTCTTTAGAATTACTCTACTTCCAACTCCAGTTGGGCTGCGTGTTGTTTCCCTTAAAAGTCAACTGCTTCACATTGGTGCCGTCCGCCAGCATGGTCCATATCTGGTCGCTGCCCGAGCGGTGGGACTGAAACACAATGTGCCGTCCATCCGGCGACCAGCAGGGAAAATCGTTGCGCCCCGCGTCGTGCGTGAGCTGTACCCACTGCTTGCTGGCGATATCCATCAAATAAAGATCGTTGGAACCCGGCTCTCCCGGCCCGTACTTACGCATCCAGGAGAAAGTCAGGAACTGACCGTTGGGTGACCAATTGGGGGAAACCGCGTAGCCCTGATCAGTGACACGCTGCAGGTTAGTGCCATCCGCTTCCATGGTATAGATCTGCGGCAGGCCGGTGCGTCCGCTCACGAAAGCGATCTGGGAGCCGGTCTTGCGATTCCATGCCGGCGAAACGTCCGGCCCCTGATCGTTGGTCAGGCGGCGCGAATTTCCGCCGGAGCCGTCGACAACGAAAATATTTGGGTAGCCGTTGCGCGAGGACGAGAACGCGATTTTGCCTTCCGGCGACCATGAAGGCGAAAGATTCATGCCTCCAAAGCGAGCGAAGCTGACCATGCGATTGAGATCGAAGGAGTACATCAAAATTTCCCAGCCGCCTTTGCTAATGGAGCTGAACGCCAGCCGCGATCCATCGGGCGAGATACGTGGCGAAAGAGAGATGCTTCCGAGGTGCGTGACCTGCTGTTGGTTGGCGCCGTCGTAGTCCATCACCCAGATTTCTTTGTGGCCGCTGCGCTCGCTGACGAAATAGAGCTTGCTTTCGGCGATTCCGGCTACGCCTCCGCCGAGGCGAAAGATGATTTCGTCGGCAAACCTGTGTGCGATCACGCGCACCGCGTCCGTGGTCGCGTTGTCGGTGTACTGTTTGCCGAGGACCTGCGGCGACTTTTCATTCTTCACGTCGTAGAGCCAGCCCTGCACAGTGACTTTTCCGGCGGCGGCGCCCAGGTTGCCGAAGACGAGCATGGAAGTGTTCGGCGGCGGGGAGTTCCAGTCTTTGAAGCTGACCTCGGATGGTTGCCCAGGCACCTGCAGCGGGTAAAAGCTTTTCGAGACTAAATCGAAGATGCCGGCGTTATCGAGGTCGTTCCAGAGCGTGTCGTTGAAAGTCTTCAGCAGATCGGTGTTCTTGGTGTCTGTTGTCGATGGCTTGAAGTCGGATGCGGCGAGGCGTACTCGCTCAACGCCCAGCCCGGTGCCGGTGCGAATCCAGTCCTGCGCGAAACTGGTGGCCGCCAACAGCAGCAATGAGGCAAGGACGATCAAAGCACGATGGCGGATGCGGCAAGCCGAGTTACTCAATTTGTGCTCCCTCTACCTTTTATAATCGAACCAAAACTCTACCGACACTTTGCTGCCGGAATACTCCGGCGGCAGCGGGCCGAAAGAATCAATGCGTTCGAGCGCTCGCTTGGCCGAAAGGTCGAGCGACGGCACGCCGCTTGATTGCTCGATCTGAACATTCGCCGGGTGTCCGTCGCGTGCGATATCGAACGTCAGATATACCCGCTTTGCTTCCGAGACGCGCGGATCAACTTCATACTTCAGCCAGTTCTCGGTGACTTTCCGCTGCACGGCTTGGACGTACCACGAAAACTGGCTGCCGAAATCGCCACCGCTTCCGGTGAATCCAAATCCGCCTTTCGCGCCGCCCGCGCTCATGGTGTACGGGCCGCTGACTGGACCACCCTCGCCGTATGGAATCTGATTCGACTCCGGTGGTTCCGGCTGCGCCTTGCGCTGAGTCGCGCTCGGCGGCGCGGGTTTAATTCTGGTCTTCGTATTCTTGTCGGGAATTGGAATCGCTTCCGGTTCCTTCTCCTGCACGGCGGGCTGCGACTTGGAAAGTCCCTTGGATTCCGTAGCCAGCACATTCGTTGTCTCCGCGGGATTGGCGGGCAAGGGAATCGCGCTCACGAGGGTGGCTCCCATGGCATCGCCGCCGCCACCGCTGCCCCATGCGTTGCCACGAAAGCCGTGAATAAACATGGCATAGAAGACGACGAGCGCCGCGAACGCCAGATGCAATCCGAGCGACCAGGCCAGAGGCCGGCGCAACTGGCCGTGTTCAGAATAGATATTGATATCAGTGATGGCCGCCATGGGTATCCATTGGCTGGGTAACGATGCTCACGTTGCTGATGCCTGACTGCTTGATGGCGTCCATGACGGTGGCGAAGGCGCCAAACGGAACATCTTCGTCGGAACGCAAATAAATCGCCTGGTGTTGTGGATCGCGAATCTTCTGCTTAAGGCGCGCTGCGATCTGGTTGATGTTGATGGGATCGTTGCCGAGAAACACTTTTTGCGATTTGTTGATGCTGATCACGAGGCGCTCTTCGGTGATCTCTTTGACCGTGCGGGTGTGCGGCACGTTGACTTCGATCCCGGATTGCAGCACCGGTGCGGTCACCATGAAAATAATGAGCAGCACGAGGACGACATCCACCAGGGGCGTGACGTTAATGTCGGCGAGCGCGGTCTGGGTGCGTCCGTTCGCGGAGGTGAAGGCCATCAGCGCCTCGTCTCGGTGACTTGGAGGGACTGCTGGCGCTCGACCGTCTGTCGCTCAACTAGGTTGAGCATTTCCAGGGTGAAGTCATCGTTGCGCGAAGCCATCTCACGAATTGAGCCGATGATGAGGTTGTAGGCGATCACCGCGGGAATTGCCGCAGCTAGGCCGGCGGCGGTGGTAACCAGAGCTTCAGAAATTCCAGGAGCGACCGCGCGCAGAGTAGCTGCGCCAGCCGTGCCCAGTCCGTGGAATGCGTCGATGATTCCCCAGACGGTACCGAACAGTCCAATGAACGGCGTAACGGCACCCGTAATCGCGAGCCACGGGACGTTGCGTTCGAGGCGGGTAATCTCCTCGGAAGATGCGATCTGCATGGCGCGCTGAATGGCCAGGGGGTTGTGGATGCCGCCCGTTGTTCCCATCTGTCGTTTGAACTCGTCGACCGCGCCTTCAAACACTCCCACCAGCGGGCTGGGACGGAACTGTTCGGCAACCGAGACAATGTCTTGCATGCGCTGCGTCTTGCGGAAGACGCGGATGAAGCGGCCGCTCTGAACGCGCGCGCGGTGAATCAGTCGCCACTTGGAAAGGATTACGGCCCAGGAGAGCACGCTGAACGCAATGAGCAGCAGAAGCACGGTCTTGGCAACCGGACCGGTCTGAAGGACGAGATCAACGATTTCGCCGCCGACAAACAAAAGGAGGACGGAAGAAAAATGCATCGGTTTAGGGAGAACCCTGTCAAGGATTATAGACCAGTGTTGTGGGGAGCCCCGCCAGGGTACCGCATCGGTCAATGCGGTGATTGGTGTTGTTGCCTGTACCTGCGCTGGGTTTCGACGGCTACGGGCTCGGAATCACTGCCTTCACGACATTTGAATAGGCGCTTTCCTGACCTTGGGCGTTGACCTCGGTGGTGGCGTAATAGTAGGTCGACCCGGAGACAACCGTAGAGTCAGTGTAGTTGGTCGAGGCATCCAACGCGGTATTGATCTCCTGGTAGGGGCCTCCACTGGCGGTGCCGCGGTACACGTTATATCCCACCGCGTTCCCATCTCCTGGATTCCAGGAAAGACCGACGTTATGGGAGCCCTGAGCCACGCCCGTACCGGTCAGCTGTTCGACGGTTGGTGAGTTCGCCGCATTGCTGACGAACCCCGCTTTGCCGGAAGCTGCGCCGGAGGCGTTCGGCGTGAATTGAATCGTGATCGGGATACTCTGTCCCGCTGGAACCGTTACCGGCAGATTGAGCCCGAGGATGGCAAACTCCGAGCTCGTTGACTGGTCCGACGAAATGGTTACGGCGGCGTTCGAGGCGGAGAGCGTAGCCTGCAAGCTGGCACTGGATCCCACTGTGACATTACCAAAATTGAGCGTTGCGGGAGTTACTCCTAGCTGCGGGCTATTCGGGTACATGCCGGTCCCCTGGACATGTATGTTAAGAGGGGAATTTAAGGCGTTACTTTTGAGCGTGAGGGTGCCGTCTGTATGCCCCATGGCAGTCGGGGTAAAAATGACGGGCAACTGGATGCTCGCCCCGGGCTGGATCTTGACGGGCACAGGGAAATTGCCAAACGAGAAAGCGCTCCCCAGTTCCGACTTGGAAGCGATACGCAGCATTCTGTTCCCGGTGTTCGAAAGTTGCACGGAGTAGGAAATAGAACTGCCGATCTGCACCTTACCAAAGGCATACCTGCAAGGGTTACACTGAAGTTGCTGCGCCCATGTGGCCGCAGGCGCCAGACAACAGAGCAGCACTGCGACTACGACTAGGGGGAAGGATCGCATGTACCTTATCTTCAAGAACCGCTCGGGTGCGAGGCAAACTCGTAAGTGCATTTACGCACTCTTTGGTACCTCTTTGGGAAAGGGCAGTGCGTTTCACGCAGTCCCGCCTGGGTGGTCTGTGCTATGCTGCGCGTAAAATTACAGAGTCTTCGTACGTTATAAAGATCGCAGGACCCGAGTGCTGGCCGAACTTCGACTCGAAAATTACGCAGTTATCGACAGTGTGGTTATCGAATTCGCGTCTGGGCTGAACCTTCTGACCGGCGAAACCGGGGCGGGGAAGTCGATTCTGATTGACGCGCTGGGATTGCTGCTCGGGGAAAAAGCGTCTTCCGATGTGATCCGCACAGGTGCGGAGCGGGCCGTGGTTGCGGCGGTGTTTGAGAGCGACGGAGCCGCGGCGCGGGCCATCGAAGGCATACTCGAGACGAACGGCCTGGACGCGGAGAACGGCTCGCTGATTCTGCGGCGCGAGATTGCGCCCGGCGGCAAGGGGCGGGTCTTCATCAACAACCAGCCAGCCACCGTGGCGGTGCTGAAACAGATCGCACCGCACCTCGCGGTGATCCATGCGCAGAATGAATCCATCGTAAATTTTGATGCCGCTGCGCGGCAGGACTTGCTCGATGCTTACGCCGGAGTCGACTTGAAGGATGTGGCCGCAGCTTTCGCTCACTGGAAGCAGATTCGCGGGCGCATTGCCGAGCTCGAACAGGACGAGCAGGATCGTATGCGGCTTCTAGACCTGTGGAACTTCCAAACCCGTGAAATCGAAGAGGCGCGCCTTCTGGCGGGCGAGGACGCGCTACTCGAAGCCGAGAAGCGCATCTTAGCCAATGCCGAGAAAATTTACGCAGCAGCAATCAATGCTTTCGACCTGCTGTATGAGGGCAACGGCTCCACCTCCTCAAGCCTGCGCGCCGCGCAGAAGCATCTCGAAGAACTGGCCCGCTATGAGCCGAAGTTTCAGGAAGCGCTCTCGGCGCTCGATTCGGCGCGTATCAGCGTCGAAGATGTAGGAGCAACGCTGCGCGATTATGCCGGCGGAATCCAGGCTTCGCCCGAGCGCCTCGCCGAGATCGAGGAGCGCCTGGCCCTGCTGGATCGGTTGAAGCGTAAGTACGGGCCTACGCTTGATCAGACTATTGCTTTTGGTGAAGAAATCCGGCGCAAGATGTTGGAAATGGAGAACAAAGATCAAGTATTACTTGAACTACGGGCGACGCTGGCGGTGGCTGCCGACGAGTATCGCCAAGCCGCCCGCGGCGTCTCGCGCAAACGGTCGGAGGCGGGACGGAAATTAGAGAAGTTGGTCGAGGCGGAGATCAACGACCTCGCCATGCGCGCCAGTTTTCGCATCGTCGTCGAAGAAGCCGTCGAAGACAGCGAAGGCGAAGCGCATTGGACAGCTTCGGGCATCAACCAAGTCGTCTATCGCATTTCACCCAACGCCGGCGAGACCATGCGCCCGCTGGAGCAGATCGCGTCGGGCGGCGAACTTTCTCGCGTCATGCTGGCGTTGAAGGCGAGCGTAGAGGCGGGAACCAATCCGGCGGGGAAAAAGAAGTCGGCGGCTGCTCAGCGCACGCTGGTCTTCGACGAGATTGATACCGGCATCGGAGGCCGCGCCGCCGAGGCCGTGGGCAAGAAATTGAAGGCTCTCTCCAAGGGCAATCAGGTGCTCTGCGTTACCCACCTGCCACAGATCGCAACCTTTGCCGATCACCACTACGTGATCGAGAAGCGCGAATCCGCAGGCCGCGCCAAGACCACCGTCCGCCAGATCACCGGCGAAGAGCGCACCGAAGAAGTGGCGCGCATGTTGTCGGGGGCGAAGCTTACTGAGACTTCGCGGAAGCATGCGGAGCAGATGATTAAGGCGAACGGATAACACCCAGCCTAACGGCATAGGGCTTCCCACCTTAGGACGGCCATACTCCCCGGCAAAGTAAAAAATAAAAACCCGGAGCGCGAATCCCCTAATCGCGCTCCGGCACCGTCAGCCAGGAGACCGGCCGGGGTGAAGTTCTGTTCTGGAATCGGTGTGGTCCATCCGTAATAAATCGGAGGAGCCAGCGCCGTTTGCCGAACCGGCTTCCTACTTGCCGGTTCCGTTGAGTTGTACGGTCTGCGTGCCCACCGCGTCCTTGATGTTCAAAGTTGCGGTGCGCGCACCGGTAACCGTAGGTGTGAACGTCACCGTGATGGTGCAGTCCCAGCCAGCCTTGCGGCTTGTTCCGCAGGCTGACTTGGCGGTGAAGTCGCCGGGGTCCGTTCCGCCGACTGTAACGCTGCTGATCGCCAGCGTCGTCTTTTGATCGTTGGTCAGAACCACAGTCGAAGCCTTCTTCGCGCCCACCGTCAGCGCTCCATAGTTCACGTTGAGCGGCGAAATGCTAACCGGCTGCGTGCTGTTCAGCATCACGCTAACGAAGTCGGGAGTGGTGTCGACGAGCGCGACATCCGGCATGCCGTCGCCGTTGAAGTCGGCAACCACGGCGCTGCTGGTGCTCCTCCCGCTATAAAGGAACTGGGCGCTCGTGAATGTGCCATCGCCGTTGCCCTGGAGCACGGCAGGACCCGCGGGAATGCCATTTTGGTTTACGTAGGGAAGGACTACATCCAGTTTTCCGTCCCCGTTGAGGTCGGCCACAATCGGAGTTTGCGGGATGCTGAAATCCAGGCAGCTCGTCGGGCCCACTGTAAATGTGCCGTTGCCATTGCCTTTGAGGAAGGCATAGCCAAGGCCATCGACGGGGCAGCCTGCAATCACGGCCGTGACCAACAAGTCCACTTTTCCGTCTGTGTTGAAGTCCGCGGAGGCCAGTGTGTACGGAGTAACCGAGGTCGCCGTCGGGATGGGAGCGCCGAACGTGCCGTTGCCGTTGCCCGGGAGCACGTAAACAGCCGCCGGAGGATTAGCGTAAGCCGTCGCCGCGATGTCCATCTTGCCGTCGCCATTGAAGTCGGCAAAGGTCAGATGGGTGCCGAAGTTGAAGATGGAGGAAAGGCTGGTGTTCAAGACGCCGGGATTGAACGTGCCATTGCCTTTGTTAAGCAGCACGCTGATGGAGCCGTCGGCGTTTCCGGTGACGATGTCGAGCTTGCCATCGCCGTTCATATCAGCCAGGTAAACAATCTGCTCCTGCGCCGTCGAGCCAGTGGGATAGTAAACTGCCTTCTTGAATTTTCCCGTCCCCAATCCGGTCAACACTGCAACGGCGTTAGTCTGGCATCCAGCGTTCGCGCTGCCTTGGAGTATGGCAACGAGATCGGCCTTGCCGTCGCCGTTCACGTCGCCGGTGGCAACCCACAAGACAATATTGCTCGTACAACTGGCGGTGGCATAGGAAGTCGTTCCCAGCACGCCGTGCGAGCTGCCCAGGTTGATACCGATCTTTCCGTTGGTGCTCGAACTGCTTACCGCCTGCGCGATGTCCGGGATTCCATCGCCGTTAAAATCGGCGGTCACGACGTTATATGCCGCCTGATTAAGGTTGTACTCGTAAAGCTGGGTACTCTGGAAGCTTCCGTCGCCCCGGCCCAGGGACACGGTGCTGGTATTCAAGCCGTTGGACTCGAGCAGGTCGAGCGTGCCGTCGCCGTTAAAATCGCCTACGGCGACAAGAAAATTGCTGCAATCGTTGCAACTTTGGAGCGGGTACGCTGACCCGGCGGTGAAGGTGCCATTGCCTTTGCCGTAGAAAGTGAACACGTCTCCAGCCCCGTCGGGGATCACGATGTCCAGCTTCTTGTCGTTGTTGATGTCGGCCAGCACCACGTTGTTCGTGCCGCCGATGGGAATGCTACCGACCGTACCTTTGACTGCGAAGGTGCCGGCGCCCTGATTCAGATAGACAATGACCCCAATATTACTCGCGGTGACGACCACGTCTGGTTTCTTGTCGCCGTTCACGTCACCGATGGCGATGCCGCCGGCGGCAACAACACCTCCGATCCCGACGGGGTAGTATGTTGCTGTTCCAAATGTGCCATTGCCGTTGTTCAACAGAATGCTCATCCCGCCACCCGTTGTCACGTTTGCTTCGAGAGCGAGATCGGGCTTGCCATCGCCATTCAGATCGCCGACAGCCAGTG
>Ga0066789_10001310_pt1 | contig 10695 bp, 6 predicted proteins | sample OrgsoiDNA2013049_FD_70960 | JGI IMG/M metagenome (GOLD analysis project Ga0066789, IMG submission 70960) | Permafrost soil microbial communities from the Arctic, to analyse light accelerated degradation of dissolved organic matter (DOM) -... | ecosystem: Environmental > Terrestrial > Soil >...
AAGGTCATGCGCAACCTCGATCTCGCCGCCGAACTCGGCGCGAAGACATACGTGTTCTGGGGTGGCCGCGAAGGTTCCGAGACTGACTCCGCCAAAGACGTGCGCTCGGCGCTGGCGCGCTATGCCGAGGGCATCGACATGTTGGCGCAGTACGTGATCGACAACGGCTACGGCATCCGGTTTGCGCTCGAACCGAAGCCGAACGAGCCGCGTGGCGACATCTTGCTGCCGACCGTCGGTTCGGCGCTCGCCTTTATCTCGTCACTTGAGCATGGCGACATGGTCGGGGTGAACCCCGAGGTGGGTCACGAGCAGATGGCTGGGCTCAACTTCGTGCACAGCATCGCCCAGGCGCTGTGGCACGGCAAGCTCTTCCACATCGACCTGAATGGCCAGCGAGGCGTCAAGTACGACCAAGACCTCATGTTCGGTCACGGCGATTTGCTCAACGCATTTTTCCTCGTCGATCTCCTCGAGAACGGTGGCATCGCTGGTGCGGAGGCATACGCCGGCCCGCGCCATTTCGACTACAAGCCATTGCGTACCGAAGACATCGCCGGCGTTTGGGCCTCGGCGGCTGCAAATATGCAGACCTACTTGTTGCTGAAGCAACGAGCCGCCGCGTTCCGCGCCGATCCCGAGGTGCAGGCTGCGCTCTCAGCTGCGCGCGTCGCCGAGCTCGCCATCCCGACGTTGGGCGAAGGCGAGTCGTATTCCAACCTGCTCGCAGACCGATCGGCTTTCGAAGACTTCGACGCCGACGCGGCCGGCCAGCGCGGGTGTAACTTCACCCAGCTCGACCAGCTCGCCGTCGAACACGTGTTGGGCGCGCGCTAGGGCTTGCTTCTTCCCTTCGGCAATCGTGTGACCTAGATCGTCCTTCGTGCGGCAGAGTCGCACGTGCGAAGAAGCGCGCCCTGAAGGCGCCAGCGCGCTCGCCGTCCGGCGGCGCGCTGCCCCTCTGTGCAGGCTGCTCTCGGGCGCCATCGGCGTCCGTATTGCGGCTTGGTAACGGTTCGAACAAGCGGACGGCGATGCTTGACGCCGCAGTCGTATGACCTTACGTTTCCCGTACTCGATGAGGTTCCACGACAATTGGTTAGGTCCCCGCCACAATGCAAGAGGCTCGCCCCGGTGCGTACGCGTGCAGGCTCGCCGTCTGGCTGGCCTGTGACCGGACGCGCCGGTTTGGCAGACGATTGCCGTGAGCGACGCCCTCCTTGAGATGCTGGGAATTGTTAAGGACTTCCCGGGCGTGCGGGCGCTCGACGGCGTCGATCTCGAAGTGCGGGCCGGCGAGGTGCACTGTCTGGTCGGGCAAAATGGCGCGGGCAAGTCCACGTTCATCAAGGTTCTCGCGGGTGCGCACCAGCCGGACGCCGGGTCGATTCGATGGAATGGCGAGGAAGTCCGGTTCTCCTCGCCTTTGGCGGCGCTTCGTCACGGGGTAGCGACGATCTACCAAGAGCTTGACCTCGTTGACGGCCTTTCGGTGGCGGAAAACATCTACCTCGGCCACGAAGTCTCGGCGGGTGGCTTCACCCGGCGTGGCACCGTGCGGGACTACGCCGAAGCCCTGCTGGCTCGGCTGGGGCATTCCGAGATCCCGACAACGCGTGAGGTCGGCCGGCTGTCTGCGGCGGGCAAGCAAATCGTGAGTATCGCCAGAGCATTGTCGTACGACGCCCAAGTCATCGTGATGGACGAGCCATCTGCCGTCCTCGCCCATGACGAGGTGACGAACCTATTCCGGGTGATCCGCGACCTCACCGACGACGGCGTTGCTGTTGTCTATATCTCGCATCGCCTCGACGAAGTGCGTCAGATCGGCGATCGGGTCACGGTGCTGAAGGACGGCCACACCGTGGCAACCGCGTTGCCGGCCAGGACGGTAACGACCCGAGAAATCGTCACCCTCATGACCGGCCGCGATATCGAGTTCCCGTTCCCACCGAGGCCTCAGGCCGCCAGCGGCGCTCGAACTGAGGTATTGCGAGTCGACGGGCTTTCCCGTCACGGTGAGTTCGAGAACGTTTCGTTCTCTGTGGCGGCCGGCGAGATTGTCGGCATCGCCGGTTTAGTCGGCTCGGGTCGATCAGAGCTTCTCGAAACCGTGTACGGCGCGCGTCGCCCCTCGGCCGGAAGTGTTTCGTTTCTCGGCAAGCGCCTACGAGCCGGAGCCCTGCCGCATGCCGTCGCCACCGGGATGGGCCTCGCGCCTGAGGAGCGGAAAAGCCAGGCGCTCTTCATGCGCGAGTCGATCGCAACGAACATGACGGCCGCCTCGCTGTCGCGCTACTCCCGATTCAGCTTCCTCAACCGCAGACGAGAACTCGCGGACGCAAACAAGCTCGTGCGTTCGCTCGACCTGCGGCCCAACGACGCCCGCCGCCGCGTGGTGACCCTGTCGGGTGGCAATCAACAGAAGGTCGTCGTCGGCCGCTGGCTGATGCACGGGTGTCGGTTGCTGCTGCTGGACGAGCCCACCCGAGGCGTCGACGTGGGGGCGCGGGCCGAGCTTTACGCCATCGTTCGCCAGCTGGCCGACTCGGGCGTCGCCGTGCTCCTGGTGTCGAGCGAGGTGCCCGAAGTGCTCGGTCTGGCTGACCGCGTACTTGTGCTGCGCGACGGGCGCATCGTCCACGAGTCACCGGCTCAGGAACTCGACGAATCCGGGGTTCTCGACCTCGTGATGGAAGGAAGTGCCGTGTGACCGAGCAATCGTTTCCACCCGTCGAGGAACAGGAGCGGGTTGAGGAACAGGCGGCCAATACCGCTCAGCCGCGCACCGGCGCCTGGAGCCGAATCGGGGAGGTGCGCAATCTCGGCCTCGTCGGCGTTCTGATCGTGCTGATAACGATCGGTGGGATCAGCCAGCCGGACTCATTCCTGACCCGGAACAACCTGGTAACGGTGCTCACGCAGGCGTCGGCCATCGGCGTGATCACAGTTGGTATGACTTTTGTCATCATCGGTGGCGGCATCGATCTGTCCGTGGGGTCGCTGATGGGTTTGGCCTCGGTGTGGGCGACGACGCAGGCGACGCAGTCGATGGGCACCTGGGCAGTGATCGGTGTCGCTCTGCTCGTGGGCGTTGGATTCGGAACGATCAACGGCGTCCTCATTGCGTACGGCGGGCTGGTTCCGTTTATTGCCACGCTGGCGATGTTGGCCACAGCCGTCGGCCTCGCGCAGAAGATCTCCAATAAGCAGACGCAGATCCTCAACTCCGCCGCTATCAACAAGTTGGCGACAAACAAGATCTTTGGGGTGCCCCCCTTGGTGTGGATGTTCGCGGGCGTCGCGATCGTCGGTTGGGTCGTTTTGAACCGGACGACGTACGGGCGGCGGACCCTCGCGTTGGGCGGCAACCCCGAAGCCGCCCGACTGGCCGGTCTGAACACCCGCCTGCACACGGTTTCTCTCTACGCGCTGTCGGGCCTGTGTGCGGGAATCAGCGCCATCATGATCGCCTCACAGACGACGAGCGGCTCAAGTACCAACGGTGATGGCTATGAACTCGACGCCATCGCCGCTGTGATCATCGGCGGCACGCTGCTGGCCGGTGGCGCCGGCACGTTGGTCGGCTCCGTGCTCGGCGTTCTCGTGTTCACCACGATCAGCAACCTGCTGATTCAGAACAACCTGCAGACCGAAGTCCAAAACATCGTCACGGGCGTGATTATCGTGCTCGCCGTTTTGCTCCAGCGCCGTAGCAAGGAGGTTCGCAGCTAGCCAGGCTCGACTTGGATGACCCCGTTCGAATCGACACGATCGCTTTGCGAAGGAGTTTGGATGTCAGAAAAGGGTGAAGGTCTCGACCGCCGGCGTTTCCTGATCGGCGCGGCCGGCGTAGGCGCCGGCGCAATGCTGACGGCGTGCACCGGTAACAAGAAGAAGGCCGCGGCGAGCACCGCTGCAGCCGTCCCCGCCGCTGGCGGCACGGGAGCCAACGACGCCCCAGGTGCGACCGTCACGATTGGCTTTTCGTCGCCGGCCGCTGACCACGGCTGGACCGGCGCCATCGCGAAGAACGCCGCTGCGGAGGCAGCAAAATACAGTGACGTAAAGCTTGAGACGGTGCAGGCGACCAACGATGTCGCTGCGCAAATCGCCGGCATCAACACGCTGATCGGCAAGAAGGTCGATGTCATCGTCATGTTGCCGTACGACGGGAAGCAGCTGACCCAGGTGGCGCTGACGGCCACGCAAGCGGGCATCCCGGTGGTCAACCTCGACCGGGTGTTCGACACCTCGCGGGCGTCGCGCATCTGGATCGGTGGCGACAACTACGGCATGGGCGTGAGCGCGGGCCAGTACATCGGAGCGGCGCTGAAGAAGAAGGGCATCAGCAATCCGGTGATCGGCGAGATCGCCGGCATCGACAGCCTGCCATTGACCCAACAGCGCAGCCAAGGATTCAAGGACGCGTTGTCGGAGTTCGGCTTCAAGGTCGGCCCGCGGCAGGCTGCGGCGTTCACTGCGCAGTCCGGCCAGTCGGTAACCGCCGCCATGCTCGCCGCAACGAGCAAGTTCGACGCGATCTGGAACCACGACGACGACCAGGGGATCGGCGTGCTGGCGGCTATTAGTGCAGCTCACCGGTCGGAGTTCTTCATGGTCGGCGGCGCTGGTTCGGCCAACGCGATGCGGGAGATCAAGGCAGACACTGGCGTGCTCAAGGCGACAGTGCTCTACCCACCGACGATGGCGAACTCAGCCATCCGGATGGCTCGGCTGATCGCCCACAACAAGGGGTTGTCAGACCTCGCGCAGCAAGAGGTTCCGGCCTCGATCACCCTGTACTCGGCCAGTGTCGACAAGACCAACGTCGACAAGTACCTGGCACAGGGCTTCGAGTCCTAAGCCCGAAGTTTCGCGAACACGCGGCCACGAAGGAGCAGACAGCTCAGTGAGCGACACATCAGTGCCCGACAACAAGGCGCAGCTTGGCGTCGGGATGGTCGGTTACGCCTTCATGGGCGCGGCGCATTCACAGGCGTGGCGGACGGCGGGTCGTGTGTTCGACCTGCCGCTCGCCCCGTCGATGCGAGCGGTGTGCGGTCGCAATGCGGCGGCCGCCAGCGCAGCGGCAAGCAAGCTCGGTTGGGACTCGTACGAAACCGATTGGCGTGCGCTGATCGCCAGGGACGATATTGATCTGGTAGATATCTGCACCCCTGGCGACAGCCACGCCGAGATCGCCATCGCGGCGTTGACTGCCGGGAAGCACGTGCTGTGTGAGAAACCGCTGGCGAACACGGTCGCTGAGGCTGAGGCCATGGTCGCGGCCGCCGAGAGCGCACGAGCGCGCGGCGTCCGGTCGATGGTCGCCTTCAACTACCGGCGAGTTCCCGCGCTGGCGTTGGCGCGCAATCTCGTGGCTTCGGGTCGGCTGGGCATCGTGCGCCATGTCCGAGCGGTCTATCTGCAGGACTGGATCGTCGATCCGCAGTTCCCGTTGGTGTGGCGACTTCAGAAAGAAAAGGCGGGCTCGGGCGCGCTCGGCGACATCGCCGCACACATTGTTGACGCGGCGCAGTTCGTTCTCGGCGACCGGCTCACCGGAGTCTCGGCAATCACCGAGACCTTTATCAAGGAGCGGCCGCTGCCGTCGGCGTCCAGTGGACTGTCAGCTAGCGGCGGCGTCGATACCGGACCTGTCACTGTCGACGACGCCGCGTTGTTTCTTGGCCGGTTTGCGGGTGGCGCGGTCGCGACGTTCGAGGCGACCCGTTTCGCCACCGGCCGGAAGAACGCCATGCGGATCGAGATCAATGGCTCGCAGGGGAGCCTCGCGTTCGACTTCGAATCAATGAACGAGTTGTCCTTCTTCGATGGCACCGACCCGGCGGAAACCGCTGGCTTCCGGCGCATCTTGGTGACCGAGCCAGGCCACCCATACCTTGAAGCGTGGTGGCCGCCAGGTCACCTCATTGGCTACGAGCACACGTTCACCCACGAGGTCAGGGACCTGATTGTCGCCATCGGCAAGGGCGAAGACCCGACCCCCAGTTTCGCCGACGGTCTGCAAGTCCAGCGGGTGCTCGCCGCAGTCGAAGCCAGTGCCGCCGGCGGCTCCGGCTGGCACCCGATCGCACATCCCGCACCGTGACCGTCGTCCACACTCACGAGGAGCCCCTATGCCCCGGCCCGTCACCTTGTTCACCGGCCAATGGGCCGATCTGCCGTTCGAAGAAATGTGCCGCCTCGCCTCGGGGTGGGGATATGACGGGCTAGAAATCGCGTGCTGGGGCGACCACTTCGAAGTCGACAAGGCCGTCGACCCGGCTACCGGCGACGCGTACATCGCCGGGCGGCACGCGCTCTTGGAGAAGTACAACCTCAAGGTCTGGGCGATCTCGAATCATCTGGTGGGTCAGGCCGTTTGCGACCATCCGATCGACGAGCGTCACCAGGGCATCTTGCCGAAGCGGCTTTGGGGCGACGGCGAGCCCGAAGGCGTGCGTCGTCGCGCCGCGCAGGAGATGAAGGACACCGCTCGGGCGGCGGCGAAGCTTGGTGTGAAGACCGTCATCGGCTTCACCGGCTCGTCGATCTGGCACACCGTGGCGATGTTCCCGCCGGTGCCGCCGGCGATGCTCGAGCGCGGTTACCAGGACTTCGCCGATCGCTGGAACCCGATCCTCGACGTGTATGACGAAGTCGGGGTTCGGTTCGCCCACGAGGTGCACCCGAGCGAGATCGCCTACGACTATTGGACGACGGTCCGCACGCTCGAGGCGATCGGGCATCGGCCGGCATTCGGACTGAACTTCGACCCGAGCCACTTCGTCTGGCAGGACCTCGACCCGGTCGGCTTTCTCTCCGACTTCCGCGACCGGATCTACCACGTCGATTGCAAGGAGTCGGTCAAGCAGTTCAACGGACGCAACGGGCGGTTGGGCTCGCACCTTGCATGGGCCGACCCGAGGCGCGGGTGGGACTTCGTGTCGACAGGTCACGGCGACGTCCCGTGGGAGCCGATCTTTCGGATGCTCAATGCGATCGGCTACGACGGACCGATCAGCGTCGAATGGGAAGACGCGGGCATGGACCGCCTCGTCGGTGGGCCTGATGCGTTGGAGTTCATCCGGAAGCTGACGCTGATCGAGCCCCCGACCTCGTCGTTCGACGCTGCTTTCTCCTCGGGCGAATAGCCGTCCGGGTCAACCCACGCAACCCCGGGTTCCCTATGCGGGGGTCGCTACGCCCTCAACGACCTTGTGATCTGGTGCGCGGTCGCGCGCCTTGGCCAGGTAGGCGCCGGCGTAGAGGGCGCCGGCGAGGATGAGCAGCGCCCGGTATCCGAGGACGAGGGAGAGGTATTCAAGGCAGCCCCCAAGCATCGCGCCGAGCAGGTTGGTGCCAAATGCGAGCGCCGGCTCGGCGGCGCTGGTGAAGCGCTTGGCGAAGATAATGTTGGCCGCGAAGATCGGTAGGAACGCGATACTGACCGCTGCGACTAGGCGCGCGAAGAACGCCAACGACAGCAGCCATGACGATGGCACCAGCCAGTTCAGGGCGAGCCCTCCGAGTAGCAGCGCGTACATCACCGGCAGTGGCGGAGTCGGGAACCGGCGGGTGACCTCGACCCCGAGCAGTACCGCGACGAGCACGCCCCCGAAGACCAGAGCGTTGACGAACCAGGTTGTACCGAAAAGCAACGCGAAGCTCGTGACGCTGCGGGTCTCCATCAGCAGGAATGCCGCACCGAGCAGGAACAGGTCGCGGTAGCTCCACATGGCGTTGAGTTGGTTCACGAACCGTCGGCGAGACTGGGACCCGCCGCGCCTAGCGTTCACGCCCAGCACGGCGCCGATGGCGAGAAGAGCGCCCAACATGATCAGGCCCAGCGCCGCGAGGTAGAGGGTCGGGATGGTGCTCGACTTGAGGTACAGGAAGGGCTTGTCGTCGGTTGCTGGAGCGGGGGTTGATGCGGGCCGGCTCCAGGTCTGGTCGCATCGTTGGTCGGCCGGTGTGAGGCCGGCAACCACGACGGCGAGGCTTTGCGCCGCTGGCGCGTCGAATAGGCACGGCGGGTGCCCGAAAACGTCCTCGAGCGTGCCGGCCAATCGGTCGACCAGCCAGTGTTCCCGGTAGAAGTTGTACATCGAGAACGCCCCGCCTGGCGCCAGATGGGCGCGCGCCGTCTCGACCGCCTGCTTGGTGAAGAGGTAGCTCTCAAGGCGCAGAGAACTGGCCCCCGAAACCAGGGTCAGGGAGTCGGGTAGCGCGAACAAAATCAGGTCGTATTTGGTGGTCGTTTGCTCCAGGAACGCGCGGCCATCGTTCACATGTGCGCTCACCCGAGGGTCGGAGTACGCGGAGTCCGGGTTGTGTTGGCGGCCGAACCGAAGCAGCGTCGGGTCGATCTCGACGGCGTCGATGTGCTGCACCCCTTGGGCCAGCGCGATCGCCACGTCGGTTCCGGTGCCGGCCCCGACGATCAGGACGTTCTTTGGGGTCGTCGGGATCCGGTGATACGGCTCGAGGTACCAGGGTTCTTCCTTCGCGCGGGTCGCGGCGGACGTCAGCCGCTGGTGCGGTACGCCGTTCACATCGACGTTCCACGCGATCCCGTTGTTGCCGTCGGACACAACGGTGGTGGTCACCTTGTAGTACGGCGACCAGAAGACGCCGCGGTCATGGCGCAACGGGTAGACGAGCATCAACAACACGCCGGCGGCCACGGCGACGGTGACCGAGGTGCCGAGCTTGCCGATCAAAGCGATGAAGAGCGCGAGCACAACGCCGAACCACACGAGCGGCGGCGCCCCAAGGAACGACAAGAGGGCAAAGGCCACGATGCCGGCGAGGCTCCCGACCAGGTCGAACCGGTAGGCGTCGAGCCGCGGCAGCTGCCGGAAACACGCGCCGACGATTTCGCCAGGACCAGCCAATACCGCCGCGACTGCGAGAAAGATGCCAGGCAAGGTGAGCCAGATCGGCGGCCCGCTGGTCGAAAGACTGGTGAAGAAGATGAGCTGACCGCTGGCGCGATTCACCGCAACCGGGTACGCGCTAACGAATCCCAGCAGCCCCAGCAGCACGACGGGGGAGTACAACGGCATCGGTCGGTCAAGCGCATCCGGCCCAGCCGCACGCAAGAACCCGAGCCCGATGCCCAGGAACGAGCCGAGCAACACGAAGTTGGAAAAGTACGACAGGTGCACAACGTTCGCGCCTAGCCAACGGATCAGCGACAGCTCAACGAACAACATCAAGAAGCTCGCGAACACCAGCCGCCAGCGCAGCCTCACCACCGAATCACCCCGCGAGAGCGAGACCATCTGTGCACCACTCTCGTCTCCCTGCTCCGGATCGGCTTGAGCATTCCTACACGACCGGCGATACGCGAGCTGAGGGGGGCGCAGAATGACGAGGTTGTGGAGCGGGTGACCGGGATCGAACCGGCATGGCCAGTTTGGAAGGCTAGCGTGACACGTTCCCAATTGAGCGTGAAAATGGGGGCTGACCTGCGTGTATCTGTTGTTGATCTTGACCGCTGTGGTCCCTAGCAGGCCCCACTTTACCGGCCGTACGGCCCGCTAAGGACCCGGCCGCGTGTTTCTGGGGGCCACGATGACGAGCCGGGTACCTCGTCAATCCAGCTGAGCCCGGGGGCCGGCTGACCATCACCTTCAAGACGGACAGCATCCCGATCATCGCGAAGCGACCCTGATGGTGACAACGAATCCAGTCCAGCGGCATCAGGCCGAAACCCGGGCCTGGCACGGCCGGCGACCCGGGTCGATCCCGGGGTGCAGCTGCCCGCCGTCGTTCAAGCTGCCGCGCTGCATGGTGGGGCCGCACAACCGCCAAGGGCTCGTCCACGACGACCAGTCGCCCGACCCCCTGTGCCGCGGGTCGGCCGACTGATCAAAATCTGCACCCAGCCGCTGCTGGAATCGCTCGCCGGCGCCGCCCACGACGTCGCCTAACCGCGACACACGGCCTGCCAGCAGGGACTGAAACGGGCTTCGTCGAAAAACGATCATCTAGCCGAATGTCGGATGTTCGCCGAGTACACGGTCATGTCCGACGCTGTACGCCTACCTGACGCCGACGCCGACCAGCACCTGAGATTTCAATTCGGGACGAGTTCGTAGCGCGGAATCAGCGTAGTCGGTTCGCGCCGTTCGGACAGAAATCCGAGCGGGGCGAACTCTGGATCAAGGGCCGGAGCTACGTTCGGCGGCGCTTTTGCGCCGTGCCCAACAGTCCGCAACAGCCGATAACGATGGCGAGGTATCCGCCCGTGATCGCTGCTGACCTCAACCTAGCGGAGTCGAGAGCCAGACCTCGACGACGGCGACCTGTAGCCGGTGTCGTACGCGCTCAAGAAATGGACTCCCGCGGTGGAGAAGAAAGCCTCCTGACCGTTGCCCAGACCCGCCGCCGGGCGCGCCCTTCCAGCACTCTCCGCGGCACGATCGCACGCGCGGCCCGCGGCAGTGGCGGGTCGAGGCGGACGCCGGACGCCGGACGTCATCGGCTTGTCGTTCGGACTGTGCCATCTGTTCGCCGCTTGCCGCGCGCACTTCGTCAAGACTGCCCAAGTGACGTGTGGTTAGCTCGCCGGTCGGCGACGACGACGCCATCTCTCACGGGGTTGCGCTTGTTCTGGCTGATGCATGACGCGGACCGTGCCCATGTCAGAAGTCGCGCTGAGCCGTACGACAGGAAAGACCG
>Ga0066789_10001312_pt1 | contig 10679 bp, 8 predicted proteins | sample OrgsoiDNA2013049_FD_70960 | JGI IMG/M metagenome (GOLD analysis project Ga0066789, IMG submission 70960) | Permafrost soil microbial communities from the Arctic, to analyse light accelerated degradation of dissolved organic matter (DOM) -... | ecosystem: Environmental > Terrestrial > Soil >...
GCGCGTCCCCGGCGCGTCTCCTCCGCGAACTCGATCAGCGCGAGCACCAGACTCAAGACCACCGGGCCGGCGATGACGCCGATGGCGCCGAACGCGGGAATACCGCCCAGGACCCCGACGAACACCGCCAATGCCGAAATCTTGGCCCGCCCGGAGATCAATACCGGCCGCAAGACGTTGTCGATGCCCGCGAGCATCAGTCCCCAGGCCAGCAGGAAGATGGCGAAGCCCCAGCGGCCATCGATGAACAGCCAGATGACCGCGGGCACCCAGACGAACGCCGAGCCCCCGATGGGAAGCATGGACAAAAGCGCCGCCAACACGCCGAAGACCACCGGCGAGGGCAGACTGGCGATGGCGAAGCCGACGCCTATCAGGGCCCCCTGCAGCAAGGCGGTCATGCTGGTACCGAACACGATGGCGCGCGTGACGTTGCTCAACTGTCGGAACAGCCTGTCTTTACGGGATTCGTCCATGGGAATGAGATTGCGGGCTCGGGCGATCATGACGTCGCCGTCCTGCAGGAAAAAGAACAGCAGAAATAACATGATCGCGAAGCTGAACAAGGAATCCAAGGCGCCTAAGAAGAACGAGCCGCTGAAGCCGGCCGCCCCCTGCAAGACGTGCTCAGTGCTGTAAACGAGCCAGGACTGTACCTGGCTGGCCGAGATCCCGGTATGCGATTGCAGCCAGTCGTTGGCGCGCGCGATCATGGGGAATTGCTGTAAATCCGAGAACGTCTTGATGTCCCATTGCGCCGCGGCTTTTTGCAGCTTGCGAACCAGATCGGAAATCTGAGTAACGAAGTCGATGGACAGAGCGCTCAACGGCAAGAGGATGGTGATCGGCGCCAAGATGGTGAGAACACCGGCGGTGATTGCTTTGCCCCGCAAATGCCGGCGCCAACGAACGTTCAACGGAAACAGCAGAAATGCCAGGAACGCCGCCCAAGCCATCGCACCGAAGAACGGCGTGAAGATCTTGATGAGTGCGTAGCCCAGAGCGGCAGCCACTACGAGCGCGAAAACGCGCTGATAAAATGTCGACCGTGCGGGCATTATGCGATGCTAGCATTGCAGGTGTCTTAAGGTCGCCACCGGATCGACGCATGTCGAAGATAAGGGTCAACAATCAGACCGTGGATATCGACGCCACGCCGGATACCCCGTTGTTGTGGGTGCTGCGTGATCATCTCGCCATGACCGGCACCAAATTTGGTTGCGGGATGGCTCTGTGCGGTGCCTGCACCGTGCATCTCGACGGCGTGGCGGTTCGATCCTGCGTACTGCCGTTGAGCGCGGTAGACGGTAGGGCCATCACCACCATCGAAGGGTTAGCGCCGGGCCGCAGCCATGCCGTGCAGAAGGCGTGGCTCGAGATCGACGTGCCGCAATGTGGGTACTGCCAATCCGGACAGATCATGTCCGCCGCTGCTTTGCTCCGCGTCAATCCGAATCCCAGCGACGCCGACATCGACGCGGCGATGTCCGGGAACATCTGTCGCTGCGGCACGTATCCGCGCATTCGCCGAGCGATTCATCGCGCGGCGGAATTGCAACGGGCTGCAGGGTCGGCGAGCGGCGACGCGCACTCCCACGTAGCCGAGCAAGCGAGCGAAGGCGCGCACTCATGAGTTCCGCGCCAAGCGACCTGACGCGCCGCGGATTCTTGAGCGCGGCGGCGGATGTGGGTGGCATCGTCGTTTTGGCGTTGACGCTGCCGGGTTTCGGCGGCAGCGGGAAGCGGGGGGCCACCGCTGCCGGCGGCCGGATGAACGCATGGCTGACCATCGCTGCCGACAACTCGATCATCGTCATCGTGGACCGCTCGGAAATGGGCCAAGGCGTTTACACGGCGCTGCCGATGCTGTTGGCAGAGGAACTCGAGATCTCTCTGGATGCCCTCACGGTCGTTGCGGCGCCGGTGGGCGATGCCTATATCAATCCGGGGAACGGAGGACAAGTCACCGGCACCAGCAACAGCGTCCAAGACGCCTGGGAAAAATTACGCACGGCGGGCGCGCAGGCGCGCGCGATGCTCATCGCGGCGGCGGCCGAACGCTGGCGGGTCGATCCAAATGCCTGCAAGGCGCAGAACGGATCGATCTTCGGACCCGCCGGAAAATCCCTCACATACGGCGAAGTGGCGGGTGCGGCTGGCAAGATGCCCGTGCCGAAAGACGTCAAGCTGAAACCCAAGGATAGTTTTCGAATCATCGGCAAGTCGCGACTGCGGATCGACTCGCCGAGCAAGGTCGACGGCAGCGCGCAGTTCGGCATCGACGTGAAACTGCCGGGGATGTTGTATGGTGCGCTGGCCCAAAGCCCGGTGCTCGGCGGCAAGGTGTCGGCGTTCGACGCCGCCGTTGCCGAAGCGATGCCGGGTGTCCGCAAAGTGCTCGTCACCGCCGGCGGTGTCGTCGCCGTCGCCGATCATTTCTGGCAGGCTTTGCAAGCACGCAACGCGGTGAAAATCACCTGGGATCCCGGCGGCAATGCGGGACTCGACAACGCCGGTATCCGCGCATTGCTGGAAAAAGCCGCAAAGTCCGATCCGGGCTTGAGCGCTAGGAAGGACGGCGATGCCGCGGCAACGTTTCGGACCGCGAAGCAGTTGCTGCAGGCGGTGTACGAGCTGCCGCTGCTCGCCCATGCAACGATGGAGCCGATGAACTGCACGGCCGACGTCAAAGCAGATGGCTGCGATCTTTTCGTGGGAACCCAGGTCCAGCAGGTCGCGCAGGTGACCGCGGCCGCCGCCGCAGGCCTTGACCCAAGCAAAGTCAGAGTTTTCACCATGTTGCTCGGCGGTGGTTTCGGACGGCGTTTGGATGTGGATTTCATTCCGGCGGCAGTGGAGGCATCGAAGGCGATCGGCGCTCCGGTCAAAGTGATCTGGACGCGCGAAGATGACATGACCCACGATACGTACCGGCCGCCGGCGCGGGAAGAGGTCAGCGCTGGCTTGGACGCCGAAGGTCGCTTGCTTGCGTGGCGGCTGCACATCACCAGCCCGTCGATCACCGCTCGCATGTTCCCGCCGGTTAAAGGCGTGGATGACTCGGTCATCGAAGCCGCCGTCAATTGTCCGTACGCCATACCCAATTTTTCACTCACCTACACGCGACAGGAAATCGGCATTGATGTGGGCTACATGCGCTCCGTGAGCCATGCGCCCAACTGCTTCGTGATCGAAAGCTTCATGGACGAACTCGCGCATGCCGCGGGCAAAAATCCCGTCGACTTTCGCCTGAGCCTGCTCAAGGCGAAGCCGCGGCACACCCGCGTGCTGCAGATCGCTGCGCAGCGCGCGAATTGGGGCCAACCCCCCGCGGGTCGCGTCCAAGGCGTTGCGTTCATGGAGGGTTACACCACGCATGTGGCGCAAATCGCCGAGATTTCGGTCGATGCCGGAGTGCTCACAGTGCACAAGATCACGTGCGTCGTCGACTGCGGTCAAATGGTCAACCCGCACATCGTCGAGTCGCAGATCGAAAGCGGCATCGTCTTTGGACTATCGGCGGCGCTGTGGGGCGACGTAACCATCGTCGCAGGCCGGGTGCAACAAACGAATTTCAATTCGTATCGGGTGCTGCGCGGCAATGAGATGCCCGATCTCGACGTCCATCTGCTCGAGAGCGACGCAGCACCCGGTGGGATCGGCGAGCCGTCCGTCGCCCCAGTGGCGCCCGCGATCTGCAATGCCATCTTCGCTGCGACCGGCAAGCGTCTGCGCGCTCTGCCCATTGCGGGACAGAATCTGCTAAAGATCTAATTCGGCGCGAGTTCCATGCGCTGTTCCATGGGGCAAGGATGACTCAACAGGGGCTGGTCGAGTCCAATCCAGGAAGCTTCGCCACCAAGGATTTTGCAACATCGCGTGCGCCGGATGCCGGTGAATGAGAATACGTTCCGATGCACGGAGCGGCGATGCGCGTTCCGAGCGCCGCTAAATTCTCGTCGCGGCGCTCGAATATCGGATCTACGGAATTTCCGATCCACCCGCAGAGCCGCAAACCACGCCGCTCGATGGATTCTGCGGTGAGCAAGGCGTGATTCAGGCAGCCCAACCGCAAGCCCACCACCAGAATGACGTCCAGCTGCCAACGCACGGCTAAATCGGCGAAAGTCTGCTGCGCGTCGAGCGGCGCAAGCCAGCCGCCTGCGCCTTCGACGATGGTGGCTTCGCTTTGCAGCGACAAGCGCTGGAAGCATCGATCCAAGACATCGAAGTCGATCGGGCGCCCGGCTTCCAGCGCGGCAATATGCGGCGCAATCGCAGGTTCGAATGCGTAAGGGTTCACGTCCGCATAGCTGGCGCGCACGTTCATGGCGTCGAGCAGCGCCACGGCATCATCATTGCGCAACCCTGCGGGCGTCGCCGTGCAGCCCGAGGCCACCGGCTTCATGGCGGCAACGCGCTTGCCGGCCGCCGCGAACGCCAGGCATAACGCGGTGGCGATCCGCGTCTTGCCGACGCCGGTATCGGTGCCGGTGATGAAAAGCCTCGGCACGGCTTACCCGCGCCGCATTCGCAGCTGGCGTTTGACGTCGTCCAACGACACATGGGCGGACCAAGCCAGGGGTCTGGCTTCCGCCGCCACTGGCGCCCACGCCTGACCGAATACCACTTCGTATGTTGCGGGAAGTCGGCCGTCGACGCGATAGGCCTCATAGGCGGAACTCATTGCGGCAAATTTGCGTGGGCCGGTGAGCCCCTTGAGCCGGCCGGCCGTAGCGTTTCGCGCACCGATGGCCTTGAGATCCGCCGCCAGTCGGCGCACGTCGGTATAGCTCAATGTATAGCGCTCGACGTCGAGTACCGGGGCTGCGAAACCCGCGCGCACCAGCGCATCCCCGATGTCATGCATGTCGATGAACTGGCTCACGCGGGTGTGCGAATCGTCGTAGCGACGCCCGGCCTGCATCCACGCTGCGCGCAGTTCACGCAGCGTATCGGGACCCAAGGTCGTGAAGCTCAAAAAGCCCCGCGGTGCGAGGACGCGGCGGAACTCCGCGAACGCGGCATCGGGATCGCTCCACTGCAACATGAAGTTGCTGAGAATCAGATTCACGCTGCCGTCCGGCAGCGGCAGGCGCTCGGCATCCGCGCACAATCTCGCGACAGGCCGCCGCCAGGATTGCTGCCGACCGGCGGCACGCAGCATGCCGAACGAGGAGTCCAACGCGATGACCTGAGCGCCCGGATAGCGCCGCTTGAGCGCGCGGCTCGCATGGCCGGTGCCGGCGCCCACGTCGACCACGAGCCGCGGCGACAAGTCCGTCAGGTCCAGGCGTTCCAGCAGTACGTCGCGCACCTCGGCCTGCAGTACGGCTGCGGCATCGTAGGTCGTGCTGGCGCGATCGAACGAACGTCTAACCCACGATTTGTCGAGCGAATAGGCGGATGATTCGTCGGTAGGGCTCATTGGATGTTGCGCTGTGTCGTGCCGCGGCGCGCGCCGTTCACGCCGTTGCGGCGCGTGACGCCGCCGGCTTCGCAACACCAGGCGCGCTGCGGGGCGGTTCCGCGACTATTTGTAGTCGCTCGAACAAACGTTGGTCATGGGCGGTATCCGGATTACCCGTCGTGAGCAGTTTCTCGCCGTAGAATATGGAGTTCGCCCCGGCCATGAAGCACAACGCCTGCATTTCATCGCTCATGTCGGTGCGACCCGCCGACAAGCGCACATGAGCGCGCGGCATCAGAACGCGGGCTACGGCGATGGTGCGGACGAAATCGAAGGGGTCCAAAGCCGCGGTATCCGCGAGCGGCGTGCCGGCGACGCGCACCAGTTGATTGATGGGCACGCTATCCGGATGGCTGGGCAGCGTGGCGAGCGTAAGCAGCAGCCCGACGCGGTCCTGCGCTGCTTCGCCCATCCCGACGATTCCGCCGCAGCACACGTTCATGCCCGCGTCGCGTACTGCCTGAAGTGTATCCAGTCGATCCTGAAAGGTTCGCGTCGTAATGATCCTTTCGTAGTACTCGGGCGAGCTGTCCAGGTTGTGATTGTAATAGTCGAGTCCCGCCGCTTTGAGTTCATGCGCCTGGGACAAATTGAGCATGCCGAGCGTAGCGCAGGTTTCCAGCCCCAAGGATTTCACTTCGCGGATCATGGCGAGCACTTTGCGCAAATCCTTGGGCTTGGGCGAGCGGTACGCCGCACCCATGCAAAAGCGGGTGGCCCCCGCTTCCTGGGCCGTGCGGGCGCGTGCGGCCACCGCGTCGAGTTCCATCAGTTCCTCCGGCTCGAGACCCGTGTCGTAACGCACGCTTTGGGGGCAATAGGCGCAATCCTCCGGACATGCCCCCGTCTTGATGCTGAGCAATGTGCTGATCTGCACCGTGTTCGGTGCCTGATGGAGCCGATGCACCTGTTGCGCCATGAACAACAGATCCATGAACGGCAGCGCGAACAGTTCCTCAACCTCGGCGAGCGACCAGTCGTTACGCACATGCATCGAAATACCCCTTTGGACCGCGGCTGGGCGGCGCGTAAGCTCACGGAACCGCGCGAAGTATCGAGCCGCACCCAGGCTTAGTCAACCAAGGTGGCCGGTGTCGGTTGACGAGGCGGCCGCCTCAATGGGCGAATTGGTAATTGAGCGCGATGCCGAGAAAAACCGACATGCCGAAGTAATTGTTGTTGAGAAACGCCTGGAAACAGGATTGGCGGTCGCGCGCGCGAATCAACCAGAGGTGATGCAAAAAAAATAGCGCCCCGGCAATCAATCCCCCGTAGTACCACGGCCCCATGCGCATGATGCCGCCGATGAGATACAAGGCGAGTAGCGTCATGGCTTGCAGCGCCGCAATGATGTGGCGATCCGAATCGCCGAATAGGATGGCGGTGGAACGCACTCCGATCTTGACGTCGTCATCGCGGTCCACCATCGCATAGATGGTGTCGTAAACGGTGACCCACAGGACATTGGCGAGCAGCAGCAACCACGCCACTCGGGGCACCCTTTCGAGTTGCGAGGCGAAGGCCATGGGGATACCCCAACCGAAGGTGAGGCCGAGGTATAGCTGGGGCACCGACAAGAACCGCTTGATGAACGGGTAACTGACCGCAAGCGCGGCGCCCGCCACCGCGAGCAACAGCGTCAGCTTGTTCAACCGCAGCGCTAACCCTAGCGCGGTGAGCGACAGCGCGGCGAACAGCACCAACGCCTCGAGGGTGGAGATCCGTCCCGCGGCCAGGGGGCGCTCTTTGGTGCGCTTGACGTGCGGGTCGAAGCTGCGGTCGGCATAATCGTTGATGGCGCAGCCGGCTGAGCGCATGAGTACGGTACCCGACACGAAGATGAGGAACAGTCGCGGGTCCGGCTTGCCGCGGCTGGCGAGCCACAAGGCCCACAGTGTCGGCCAGAGCAGCAGCCAAATGCCGACGGGCCGGTTCAACCGGGTGAGCGCTGCGTAATCTTGGATCGTGGCCAGGATGCGCGGCAGCTCATTCGTCGTGAACGGATGAAAGCGTACGCGATAGGCGAACCAGCGCCAGCGTGCGGCGATGCGTTCTCCCAGTTCAACGCCTGAGCGCGGCAGCGGCACGGTCTGGGGTCCTCAAGGATGGCCCATGGCAAGCCAGGGATGGAGACACAACATCGAGTCGGGCGTCACCGATTGTGCAAATACCCACACTTGGTCGTCGCGATGCATCTCAACGTCCCTGAAGAATTCGGCATTGTCGTCCGCTCGCAGGCCCAACTTCTGCGAACTTGTCAACAGACCGCTCCCTTGGTCGACGAGCCGCAACGCAAATCCTTCGCCGCAAAACGCTTGCAGACGCCCGGATAGCAAGCCTTTGGCGTAGCCATGGGCGCACGTTCGAGTCGACGTTCAATTGGCCGAGCCGTTGCGCGGGGAGCCATTGAACGGACGGGATTGCTGGCACGGGCTTGAGTTGCATGGGCGCAGTCTACCCGACGCGGCCGTATTGCTCCGCATGACCCACCCAACGCCGAATGAGAGGCGCGACATTCGAAGGCCAATCGCGCAGCAGCGTTTCGGCCGCGGTTTGCACTTTCGGCAGCAGGTCAGCATCGCGCAGCAAATCGGCCACCCGCAATTGGGCGAGTCCGGTTTGACGAGTTCCCATCAATTCGCCCGGGCCGCGCAGCTCGAGATCGCGGCGTGCGACCAGGAAGCCGTCGTTGGTGTCGCGCATGACGGCCAATCGGTCGCGCGCCAGCGAGGATAAGGGTGGCCGGTAGAGAAGGAGACATGAACTCGCATGTTGTCCGCGACCCACCCGGCCTCGCAGTTGGTGCAATTGCGCAAGACCCATGCGCTCGGCGTTCTCGATGACCATGAGCGTGGCGTTGGGCACGTCGACGCCTACCTCGATCACCGTCGTTGCCACCAGCAACTTGATTTCGCCGTCCTTGAAGCGGCGCATGGTTAGTTCCTTGGCGGACGACACCATGCGACCGTGTACCAGGCCCACGGCGAGCTCCGGCAGCGCCGCCGCCAGCGCCGCGGCGGTCTCTTCCGCCGCTTGGAAGGGCATTTCCACCGATTCATCGATGAGAGGACACACCCAATAGGCCTGCCGACCCTCCAGGCAGGCCGTGCGAATACGCATGACGACCTCGTCGCGGCGTGCGTCGGCGAGCACGACGGTCTTTACCGGCATGCGTCCCGGCGGTAGTTCGTCAATCACGGATACGTCGAGGTCTGCGTACGCGGTCATCGCCAACGTGCGCGGGATGGGGGTTGCCGTCATGATCAATTGATGCGGCTGATGGCCGTCGCGGCCACCCTTCTCGCGCAAACTCAACCGTTGGTGTACGCCGAAGCGGTGCTGTTCATCGACGATGACAAGCGCCAGCGAATTGAATTCGACACTTTCTTGGAATAGCGCATGGGTTCCGATCACGATGGAAACGTGCCCATCGCGAATCGCGGCGAGGGCTGCACTGCGCGCCTTGCCCGTCTGGCGGCCGGTAAGCAGCGCCACGGTAACCCCCAATGGCTCGAACCAGCGGCGGAAATTCTGCGCGTGCTGGTCGGCCAACAATTCGGTCGGCGCCATCAATGCAACCTGAAGGCGCATCTGCACCGCCCGCGTTACGGCCAGCGCCGCCACCAGCGTCTTGCCGCAACCAACGTCGCCTTGTACCAGGCGCAACATGGGTTTCGCGATGGCAAGATCCGCTTCTATTTCACCAAGCACTCGCGCTTGTGCCGCCGTCAATTGAAACGGCAACGACTCCAGCAGCCCCGTCGTCAGCGACCCGTCGGTCACGAGCGACCTGCCTGGTTCGCTCTGAATCCGCTGCCGCAAGAGCTTGAGCGACAACTGGTGCGCCAGCAATTCCTCGAATGCCAGCCGCCGCTGCGCAGGATGGCGCCATTCCAGCAGCTGCTCGACCGGCGCGTCCGCCGGCGGCTTATGCACATAGACCAGTGCCTCGCGCAACGACGGCAGGCGTGAATCCGCGAGTAGTGCCGCAGGCAGCCAATCGTCTAATTCGCCGGCGGCGGTCCCATCCAATGCCATGCCCACCAGCATACGCAGCCGTCCCTGCGTAACGCCCTCGGTGGCCGGATAAATCGGCGTGAGGTGAGCTTCGGCCGATTTCGCGGCCGACGAATCAACCCGCCGATACTCCGGATGCACCATCTCCAAACCCTGCGGGCCGCGTCGTGCCTCGCCGAAGCACCGGATGCGCACGCCGCGACTCAAACCGTTCTGCTGTTGCGCGGTGAAATAAAAAAAGCGCAGTGTTAGAAACCCCGAACCGTCGGCGATCCTGCACAGCATCTGCCGTCTGCCACGGAAGGCGACCTCGGTGAGCAGCACGTCACCCTCCACTGCGGCACGTTGGCCTGGGAGCAACTCGCCCAACGGCACCACCCGTGTGCGATCTTCATAACGCAGCGGCAGGAGGAACAGCAGGTCCTGGGTGGTTTCCACACCGAGCGCGCGCAGCTTGAGGGCGAGCGTATCGCCGACGCCGCGCAGCACCGTGACCGGCTTGAGTAGGGTCACAGGGCGACGATGCACTCCACTTCGACCCGCGCCCCGCGCGGGAGCGCGGCAACGCCGACGGCGGCGCGCGCGGGATACGGCTCGCGAAAGCATTCCGCCATCACTTTATTGACGAGCACGAAGTGAGAGAGATCGGTCAGATAAACGTTCGCCTTGACGACGTGGTCGAAAGTCGCGCCCGCGGCAACGACGATCGCCTTGAGATTATCGAACACCTGCCTGATCTCGGCCTCGACGTCGCCTGTCACCAACTCTTTGGTGCGCGGGTCAATCGGAATTTGGCCGGATACCCAGATGGTGTTGCCCACCCGCACGGCCTGCGAATAGGTTCCGATGGCGGCGGGGGCGTCGGTGGTAGAAATGATCTGCTTGTTCATAACCCTTCAGGTGGTGTGGTCGGAACTCGGTCGGTAGCGCTCAGGCCAACGTGCGAAATAGCCGCTGCACGTCGGGCATTCGCCGGATGGTTTTGATGACTTGAGACAAATGCTTGCGGTCGCGGACTTGGAGCTGAATTCTGAGCCACGAGTTGCTGACGTCGCGCTCCTCCAACTGAACCTGGTCGATGTTCGTCTGCGTTTCGGCGATGCTCGAGGCCACTGCCGCGAGCACCCCCACTCGGTTGTTGATCTCCAACTGAATCTCGGAGGTGAAGAGACGCCCCTGAGTCTCTTCCCAC
>Ga0066789_10001315_pt1 | contig 10670 bp, 9 predicted proteins | sample OrgsoiDNA2013049_FD_70960 | JGI IMG/M metagenome (GOLD analysis project Ga0066789, IMG submission 70960) | Permafrost soil microbial communities from the Arctic, to analyse light accelerated degradation of dissolved organic matter (DOM) -... | ecosystem: Environmental > Terrestrial > Soil >...
GACGTCGCGCAGCACCGTGAAGCCAAGCGCCTCGAGCGCGACCGATTCGCTCGCGATCAGGTATTCGGTGCCCCCCATCGACTCGTTCACGCCAATGATCAGCGGGCGAATGCCATACGGATCGCGGAACGCGAGCAGGCCGTAGCCCGCAATCATGGCGACGATCGCGTACGCGCCGCGGCAGCGCTTGTGCACGGCAGCGACCGCCGCGAAAATTGCGTTGGCGTCGAGCTTGGCGTGGTGCGCGGAACGTTCGAGTTCCAGCGCGAGCACGTTGAGCAGCACCTCCGAATCGGAGTTGGTGTTGACGTGGCGGAAGTCGAGCTGGAACAGTTCCTTCTTCAGCGCCTCGCTGTTAGTCAGATTGCCGTTGTGGGCCAGCGTGATGCCGAATGGCGAATTGACGTAGAACGGCTGCGACTCGAGATCGGACCACGCCGATCCCGCCGTCGGATAGCGGCAGTGGCCGATGCCCGCGTTACCCATCAGGTCGCGCATGTTGCGCGTGCGGAACACGTCGCGCACGTACCCGGGACCCTTGTACATGTGGAACACCGGACCGTCGCTGGTCACGATGCCGGCCGCGTCCTGGCCGCGATGCTGCAGCAGCAGCAGGCCGTCGTACAGGAGCTGATTGACCGGCGTGTGCGTAACCGCGCCGACGATGCCACACATGGTTCTAGACTCCTACGCCGGCGGCCGGCTTCGGTTTCGGCCCGCCCGGCTTGCCATAATCGAGCTGCTCTGCCCAGGGATGCGGCAGCCACGGTTTCAAGCTCATTGCCGCCGCCACCAGCGGCGGTGCAAACAATGCATTCTGCCACCAAACCTGTTGCGGCAGGCTCGTCAAACCCGCGACGAGCACTCCTATGACAACAATAAGCACGCCGCGTGCCATGCCAGCGACCGCGCCGAGCAGCCGATCCAGAAAGCCCAGCCCGATCGCGCGCACGAGACGGTACAGCAACCAGCCGAGAAGCGCACCGATAAGCAGCACGACGATGACGATCACCGCGAACGCCACGACGTAGCGGGCCGCAGGCGACGCTCCGAAGTCGGGCAACATGGCACCGAACGGGGTTGACAGATGAACGGCCAGGAGGAAGGCAAATACCCACGCCGCCAGCGACACGACCACGCGCATGAATCCGCGCGCGAATCCGAACAACGTTGAGAGCACAACGACGCCGAAGACGACGAAATCGAAAGCCGTCACTTCGCGTTCGTGACCAGCGCGCGGTCGTAGCCCGCCAATTTCAGCTTCGCGGCGGCCGCATCGGCGTCGCCGCGCGTCGCATACGGCCCGACGCGCACGCGTTGCACCGAACCCGCGGTGGTCGGCACCGCTTCCGTATACGTCGCGTAGCCGGCCGACTTGAGCGTCGCCACGAGATCGGCGGCAACTTTGGTATCGGCATAGGCGCCGACCTGCACCGCAAACGCACCGCCCGCTGCGGACGGCTGCGCGGGCGCGTCGGCCTTGGCTGCTGGGGTACTCGCGCCGGTCGATGCTGCTGGGGGAACAGCAGGCGCCGGAATATTCGCCGCAGGAGGCGCCGTTTCAGGCGCCGTCACCGCGGGCGCCGGAGCTGGCGTGCTCGCTGCCGGGGGCTGTGCTGCAGGTTGTCCCAGCACGCGCCGCTCGGCTTCGGCAATCGACTTTTTCGGCGTGATGACAGCGCCTGGCTTGGGCTCTGTCTTGGTGTCCGGCGAACCGGGCGCCGCATTCTCGCGGCTCTTGTCCGGCGCCAGCGGATTGATGAACTTGCCGTTGTCGACCGGCGGGATGCGAATGGAAACCTCGTCGCCGAGCGGCTTGGGGTCGCTTTCCAGCAGCAGCGGCAAAATGACCGCCGCCGCCAATGCCAGCACGATCGCGCCGACCAGACGGCGGCGCGCGCGTCGCTTCAACTCATCGACAGCGAGATCGGGAGCGCCGGAGCGTGTGGGCATGCGAATCGGTCAGAGGGGCGGGATCCGTCACGCGGAAAGCGCAGCCGCCACCGTTTGGAAAGAGCCAAATACGACAATTCTATCAGCTTCCGCGCTCGCTCCGCGGGCAGCACGGTACGCCGCCACGGGATCGCCGAATTCGCGAATGGCTGCAGGTGCTACGCCCGCAGCCTCGAGCCGCTCGCGCAGAAACATCGCGGTCGCGCCTCGTGGCGGCGGCAGCGTCGCGACCAGCCAGGCATCGACACGCGGCAGCAATGCGGCAATGACGTCGTCGATGTCCTTGTCGGCCATGATGCCGAACACGGCGCGCGTCTCCGGATGAAACCCCATCGCGCCGAGATTGTCGGCGAGCGCGCGCGCCGCCTGCGTGTTGTGTGCGACGTCGAGCACGCGCACCGGGCGTCCCGGCAGCACCTGGAAACGACCCGGCAATTCCACCTCGACCAGCGCTTCACGCACCGCGCCCATGCCGAGCGGCAGACGCGAGCGCAATGCGTCGAGCGCAGTGAGGGCGGTGGCCGCATTGGCGAGTTGGTACCGGCCGCGCAGCGCGGGATGCGGCAATCCGTGCCGCGCGCCGCCGGGGCCGCGATAACTCCATTGCGGTCCGCTCACTGTGAAATCGTAGTCCACACCCAGACGTTGCAACTGCGCACCGATGGCAGCCGCGTGGTCGAGCAATGTGTGCGGCGGGTCGCGATCGGCGCAGATCGCGACGCGCCCCGCGCGAAAGATGCCCGCCTTTTCGCGGCCGATCGTTTCTCGCGTCGCGCCGAGATAATCGACATGATCGATCGCGACGGAGGTTACGATCGCGACGTCGGGGTCGATGATGTTGACCGCGTCCAGACGTCCGCCCAGGCCCACCTCCAGGACGAGCGCGTCGAGACCGGCGCGCGCGAACAGCCAGAGCGCGGCAAGCGTTCCGAATTCGAAGTACGTCAGCGCGGCGTCTTCGCGGACCGTCTCGACCGCGGCAAACGCTTCGCACAACTTGGCGTCGCCGGCGTCGACACCGGCGATGCGCACGCGCTCGTTGAAGCGCAGCAGGTGTGGCGACGTGTACAGACCGACGCGGTAACCACCTGCGGCGAGCATTCGCTCGAGCAGCGCGCAGGTGGAACCCTTGCCATTGGTGCCGGCGACGATGATCGCCGGGCAGGTGAAAGCGATGCCGAGGCGGGCGTAGACCGCATGTACGCGGTCCAGGCCCAGCGCGATCGTTTTCGGGTGCAGCGTTGCCAGATAGGCGAGCCACCCGTCGAGCGTCGTCGGTGAACTCACGCTGGCGTGACGCGCGGCGGCGCGACGTCTCAAGCCGTCGGCAGCGCCTCGCGCTGCAGCAGCGCAAGCAATCTGGGCAGCTCGTCCTTCAACTGCCGGCGGTCGACGATCATGTCGATCGCGCCCTTTTCCAGCAGGAACTCGGCGCGCTGAAAGCCTTCGGGCAGCTTTTCGCGGACGGTCTGCTCGATCACGCGCGGGCCGGCGAACCCGATCAAGGCGCCGGGCTCGGCGATCACGACGTCGCCGATCATCGCGAAGCTCGCCGACACGCCGCCCATCGTCGGGTCGGTCAGTACGGTCAGGAACGGCAGGTGCGCCTTGGTCAGTTCCTGCAGCACCGCGGTGGTCTTGGCCATCTGAAACAGCGAGTTGACGCCTTCTTGCATGCGTGCGCCGCCGCTTGCGGTAAAGCAGACGAAGGGCACCCGATTTTCGTACGCGACGCGCACACCGCGCACAAAGCGTTCGCCAACGACCGAGCCCATCGATCCGCCCATGAAATCGAATTCGAATACCGCAACCACCAGCGGGACGGATTTGATGCTGCCTTGCATGACCACCAGCGCGTCGGTCTCGCCGGTGCCTTCCATCGCCGCCGAGAGGCGCTCCGGGTACTTGCGCGTGTCCTTGAACTTGAGACTGTCGACGGGCAGGACTTCGGAACCGATTTCGTAGCGCGCGTCCGGATCGAGCAGTTGATCGATGCGCTCGCGCGCGGAAAGACGGCCGTGGTGACTGCACTTGGGACAGACGCCGAGATTCTTCTCGAGATCGGTGCGATAGAGAACGGCCTCGCACGACGGACATTTGATCCATAGTCCCTCGGGCATGGTCTTGCGCGCCACACCCGTCGCAGCTTTGATGCGCGGCGGCAGCAACTTTTGCAACCAGCTCATCGTCGTTCCCCCTTGCACACGCGATTTTGCATCATGCCGCCCGCCTCGCAACCGCGTCGATCGCGGTGCGGATCGTGGCCAGCCAGGCGCCCGCGCGCGCCGCCGCCTGATCGGCCGGCCCCGCCTCGATTTCCTGGATGATGCGGCTGCCGATCACCACCGCGTCGGCGTGCGCCGCGATGGCCTGTGCACCGGCCGCGTCGCGGATGCCGAAGCCCACGCCGATCGGCAATGCGATATGCCTGCGGATTTCGGCGAGCTTGGCGATGACCTCCGCCGTGTCCAGATGGCCGGCGCCCGTCACCCCCTTGAGCGACACGTAATACACATAGCCGCGCGCCAGCGCACCGACCGTGGCGATCCGACTTGACGGCGTCGTTGGCGAGAGCAGAAAAATCGGGGCGATCCCACGGGCATCGAGCAGCGCCGCGAACGGCCCTGCTTCCTCGGGCGGATAGTCGACGACGATGACGCCGTCGACGCCGGCAGCTTGCGCCCGGTCGGCGAAAATCGTCACGCCCATCGCTTCGATCGGATTGGCGTAGCCCATGAGCACGAGCGGCGTGGTCGCGTTCCGCTGGCGGAATGCGAATGCGATCGCCAGCACGTCATGCAGACTCACGCCCTGCGCCAGAGCTCGCTCGGACGCCCGCTGGATCACCGGGCCGTCGGCCATGGGATCGGAAAACGGCACGCCGAGCTCGATCACGTCCGCACCCGCCGCCGTCAGCGCCTGCAGAATCGGCAGCGTGGCGGCCAGCGACGGGTCGCCCGTCGTGACGTAGGGAATGAGCGCCGTGCGGCCCGCGGCGCGCAGACTGGCGAACGTGGCGTCGATGCGATTCATCGGGTCAATTCGCGACCGCGGGCGGCAACGTCAAAACCTGACGCCCGTGCGCTCGGCGACCGTGTTCATATCCTTGTCGCCGCGGCCGGACAGATTGACCAGGAGCACCGTCTCGCGCGGTAACGTCGGCGCGATCTTTGCCGCATACGAAAGAGCATGCGACGATTCCAGCGCGGGAATGATGCCCTCGATGCGGCAGCATTCACCGAACGCCGTGAGCGCTTCGGCATCGGTGATCGAAACATAATCGGCACGGCCGCTGTCCTTGAGCCACGCGTGTTCGGGGCCGACGCCCGGGTAATCGAGTCCGGCCGAGACCGAATGCGTCTCGATGATCTGCCCGTTCGCATCCTGCAGCAGGTAGGTGCGATTGCCGTGCAGCACACCCGGCCGGCCGGCGGTGAGCGACGCCGAATGGCGCCCCGTTTCGATGCCATCACCCGCGGCTTCGACCCCGACGAGCTTGACGTCGCGATGCCCGAGGTACGGGTAGAAAATACCCATCGCGTTCGAGCCGCCGCCGACACACGCGATCACGATGTCGGGCTGGCGGCCCACCAGCTCGGGCATCTGCCACAGGCATTCCTTGCCGATTACCGACTGGAAGTCGCGCACCATCATCGGGTACGGATGCGGGCCCGCCACCGTGCCGATGATGTAGAACGTGCTCTCGACGTTGGTGACCCAGTCGCGCATCGCCTCGTTGAGCGCGTCCTTGAGCGTCTTCGAACCGGATTCGACAGGAACGACCGTAGCGCCGAGCAGCTTCATCCGAAAGACATTCTGCGCCTGGCGCTTGACGTCTTCCGATCCCATGTAGACGATGCACTGTTTGCCGAAGCGCGCGGCGACGGTCGCGGCCGCCACGCCATGCTGACCCGCGCCGGTCTCGGCGATGATGCGCGGCTTGCCTAGACGGTTCGCGAGCAGCGCCTGACCGATGCAGTTGTTGATCTTGTGCGCGCCCGTGTGGTTGAGGTCCTCGCGCTTGAAGTAAATCTGCGCGCCGCCCAACAGGTCGGACCAGCGCCGTGCGTGATAGACGGGGCTCGGTCGCCCGACATAGTGCTTGAGTTCGTAGGCGAACTCGGCGATGAACTCGGGGTCTTCCCGATAGCGCGCGTACTGGTCGCGCAAGTCGTCGAGTGCGCTGATCAGCGTTTCGGCGACGAACACGCCGCCGTAGGGACCGAAGTGGCCGCCGGCATCGGGCAAACTGTAGGGCATGTCACCCATCTGCATTGCGTACCTCTCGGATAAACGCGGCGATCTTCGGCGGGCTCTTCACGCCCTTTTTCGGCTTGCCATCATCTCCAGTGACTTCGACGCCGCTGGATACATCGACCGCCCACGGCCGCACGATGCGGATCGCGGCTCCAACGTTCTGCGGCGTCAGACCACCGGACAGAATCAACGGCCGCGTGAGACCGCCGGGGACTTCATGCCAGTCAAAAGTGGTTCCGGTGCCGCCGGGCAGTCCTCCCGGCTGGAACGCGTCGAACAGCCACCCTCTGGCACTGGCATAACGACCGGCATAGTGTAGCAAATCGACGCCGGGCTTGACCGGTACCGCCTTCACGTAGGGACGGCCGAAACTCGCGCAAAAATCCGGCGGCTCGTCGCCGTGGAACTGCAGCAGGTCCAGCGGCATCGCTGCCAGCGTGGCGCGCACCGCCTCCGGCGTTGGATCCACGAACAAACCGACCACCGTCACAAATGCAGGCAATGCGTTGGCGATCGCGCGCGCCTGATCCAGTGCAACACAGCGCGGCGTACCCGACCAGAAAACGAGCCCGATCGCATCGGCGCCCGCGAGCGCCGCGGCAACGCCGTCGTCGACGCGGGTAATGCCGCAGATTTTTACGCGCGTTCGCATCTCGCGTTTCGCTCAAGGTCCCAATACACGCAAGGGCGCGTGCGTGGCCGGAAGATTCCACCGCGCGGCGTAGTCGACACCGGTCAGGTACAGGCCCGCGGCCGCGAACGTCGGCGCAGCCTGTGCCCGATCGCGGCTCGCGAGCACGCTTGCGACCCACGCCGGCGGCTGGCGCCCGCCGCCGACATAGACGAGCGTCCCGATGATGTTGCGTACCATGTGGTGCAGGAACGCGTCTGCGTGCAGCTCGAAGCGGAACATGTCTCCCTCGCGCGCGATCTCGAGCCGGTCGAGCGTCTTGACCGGCGACTTGGCCTGGCATTCCGCCGCCCGGAAGGCCGAGAAATCGTGCGCCCCCAGCAGCGCCTGCGCAGCTTCCTGCATCGGGCGCAGCGCAAGCGGTCGATGGTACCAGCCGATGCGCGATTGCAGCAGCGCCGGACGCACCGGGTTATCGAGCAGCAGATACGTGTAGTACCGCCCCGTGGCGGTGAAGCGCGCGTGAAAATCGTCGGCTACGCGGGTCGCCCAGCGGACGGCCACCGTCGGCGGGAGCAGCGCGTTGACCCCGCGCACCCAGGCCGTGTCGGGCCGCGGGGCATCGGTATCGAAATGCGCCACTTGCAACGTGGCGTGCACACCGCTGTCGGTACGGCCTGCGGCGACCGTGGCCACGCGGGTACCGGCAATCGTCGACAGCGCGCGCTCGAGCGCGTCCTGGACGCCGCTGCCGTTGGCCTGCGATTGCCAACCGTGAAACGGCGCGCCGTCGTATTCGAGTCCTAACGCGATTCGCATCATGGAATCGGGTAGGGGGCGGGCTCACGCCCGCCGCCCTCCCACACCACCGTAGATGCGGTTCCGCATACGGCGGTTCATGAAACGCACTGGAGGCGCTGCACCGTATCGAGCAGCGACACCAGCCCCAGAGTATCGAACCAGGACTTCGGGTAGGCGGCGCGCATGTGACTCGCGCTCGCATGACCCTTGTTCTCCACCACCCGTTGATACGCGAGCATCAGGTTGCCGCGTTCCACTACGGCCTCCATCAAACTCGTTGTCGCTACCTCCGCTGTCGTCCACGGACGGGTCGCCACGTCTGCCTCGGCGCAAGCAGTAGCGGCCACCGAATTCCGTCCGGTGTCCGCCACGCCCACCTGATCTGCCCGATCAGCTTCCGCCTTCATCAGCTTCCTTGAGAGTCCCGCCGCCTACTCGCGGCACTTCACGTTCGGCCCTTCGGTTCGTCCTGACCCCTACTATGGCCTCGGCTGACTTCTGGCAATCCATCCCGACACCTCTCGATGTCAGTAGCACAAGGCAGATCGCCAGATCTCCCCGGGTATTGCGCACGCACCTTCACGCTTATGCCTGTCGGATCTACGTCGCAGCGTTCCGTGCAAGTATCGGGCTTTGCAGATATTTGCCTGCTCACCCCGCTGCGCCGCCTCTATCCGCTTCCTGTTCGTCAGGCCAGCGCTTTGCCTTCAGCTTCCTCCAGATTCGCAGTCGCCCGCAACACCCTTGCCGTTCGGCTAACACTTCTCCTTGCTGAGTGTGTAGAGGACTTCCACCTCCAAGTGCGTGCGCCCTGCCGGGCGCACAAAAGAAAACGGCGGCGATGCACGCCGCCGTTTCAACGATCCTGTGAACCTATGCGAGCTTGGCCATAAGCGCCTGCGCCTCGCTCTTTTGCTGGTCGTCGCCTTCGTGCAGCACTTCCTGCAGGATCTCGCGTGCGCCTTCGACGTCGCCCATCTCCTGATACGCCTTCGCCAGATCGAGCTTGGTTGCCGCGTCGTGCCATTGACCGTCGAGCACCGACGGCGTGGGATCTTCGAAGGTCGAGCGTGCCGGATCGAACGCCAGATCGAGCTTGTCGAGTTCGATCGCCGCGGCCGGCCGTGCCAGCTGCGGCGCCGGTGCGCTGCCACCGGCCATGGCGAACGCCGGCTCGGGTGCGGGGGCAGCGGGCTTGGCCGCAGGTGCCGATTTCGCGATTGCCGGCGCGGGTTCGTCCAGATGGAAATCGAGATCGAACTTGGGCACCGACTCGGGTTCGAACGACACGGTTTCGTGCAAATCGCTGGCGGGCTTACCCATTGCGGTGCGTGCCAGCGCCGCGGCACCTGCTGCGATCGCCGCCGCTCCGCCTGCAATCGCTACGGCAGGTGCATTGAGCGTGCTTTTCGCGGTTTCAGTGACGGTCCGGCTCGACTTGGCGACTTCCTGCGCCGCGCCAGCAAGAATGGCCGCCGGCGACTTGGGATCGGCGACACCCGAAGTCGGCGCCAGCGAAATCTCTTCGTCGAGCGTGAAGTCGAGGTTGGAGCGAGCGCTCGGCTCCGGCTTGTGATCCGGCGGTGTCGAGAATACCTGCGTGTCGCTCGGCGCGTCTGCAACCGCCGCGGCCCGCGCGGCGCCACCGGCTGCGCCTGCCTCGCCGAACAGCGGGTTGCTCGGATCGAGCTGGCGGCCCAGAACCATCGCCTTTTGCCATGTCTCGCCCTGACCACCGGAGACCGAATACAACTCACTTGCAACGGTTTCAAATGCCGAAGGCTTGTTGTGCTGGGCGTGGATCTCCAGCAACTTGAGATAGATCTCCTGGCGCTGCGAATCCTTCTTCAGCGCGTCCTTGAGAATTTCCTCCGCCTGCGCGTCGCGACCATAGGCCAGGTACACCTCGGCCTCGGCAATCGGGTCGACCTCATCGGTATCGATGTTGCCCAGACCCTCGCGACTGAAATCGCTCGCCAGCGAGTTGTCGCCCGTATTGACGACGCCACCGCCGGTCGATCCGAACACCGTATTGGTCTTGATGTCGGTGCCCGAAATGATGCTGTCTTCGAACTTGGTGGTCTTGCGCCGGCGCGCGGCGATGATACCCGCAATGCCCGCCAGGAGAACGAGTGCTCCACCGCCCACTGCCCAGGTCGGCGTGTTGCCGAACAGGTCGTCGATGAACGACGGCTCGGGCGCCGGGAGTTTCTTCGGTGCCGGCGCCTTGACCGGCGGCGGTGCCGCTTCGACTTTAGGTGCCGGCGGAGGCGGTTCCACCTTGGTTTCCGGCGCGGTTGCGGGCGCCTTGGCTTCGGGCGCCTTGGTTTCAGGCGCCTTGGCTTCAGGTGCCGTAGTGATTGGGGTCGGCGTTGTCGGCGCCATGGCGGGCACGGGCGTCAGCGTCGCTGCGGGCGGCGTGGCACTCGGCGCCGGCGGTGCCGGTGGCGTCACGGCCGCCATCTTCGGGGCCTCCGCCTTGGGCGCTTCCGGCGCGTTGCCTTTGGCGACTTCCCCGGCACGCGCCTGCAGATCCGCCATCGTCTGGTTGCGCAGCTCTGCCGCCTTCTGCAGGTCCCTTACCGTCTTTTCGAGTTCCGCGACGCGTGCATTCGCGTCGCGCAGCGCCTTGTCCTTGGCCGTTGCGTCTTCCGCGCCTGCGTTTGCGCCTGTGCCTTTGCCGGCTATGCGCGATACCTGCAGCCTGTCGCCGCCTGGCTGCGCGGCGCCGGCCTTGTCCTCCACGCTGGTGCCAATTCTGCCGCTTGCGGATTGCCGGGGCTGCGTCCCGTCAGTCACGGGTGCGGAGGCGGCGACGCGATCGCGATACGCGCGCCAATCCGCCGACTGCACCTTGATCACCGCTGCGGCATCGGACGGCGTAACCGCGACGACCTGGTCGGCCTGCGGGATGCTGATGATTTGCCCGCTGCGCAGACGGTTCATGTTCTTGCCGTCGAATGCGCTTTCGTTGCTGCGGAACGTCGCGACGAGCATCTGCTCGAGGCTGACATTTTCCGGCTTGTAC
>Ga0066789_10001316_pt1 | contig 10670 bp, 9 predicted proteins | sample OrgsoiDNA2013049_FD_70960 | JGI IMG/M metagenome (GOLD analysis project Ga0066789, IMG submission 70960) | Permafrost soil microbial communities from the Arctic, to analyse light accelerated degradation of dissolved organic matter (DOM) -... | ecosystem: Environmental > Terrestrial > Soil >...
CACGACGGCGATGAATGCGGGATCGCGCAGCAAATGCGGGCGCGGCTTGTGCGGCTCGTTTGACGGCGGTGGAGCGGCCGATAGCGGCGCCAGCGCCAGCGCGGCAATCGCGCTCAGCAGGCTGGCGCCGGCGATCAGCCAGATCAGATGGCGCGCGGGAAACGTATCGGTGGCAAAGCCGGCCACGAAGGTGCCGATGATGAAGGCCACCGAGCCCCACAGCCGCACCGGCCCATAGGCGCGGCCGCGCGCGCTCAGGCCCTTGAGCGCATAGGTCTCGGCCAGCGGCATCACCGGCGTGAGCGCCAGCGAAGCCAGCGCATAGGCGGCCAGGATCGCCAGCGCGCCATCGGCCAGGCCCACAAGCACGAAGCCGGCGACGCCCAGAAAACTCGCCATGACGATGGCCGCGCGCAAGGCGTCGCGCCGGTCGGCCACGCGCGCCACCAGCGGCACCGCGATTAGGCGCGCGACGATCGGCGCCGCCAGCACCAGGCCGATCATCTGCGGGTCGAGCCCCTTTGCCTTCAGCCAGACCGGAAAGAACGGCAATTGGATGCCGCCCGTGATGAATATGCCGGCATACAGCGCCGCCAGGCGGGGCGCGAAGTCGACTTGCATCTGGGTATAAGGCCGCATATCGCCGTCATAACTCCCCGAATCAGGCCGGCTGATTGATAAACTGCGCCGCGCAGGATTGCACATGCCGAACGAGACCTTAGCGCTGGCGATCGCGCCGCTGCCGGCGGCGCCGAGCGAGGACGACTATCGCTCGTTCTGCGCCGCGCTGTCGGAAAGCGGGCGCGGCCGCGCGTTCCTGGAGGAATATGCCCGGCGCAGCCGCCACGCCGACACGCAGGCGCTGCTGGCCGCGATCGAGCGGCTCGAGGCGCGCCTGCAAGCCGACGGCTCCGCCGTGCAGCGGCTGCGCGACGATCTGCGTATGCTGTTGATCGCCATCCGGCTCGCCCGTCCGGAGATCGATGCCGCCAACCCGGCCACCCAGGCGGCCAAGCTGAGCAAGCTGCTCGACCTGCTCGAGCGCCGCATCGACGCCATGGCTGGAGTAAATCCCGCGGACACCGCGCCGGACGAGTCGGCGCAAGCCGAGCGCGCGCAGCTCGCCGTGGTGCCGCCGCACGACGAACCGGAATTACCGATCCCCTCGCCGGAAAATGCTCAGCCGCTACCCATCGCTTTGGTCGCCGATACAGCGGTGAGCCCGCCGGCGCCGGCCATGGCCGAACCGGCCGCCTTGCCGCCGCCCGATCCGCTCGCCGCGATCATGGCGCTGAGCGAGGACGAGCGGCTGGCGTTGTTTACGTAATCAACTTCGCGAACAAATCCGCATCGACATTGCCGCCGGAGAGGATGGCGACCACCACTCTGCCTTTGACGTCGAGCTTGCCGGCCAACAAGGCGGCGAGCCCGATGGCGCCGCCCGGCTCCACCACCAGCTTCAATTCGTGAAACGCATAGCGCACCGCGGCGGCGACTTCCGTGTCAGTCGCGGTCATGCCGGCGCCGATCAGTTCGCGGTTGATCGGAAACGTCAGCTCGCCCGGCGTGCTGGTCATCAGCGCGTCGCAGATGGTGCCGCTCGTGCGCGCGTTTGTTTCGCGCCGCCCGCTCTTGAACGAGCGCAGCGTATCGTCGAAGCCTTCCGGCTCGACGGTGTAGAATTTCGCCGCCGGCACGCGCGCCTTGACGCCGAGCGAAATGCCGGCCGCCAGCCCGCCGCCCGACGCCCCCACCACCACAATCTCCGGCTCGAGCAGAAACTGCCCCAGATCCTCGACGATCTCGCGCCCGATGGTGCCCTGCCCGGCGATGATCAGCGGATCGTCGTAAGGCGGCACCAGCGTGGCGCCGCGCTCGGCCACGATCTTCTTGGCGATCGCCGCGCGGTCTTGCGTGTCGCGGTCGTAAAGAACGATCTCGGCGCCGAGCGCCGCCGTGCGCTCGCGTTTCAAGCGCGGCGCGTCGGCCGGCATCACGATGGTAGCGTGCAGGCCGAGCAGGCGGGCGGCCGCCGCCACGCCCTGCGCGTGATTGCCGGACGAATAGGCCACCACGCCCGCGCGGCGGCGTTCGAGCGGGATCGACGAAATCTTGTTATAGGCGCCGCGGAACTTGAACGAGCCGGTGCGTTGCAGCGTCTCGGCTTTGAGAAACACGCGCGCGCCAAGCAGCTCGTCGAGCACCGGCGCATTGATCAGCGGTGTGCGCACCGCCACGCCGAAAAGCCGCTTGGCCGCGGTCTCGATATCGGCCGCGGTCGGCAGGAGACTGGTGTCGAGGACGTTCATCCAGCGAGGCTAGCGCCGCGAAGCGCACGAGGGCAAGCGCGCTTAGGCGGCGATCGGGGCCGATTTCCCGCGCGCCGGCCTCGCCGCATCCGTCACATGCGCGATGAATGCGCGCGCGCTCGCCTCCCAGGTCATGCCGAGCGCGAAAACGCGGCAGTCCTCGCGTGAGCACTCCAGCGCTTGCAGGCAGGCGCGCCGCAAATCTTCGTCGAGCACGCCCACCGGCGCTTGTCCAATTTTTTGCCCGATCACGTCGCGCGGCGCGGCGGCCGGAAAACCGGCGACCGGCACGCCGCTCGCCAGCGCCTCCAACAGCACCAGGCCGAAAGTGTCGGTGCGGCTGGGGAATACGAACACGTCGGCGGCGGCGTAGATCTCCGCCAGCGCCTCGCCGTGCCGGGAGCCGAGAAACACCGCGTCGGGATAGGCCTTGGCCAGCGCGCCGCGCGCCGGCCCATCGCCGACCACCAGCTTGCTGCCCGGCAGATCGAGCTTGAGGAAAGCCTCGACATTCTTCTCCACCGCCAGCCGCCCGACGGTCAGAAAAATCGGCCGCGACAGATCGAGCGGCGCACCGTTACGCGGGCGAAACAAAGTCGCATCGACCCCGCGCGGCCACAGTCTCACGTTCTTGAAACCGCGGTCGATAAGCTCGAGGCCCAAGGTCGGCGTCGCCGCCAGCACCGCCGCGCCGGCGCTATGAAACCGCCGCAAGTAGCCCCAGGTCACGTCGCAGGTCCAGCGTTGGGCGACCGGCAGGCGTTGCGCGAGATATTCGGGAAAACGGGTGTGCAGGCTGGTGGTGAACGGCAGGCCGCGCCGCATACAGACGCGGCGTACGGCATGGCCGAGCGGACCTTCGGTCGCGATATGGATGGCGTCCGGCCGCATGCGCTCAATCCGCCGCTCGACCGCGCCGGGGCCCGGCAGCGCCAGCCTTATTTCGGGATAGCTCGGCAGCGGCAGCGTCCAGAATTCGCCCGGCGCCAGGAATTCCACGTCCGCGCCGAGTGTGCGCGCCGCGCGCGCGACATGCCCCAACGTGCGCACCACGCCGTTGATTTGCGGGTGCCACGCATCGGTGGCGACCAGGATTTTCATGATTCTTTCTTTTGCGGCATGATCTTCTCCGAAAACCGGTTCCCACTTTTCGGGATCATGCGCTATGCGGCCTGCGACTGTGCGAGTTCGGCCACCGCCTCAACATCCTCACCCGTGTGCGTCCAGGTGATGATCTCGAATTGGCCGTCGTGGCGCTCGGCCACCGCCGTGCAGCTTTCCACCCAGTCGCCGCAGTTGATGTAACGCAGGCCGAAGTCGTCGTGCATGGCGGCGGTGTGGATGTGGCCGCAGATCACGCCGTCGACGTGATGGTGCTTGGCTTCGGTGGCGAGCGCCTTTTCGAACGCGCCGATGAAATTGACCGCGTTCTTCACCTTCAGCTTCGCCCATTTCGAGAGCGACCAATAGGGCGCGCCCAGCACGCGGCGCATGGCGTTGAACAGGCGGTTGGCGGTGAGCGCGAACTCGTAGGCCTTGTCGCCGAGCAGCGCCAGCCAGCGCGCCTGCGTCACCACCAGATCGAAGATGTCGCCGTGCACCACCAGATAACGGCGGCCGTCGGCGGCTACGTGGACGGCGTTCTCCGCCACTTCGATGCCGCCGAAATGGCTGCCGTAATAGCCGCGCAGGAATTCGTCGTGATTGCCCGGGATGTAAATGACGCGCGACCCCTTGCGGCCCTTGCGCAAGAGCTTCTGCACCACGTCGTTGTGCGCCTGCGGCCAGTACCAGGACGAGCGCAGCGCCCAGCCGTCGACGATGTCGCCGACGAGATAAATGGTGTCGGCTTCGTGTCGGCGTAGGAAGTCGAGCAGTTTGTCGGCTTGGCAGCCGCGCGTGCCGAGATGCACGTCGGAGATAAACAGCGCGCGAAACCGTCGCGTGTCGGTCACGATGCGGCGAGCTTTCTGCCGATGATCATGGGCATATCAATAACAAAATCGCGTCTCGATTTTATGACAGCGCTGTTAACCGATTGGCGACGCTTTGCGTTTCACGGCGGCGGAACTTGAGCGCCACACGCGCCCTTGACGCCTTGTGTCAGGAACAAGACACTCAAAACGGGGATTACCGGCCGCGGTTCCGCCGCGCGCCAATCGACGGGGGCACCATGGATTTAGGCATCGCCGGCCGCAAGGCCATCGTTTGCGCGTCGAGCCGCGGGCTCGGCAAAGCCTGCGCGCGGGCGCTCGCGGAAGCCGGCTGTGAGGTGGTGATCAACGGCCGCGACGGCAAGAAGCTGGAAGCCGCCGCCGCCGAGCTCATCAGCCTGACCGGCGCCAAGATCACCGCCGTCGCGGCCGACGTCGCCACGCCGGAGGGCCAGAAGGCGCTGCTCGCCGCCTGCCCGACCCCCGACATTCTGATCAACAACAATGCGGGCCCGCCGCTGCGCGATTTCCGCGAACTCACGCGCACGCAGATGATCGACGGCGTGATCGCCAACATGATCGTCGCGGTCGAGCTGATCCAGAAGGTGATCGACCCGATGGGCCAGCGCCGCTTCGGCCGCATCGTCAACATCACCTCGGGCTCGGTGAAGGCGCCAATCGCCGGCCTCGATTTGTCGTCCGGCGCGCGCGCCGGCCTGACCGCATTCCTGGCCGGCGTGGCGCGCACGGTGGCCGACAAGAACGTCACCATCAACAACATCCTGCCCGGCGCCTTCGACACCGACCGCTTGCGCGGCACGCTCAGCAAGACCGCCGAGCAGAAGGGCAAGAGCGTCGCGCAGGTCGCCGCCGACCGCATCGGCACCATTCCGGCGCGCCGCTTCGGCGACCCGGCCGAGTTCGGCGCGGCCTGCGCTTTCCTGTGCTCGGCGCAGGCCGGCTACATCACCGGCCAGAATCTGTTGATCGACGGCGGCACGTTCAACGGGGCGTTCTAGAAAATCGAGTCATCCGCTCGTCCCCGCACTCGGTCCAGCCTGCGGCTGGCCCGAGCACAGGCTCCAGCGGGGACCCAGGGCCACACCTGATCGATTTCAAAATCAAGAAACTGGATTCCCGCTTGCGCGGGAATGAGCGAAGTTAGGTCGCCCGCCAACGAAAAAGGCCGGCGATTGCGCCGGCCTTGTCCGTCTTATTCAGGTCGCCGTGGTTACTTCGCCTTGAAGTAGCCCTGCTTGACTGGCGCCGGCGCCGGATCGTCCCAGCGATATTTCAGCGCCACCGACACGATGTCGACGTGCGAACTGACGTCGCCGATATAGGTTATCCCGCTGCTGAACCACGGATTGCCGGAAGCGGCCGAGATGTTGATCGGCGTGGCCTTCACGAACAGATGCGAGTAGGCGAAATCGAAGGACAACTTCTGGGTCCATTGATAGGTCGCACCGACCGACAGCCACGTGCGGTCGTTGTCCGGCAGGCGCGGCGTGCGCACGCCGTCGGTGATCGGCGATTTTTCGAAGCCGATGCCGCCGCGCACGGCCAGTTGCTGGTTCCACTGATACTCGGCGCCCACCGAATAAAACCAGCCGTCGCTATATTGGAACGGCAGCGCGACCGCGGTGCCGACGATCGTCGCCGGCAGGCCGTTGGCTTGCAGGACCGACGAGGTGCCGATGCGGCTCCAGTTCGTCCATTCGAACGTTCCCAGCAACGTCCACTGCGGGTTCAACTTCTGGCGCAGGCCGATGCTGAGCATGGCGGGCAGATTGAGCGTGGTGTTGACCGCGCCGGGGGTCGAGAACGGCGCCGCGAAGATTCCGCCGGGCGGCAACGTCAGCGTGCCGCTGATTTTCTGGTTGATCGCCGAACGGTAGCCAATGCCGAGGGTGGTGGTCGGCGTCGGCGTCAGGGTGACGCCCGCGGTGAAGCCATAGCCCCAGCCGTTGCCGGTGATGTTGAGCTGGTTGCCTAACTGGAGCAAAGGATTGCCGGCGGCGTTGACGGGCAACCCGGTCGACAGATCGGCCTTGGCATATTGAATCTGCACACCGGCGCCGACGCTGATCCAGTTGTTGATCTGGTAGGCGAGGCTCGGCGTGGCGTTGTACGATTTCAAACTGGTGTCCGCCGCATAGGTGCGGCCGACAAAATTGTCGGGAAATCTCACCGCCAGACCGAACGGCGAATTGACCGACATGCCTAGCCAAAGCTGGGGATTGATCTGGTAGGAGAAATAACCAGCCGGCACGATCGCATCGACGCCGGAATCCCCTGCGGTGGTAGCAAACCCAAGCGCCGACAGCGTAGAGGTCGTCGCACTATGTGTCGCGACCGGAGCGATGCCGCTCAAAACGGACTCGACTTGAATTCCCGGCATCTGCGTTATGGTCGCCGGGTTCCAGAACATCGCGGAGAGCGAGCCGCCCGCGGCGACGCCGGCGAACGAGGATCCCTCTCCCCAGCTGCTCTGCTCGCGCAGCGCGAAGCCACCGGCATTTGCATCGACGGTCGCGGCAACCAAAGCGGCGACGCCACTGCACGCCAACAAAACGGCCTTCACTTTACGAAACGACATAACCCAGCCCCCCAAAAAACGCCGCGCCATTCCCGATCCGGCGCTTGCTGGGATTATCGTGCCCGTGGAGTCGGCCGCCGACAATGGCTCGTGGCCAAATAGCCGCCTACAACCAACGCTTTGCAAAAATTTTAGCTGGCTGTGGCTGCCGGGCCACAGGCACCCGGCGCCACTATCCCAGTCCGGCTCGGGCTAAAAGCAACGCAAATTCAAATAGTTATTATGTGACCGCCGGCACGGCAGCCGGTGCAGCCGCGATTCTCGCGCAGCGCTGCGGCAATGTGGGGTCGCGGCGCCGTCTTTTCAGGTCACGCCGCTGAACTCGTGCCCGCGTGGGCGAGCTCCGGCTGTACCTGCGTGTCGAACGCCACACCCAGGCGCGTGGCGGTGCGCCAGATGACGTGGCACGGCGCCTTCACGTGATCGACCTCGACCACCAGCACGAACTCGTCCGGAATGCCGAGCTGGCTCGCCACTTCCAGGCAAGCGCCGACCGGCGACAAATTGCGCACGCGGCAATCGACGCCGCCGTCGCGGTTGAACGTGATGCTGCCCGCTTTCAGCGTGCGGTGACGCTGGACCTTGCGTCTGTCGTCCATGACATCCTCCGTCGGTACCGGCATTCGTGCGCTCCTGCACAACCCTGCCGATGTGTGGTCAGACGGTTTGACCCTTGCAGCCATCATACGCGCGGCGGTTTAGCCGACTGTGAAACTGATCGTCTAAATACGACGGTTCTCGTTGGTATTTGCTAACCATGATGCACCGCGCAATCCCGGCTTTTTCTGCGTATCGCTGCGTATTTTATTCCCAATTTACGGAATGTGACTGGCGGCCGGGCCTACAGTCGGCCCGATTGTTTCACCAGGGACACCGTGCGCGCCGTGTTGGATTGGCTCATCAGCGACTGCCGTTTGTTCGGCCTGACCGCGCAGAATTGGATGTGGGTCTTCCCGAGCGCCCTGCTGCTCTACTTCGCCGTGCTAAGTTTCATCCGGCGCCGGCAAACCGGCGTTCGCTAGACGGCTCTGGCGCGGCGCGCCGCCTGCGCCCATATTGATGCAATGGCCACCCGTCTTTGCCGACCCAACGCCGACCTGAAAGGACTCTGGCAGTTTCTGCTGCCGGAGACGCCGTTCCCGTCGTGTGGGACATCCGAAAACGCCGATGCGGAATTGCGCGACGAAACGCAGGCGGCCAACGGGACGCGCAAAGACGCAACGCGGCGAGATATGCGCGCGCGCCGCAGCTGGCAAATCGATTGAGCCGCTAAAGTTCTCGGCCGTGCCGGTTTAGGGGCCGCTGGCGCGGTCTATTGCTTCGCGGTGCCGTCACAGCCTGAATTGTGCACCTTGCAGGCGGCGTTCCGTCCGGGCCCGGCCGTGGCCTCGCATTTGGCAAGCGCATCGGCCTCCGCCGCGCGCAAATCGTTCATGATCGACCAGCCCACGCCGGGCGTGCCGTCGGCAGGGTCCATCGCCACCGCGACGCATTGATTTTCGAAGGTCTGGATGACCTTGCAGAGCTTCTTCCTGACGTCGGATTTGGTATCGCGGCATCGTTCGAGGGCTCTTTTTCCGGCCTCTTCCTTCGAGGGGTAGTTATAAGCGCTGCCATACGAAAAACCCGTCTTCACCACGTCGGGCGGCAGCGCGATCGCGAGCGCCCCACCGGCCACACTCGGCTGAGGCCATGAACACGATCGGAAATGGCCTGCAGGTATGGCGGTCGCACTGCGTAATTCGCAATGTCCGGCTCGGTCTCGGCCGTATAGTGCTCAAACGGATTGCCGCGGAGGTTGAGCGATTTGACCAGCGTTTGTGCCATCTATCAGCCCTCGTTCTAACCTAGGTTGCACTTTATCAACGAGGGTCTGCAAGTATTTTGCCTCATCCGACGCCCATGACATTGGGCACCATGCGCGCCAACGGCGTGCGAACGCTCGCCGCGTGGTGTCTAAGTCGGGGCTCTTAAGGAGTTTCCCGGAATTGCGGGCCTTGTCGGATGCCCTATCTTCCGGCATGAGTTCCGGACACCCTAAATTTCACGATCTGCCTAACGATTGCAGCTGTCTGGGCGAAGGGCCCGCTCCCGTCAGCCGCGTGCCGCGCGTTGGCGCAATGCCGGAATTGATAACATACCAATGCCCGGCTTGCGGCCATGTCGAAACAATCGAAAAGCCGTCAAATACGCCGACGTGAGCCACTGCCCCGATGATGCGCCCGCGCCGGCGTTCGGGCCGCACATGGTGCGCGCCGCGTGGTGCCTCGGTCGCGGCTGCAATCACCATCGTGTTCTCGAGGTGAACGGTTAGCCTGGAGGTCGTGACTTTTCTGCGGAGGTGAGATATTTCGCGGTGTGAGCTTGCAGAGAAATCGACCGTCCGCTTTTTCAATTTGACATGAAGCTATATCAATAAGTCGATAAGCAGCCGCGTTGAGGGCATCCAATGATTGGATAGCACCGTCAAACTCTACGCAGACTTCTTCGGCCATCTAATCAATAACGGCTCGAAGCGTGCGAGGCATGCGAGGCATGCGAGGCATGCGACGCATGGGATGCGTGAGAAGCATGCTGGGCGACTATTGTGCCGTCCGCCAGTTGCGTCACGACAAGGCCCAACAAATCCTGACCAGCCGTATAAAACGTATTCGGTGTCAACCCAGTCGGCTTTGCGAGCTCTGATTGATTTGGTGAAGAGGTCAAATCATTAGTCGGCGCGCGATCAGCAATAGCTGGACCACTTGAGAGAGCACCGAGTGCGCCCGCAAGTGGTAAGATCGTGATGATTTTGCGCTTCATAATATAGCCTCCCAATTTCATCAGCTTCTGGTTGAAGGAAACGTACGCCCTCCATTAGGGGCTGTCTAGGGGGAAGGCCGCTCACTGGCCCGGCCAAGTATCAAGAAATGGCTGTTTGAGGTGCTAGATAACCGTCGGGTGGTGGCAATATGGGTTTCGCGCGCTCTCAAGCGTCATATCCCGATGAACTGCCAGTACCTTCGTTCGGCCCGCGGCTGCGGTGCGAGCGCTGCGGGCACTGGGCGCCGACGCGCGGCCGAATTGGATCGAGAAGCACAAGCACGCGGGCGACCAATGTCCGCTATTGTGCCGTTAACGACCGAATTATTGCGGCGCAGCGAATGACGCGATGTGCCATAAGTCCACATCGGCGGTCGCTTTCACCGACTGATCTAGCACTGTATCAATCTCGCCGGCGTGCATTGCTCCGACCAGCAGCGTTGGCTGGCCGGGCGGCAGCATTATCGTTTATCTAGATCGTTTATCCCGCCGACCACGATCACTAATGCCGCAGCCCTGCTCAATCGTGCGCAGATCGGCTTGGCTCAGACCATAATTTTCCATCGCGTGTTTGCGTGCGGCCTGCAGACCATATTGCGCGATGGCAGCACGTATCTGATCGCATTGATCGGTTGATGGACCACTCTGCGCATGGCACTCGATCGATAGCAGTGCGAGCGCAATTGCGATTGCGATCCTGGACATTTCTTGGCGCCCCTTCGAAGCTCTCTTGACTAACGACATCGGGACCTTACACGCGACCCGTTCGCTTGCCCGGGCCTGGGCCAACGCCGGCCACCTCGCAGCACTACCAACAGATACCATGAAATCGCGCCGTCGCTTGCCATCCCACTTAGCAAGCTTATCGACGGCTTAGGCGGGGTTCGTGAAGAGTTTTAACGGCCCGGACCGATGTCCGCTTTGGGTCATAAGCGGACATACCGTCGCGGGCGAAAATCCACTGTTGTCCGCTGTTGCCCAAAAGCGGACAAACGCGGACGCGGCTAGATTGACCGTTAAGTGCCA